>Ga0180436_10003719_pt1 | contig 13903 bp, 10 predicted proteins | sample SS_ome_2_FD_132434 | JGI IMG/M metagenome (GOLD analysis project Ga0180436, IMG submission 132434) | Hypersaline lake sediment archaeal communities from the Salton Sea, California, USA - SS_3_S_2 metaG | ecosystem: Environmental > Aquatic > Non-marine Saline and Alkaline > Hypersaline >...
CAATTACACCTCCGTAATTGGCAGGGTGGGGGATGTTGAAAGCCACGATATGCAGGTATTGAGAGGCCATTCGCTTGCTACGGATTAAAGGCTTGAAGTACTGTTAAATATACGTGAAAAATATTAACATTTTTTAAGTGTTTTTTTTGCATAAAAACGCAACAAAATTTTTTTAGTCGCGTTAAACTATTGTAGAAAGTTTATTGATTGTCAACAAGATAATCGCGTTCTTTTATTCTACATTTCTTTTCATAGATTTAGTTTTAGGGTTAGTTTAGTTTTTAGGTCCCTCTGCGCTCGCAGGGGGATCTTTTTTTTTGTATGCCCTTGTGGAGCTATTTATTCCTAACTTGTCCAAAATCCAGCTTATGAAATTATTCAAATATCTGCAGGGGGCAGGTTCATTCAAACGCTATTACAGGCTGCTGAACGATCTGTACCGAAGCGTTTATGGACGAGAGTTAATGCTGCATTTTCCTTTTTACCTGAAGGCAAACGAATCCTTTATTCAAAGGCAATATAACCTGGTAGACCATTGCCTGGAGCAACTGGGCGACCTTTCCGATCAGGTCTTGCTGGAAGTGGGATGCGGAAATGGGGCCAACTGCAAATACATTTCGACGCTTAACGACTCGGTGAATATCATAGGCATTGATCTCAACGAGGAAAATCTGGAAATTGCCAATGCCAGCATGGGAAGCCCCAGGACTCAGTTCTATCACGACGATGCACAAAAACTGGATCGCATTGGGGATGCTTCGGTGGATGTGCTTATTTGCATCGAAAGCGCCCTCCACTATCCGGATAAGAATGCCTTCTTCATGCAAATAAAAAGGGTGTTAAAACCCGGGGGGAAGTTTATGGTAGCCGATATCCTGAGAAGAAAGGAAGACCGGGGCAGATCACTCTGGTGGTGGAAAAAAACCATGCTCCTGCATCATACCAACGAAAATGATTACCAGGATTACGCAGACGATAATCAACTGAACTATCTGACCAGCCGTGATATCACTCCCGAGATTGTCCAGGGTTACGAGGGACACAGAAGCTGGATACCCAGGGAAAACAGGAGCTGGGCTTCCTTTGTACTGCTCAGGACCACCCTGGCCATCCTGGTCAGGCTCTACCTCAAGGAGCTCAGGATCCATAAAAAGTACATGGTTTATAACGGAGTTCATGCCTGAGTAAGACTTAGCTCGTATTGTTAGCCTGCATTTTTTATCTTTGCATTTCAGTTTACAGAAATGCAGAAAATTGATCACGTAATCAGGGTCCTGGTTGTGGAAGCAATCGGACAGAAGTGGGGAAATCCACCGGGACAGGAACAGGTTCAAATACAGAAAACAAGGCGCGAATTTACCGGCGATTTTACCGTGGTGGTCTTTCCCCTGCTGAAACACTCCAGACTGAGCCCCGAGGAAACCGGGAAGGAGTTAGGATCCTACCTGGTGGAAAACTCAGTCCTTCTTTCCGGTTATAACGTCATTAAAGGCTTCCTGAACCTGGAAGTGGCACAGGACTATTGGAAAGAATTCCTGGAGGCTGATCTTCGCTCTGTGGATTATGGTAAGGTTCAGGCGGGCAAGGATGCTCCGCGGGTAATGATAGAATTCTCCTCACCCAATACCAACAAGCCCCTGCATCTGGGTCATATCAGGAATAACCTCCTGGGTTTTTCCATTTCCAAAATATTGGAAGCAGCAGGCAACAAGGTTCAGAAGGTAAACCTGGTGAACGACCGTGGCATACATATCTGCAAATCCATGCTGGCATGGAAAAAGGAGGGCAGGGGAGCCGACCCTGTTTCCACAGGAAAAAAGGGCGACCACCTGGTGGGCGATTATTACGTCCGCTACGATCAGCTCTTCAAAGGTGAGGTTCAGGATCTGATCAGCCAGGGACAAAGTAAAACAGAAGCAGAAGCAGGAGCCCCCATTCTTGCCGAGGCCCGCGATATGTTACGGCTGTGGGAAGCTGAAGATCCTGAAATCAGAGAGCTATGGAAGACCATGAATTCGTGGGTCTACGACGGATTTGAAAGCACCTACCGGAGAATGGGGATTTCCTTTGACAATACCTATTACGAATCCGAAACTTATAAGCTTGGTAAAGAGCTGGTTTTGAAAGGACTGCAGGAAGGAATACTCTATCAGAAAGAAGATGGATCCATCTGGGCCGATCTGGAGGCAGAGGGATTGGATCACAAGTTGCTGCTTCGCTCGGATGGAACTTCGGTGTATATGACCCAGGACCTGGGTACTGCCCATCAGAGGTATGAAGAGTCGGCCTTTCATTCCCACATCTATGTGGTTGGCAACGAACAGAATTATCATTTCCAGGTATTGGCCATCATTCTGAAAAAGCTTGGTTACCCCTGGGCCGACAGGCTCTATCACCTGAGCTATGGCATGGTGGAACTTCCCGAAGGCAAGATGAAATCGCGTGAAGGCACCGTGGTCGATGCCGACGATCTGATGGACGAAATGGAGCTCACCGCACGTCAGATGTCCGAGGAGCTGGGCAAGCTGGAAGGTTTCACCGAGGAGGAAAAAACGCGGATCTATGTCCAGGTGGGAATGGGAGCACTTAAGTATTTCATACTGAAGGTGGATCCCAAAAAGAATATGACTTTCGATCCTTCCGAATCGGTCGATTTTAATGGAAACACCGGTCCCTTCATTCAATACACCTATGCCAGAATACAGAGTGTGATCCGCAAGGGTGGGGAAGTGCTCAGGCAAAGCGGCAAGGGCCCGATGAATGAAAAGGAGATCGCCCTTGTACGGATGATGTACGACTACCCCGACATAGTTAAAGAGTCTTCGCGTACAATGAATCCCTCTCTTGTGGCAAACTTTTTGTATGAACTAGCCAAGGAATTTAACCAGTTCTATCACGACCACAGCATTTTGAGTGCCGAGAGCACCGAGCAGGTGAGTCTGCGGATGATGCTGGCAGAGAGCACGGGAAATATTATCAGAAAAGGCATGGAATTACTGGGCATTGAAATGCCGGAACGCATGTAATGAAAATACAAAGAATGCCATGAAGCGTTTAAGCATCCTATTTTTACTTTTTAGCCTGGCACTGGCAGCCTCGGGACAGAAGAGCCGGGTGCTGTCGGTCATGCAGATGATTGAATCCAAGAAGTACAGCGAAGCCAAAGAGGCCATAGAACTGGCTGTCTGGAACGATCGCACGGCCAACTGGCACAGGACTTTCTATGCCAAGGGCTTGCTCTGCCAGTCGGCCTATGAGGAAGGTATGGCAAAGAAGGACAGCAAACTTACCTCTCTTTACGAGAACCAGCTTTACCTGGCCTGGGACTCCTATGAAAAGGCACTGGAACTGGATGCCCGGGAGAAACTTCATTCCACGGTCGGGAAGCAGTATTATTCGCTCTCCAATACTTTCAGGAAGCTGGGCCAGGAGCAATATGCAAAAAAGGAATATGAGGAAGCGTTCAAAGCCTTCGAACATGCCCTGCTTGTCATTAACAGCGACCTGGTCAAGGTCGACCCCGACACCAACCTGGTGTATAATACAGCACTTGCTGCCTACGAAAGTAAAAACTGGGAGAAGGCCATTGCCTACCTGAACGGACTCCACACGGATGGCTTTTCCACAGATGCCAGCCTTTTCCTGGTAAATGCCCACCTGAATGAGGGCGATACGGTGCAGGCAGAGGCTGTGATGCTTGACGGGGTGAAGAAGTTTGACTATTCCGAGACCCTGGTCATGTACTACGTGAACTGGCTGACTGAAAATGGAAAGAATGAGCAGGCCATCGATATCCTGGACCAGGCCATTAAAAAACATCCGGAAAACTTTCGCTTTCACTGGGCCCAGGGTTTGGTGCACAGCACACTGGAAAACTATCCGCTGGCCATCGAAAGTCTGGTGGAAGCCACCAAACTAAGTGAAGAGGTTCCCCCGGAATTGTATTACCAGGTGGGAGTGTCCTATTACAACATTGGCATCGAATTACGCGAGGCTGCCCTTCTGATCACCGAAAACAAGAAGTATATGGAGGTCAGGGACCAGTATCTGTCCAAATTCAGGGAAGCCGTCAAGTGGCTGGAGCTAAGCTATGAACTGGATCCCGGAAACGATAATACCATCAGCCGGCTTTATCAGCTCTATTATCAGTTGCAGATGAAGGAGAAGCAGGAGGCTTTCGAACGCTTACTGCACTGATCAGAATTTGAATTGCAGGGAGAGTCCTATAAACTCCTTAAACTGCAAATCTGCCACCTTTTTTTCTGTGCCATCGGGAAGCATAATGGGCTGATCGTTTTCGTCAAATACTGGAAAACGGACATTGTCGTCATAAATCAGGTGGAAATTAAGGCGGATGGTAAAGAACCAGTTGATTTTCTGGGTAACGTTCAACTCCCAGTCCACATCCACATTCTGGGGCTTGTCCAGGTAATTGGAAAAGAGCCTGAGGTTGTTGGTGATTTCCATGTCCTTAAACGGTGCCAGCTTACTGCTGACCACCACCTGGGTACCCAACTCACGCTTTGCCCAGTCGTTCTGAGCGATCCCGTGCAGTGTCTGGTCAATGTTGGCCGTATCCAGCACGAAGGTGGTTTTATAGGATAAGGGAGCGACGTTGAAGGTAATTTCCTTGGCCGGTTTGTATTCGAAACCCAGACCAACGGTCATGGTTCCCGGATTCAGGAATTTGGAAATGGGGACCGAATCGTTGGGGTAGTTATAACCCCTGGCCAATTGGTGCTTCATATAGAGGGAGGCACTCATCCCGATCTTACCCCAGGCATTTCCATTAAACTTGGAATTAAATTCCAGGGCATCGTGATTTTTCCGGGTGCCCTTTTCCTTGGTGGAAATGGTTCCGTACTTCAACCTCAGCGAATTAACCCACTGGGTTTTCGCATCCTTGTTGTTATAGGTGGCATTGGTTTGCAAATCTGCCATGGTAGACAGGGAACTTTCTCCCCCCTTGGTCCAGTTACTCAGGTAGGTCTGATTTAACACAAAGGCCCCCAGGAATTCAAAATCCCAGTACCTGGGCTCGGGTTTCAGTTCTTCCATTTCCAGCAATTGGGTTCCCGGATCTTCCAGAAGGGCTGGAAGGTGCTGAAAGTCCTCCTTCACCATCCGGTTAAAGTTCACATCATCCTCCAGAAGAAGACTGAGTTCGTTTTTACCCGGATTGCCCAACCAGACCGTGATGGAATCCTTGTTGTAATTTTTTACCCAGAAGCGGTATTCTTCCGGCCTGCCCGCACCTATCCAGAAAGGAGTCTTACGTCCGCTTAAATCGCTGATCCATATCTGGCTTGAATCTCTCAACTCTGTAAAATCCAGCAATTTGTTTACGGCGAATTGCAGGGAGTCGAGCTGATACCTTCCCTCCAGAACCCTGAATGGGGATTCTTCCTCAGCTTCCCAGATATTCTCAGTTCTGAAATAAATCAGCTCACTTGAATCCCCGCTCAGACTGGGAACACCGCCCTCCTCGCCAAGGGATAATGGTGGAATAATCTGGCCGTTCCGGTAGTAATGCAGGCCAATATCCAGGGATTGGAGTGCGCTTGTATCCAGTACAGTGGTCCACACGGTGTCGGGAGTAAAAATCGTAGAATCGAGCAAACCATTTTCATCAAGCAGGCTGTCCGAAAGGGTCAGGGTGGATAATTCGACCGGGTATACCAGGCTTTTTTCCTCCCTGAGATACAGGTTGGGACTCCAGCCAGAAGGGTCGATGAGAAAGGTGCTGTCGTTCAGCCACTTCAGTTTGACCCGCCCGCTTTCTTCCGGACCGGCACTCTGCACCCCAATTCGGGTAAAGTCCTTTACGATAAGATCGGACCGGGTGGAGTCAAAGGGTTCCGTACTATGATCCAGCAACCTTTCCAATGCATGCTTCACCGGATGATCAGGGCTTTTCCAGGCATCCGGATTCTGTACAAGACCATCGATGTATTCCCAGGCTGTGGTGGTGGTGAATTCAGGTATGTAATTGAGTGTATCAGTATAACTGCTATCCTCTTCCGGGAATATCTGGGCACTTAGCTGGCAGGCCAGAAGAATAATTCCCGACAGGAACAAAAATCGTTTCATTGTCAAGGTAAATGGTTCCGGTGTATAAACGAAAATCAGTTGCCGATATTACCCTTGGCAGCCAGAAGGGTGTTGCTGAGCAGGCTTACCCGCGTCATGGGGCCCACACCTCCGGGCACCGGGGTGATCAGGGAGCACTTGGGTGCAACCTCATCAAAGATCACATCTCCCTTCAGTCGGAAGCCCGATTTGGTCTCGGTGGACGGAACCCTTGTGGTCCCTACGTCAATGACCACCGCACCTTCTTTCACCATATGTTCCTTGATGAATCCCGGCGCACCCAGGGCAGCTATGAGTATATCCGCGGAGGCACACAGTTCCTCCAGGTTCTTGGTACGGCTATGGGCAACCGTCACCGTGGCATTTATGGATTTCTGAGACATCAGAATGCTCATGGGCCTTCCCACAATATTGCTTCTGCCAACCACCACACAATTTTTTCCCGAAGTCTCTACCTGGTATCTCTTCAGCAGTTCCACTATTCCATAGGGCGTGGCCGAAACAAAGGAAGGAAGTCCGATCACGGTTCTGCCCACGTTGACAGGATGGAAGCCATCCACATCCTTTTTTGGGTCAATGGCTTCGATGACCTTCTGCTCGTTGATATGATCGGGAAGAGGGAGCTGCACAATAAAACCATCCAGGGAAGCATCTTCGTTCAGTTCCCTGATTTTTCCCAGTAAGGTTTCTTCCTCCACATCCTCCTCGAAGCGAACCAGGGAGGAACGGAAACCCACTTCTTCGCAATCCTTGATCTTATAAGCTACATAGGTCTCGCTTCCTCCGTCGTGACCCACCAGAATGGCCGCCAGGTGTGGTGCTCTTTGTCCGGAAGCCAGGATGGATTCCACTTCGGTTTTAATCTCTTGCTTAATCGCCTTTGCGGTGGCTTTACCGTCAATTAATTGCATATTATCTCATATTAGGCATGCGCATTTTCTTACCCGAGGTCATCATCTTCATCATTTTCCGGGTTTCGTCAAACTGTTTCACCAGGCGATTGACCTCCTGCACGGTGGTGCCACTGCCATCTGCGATTCTCTTTCTCCGGCTACCGTTCAGAAGGGCAGGATTGGCCCGTTCGAGGGGAGTCATGGAAGAGATGATGGCTTCCAGTCCTTTGAAGGCATCGTCATCCACATCTATGTTTTTCATGGCCTTGCCCATGCCCGGGATCATGCCGGCCAGGTCCTTGATGTTACCCATCTTTTTGATCTGCTGGATCTGGGACTTAAAGTCATCAAAATCAAACTGGTTCTTGGCAATCTTCTTCTGCAGTTTGCGGGCTTCTTCCTGGTCATACTGTTCCTGGGCTTTTTCAACCAGGGAAACGATATCACCCATTCCCAGGATCCGGTCGGCCATCCGTTTGGGATAAAAAGCATCCAGCGCATCCATTTTCTCACCGGTACCCACATATTTGATGGGCTTATTCACCACCGAGCGTATGGAAAGTGCAGCACCACCGCGGGTATCACCATCCAGCTTGGTGAGCACAACTCCGTCGTAGTCCAGCCGTTCGTTAAACTCTCTGGCCGTATTCACTGCATCCTGTCCGGTCATGGAATCCACCACAAAGAGGATCTCATGGGGAGAGACAGCATCTTTTATGGAGGCGATCTCCTTCATCATCTCCTCATCGATGGCCAGTCGTCCTGCCGTATCCACGATCACTGTATTGTAACCTTTGAGTTTGGCTTCCTTGATGGCTGCCTTGGCTATCTTCACAGGATTTTTATTGCCTTCCTCGGTATACACCGGAACACTTACCTGTTCTCCAACCACCTTCAGCTGTTCAATGGCCGCAGGTCTGTAAACGTCGCCCGCCACAAGCAGGGGACTCTTTCCCTGTTTGCTTTTAAGCTGATTGGCCAGTTTGCCGGAGAAGGTGGTTTTACCCGAACCCTGCAATCCGGCAATCAGAATAACGGTGGGATTTCCTTTCAGGTTGATGGCTTCATTCTCCCCGCCCATAAGCTTGGTGAGGTGATCGTGCACGATCTTCACCATCATTTCCGAGGGTTTTACAGCCGTCAGGATCTTCTGACCCAGAGCTTCCTCCCTCACCTGATCGGTAAATTGCTTGGCTATTTTAAAGTTGACATCGGCATCCAGAAGGGCCCTTCGCACATCTTTCAGTGTCTCTGCCACATTGATCTCGGTGATCCTTCCCTGACCCTTGAGCAGCTTAAAGGAACGCTCAAGTCTTTCTGATAGATTTTCGAACATAGCTTGATAGAAATTTCAAGCTGCAAAAGTAGCGAAAATCATGCAGACATAAAAGCTGGCTTTGCTTTGCCTTGTTAATCTTCGCTTGACTGCACAGGCAGGGAACCTAGCAGTTGAATATCCTGCAGATCGGAGTAGTCGTAGAGTTGAAATCCGTCATCTCCTATTAGCAGCAGGAAAGTCCCCAGCGGAATCACATCGTAGGCATGGATGTCGGGGAAGGAGGCTATCCGGTTCTGGGTAATGGTCAGCTTGTTGCTGGCATCGTATACGTCCAGACCGTATTCACCTTCACAAACGAAAAGTATCTCGTTATCTATACCCAATCCATAGGGCCCTTTCATACCATAGGAAGCCTTTCTAAGGGGTTCGTACTTGTCGCTTATATCTATCACTTCCAGCAGGTTCTGGTTACCCCCGCAGAAGTTTCCGGAACGCAGGGTTACATAGGCCCAGTCGCCTTCCACCACCACCGGGTCGCAGGCTGTTATGTGGGTGTAGGAAGAGAGTATATTGGGGGAGGAGGGCAGATCCAGGCTCAGAATATGCATGCCATTGGATGAGCCCACGTACAGATGCCCGTCTGCAATAAATACGGTTTCAATATTTCCCCAGAGGTGTTGTTCGTTTTTCAGTTCCACCGAGCTGGTGTTGGAAATGTCATACACCTTGAGCTTGTAAGTGCTCTCCAGGGTATATAGGTAGTCGTCATAGGTTATGAAACGTGCCATGGACCCGCCAATGCCGTAGGAGTTGCCTCCTGCACTGGAGGTGGGTGCACCCCGGAAGCTGGATTCCAGCGCATAATCGTAATATATGGGCCAGGGGTAGGGGTTGTGATTTATTTCCCGGGTAATCTTTTTGATCTCATAGCCGGTGATTACCCCCAGATCCTGGTCGATCTCATCCAGGGGGTATTCCCAATCGTAGGGAGGGATTACGTATTCAAAAAGATCCTCCAGTCTCTCAATGAGCAGGGGCGAACTGGGATTCGATACATCAATCAGCAGGAGGTCCACGTAACTTTCCGCGTAAAGGACCTCATTTCGAATGGAAATATCCACATTCCCGGGGATCTCTATAAATGCTTTTTTCTCAGGATTCTCCGGATCACTCAGGTCTACCACATGAATACCCTTTTGGTATTCGTTGATATACATATAGTTATCCTTGTAGTAAATTTTTCCGGGTTTCTCCAGGGGCTGTTCCTCACTTACCTTGAAGGAGGACCTCAGATCCTCGTAGGACATATACTGGGGAACATTGGCCAGGTAACTTTGTAATCGCTTGTCTTCACAGGAGCTGAGCATTAATCCCAGTGCACTTATAATCAGGAGCAGTCGCTTCATTGTCGGTGTATTTAAAAGGATGTTTTGATGGAAAGATGCAAGAGTACGGCTGGCGGTTGCGTCAACACGCAACCTTTTGTCCCGGGGCTTCATCCTGACAGAAAACAATGCCCCTATGAAAGCGAATAAATCATCCATCAAATCCTTCAAGTACCTGTTTATAATGGCAGTCTTCTGTTTCACTGCCCTTCCCCTTTTGGCCCAGGAGGTCGATCACGTCTATCTGAAAACCGGCAGTATTGTGAGGGGAAAAATCCTGGAAATCGCACCGGAAGACCATGTAAAAATCGAAGATTTGAGCGGGAATCTGTGGTATTTCAAAATTTCGGAAGTGGAGAAGATCTCTTCGGAACCCTTCGAGTATAATAATAATACCTATAGCGGTTCCATTGGTTTTCAACCTGGATTCGTGAACATGACATCCATTGGCTTTCTGGCAGGATCGGCCCACAATGCTCAGGTGGCCCCTTTCAGTCTTTTAACGGTGAATGGTTACCGAACTTCGTCGGGCATCTTTGCAGGTGTGGGAACGGGAGTGGAGTTCTTTTCAAGCAATTACATGCCCTTCTTTCTCGATCTGCGTTACGACTTGCTGGGAGAAGATGTGGTTCCCTACCTGATTAGTAAAGGCGGCTATTCCATCCCACTGTCAGGGGATGATACTTCCTACGATGTGAGCTATGATTATGCAGGAGGCCCGCTTTTTGCCCTGGGTGTGGGTCTGAAGGTGAAAACCAGGAAGCACTTTGCCTGGGACCTGAGCCTTATGTACCGTTACCAGGAAACATCCTACAAAGAAACTTATGGTTGGAACAACCAGGAGTACGAATACACCGATATTTTCAGCCGGATTGAGATCCGTTTAGGACTCTATATCGACTGATCCACCCCAGGTGGATTAGGTTTTCCTCCCGGCCCGCTTTTGCATCGTCACTGGCGGGCCTTTTTATTGGCAAAGCGTAATACCAGATAACCTGCAAGTCCGGCAATAAAGGAACCCGCCAGAATCCCGGCTTTGGCAGAATCCAGAAGCAAATCGTTTCCGGAAAAGGCCAGGTTGGCCACAAAAATGGACATGGTAAAGCCCACCCCGGCCAGCAACCCGGTTCCCATGATTTGCATGAAATTCACCCCTTCGGGTAGCTCAGCCAGCTTCAATTTTATGCCAAGCCAGGAGAAAAAGCTAATTCCCACCAGTTTGCCAAGTACCAGACTGATTACTATAACTCCCCCGAGGAAGGTGTCCAGCTGGGTGTCAGAGTTGAAGGATACTCCCGCATTGGAGAAAGCAAAGAGGGGCATGATCAGATAGGCAACCCAGTTATGCAGCCTGTGCTCAAGTTGCTGAAGTGGCGATTGCACCTTTTCAGTCCAGCTCTCCAGGTCATCTATTCCCTCGATCTGATCCTTGGTAAGCAGCGGGGGCTTCCCATCGTCCTTTACCTTGATATCCTCTACGATTTCACAAAGTCTTTCATAATAGGTGTCGATTCCGATGCGCTGCCTGATGGGTACAGTAAAGGCCAGCAAGACTCCGGCAATGGTAGGGTGGATACCTGCCTTAAGAAAAAGATACCAGATAATGATCCCGAAGACCAGCCTCAGTGCTTTTGCATGAATTTTCCGATAGGAAAGGAAAACCAGAATGGCCAGAAGGACCAGTGCTATGCCGATCAGTGACCATTTAATCGATTCGCTGTAAACCACAGCAATCACCAGTACTGCCCCCAGGTCATCCACTATGGCAAAGGCTGTAAGGAATACTTTCAGACCCAGGGGTACTCTTTTCCCCAGAAGGGTAAGAATGGCCAGGGAGAAAGCAATATCCGTTGCCATGGGAACACCCCAGGCACTGGCGGATTCCGGATTTTTATTCAGTGCCAGGTAGAAAAGCACAGGGATCAGCATACCTCCGATGGCTGCGAATAAGGGGAAGGATGCCTTTTTTACGGAATTCAGTTCACCAATAAGCAATTCACGCTTAATCTCCAGGCCGATGAGAAAGAAAAAAATGGCCATGAGCCCGTCATTTATCCACAGAATCAGGGGTTTGATCAGTTCAAAACCCGATGTGCTGACTCCCAGTTCGAATTGCCAGAGTTCATGAAAGTCTTCGGCCCAGGGAGAATTGGCCAGGATAAGGGCCAATATGGTGGCACCGAATAAGAGCATGCCGCTGAAACTTTCAATGCGGACGAATTTCTGAAAGGGAGTGACCAGTGCTTTTCTAACCATACTTTTACCAATTAACTTTTAACTCAGTTGTTAAACTATTTTTGTGTTCCACATAATCAGTTAAGGGAATATTTACCAGACATACTTGCTCACAACGCTTACAGAGCTTGCATTGTTCAATTTCCATTTCAGGAATCTGGCGAAGCAGTAATTTGCTCATGTAAGAAGCAAAAAACCCCGGGTTTCGCAGCAGGAAGAGTATCCGGCTCAGGGTATTCCAGAAAGAGAGTTTTTTAAGCATAGGATCTTCACCGGGGATTGACCGTAAATAAAGTTACACAATCCTGTGAAAATCGCCAGTCTCTTAGCCCGGAAGTGTATAATGCAATCCGGCATCGGGTCCAAGGGGGATGCCCAGGAGCAGCCAGCCCACAAGCAGGATTATCCAGACCAGCAAGAAGGCCAGGGAATAGGGAACCATGGTGGCAATGATGGTGCCGATACCCGCTTTGGAATCGTATTTCTGGATGAAGGCAATGATCAGTGCAAAGAAACTCATCATGGGCGAGATGACGTTTGTCACGCTGTCCCCAATTCTATAAACCACCTGCGACAGTTCGGGAGAATAGCCCATGATCATAAACATGGGGATGAAAATGGGTGCCAGGATGGCCCATTTGGCCGAGGCACTTCCCATAAGCATATTGATGGTGGCTGAAAGCAATATGAACAGGATCATCAATGGTATCATTCCGATGTTGGCAGACATCAACAAACCGGCTCCCTTTACCGCCATAATGATTCCCAGGTTGCTCCATTTAAAATAGGCCACAAACTGAGCAGCAAAGAAAACCAGGACCAGATAGGTGGCCAGGGTTTTCATGGAATCGGCCATTCCGTTAATCACATCGGAGTCGTTTTTGAAGGCTCCTGTGAAAAAGCCGTAGGTGAGTCCCATGGCACCTGCTGTGATGAATAACATGGCTACCACGCCCCTGATCAGCGGGGAACTGAGCAGACCACCGTCTTCACCCCGGAAGAAACCATTCTCCGGGATGATCCCTACGAGGGTAAGGGCCAGAATACCCAGGAAAGTAAAAGCCGCATAAAGCAGTCCCCTCAATTCTTTTTTGGAGAGTTTGTCAAAGCTTTGGTCCTCCGTATTGTTCTCGGCTTTGTATTTGCCCAGTCTGGGTTCAATGACTCTTTCCGAGATAAAGGTACCGGTGAAGGCAATCACAAAGGTGGAAGCTACCATGAAGAAATAATTGGCTGTTGGATTAACCTCGTAGGCCGGATCCAGAATCTGGGCTGCTTCCGTGGATAAACCTGCCAGCAAGGGATCCACCGTACCCAGTGCCAGGTTTGCACTGAAGCCGCCAGATACTCCGGCAAAGGCGGCTGCCATCCCGGCAATGGGATGCCGGCCAACGGCCAGGAAAATAACTCCGGCCAGGGGTATCAGAAGCACATAACCCACATCCGCAGCCATGTTGGATACAATGCCTGCAAACACAATGACGAAGGTGAGCAATTTACGGGGTGCGTTCAGGACCAGCAGCCTGATCAGGGCATGGATCAATCCGCTCTGTTCGGCAATACCTATTCCCAGCATAGCCACCAGTACAATGCCCAGGGGGGCAAAGCTTGTGAAGTTGTCCACCATCTCCAGCAATATCCTGTGAAGGCCATCCTGGGAAAGCAGGTTGATGGGACGAACAATTTCTTTGGTACCCGGGTGTATCACTTCCCATCCCAGGAGGTGGCCAAGAGCTGAAAGAAGCAGCGCCGCCAGGGCAAAGAGTGCAAACAGGGTGGCGGGGTGGGGCAGGGCATTCCCTACTTTTTCGGTCCAGTTAAGTGTTCGTTGAAGAAAGCTGTTCTTAGTAGTGCTTGTACCCATGAATGCGTAATATTTTTAAAAACTCCGGTGAAAGTAGGAATTCTTTTTATATCACAATGGTCTGGGAGCAGGGAGTCGTATAATAATAGCTTATAAAGCTAATCACCGTATAGTATAGCTATAAAGAAGTATGTATTATATATATAATTATAATTAA
>Ga0180436_10003720_pt1 | contig 13899 bp, 9 predicted proteins | sample SS_ome_2_FD_132434 | JGI IMG/M metagenome (GOLD analysis project Ga0180436, IMG submission 132434) | Hypersaline lake sediment archaeal communities from the Salton Sea, California, USA - SS_3_S_2 metaG | ecosystem: Environmental > Aquatic > Non-marine Saline and Alkaline > Hypersaline > Sediment...
CGTCGCTGAGGTTGTCGGCGTCGTACTCCTCCATCAGTATTTCCGGCTGCCAGTCGGCCGGGATCAGGTCATCCCAGGATAGTTCGCGAGCGCTTCCGTCTCGGCTCTCGATGGCCAGCTCTGCGTCGGTGAGGCCGCCTTTGCCGCCGTTCTGGCCATCTCCAGCTTGGTCGCCACAGCCGGTTAAGAGCAAGGGGGCGAGAAGCAGGCCGGCGAGAAGCAGGCCTGCGAGGCGCAGGCCAGCGAGGCGCCAGCGATGGCTGAGCCACCGCGGCCTGGCATCATCCCGCGGGAGCGCAAGACTGATGTCGGTGGTTACCCTGCGAGCAGGTCGGTTCATACGCGGTTGCCTATCACTGGGATGCTGTTGGTGTGGAAATCTAGAGCCGTAATGAGAGCCCATTGCTCAGCGACATGCGGTAGGCGCGCCAGCCGGGGATCAGCCCAACCAAGAACCCCGTGGCAAGCAGGGCGCTGAGCAGCAGCCATTCGCGCGGCTGGGGTGTGCCGAGCCCAAGATGTAATCCGAGCTGCGCCTCAAGCAGCGGCTGGCCGAGCCTGAAGAGGGCGGTCAAGATCAGCCCGCCCAACAGTATCCCGAGCAGGGTTAAGAGCAGCGCCTCGCCGGTGATCAGGCCGAAGAGCTGCGCGGGTCGTGCGCCGACTGAGCGTAGGATGGCCAGCTCGCGCCGGCGCCCCTCGAGCCCGATCAAGAGCGAGGTTAGCATGCCGATCAAGCCAACCAGTAGGACGCAGGCGGAGATCACCAAGAGCGCATTCTCGGCAAGTCCGATCAGCGACCAGAGTTGCGAGAGGGCGACCCCGGGGATGACCGCGAGCAAGGGCTCTTGTGGGTACTCGTTGATCGCGCGCTGCACGGCGAAGGTGGCGATGCGCGAGTCCAGACCGATGAGTGCGGCGGTGATCGCCTTTGGCGTCAGGTCCATGCGGCCCGCACGCTCGGCATCGATCTCGCGTCCGCGCATCGGTGCGCCGCCCTCCCAGCCGAGGTGGATGGCCTCGATCGCCTCCAAGCTGACATGGACGCTGCGATCGACCGGCGTGCCGGTGCGCTCGAGGATGCCGACCACCCGAAATGGCTTGTCGTCATGGCGGGCGAAGCTGACATCGCTGGCGCCGTGGGCAAGGATGATCGCATCACCCAGCCGATAGCCGAGCTGGGCCGCGACCTCAGCGCCGAGCACGGCGTCGTAGAGGTCGGCAAAGCGCGCGCCTTTAGCCAGCCGCAGTGGCTTGTCGCGTCCATAGCGGTAGTGATCGAAATAGGCCCTGCTGGTGCCGAGCACCGGGAAACCGCGATGGGAGTCGCCGAGCGAGAGCGGCACCGTCCAGGTCACGCGCGGCATGGCCGCGATCTCCTGGTAACTCTGCCAGGAGATGTTGTTGGTGGCATTGCCGATGCGAAACACCGAGTACAGCATCAGCGGCACCGGGCCAGTGCGCGCGCCAACGATCAGATCGGTGCCGGAGAGGGTGTTCGCAAAGCTAGTGCGCGCCTCGCCGCGAATACGCTCGACACCGAGCAGCAGGGCGACGCTGAGCGCGATCGAGAACAACGTCAGCAGCGCTGTGAAGCGGCGGTTGAGCAGGCTGTACAGGGCGAGTCGGAGGATGGCCATGAGGGGGATGGTGCGAGTTGGATTCCAGGTGGCGTCTCAGGGGGCGGGTGGCTGCCGGTCTAGCGGCTGCGTCGCTGTCAGCGCAGCCGAAGCTCTTGGCGCTTGTGCCTGAGCTGCTGGCGCTTGAGCTGCTGGTGCTTGAGCTGCTGGCGCTCGATCTGCTGGTGCCTGAGCCGCTTGCGCCTGAGCGACTGGCGCTGCACGCAGCCTAGCAGCGGGTCCGCCGCGGTCTGTTGCCTGATTCAGCTCTGGCAGCCGCAGGGTGCGGTCGAAGAGTCCTTCGAGGCTGGCGTCATGGCTGACGAAGATCAGCGTCGAGCCCATCTCCGCGCACTCGGCGAACAGCAGTTCAAGGAAGGCGCGGCGGCGATCGGCATCCAGGGACGAGGTTGGCTCGTCGGCGATCAGCAGCGCTGGCGAGCCGAATAGTGCCCGCGCCGCGGCCACGCGCTGCTGCTGGCCGATGCTGAGTTCGCTGACCGCTTGTCGCGCCAGCGCTCGCTGGTCAAGATCGAGATCAAGATCGAGATGGGTAAGCAGGCGCTTGGCCTCGGCGACCAGGCTTGGCGAGCGGGCGAGGGCGCGCGCGCGACGGTGGCGCGAGAAGCGCGCGGGCAGGGTCACGTTGTCGAGGATGCCGAGATAAGGGATCAGATTGAACAGTTGGAACAGGTAGCCGATATGATCGGCGCGGAACCGATCGCGGGCTGTCGGGCTAAGCTGATCTAGCCGTTCACCTAGCACCTGAATACGGCCCTGCTGCGGTTGATTGACACCGGCTAGCAGCCCGAGCAGCGTGCTCTTGCCGCTGCCGCTGGGACCCTCGACAAAGAGTCGCTCACCAGCGGCGACCTCAAGCGCATCGATGCGCAGGGTCTCCGGCCCTTGCGCGCGCCAGCGAAAGCGCAGCTCAGACAGCGCGATGATTGGGTTCATAGGGCATGCGATTGGAGCTAGGGATGAGGCTGATTGGCGCGGATGAGATCGAGCCGAAACATCGGCTGGGTAAGCCTATGCAAGTGGCGCCCCTGGGCTTGTTCCCGCCTGTTCGGTCTTGCGACGGCAATGGGCGCAGGTGCCTAGCACCTCGATGATGGGACGTTCGGCCTTGAAGCCGGTCTCTTGTGCCGCCGTGCGCAGACTGCCGGCAATCGCCTCGTTCTCCAACTCCTTGACACGGCCGCAATCGCTGCAGATCAGAAACTGGCTGGCATGCGGATGCTCGGGGTGGGTGCAGCCGATGAAGGCATGCAGGGTCTCCAACTTATGCACGAAGCCCTGCTCAAGCAGGAAGTCGAGCGCGCGGTAGACGGTGGGGGGCGCCGCGGTGGCGCCCTCGCGCAATTGGTCGAGGATCTCATAGGCACCGACAGGACGCTCGGCGCGACAGACCAGCTCCAAGACGCGGCGGCGCTGCGCGGTGAAGCGCACACCACGCTGGGCGCAGAGGATCTCGGCTGTCTTCAGAGCGTTTTGCAGACTCGCTTCGTCCATTTCAATCTCTGGCGGTTATTGCCCGTACGGCCTGTTCAGCACGCCGCTTGGCACGGATACCGGCGCTCACGGCCGATACCAAATAGAAGGCACCGGCCAGCAGGATGATGGTCGGACCTGTGGGTAGGTCAGGCGCGTAGGAGAGCGCTAGACCACTGCTGGTGAGGAGGGCGCCGATCAGCGTTGCTCCCAGCATCATGCCGGCGAGGGTGCCAGTCCAGTGTCCAGCCGTGGCCGCGGGCAGTGTGAGCAGTGCAATCACCAGGATCAGCCCCACCACCTGGATCATCAATACCACGGTGACCGCAACCAGCACCAGCAGCAGCAGATAGAACAGGTCGACCGGCACCGCGCGCAGGCGGGCAAACTCCTCGTCGAAGGCGACGGCGACAAACTGCCGATAGAAGAGCGCGACGCTGAGCAGCAGAACCAGATCCAAGAGCGCCATGAACCAGAGTTCACGCGTGGGCACGAGCAGGATGTTGCCGAACAGGAAGCTCATCAGGTCAGTGGCATAGCCGGGCGTCTGCGAGACGAAGAGGATACCGACCGCCATGCCAATCGCCCAGAGCGCGCCGATTGCGGTGTCCTCGCCGGTGCGCCAGCGCAGCCGGACCCAGCCGATCAAAAGCGCGGCAATCACCGCCGCGGCGAGGGCGCCGGCGAGTGGATCAAAGCCATAGAAGAGGGCCGCGCCCATGCCAGCGAGCACCGAATGGGCAATGCCGCCAGCCAGAAAGGTGATGCGCTTGACGACCACGAAGGGGCCGATGAGCCCACAGCCAATGCTCGCCAGCAGCCCGGCGATCAGCGCCTGCTGCAGAAAGCCATGCTCAAGCAGTGCGGTGAAGAACTCAGGCATGCTTCAGGTGCTCATGCTCATGCTTGTTTTTGCTGTGTTCATGTTCGCTATGCCCATGCCCGCTGTGCCCATACCCGCTGTGCTCATGACTGATCATACGCACCTGCTCACCATAGAGGTCATGGATGAGATTACCGTCGATGGCTTCGGTGCGATGGCAGATGAGGGTACGGTTGAGACAGGCGACGCGGCTGACATAGCTGGAGATGAAGCCGATGTCGTGGGAGACGACGACGATGGTTAGCTGTTGATTCAGCGCCGCGAGGAGTTCGAAGATCTCGCCTTCGAGGCGTTGGTCGATGTTCGCCGTCGGCTCGTCTAGGATCAGGATCTTAGGCTCGCTGACCAGCGCCCGGGCTAACAGCACGCGTTGCAGTTGTCCGCCGGATAAGGCGCCGATCGGCTTTGGCGCCAGGTCACCCGCCTCGACATCGACCAGGGTCTGGCGGGCGATCTCCCGGTCGCGGCGACGCCAAGCGCCGAAGTGGCTGCTGAGTCCTCCGCCAAGCCTTCCGCCGAGCCCTCCGCTTAGCCCAAGCCGTCCCATCAGCACGACGTCGAGCACCTGAATCGGGAAGTCGCGCGGGAAGGCCGGATATTGCGGCACATAGCCTAGGTGGCGCCGGGCCTGCTTGGGCGGGGCGCCGAGCACCTGAATCTGACCCTGCTGCGGTCGCAAGAGTCCGAGCATCAGCTTCAGGAGCGTGCTCTTACCGCCCGCATTGGGGCCGACCAAGCCGAGAAACTCACCGGCCTCGACGCGCAGGCTGACATCCTCGAGCACCGGCACATCGCCGTAGGCGAAGCCAAGGTGCTCGATCTCGATGGCTGTTGTGGAAGATGATCTCATGGCTCGTCCGATGGTCCTGATGGTCCTGATGGTCCCGATGGTCCTGATGATCCGGATCGATCTGACGGCTCTGATAGCTCCGGCCGTGCTGGCGACTCAGCTGCCTTGGCCCTGTCGCTTGCCGCGTTGGCATCGGCAAGGATTGCGGCGAAGCGCTGCAGATTGTCGGCGTAATCGGCCGCCAGTGGGGTTGCCGCCTCAACCCGTCCGCCGATGCCGCGGGCAATCTGTTGCGCGGTGCGTTGGTCGAACTCCGGTTGCACGAAGATTGCGCGGGTGCCAGCGGCCTTGGCTTGCGCAATCAAGGCCACGAGTCGCCGGGGTCCGGGCTCCTTGCCGGCGCGCTCGATGGGGATCTGCTGTAGCTCGTAGGTGTCGGCGAAGTAGCCCCAGGCGGGGTGATAGACCAGGAAGGCGCGGTTACCAAGGCCGGCCAGACGGTTTTGGAGGTCCTGGTGCAGTGCCGCAAGCTCGGTGTCGAAGCGCTGTTGGTTGCGTGCATAGACCGCTGCCCCAGCCGGATCTAGTGCGCTGAGGGTATCGCGGATCGCCACCGCCATCTTGCGCACCAGCAGTGGGCTCGTCCAGATGTGCGGGTCCATCTCCTTGGTCTTAAGCGCTGTTGCCGTGGGCGATGTGCTGGGCGCATCGACTGTGCTGGGCGCATTGAGCATAGTATCCTGGGCTGGTCCCTGGCCCTGGGCAGCTTGCCGCGAATGCTGTTCGCCCCGCCCCTGTCCATACGCGTGTTGCTCGTGCTCATGATGCTCGTGCCCATGATGCCCATGCTCATCGGGATGCGTATGGGCTTCTTGCGTGCGTAATGGCAAGCCATCGCGCAGATCCAGGATAGGCATCTCCGGATTGGCGGCCTGAATGCGCTTCATCCAGGCCATCTCAAACGGCACCCCCACCCGCACATAGAGGTCGGCCTCGGCGAGTGCGGCCACCTGCTTTGGACTCGGATCGTAAGTTGCTGGACTCTGCCCTGGGAGCACCATCACCTCAGTCTCGACGCGCTCACCGCCGACTGCCTCGACGAAGGTCTGTATCGGCAGCACGCTGGCGAAGACCTTAAGCCCTGAGGGCGCATCGGCGCACCAGGCCGGGCTGGTTAAGATAAGCGATAAAAGAAAGAGCAAAGCGAGGCTGCGCACAGTAGGGATCTCAGCATCGAACAGCACCAGCGTACCTTTCGCAACATTATAACAGTGATGCTGCGCATTGCGTTTGCGTTTTTTCAGACCGGCTTGGCTTCCACAGGCCTGGATGCAATCGACGCATGATCTGATGTTGTTTTTATGACCCATGTCAATCTGTTGCAGCTTATCTGGCTAAACAAGCGTTTAGTGGCGGTGGCCTGCGACAAATGTTGCGAATTTGTAGTAGATTTGTCGTTGACTAGAAACAACCAGAAAAAATAACCACCAACCAAGACTGGAGGATGACGATGCGGCGAAGACAGATTGGAATCTTGGCCATGGGCCTGTCAGTGGGCCTAGGCAGTTCCGCGGGGGCGGGAGCCTATGAACTCAAGTTCCAAGGGAATGATTATGGGGAACTCAATGGGCGCATCCGCGCGATGAGCATCCTCACCGCCAAGGACAACGGCTGGGACCCGAGCAGTGGCAATGCCTATGCGGCGATGCTGAGCTACAAAAGCCCAAGCTGGAATGGGTTTCGTTTCAACACGGCGGCCTATCTGAACGGCGATATCTTCGGCAGTACCGACTTCGATCCAAAGGTCGGTGACGGGCGAACCGCACGCGGCATGTTCCTGAATGACACTGGCGCTCAGAAAGGCCAGCTTACCAACGTCAATCTCACCTTTGGCAACAAGCAACTCTATGCCTTTGGCGGCCGGGGTCAGGTTGACACTCCGTTGACCATCAACACCTATAATCTGGTGCCGAACGCTTACACCGCGTTGCGCGCCGGCGCCAAGCCGATTGAGGGGCTCGACATCTCGCTCGGACAGATCACGCAGATGTCCTTCGGAACCCGAGCGATGACCGACTGGGGCTTCATCGGCGAGGCCACGGGGACGGCGGGCGTTGCGCAGGCGCCGAATCAATCTGGTCTCGGCCAGGCCGAGTTCTTCAATCTCGGGCAGATTGCCTTAGGTCCGCGGGCCGAGAATATCAGCGGACTCACGGTCGCCAGTATCAGCTATGCCGGGTTGCCGCATACCAAATTGGCCTTGTGGAATTATTACACCCAAGACATCTCCAACAGCCTCTATTTCGACGTTGACGCCAAGATCCCGCTCAACAAGATGAAGCTCGATCTTGGCGCCCAGTATCTGCGTCAGGATGATGTCGGTGACGGCACCAAGGGCATCCAAGGCGGTCCCTCGATCCAGGCCAACTTCGGCGATGGCAACCTCGACTACAACCTGTTCGGCCTCAAGGCGGGCCTGATTGGTCCGAAGAAGAAGTGGACCGCGCATGCCATGTGGAACCAGTCCGATGGCGATACGGCATTCTTCAATGCATTCGGTGGTGATCCGGCTTTCACCAGCTCGATCTTCTCGCGCAACGCCTATCGGCAGAACGTCAACGCTTGGGGCCTGCGGGCCAGCTACGAGATCATCCCGGGCCTGCGCTTCATGGCCGCCTACTTCGATTATGGCAAGTCCGAGACCATCGGTGCCGTGCCCAATGTCACCCCGGCGGCCGTGCCAACCTCCAATGCCGAGGAACTAGATCTGGTGCTGACCTACAAGCCGAAGCAGGTCAAGGGGCTGACGATTCGCACCTTCTATGTCAACCGGACCAGCGAATACGATGGCTTCGTCAATCCGCGCACCGGCACCAAGGCCGATGCGACCATGAGCCATTGGCGTCTGATTGCGACCTATAGCTTCTAAGACTTGCTGAGCAGGGCGCGATGCCCCTTTGGTCCTGGGGCATCGCGTTTAATTTGGCGTTTGGAATGAGCGAAAACCCGTCATGGCGCCGGGCAATCGGTTAGAGTAGTCGGGAATCGGCTGCTGTCCAATCCGCTACGAATCGATCCAGACCCGCCGACCGCAATACCTGCCCAGCCGTGACCGGAAGCGTAGACAAGTCCTGCGCGGATCAGCGCGGGATCTGTGCTTTTCGCGCGGTCGTCGTCCCTTCAGCATGTCCATCGTTACCGCCAAGGCCTTCCGCCAACAGATCATGAAACCGGCCGAGGGCCTGTTTCTGTTTCATGCACGTGCCATCGAGCGGCTGATCGAAGGCCAGCTCGGCGAGCGTCTAGCCGGTGTCTCGGTGCCGGATTTGCCCTATTACCTGATGCCGCGCGCTGATTTTCTGCTCGGACTCGAGACCGAGAACGCCGAAGCGCTCTCGGTCATCGAAGGCTTGCAGTTGCCACCGCAGGTGATTTTGCTGCCGAGCCCACCGGATCAGCGTCTCGAGCAGCGTAGCTTTACGCGTCTGCGCGATGACTATTGGGCACGCTCATTCGAGGCTGAGGTGGCACGAACTTGGCAGGCGGCCTGCGAGTGCCCGGAGACCGGGGTCCGCCTGGATGCGAGTGCGCTGCGCAGGCTGATTGGTGTCCATGCCTTCACCGAGGTGCGTGAGGTGCTGAGCCAGGATGGGCTCATCCTGCCGGTATGGGACGATGACCTGGTCTGCCGCAGTTTTGTCGCCTTCGTGGTGCGCTTGCGCTACTTCGCGCCGGGCGCGCGGGGTTTCTTCTTCCCGGCGATTCAGGTCTGGCCGCGGGTTGATCAATGGATGGCGGCGGCGGGGCTGGACTTGCCGCGCCCGCTGGTCGATCAGCGTCTGCCTGGGCTGTTGCTCAAGACCCGCCCTGGGGGCGCTGGCAGCCTGCGCACTGCGATGCCGATGCTGCCGTTTGCGCTGCCCTACGGGCGTAGCGACTTGGACTTGACCGTCGTTATCGAGCGCACCCAGCAGGCGAATCTGGCTGCGCAAGCCCTGGGCCGCGCGGATGCCGGCCGCGCGGATGCCGGTCGCACGGATGCCGGCCGTACGGATACTGAGCGGAGTGGCGCGGGAGATCCTGGGGCTAGCGGCGGTGCTGCCAGAGGCGCTGCTGTAGGAGGTCTTGATGCGGTCAGCGCTGCGGCTAGCGCTCGGCGTAACCAGCCCCCAGGCGGGACCCTGCCAACGACGCCTCCGCGTAGAGCCGAGAGCGATCGCGCACTCGAGCAAAGGCTTCTTGGTGCCTTTGCGCGCGGCGTACGGCTGGATCTGCAGCCGGACTGGTCGGAACGTCTCGGCGATCAATTTGGCATCTGGCGCACCCAGTTTTTCAGCGCGCTGCGCTGGGTACCTCCGGTCCTGCCCAGGCGGCTGTTCCGGCAGCAGCGCCGTCTGACTGAGGCCAACAGCCGCTTGCATCGGGAATCGGACCTGCGCGCTGGTATTGCCTTGTTCGAGCAGGCCATCTCAGCGGCCAGTCGCGCCCAGCGGGGTGGTCATCTTGCGCTCGCGCTGCGGCGGCTGGCGGCTGCGCGACGCTTAGCATTGCGCCTGGTTCCCGACCGTAGGGCATTACCAACGGCCTTGGAGCAGGCCCTTGCCGAGCGTGAGGCCCTGGTCGAGACACTGTTGGCGGATGGTATTGCCGAGCGTTGGGTGCTGGACACTCAGGCCCATGCCGAGCTGCATGCGCTGGTGGATCGGCTTGCTGTCGATGACCGCGGCCGCGATGGCTCGCCTGCCGCGCAGGGGCTGCTTGGCTGCCTACAGCAATTACTGCTCGAAGGCCCAACAGACTACTATCGGCTGCGGCTCGGGCATTGGCTGCTGCGCCTTGGCCGGGTGCCGATGCGTGAGTCGCTGCCGTTCCAGTCGCTGCTCAAGGCGTTGCGGGTGCTTGAGACCAGCCGCGCCCGGCTCGAAGACCTGAGCTGGCCGATGGCTGAGCTGGAGCGCTTCTCGAGCCTCTTGCGTCGCCTGAACCGATCGGTGACCGATCGGCTCGATACCGAGCTGACCCCACGCATCGAGCAGGCGATGCACGAGGCCGATTTCATCCCGCGCAATCACCGCGAGATCGTCGCCGCGCAGAAGATGAAGCTGGAACTGCTCGATGTGATCAAACATCGTCGGCATCTCAAGTTCACCGACGTGCGCGACATCGTCGCGCGCAACATCCTGCGTCTACCCGACCCGACCTGGAGCGAGTTCTTCCGCGGCGATCGGCTGCGGCGCTTCGATCGCACCGCGGAGCGCGCGCTGCCCGGCGTCTATCGGCCTGGGGAGATCTACATCAAGGGCTTGCAGCAGCTTGGCGCGCCCTTGTTTGGAACGCCACTGGGCCGCGATATCCTGCGCTACCTGCTGCTCCCCTTCGGCGGCGCTTACCTGCTGTTGAAGAGTCTGGATCTGCTGATCGGGCTGATGCCCTTTGTCGATAAGGGCTTTCATTTCACCGAGACCACCTCGGTGGTGCTGAGCGGAACCCTGGTCAACCTGGTCGCCTATACCGGCATCGGGCGCCATATCGCCGCGGCGGTGTTCCTTGGCGGCTGGCGCATCCTGCGTTTTCTGGTCTGGGATGGTCCACGCGGCCTGCTGCGCTGGTGGCCGGTCGCCGCGCTCTTGAGCACCGGTCTGATGCGCGGGCTTGGCCGTAATCTGATCCAGCCATTGCTGATCGGTATCTTGCCCTTGGCGCCGATCATCGCGCTCGCCGTGCTGGTCGATGAGGTGCCAATCCAGCCTGGCCTCTGGCTGCTCGGGCTCGCCTTCGCGCTGGGGACTTTGGCGCGCAACACCCCGGCCGGCCGTCGCTTCCTCGATAACCTCAGCACGCGCATCGGCAGCTATCTGCAGCGGCTCAACCAGGCCCTCTTCATTGGTCTGATCCAGCAGCTGCTGTTCTTCTTCAAGGAGATCACGCGCCGCTTCTCGCAGTTACTGCATCGGGTCGACGATGGTCTCACGCATCACCTCAGCGAGCCTTGGACCAGCCTCGCCATCAAGACGCTGTTGGCCCCGATCTGGCGCTTTTCCGAGGCCATGATCCAGTTCTATGTCACCGTCTTGGTCGAGCCGCAGGTCAATCCGGTCAAGCACTTCCCGATCGTCACCATCGGCCACAAGCTGCTGTTGCCGTTCTTGCCGGCGATTACCGCGGCCTTTATCGAGATCACCGATTCGGTGCTGCCCAAGGTTATTGCCTATCCCTTCGTGACGCTCACCATCGTGCTGCTGCCGGGGCTGTTTGGTTTTCTGGTGTGGGAGCTGAAAGAGAATTGGAAGCTCTACGAGGCCAATCATCGCGAGCGCCGACGCATCCTTGATGGCGAACTGCCGCCGGTGGCGGCGCTCTCGGTGGAGCCGGCCAGCCTGGGGACGCATGGTGAGAGCATGCGTGGGCTGATGTGTCGTGGCTTCCATAGTGGTACCTTGCCCAAGGGCTTCGATCGGCTGCGCAAGGTGATTCGCCAGCAGCTGCGTGATGATCAGGGCTATCCAAGGCGGTTGCGTCGCTGCCAGCGTCAGCTCGAGGAGGTGGAACAGGCGATTGGTGTCTTTGTTGATCGCGAGTTCTCGTTCGCATTGCGCGAGCGTTGCCGCAATCCAGACTGCACCCTGACCCGCATCGAGACCAAGCTGCCGCGGCTGGCGACCGAGCTGGTCGAGATCAACGTTGCCATCTATCCGCGCGCGCGCGAGTTGAGCCTGTCCAAGGTTGGGTCGAGGTTGAAGCCAGAGCCCGGGCTCGACAAGATCGCCGATCCTGATCCGATCCTGCTCGGTATCCGCATCGCCTTCGATGGACGCAAGCTGCGTTTTAGCAGCGGCCTCAGCGGTGCGCCCGAGCGTATCGGCCCGCGCTGCTGGGCCATGATCAGCGAAGACCTGCGCCTGTTCGCCGGACGCGCCGGCGTTGATTTGCGCAGCCTGGAGATCGCGCTGCCGGAGACGGCTGAGCGATTCTAGGGACCGCGCAGCCTGCGTCTTAGCAGCCGCATCCATACCCCGGTGCGAGTTGGGGTGGGAGCGGATGCTTGACCGCGCGGCCAGGTCTCAGAAGCCGCATCCATACCGGCGGGGGGAGCTATTGATGCAGATTGATCGAGTCGGAATCGCCCGGATGGGCCTAGCGCTAGGACCTGCACTGGCGCTCGCGGCCTGGCTGTTGCTGCCGGCCGCGCCAGACGCACCTGGTTTGGACGCTGGAACAGCGCCGCTGGGGCTGGACGCGGCGGGCCGGGCAACGGCCGCCGTCGCGCTCTGGATGGCGGTCTGGTGGCTGACCGAAGCGGTGCCCTTGGCGGCGACCGCGCTTTTGCCGGTGGTGCTGTTTCCACTGCTTGGCATCGCCACCATCGGTGCCGCGACCGCGCCCTATGCCAATCCGCTCATCTTCTTGTTCCTGGGCGGCTTTCTGCTTGGGCTTGCGGTGCAGCGCGTGGGCCTGCATCGGCGTATTGCGCTCTGGGTGCTGTTGCGCGTGGGGACCAGCCCGAGTGCGCTGGTGGGCGGCTTCATGCTGGCCTCGGCATTGCTCAGCATGTGGATCAGCAACACCGCCACGGCGATCATGATGCTGCCGATTGGCGTCAGTGTGCTGCGACTGCTCGATGAGCAGACCGATGCCGATCCGCTCGCAACGAACAGCGGGCCATCAAGACAGGCGTTTGGTACCGCGCTGCTGCTAGGGATCGCCTACGCCTGCTCGATCGGCGGCACCGGGACCTTGGTCGGCACGCCGCCGAATCTGGTCTTAGCCGCCTTCATGCGTGAGCATTACGGCATCGATCTCGGTATGGCTCGCTGGCTCGGCATCGGCCTGCCGCTGGTCGTCGTGCTGCTGCCGCTGACCTGGTGGTATCTGACCCGAATCGCATTTCAACTGCCGACGACCGCCCTGGCCTCTGGGTCTTCCTTGCTGCGCGATGAATGGGCGCGGCTGGGACCGATGAGCCGCGCCGAGCGGAGGGTGCTCGCCCTGTTCGCGCTGACCGCGGTCGGCTGGCTGCTGCGCCCACAGCTGGTCGCCTGGACCGGACTTCAGGGGTTGACCGATGCCGGTATCGCCATGCTCGGCGCGCTCTGCTTGTTCGTGCTGCCAATCCGGCCCATGACCCCTGGCGCCCAGCAGCATCAGCATCGGGCCTTGGATTGGGAGACGGCCAAGCAGGTCCCCTGGGAGATCCTCATCCTCTTTGGCGGCGGCCTGAGCTTGGCCGCGGCCGTGGCGAGCAACGGCGTCGATGCCTTCATCGCGTCCGGTCTCATTGGTCTCGCCGGCCTGCCGACCTGGATGCTGGTCCTAGCGGTAGCTGCTTTGGTTGTGATGCTGACCGAAATCACCAGCAATACGGCCGTGACGACGACCTTGATGCCAGTGCTTGCGGCCACCGCCGTGGCCACCGGCGCACCGCCGGGGTTGCTACTCACGGCGACCGCCTTGGCCGCGAGCTGCGCCTTCATGTTGCCCGTGGCCACACCACCGAACGCGATCGTGTTTGCCTCCGGCCAGGTCGGGATCGCGCGGATGGCCCGTGCCGGCCTCGGCTTGAACCTGATCGCCGTTGTCGTCGTCACCCTGGTGGTGATGTTTGGCGAGCGGCTGGTCGTTCCGTGATCTTGATCGTTCTAACAGAGGCTCGGGACGCAGGGGCGGCACTGGAAAGACGAACGATGGGGCCGGCAATGCGTTAGATCGCACCGTCGGGGCATTTTGGCTTAGGCTAGTCTGAATCAGAACAACGAGGATGAACCATGGGGCAATTTCTGGCAATCGGCCTGGCAACAGGCATCGGTGTCAAAAAAAGCGAGATCAGCCATTGCGACCTGAGCATTGATGACTTGCAACAGGTCATGCAGACAAGGCTGCACCATGATCCAGATCTCTACACCGTGCATGAGTCACCGGAATCTTACTCGCTGATTCTGCGAGACGATCTTCTGCATGCCGAGTTGATCCCCCTGCTGCAAACCCTGTATCCCCTTCTTTATCCAGAAGATACTCATGATGATGAACGTAGCGTCATCGCAAGGCTGCAAGCAATGCCGGCGCAAGAATGGTTGCAGTTTTCGAGGTCCAAGCCCTCCGAGTATTTCCAAATGGAC
>Ga0180436_10003721_pt1 | contig 13896 bp, 12 predicted proteins | sample SS_ome_2_FD_132434 | JGI IMG/M metagenome (GOLD analysis project Ga0180436, IMG submission 132434) | Hypersaline lake sediment archaeal communities from the Salton Sea, California, USA - SS_3_S_2 metaG | ecosystem: Environmental > Aquatic > Non-marine Saline and Alkaline > Hypersaline >...
GAGGGAATCTGCCTGTGTGTAGTGTAAAATCCGCCGGCCGCTTGCGACAGCGGCCCCGCGAGCCGCGGGGCTGGCTATGATGGACGTATGAGAAACACCAGCTCGAGCCAGTTCGGCTCCACCAGATTGCGACCGCCGCTGGTGGCAGGTCGCCGCCGGCTTGGAATAACCGTCGTCAGCGGGTCCCTCGCCCTCGCGTTGGCCGCGACGAATGCGGCGGAGGAACTGGGGCCCGCCGTGGCGGCCCCGCCGCCGGCTGTCGCCGAGGTCTCCGAGGAACGGCTCCGCAAGGCGGTCGAGTTTCTCGCCTCTCCCGCCCTCGAGGGCCGCGGGCCGGGCACCAAGGGTCTCGACCGGGCGGCCGAATGGGTGGCTGCGTCGTTTGCCCAGATCGGCCTCAGCCCGCCTGCCCCTGCCGACGCGGGCGAGGTCACCGACGATGCGGTGGCCTTCCAGCCCTTTGCGATGACCCTCGAGGCCAGACTCGGGCCGGAGGACCGCAACCGTGCCGAACTCGTGGGCCCCCCCGGCCCTGACGGCGAGGCCCGGGTGATCCCGCTGGAGTGCGGCCGCGACTTCACGCCCCTGGCTGCCGGTGGATCGGGCGTCTTCGACCTGCCGCTGGCGTTTCTGGGCTACGGCATCACCGCCCCCAAGGATGGCTACGACGACTACGCGGGAATCGACGCGGCCGGCGACGCGGTGGTGCTTTTGCGGCATGAGCCCCAGCAGGACAACCCCCACAGCGTCTTCAACGGCAATCAAAACTCCCGCCATGCGGCCCTCTCGCGAAAGATCGCCAATGCGTCCGAGCACGAGGTGGGCGGCGTGATTTTCATCAATGATTCCGTCGGCATCCGTCGCCGCAGCGAGTCGATCGACAAGCGGATCGAGGCGGCCGTCGAGGCGATCATCGAGCGGAAGGCCCGCCGCGATGCCCGGCAGGATGCGTCTGAAGAGGAGCCCGGCCAAGACGCCGAATCGCGGCAGGACTACCTCGAGGCGATCGCTGCCGAGGCGGCCGCGATCACCAATGCCGCGGCCGAACTCCAGGAGGACGGCGACGGCCTGATGGAGTTCACCCGCGCCGGCGACGGCCGCGACGGCCGGGGAATCCCGATCCTGCACCTGCGGCGCAGTGTGATCGAGCCGGTGATCCGCGAGGCGGCCGACGCGGATCTCGCGGAAATCGAGCGGGAGATCGATCGCGGGCCGGAGTCTCATAGCCTCGAACTCGACGGCTGGCGGATTCGCGGTGAGACGGCAGTCGAGCGGGTCGAGACGACGGCCCGCAACGTGCTCGCGGTGCTGCCGGGAGCCGGGCCGCATGCCGAGGAGGTGGTCGTGCTCGGGGCCCACTACGACCATCTCGGCTACGGCGGCCCCTCTTCGGCCGCCCCCGGCGTGAAGGCGGTGCACCATGGCGCCGATGACAACGCCAGCGGCACCGCGATGCTCGTCGAGGTGGCGCGGCTGCTGGCCGCGGAAGGCCCGCTGCCGCGGACGGTGCTCTTTGCGGCCTTCGCCGGTGAAGAGCGGGGGCTGCTTGGCAGTGCCCACTACACCGACAACCCGGCGGTGCCGCTCGAGCGGACCGTCGCGATGGTCAACCTCGACATGGTCGGCAGGCTCGACGGCGAAAAACTGATCGTGCACGGCACCGGGACCGGTACCGGCTTTGAAAAACTCGTCGACGCCCTGGCCGCCGCTGGGGGCTTCGAGCTCGCCAAAGAGCCCGGCGGCTTCGGCCCCAGCGACCATGCCAGCTTCTACGGCAAAAAAATCCCGGTGCTGCACCTGTTTACCGGCAGCCACGAGGACTACCACCGACCCACTGACACCGCCGAGAAGATCAACTACGAGGGCATGACGCGGATCACCCGGATGGTGGCGGGCGTCGTGCGGGCCCTCGCCTCGGCCGAGGAGCCGCCAGACTATGTCGAGGTCGCCAGCACGCGGTTTGCCGGCGGCGGGGGCGATCGACCCTATTTCGGCAGCATTCCCGACTTCGGCAAGCCTGGCGGCGGCTACGCGATCTCCGGCGTTTCCAAGGGCTCCCCGGCCGACCGCGGCGGGCTCGAGGGGGGTGACCTGATCATCCGCCTCGGCGAGAGCGCGATTGCCAACCTCGAGGACTTCGACAACGCCCTGCGGAAGCATGCCGCCGGCGAGAAGGTGCCGGTGGTCGTTCGCCGCGGCGGAGCCGAAGTGGCGCTCGAAGTGGTGCTCGATCCGCCCCGCTGAGGCGGCCGATTTTCGCGGGCCTTTTTTGGGCTTGAGCCTGCGGATTGCCTTTGCCATAGTCCGCCCCCACGTCGGACCCCGCGACGGCATGACCACGGATGGCATGCCCGCGACGGGCCCCGCGTCAGTCTGAGAGGCGGTCGCCACAAGCAAGGAGTGCGTAGCGTGAACAGGCATCTCGGGATCATCCTGCTCGGCGGGGCCATCGTGGCCGCCGCCTCAATTTCCGCCAAGGCCCAGCAGCCTGCCGGCCCTGCCACGCACGTTGCCGTGATCGACGTCGGCTACATCTTCAAGCACCACGGCCGCTTCAAGGCGGCGATGGAGAAGATGAAGGACGAGGTGATGCAGGCTGAAAACAGCCTCAAGGCCGAGCGTGACCGGGTCAACGGTCTCATGGAGCAGCTGCAGGGCTTCAAGGTCGGCTCCCCGGAGCACAAGAAGCTCGAGGCCGAGATTGCCAAGGCCCAGGGCGACTTCAACGTCACCGCCCAACTGCAGAAGAAGGATTTCATGGAGCGTGAGGCCCAGGTCTACATGCAGGTCTATCAGGAGATCGAGAAGGCGGTCGAGCGGTTTGCCCAGCAGCATCGCATTGCCGCGGTGTTCCGCTTCGACGGCGAGCCGATCGACGGCTCCAACCGCGATCAGATCCTGCGGGGCATCACCAAGCCGATCGTCTACCTCGAGCCCGGCATCGACATCACCCCCGACGTGCTGAAGATGCTCAACGGTGCAGGCGGGGGCGTGGCCGCCCGGCCGGCCGCCGGCGTTCCTGCTGCCCAGCAGCGGTGAGTCCTCGCCGCGGGATCCGGCCGGCGGCGTGTGCCGGGCCGGGTCGCGTGGCCGCATGTCCCTGCAAGGTTGTCATGGCTTCCCCTTTCCGCCCGCGGCCGCAGCGGACGCTCCGACGGCCCGCCCGGGTCGAGGGCGTGGGCTACTGGAGCGGTCGCCGGGTGTCGGTCGGTCTCCATCCGGCTCCGGCCTCCTCGGGCATCGTCTTCGTGAGGGCCGACCTCACGCCGCCGGTGCGGATTCCCGCGGTGGTTGAGCGGCGGGTGGATGCCTTCAATCGCACCAATCTCGCCGCCGGCGGGGTGCGGGTGGAGATGGTGGAGCATGTGCTCAGCAGCCTCGCCGGCCTCGGCATCGACTGCTGTGAAATCCGGCTCGACGGCGACGAGCTGCCCGGCCTCGACGGCTCCGCGGCGGCCTACGTCGAGGCGATCCTGGAGGCGGGCTTCGAGGAACTCGGCAGCCCGCGACGGCCGATCGTGGTTCGCGAGCCCTTCTGTGTGCAAGGGGAGGGGGGCGAGGTCGAGATCGCCCCGCCGTCCTTCGAGGGGCTCTCGGCGACCTACGAACTCGACTACGACCATCCGGCGATCGGGAGGCAGTCGTTTTCGCTCGAGATCACGCCCGACGCCTACGGCGAGTCGCTTGCCGCGGCCCGCACCTTCCTTTCGGTCGCGGAGGCCGACCGGCTGCGTGCGGCCGGCCTGGGGGTCCACGTGACGCCCGCCGACCTGCTGGTCTTCGGCGATTCGGGGCCGATCGACAACACGCTCCGCTGGCCCGACGAATGTGCCCGCCACAAGCTGCTCGACCTCGTCGGCGACCTGGCCTTGGCGGGGCGGCCGATTCATGCGACCGTCCGCGGCCGCCGCAGCGGCCACCGGCTCAATGCCCGCGTGGTGCGGCATCTGTTGGCCCACGATGCGGCCGGCTGGCCGGCCGACAGCGGACGGAGGATCGCCTGAAAGCCACTGGGCGGGTGAGCAAACCGAATGATTCAAGCGGCGTGTGAGATGGAGCATTTCTCGTGCACAGGCGACGGCGGCGAGCACCGCGACAGCGGGCGGGAGCCGGAGGTGCATCCCACCGCGGTCGTCGAGCCGGGCTGCATGCTTGGCACGGGCGTGGTTGTGGGTCCGTTTTGCATGCTTTCCGCCGAGGCGGTCGTGGGGGCCGGCACGGTGCTGGCCAACCATGTCACGCTCCTCGGCCGGGTGTCGCTGGGCCGGAACAACCGTCTGCACACCGGCTGCGTGATCGGCGGTGAGCCGCAGGATGTGAGTTATCGCGGCAGCCCGACGCGGGTCGAGATTGGTGACGACAACGTCTTTCGCGAGCATGTCACGGTCAATCGCGGCAGCGAGAAGGAGGAGGGGCTGACGAAAATCGGCAGCGGCAACTTCCTGATGGCAGGCAGCCATGTGGCCCACGACTGTCACGTCGGCGACCATGTCACCATCGCCAATGCCACCCTGCTTGGCGGGCATGTCCGCGTGGAATCCCATGCCTCGCTCTCCGGGGGCGTGGCGGTGCATCACTACACCACCATCGGCAGCTGGTCGTTCGTGGCCGGGCTCAGCCGCGTGCTGCAGGACGTGCCTCCCTACATGCTCTGCGAGGGGATGCCGGCGAGGCCGCGGTGCGTGAACCTCGTGGCCCTCAGGCGGGGCGGCTTTACCGCGGACGAGATCAAGGCAATCACCGAGGCCCATCGTCTCCTCTACCGGGCCAAGGCCGGGCTCTCGGCCGCCCGCGACCTGCTTCGCACCCAGGGACAGCTGGTCGGCTCGGTGGAGCAGCTGCTGGCCTTCGTGGGTCGGCAGCAAGGCGGCCGGCACGGTCGATCACTCGAAACCAGGAGAGCGGCATGACCGGCAAGCCGACCATCGGCAGGACAGCCGAATCGCGAATCCAGGTGGCCGTCGTCGGCTGTGGCCACCTCGGCTCGATCCACGCCAGGCTCCTCGCCGCCCGCGATGACGTGGTGCTCGTGGGGGTCGTCGATCCGGTGGCCGCGGCCCGCGAGGCGGTGGCAGAGCGACATGGCTGTCAGGCCTGGGCCGATCCGGCCGAACTGGTCGGCTCGGTCGATGCGGTGGTCGTCGCCGCGCCCACGGGGCTCCACGAGGCGGTGGCGGTGCCGTTGCTCGAGCAGGGGATCGACCTGCTTGTGGAGAAGCCGATCGCTTCGACCCTCGAGGCGGCCGAGCGGATCGTCGCCACCGCCCGCCGGCATGGCTGCACCCTCGCGGTCGGTCATGTGGAGCGGTTCAATCCGGCCTGGCCGCTCGTGCGGCGGCATGTCGGCCGCCCGGTGGCCATCGAGGCCCGCCGGCTGGCCCCCTTCACCTACCGCTCGCTCGACGTGGGCGTGGTGCTCGATCTGATGATCCACGACATCGACCTGGTGCTCTCGCTCGCCGGAGGACTGCCGGTGGCGATCGAGGCCTGCGGCGTGACCGCCACCGGCGGCCACGAGGACGCGGTGCGGGCCAGGCTGGTCTTCGCCGACGGCCTGGTCGCCGACCTGGCCGCCTCCAGAATCAACCCCGTGCTCGACCGCTCGCTGGCGGTCTGGTCGGATGCGTCGCTGGTGCGGATCGACTTCAACGCCAAGTGCGTCGACGTGGTCGAGCCTTCCGAGACGGTTCGTCAGGGTCGCTTTGCAGCGGCCCTGGTGCCGCCGGAGGAGCGGCCGGCCTGCCGCGAGACCTTCTTCAGCGACGTGCTGCCCCATTCGTCGCTGGAGGTGCCCGAGGGCAACGCCCTGGTCAGCGAGCACGACGATTTTCTGCGAGCCTGCCGCGGCGGAGAGCCGACGGTCGGCGGCGAGCAGGGCCTGGCGGCTCTGGAGGTTGCCTTCGGCGTAATCGACAGGCTTTCCCTGACCCGCCTGGGCGGCAGCGGCGAGGGCGACGGCCTCCGCCGCAGGGCCGCATGAGCCCTCAGGGCCGGCCCTACCCGGCTGGTGGTTTGAGTTGGCCCGGGCAGTTGGCCGATGCTCGGAAGTGTGATGGGTGATCCGGCGGAGTGGCCGGATACTCAGCGTGAGGCGGAGCGATGGCACATTTACGACTCTTTCGGGCCTGGCGAGGCCCGGCCGCAGCGTTGGCCGCGGCGGTCGCCCTGGCCGCAGGCTCCGCGAGGGCCCACGATACCGAGCCGCCAATTCCGTTTGAGCCCGTCGAGTTCGAACGGCTCGAGGGCGTGGGTGACATCGGCTCGGAACTCGGCAAGATCGAGCGGGCCCGGCAACGCCAGGCCGGGATCGACCTGGCGGTGGTGGTTCGCGGACCCGGCTCGGTGGAACGGGAGGGTGCGAGCATGCCGCGTCTGCTCGACATCGACCCCGGGCCCCTGCGGGCCACCGTCGAGGGCCACATCGGCGGGCTGGAAGTCTCCGCGGGGATGCTTGCCGATGAGCAGGTTGTTGTCGAGGGAGTCTCGAACTTCGTCGGCGGGGTGCGGCTGGCGACGGCCGATGATTTTGGCAGTCGTGAAATCCGACTGCGGACGAGACTGCAGCAGTCGCAGGAGCAAAGCCGCGTGGCGGTGGAATTGGGCCCGCGTTTCGAGCGGCGGCTGCCGGGAGGCTTCACCTTCATTCTCGACGGCACGGCGGAGGCCCAGGCCGTTCGCTCGCGGGAGAGCCGGCTGTGGGCCGTGCCCGGTGGCGAGGAGGGCCTCGGGTCGCTGGGGCTCTCGGGCCGCACCGGACTGATGCGGTAGCCGAAGGCACGCGTCGCGACCTCAGGCCAGGTCACGGTCCTGGAAGAGCACCAACGCCACCAGGATCGCCACGGTCGAATAGAGCCCGGCGTAGGCCGTCGCCCAGGCGAGATAGCCCCAGGGCACCGCCACGCCGCCCACGACGGCCGCCTCGATCGTGAAGTGGTCGAGCACCGGGAGCACCGTGGCAAAGAGCTGGCCCACGAACCGCACGATCGCAAACTTGCCCACGCTCGACTGCACGACCAGCGGCACGAGATGCCCGAGGGTGTAGACCGTGAAGCAGATGATCAGGTTGGGCACCAGACCCAGCCGCGTGGAAACCGCCACACTCACCGCCGCAAGCAGGATCGCCTCGAGCAGCGAAAGCACGAGCCCCGGCACGACCGTGATCATTTCGTCGGCGCAGTCCCGCCAGAGGGGCTCGGTCTTGGCGGCCTCGCGGGCGTCATAGACGACCTTCAGGCTCGTGGTGGCCATCAGCACCGTGCCGAGCACGAGCACCAGCAGGAGAACCGCGGCGGCCAGGCCGAGGTATTTGCCGACCACGAACTGAACCCTGTTGACCGGTTTGGAGAGCACCGTCAGCGCCGTGCGGCCCTCGATCTCATCGGCCACCGACACGCTCGCGGTCCAGACCACCACCAGCAGCGAGAGCACCTTCACGAGCGTCAGCCCGCTGTCCTTGAGCATCTTCACGTCTTCGCCGAAGGTGTTGTAGGGGATCACGATGAAGGTCACCAGCGCCACCGCACCGACCACCATCGCGACCACGAACACCGGCTGGGCAACCGCCTCCTTGGTGGTCACCGCGGCCACCGCCGCGATCCGCGGCAGGCCCAGCCGCACCGCCGCGAAGCCGGCGAGAATCGCCAGCACCACCAGCACCGTCCAGGGCAGGATCGCAACCTGCGGATACTCCGGCACGAGGGTCGAGCGGATCGTGAGCTGTGCCGGCTCACCGGTGGGGTTGGTGATCTCCAGCGACGCGCGGGCACCCAGGAAGGGGCTCGTCTCGCCCTCCGACCGCAGCCATTCCCACGGCTCACCGGCGGTGAGTTCCACGTCGGGCACCTTGACCAGAGCGAAGCCCTCGATCGGCTGCTGGGTGCGGATCACCAGCCGGCGGTCGGCCTGCATGCCGAACGACGCGATCTCCTGCGGACGCAGGTCGAGTTCCAGCGGCATCTGCTCGGCGTCGGCGGGCACCTCGATTGTGCGGATCTCCTCGCCGGCGGTCACCAGGCGGACGAGCGAACGGCCGATCTGGCCCAGCGGCACCAGCGGCGTGAGGGCCACCGCCACCGCCGAGAGGCTCACCAAGAGCCAGGCCATGGGTCCGAGAAATCCCTCGTGGAGGCTCTCGCGAAGCTCGGCGGCCCCGCGTGAGGCCGAGCGGGTGAAGGCCAGCCACACCGCCCCGACGAGAAGTGCGGCGATTCCCGCCCCGGCGGCGACCAGCCAGATCGGCGGCAGGGCGATCAAAAAGCGGTTGGCAAGCAGCGGCAGCATCGCCTCATTATGCCGTCAGGCTTGGGATTCGCCAGCGGATGCCTCGGCGGCGGCCGGGTCGAGCGGGCCGGCAAGCACGCTCACCCGGCTGCCCCCCAGCGGCCAGCGGTCGCAGACCGCGGCAAGGTCGTCGGCCGTGAGCCGCTCGACGATCCCCAGGTCGTCGGCCACCGAGCGGTAGCTGCGGGTGTGGGCCCATTCCAGTCCCACGCCAAACAGCCGCCGGCGGGGCCGTTCGCCGGAGAGCACGATCCGCGAGGCGAGCTTGCTGCGGGCCCGGGCGAGTTCCTCGGGGGTGAAGCCGTGGCCGGAGACATCGGCGATGATCTCATCGACCCGCTCGAGGAGTGTCGGCGTGATGTCGGCGTCGGCCGAGAGCTGGATCACGAACATCCCCGCGTCGAGGAAGTCGTGGTGGTGGCAGGAGGCGTAGTCGGCCTCGCCGGAATCGATGAAGGCCCAGTAGAAGCGGCTGCCGGAATCGTCGCCGAGGATCATCGAGAGCCACTTCGCGGCGTAGCGGGCCGGGTCGCAGGCGTCGGGTGCCGCCGAGAGCCGGATCGCGTATTCCAGCGATGCCGCGGGCCGCACGATGTGGTCGGTGAAGTCGGCCGCACCGCCGCCCGACGCCAGCGGGGGCAGCTTCGCCCGTCGTGCGGGCAGCTCGCAGGGCTCCCAGGCGTCCGAGCAGCGTCGGGCCGTCTCGAGGAGCTGCTCGAAGTCGACCGCCCCGCTCGCCGCGAGCACGATGTTGTTGGGGGCGTAGCGTCTGCGGTGGTAGTCGTGCATCGTGCCGACCTGCATCCCGCGGATCGATTCGAGCGTGCCCAGCACGCTGCGGGCGAGGGGATGGCCGCGGAGGAAGGCGGCCCGGCAGCGGTCGTCGGCGCCGAAGGGGGGCTGATCGTCGTACATCTGGATCTCTTCGAGGATCACCTTCTTCTCGGTCTCGAAGTCGTCCTCCCGCAGGCTCGGCCGCAGGATCGAGGCGAACAGCTCCACCGCCTCACGCTGGCTCGCGGGCAGCACCGTGGCGAAGTAGACGGTGTCTTCCTCGCTGGTGAAGGCGTTGGCGGCGGCCCCCATCGCGTCGAAGCGACGGTTGATCTCGTCGGCCGAGAGGTCTTCGGTGCCCTTGAAGACCATGTGCTCGAGGAAATGGCTCAGGCCCCACTCCGCGTCGGTCTCGTCGCGGCTGCCGGTGTTGACGAAGAAGCCCACACTCGTGGAGAGGGCCGAGGGGGAGATCTCGGCGATCACCTCCAGGCCGTTGTCGAGGCGTTCATGCCGAAACTGCACCGGGCACCTCCAAAGGTTCGCGTCCCAGCGAGACGGTCGTGATGCCCGCCGGCGGATTGGCCTCCAGCCAGCTCTCGACGGAGTCCACGCTGATCGCGTCGATGCGGTCGAGTTCGTCGGCGGGCGACCGCACCCGGCCGAGGTGATACCACTGCCGGCCGAGGCCGCCGGCCCGCGCCGCGCTGCTCTCCTGCTGCATCACCAGGGCCGCCTTGGCCCGGGCCTTGACGCGGGAGAGTTCTTCCTCGGAGATGCTGCCGGGAAGCCTGGCGATCTCGGCGAGCATCACGTCGAGCGTCTCCTGGGCCCGCTCGCCGCTGGTGCCGGCATGGCAGATTGCCGAGGCAAACTCCCGCTGCGTGTGGTAGCCCGCCGACACGCTGTAGCACAGCCCCCGCCGCTCGCGAACCTCGGTGAACAGTCGCGAGCTCGAGCCCCCTCCGAGGATCGCCAAGGCCGCGGTGGCCTCATACGATTCTTCGCTCTGGTAGGGGGGCAGCGGCCATGCCAGGGCGATGTGGGTCTGCTGCGAGTCGTGGGTCACGTGGCGGAGGCGGCCGCCCCGTTCGCCGCGGGCCACGCCGGCAGCGGTGCCGCCGTGAAAGTCCCCGAAGTGCTGTTCGGCCATCGCCACCAGCTGCGGCCAGTCGATGCGGCCGGCCGCGGCGATGATCATCCCCTCGGGTCGGATGAACTTCTCCACGAAGCCCCGCACGTCGTCGATGCCCAGGCCGGCCACCTCGGCCGAGAGGCCTTCTGCCGGCATGCCCCAGGGCGAGGGATAGATCAGCTGCTTGATCGCGAGGATCGCGCGATGGGCCGGGTCGTCCTCGGTGCCCGCGAGGCCCTGGAGGATCACCTGGCGGCCGCTGTCGATCTGGGTTTCCGGGAGCCGCGGTCGCAGGAGAATGTCGGCATAGATCGGCATCGCCTCAGGCAGGCAACTGGCCACCATCGCGCCGGAGAAGCTGGCATGGCTCGTGGAAACCGCCTGCGACCACTGGATGCCGGCCTGCTCGAGGTCTTCGATCAGGCGTCGGCTGTCGCGGTCGCCCGCCCCGCGGAGCATCATCTCGCCGGTCAGGCTGGCCAGCCCGCAGCGGCCGCTGCCGTCGTACACGCCCCCGGCCGCGACGTGGAATGCGATCGCCACGCTCTCGAGGTCGGGAAGCTCTTCGCCCAGAACGACGATGCCGTTGGCGAGCGACGTGGTGTGGATCGTCTGCTTCACGAATTGCCCGCGAGGACAGCGGCGGGGGCCCCCCGATCGGCCGGCGAAGCCCGGGAGGCGAGCCGCTCGCGACGCGATGCGATCTCCGCCTCCTCAACCACTTTATAAACGGTTCGCGCCCGCCGGAAACCGAGACGCCGGTAGAGCCGCACGGCGGTGGCGTTTTCGGCGGTGACCTCCAGCGACGCCCGTCGCAGTCCGGCGACGCGAAAACCTTCCAGGGCCCGGGCCACAAGGGCCGCCCCGAGCCCCCGGCCGCGGTGGCCGGGCACCACCCCGACATTCTGGATCATGCCCACGCCCGCCTTGTCGATCACTCCCTGAATCGTGGCGCACCAGGCATGCTGGCCCGGGGCCACCACCAGGGCGATCAGCCAGGTGGCCTCGGCCAGGAATCCACGCTTCCGGCGGATTTCCCGCATCAGCCGCCGGCAGCCCTCGAGGTCGCCGAGGCAGGGAAAGACCACCGAGTCGATTTCATCGCGGAACGACCGGTGCTTGGTGCGGGCATGGGCGTCGAGCAGGGCCTCGTGCCAGGGAACCAGACGGTAGCCGTCTGGCAAGACCGCGATCGCGTCGTTTGTGCCCGCGGCCGCGAGGGCCGCCTCCATCCGGAACCGCTTGAAATAGGTCGAGGCCACGCGCCGTCTCCCGCTGCGTCTCCGGAGGGGCCACGGGCCGGGCAGCCACGCTGCCGTCGGTCGTGCCACTGCTGTCTGACAATAAGAATGGCCTCATTTTTGGTCAACGCGCCGGTCTGGCAATGGCGGGAATTGTGAGCCGGGCGTCTCGCGGCTACGATACACGCGGTTTTGGTGCGTCGAAAAATGATTTTTGGAAAGTCAAAAACTGCCGGCATGCTTGGCAACAGGGCCGCGGCCGCGTTGGCCGCGGTCGTGGCGGTGCTTGTGGCCTCGTGCGGGCCGGCCCGGCCACTCGCCGCGACGGCGGACGGGAAGCCGCGGGTCGTGGCCACGACCACGATCGTGGCCGACCTCGTGCGGCAGGTGGCCGGCGAGGCGGTGGCGATTGAGACCTTGATGGGGCCGGGCGTCGATCCGCATTCCTATCGGCCCACGCCGCGGGACGCCGATCGGCTGGTGCGGGCCGATCTGGTGGTCGCCTCGGGGCTGCATCTCGAGGGCCGCTTGCAGTCGCTGCTCGAGCGGCTGGGCCGTCGCAAGCCGGTGATCTTCGTGGCGGAGGGTCTGCCGGAGAACGACCTGCTCGAGGCGGAGGCGGGCCTGCCCGACCCGCACGTCTGGTTTGATGCGTCGCTGTGGGCCCGCTGCGTGCCGGGGGTGGTCGCGGCGCTTGAGCGGATCGCGCCGGAGTTGTCGGAGGATTTCCATCGTCGCGGCGATGACTACCGCGAGCGGCTGGAGTCGCTGCACGGCAGCCTGCGGGCCCGGCTCGCGGCGGTTCCCGCAAGCCGCCGCGTGCTTGTCACCGCCCATGATGCCTTCCGCTATTACGGCCGGGCCTACTCGATCGAGGTGGTGGGGGTGCAGGGAGTGAGCACCGAGAGTGAGGCGGGCCTGGCCGACGTCAACCGCCTGGTCGATCTGGTGGTGGATCGCTCGATCCCCGCGGTCTTCGTGGAGACAAGCGTGCCCGACAGGAGCGTGCGGGCGATACTGGAGGGGGCGGCAGCCCGCGGCCATGCGGTGACCACCGGCGGCCGGCTCTATTCCGACGCCCTCGGCCCGCCGGGCAGCGACGGCGACACGCTGACTGCGGCCCTCGAGGCCAACACCGAACGCATCGCCACCGCGCTCGGCGACTCGGAGGGCCCACGGCGGTGAGCATCCGGCAGCCCACGACGCCGCTTGTGGAGTTTCACGACCTGACCGTTTCCTACGGCGGCCGGCCGGTGCTTTGGAACATCGATCTGGCGATCACCGAGGCCTGCCTGTTTGGCATCATCGGTCCCAACGGCGCCGGCAAGAGCACGCTCATCAAGGCGGCGTTGGGGATCGTGCCGCTGGCCGGCGGCTGGGTGCGGTTTTCCGGGAAGCCGCCCGATGAGGTCCGAGGTCGGATCGGCTACGTGCCGCAGCGGGAGAGCGTGGACTGGGACTTCCCGGTGCGGGCGATCGACGTGGTGCTGATGGGCACCTACCACCGCGTGGGATGGTTTCGCCGGATCGGTCGTCGCGAGCGGCATGTTGCCGAGGCAGCCCTCGAGCGAGTCGGCCTCCTCGACATGGCCAACCGGCAGATTGGCAGGCTCTCCGGCGGCCAGCAGCAGCGGGTGTTTTTGGCGAGAGCCCTGGCCGAGGAGGCGGAGGTCTATTTTCTCGACGAGCCGCTTGCCGGGGTCGATGCGGGCAGCCAGCAGACGATCTTCCAGGTGCTCGCCGAGCTGCGCGACGAGGGGCGGCTGGTGGTGGTCGTGCACCACGACCTCCGCTCGGCGGCGGCCTGGTTTGACCGGGTGGCGCTGATCGACATGCGGCTGGTGGCCGAGGGGCCCACCGCCGAGGTGCTCTCCGCGGAGAACCTGGCCCGCACCTACTGCGGGCCGCTGGATGTGCTCGAGGAACTCGGCCGGGCCGTCGAGGCCGGAAGGCGGACGCCATGAGACTCCCGTCGCCGGCGACGCTCGCGGTGGCCGGCATTCCCCACAACACGCTGGTGGTGACGGTGGCGATGGCGGCGGTCGGCCTGGCGGCCGGCGTGGTCGGCTGCTTTGGCGTGCTGCGACGGCGGGCCCTGGTGGGCGACGCCGCGGCCCATGCCACGCTGCCGGGCATCGCCGCGGCCTTCGCGATCACCGGCCTTCGCGATCTGCCGGTGCTCCTGGCGGGGGCGGCCGCCTCCGCGGCGGTGGCGATGGGGGTGCTCGTGGGGCTCAGGCGATTCACCCGCACCCGCGACGACGCGGCCACCGCGGTTGTGATCGGGGTCTCCTTCGGCATGGGCGTGGCGGCGATCTCGGCGCTCGTCGCCCGAAGCGTGCCGGGCAGCGGCGGGCTCGAGCGATTTCTGCTGGGGGCCACCGCGTCGCTCTCCTCGGCCGACGCGGGGCTGTTGGTCGCGGTCTCGGCGGTGGTGCTCGGGCTGACCGTGGCGATCCGCAAGGA
>Ga0180436_10003724_pt1 | contig 13893 bp, 15 predicted proteins | sample SS_ome_2_FD_132434 | JGI IMG/M metagenome (GOLD analysis project Ga0180436, IMG submission 132434) | Hypersaline lake sediment archaeal communities from the Salton Sea, California, USA - SS_3_S_2 metaG | ecosystem: Environmental > Aquatic > Non-marine Saline and Alkaline > Hypersaline >...
AATGGCGGAGAGGGTGGGATTCGAACCCACGGTACCGCAAAGCGATACAACGGTTTTCGAGACCGTCCCGTTCAACCACTCCGGCACCTCTCCATCGTGGGTTTCGGGCGACGTGAACGCCGCCGGAGCCCAGGGAGGCTATCACGCTTCCCAGGCGGCCGTCCAGCGTGCTGCCACCCGCGCACGCCCGGTGGCGAACGCAGGTGCTGGGGTCGGGCGCTTGACAACGGGGCCGTGGTGCCGTAGCTTGGTTGTGGTTTGCCGCACAGACCAGTCTGCCGATATCGAGAGGTCCATCATGCCACGCGACGACGCCATCACCCGCCTGGAGCGAAATGCCGGTCGTCGGTCCGACGACGGAACGCGCGACATCGCCCTCGGGCTCCTCCTCTTCAGCATGGGCATCGCACTGGACCTCGGTCGTACGCCCGTGATGATGGTCGTCTTCATCCCGACCATCATCGCGGCGCTGCAGGCTCACCTGGTCTGGCCACGGGCAGGGTACGCCCGCGAACCCCGGGCGTTCGTGACCGCTTCGGTGCGGCTGTTCGGTCTCTCCTTCCTGATCCTGCTGGTCCTCGTTGCCGTGACCGACATGAGCGGCATGACCGGTACGGCCGGCTCGCGCGGCGAGGCGCTCACGCGCCAGGTGGCGCTGGCCGCGGTCCTCGCGCTGCCGGGATTGCTGGCGTGGGTCGCCCACCGCCGAGGACTCCGCCGCTACTACGGGTACGCCGTCGCCGTCGTCGCAGCGTTCGTCGTCGGGGCGATCGCCGGGCTCGAGGCCCGAGCCTGGTTCCTGGCCCTGTTCTCACTGGTGGTGGTCGCGATCGGCGGCCTTCGCCTGAGGCGATTCCTGGCGGCGCAACCGCGGGCATCGGAGAGCGATCTTGCCGCGTGACGGCGCCACGCCCGATACGGTCCGCTGGGAGGACCTGGACCGCGTCGTGCACGAGCCAGCCCGCCTCGTGATCCTGGTGCAACTCGCCTTCGTGGAGGAGGCCGACTTCCTCTATCTGCTGCGCCAGACGGGGCTGACAAAGGGGAACCTCTCCTCCCACCTCGCGCGGCTGGAGGAGGCCGGCTACGTCTCTGTCGCCAAGGACTTCGTCGGCAAGGTGCCGCGGACGAGGCTCGCCCTCACGCCCAGCGGGCGCACGGCGTACACCCGCTACCGGACACGGCTCGCCCAACTGCTCGCGGACCACCCCACCCCGCGTGATCCGCCTCACGACGCCTTGACCGGGACCGCCCGCGCCGGCTAGCCTGGTGGACGCCTGCTTTGGCCCTTCGTCTAATGGCAGGACAAGCGGTTCTGGTCCGCTCGGTCGGGGTTCGAATCCCTGAGGGCCAGCCAACGGTGTGAAGAGCGGTGTCGCCTGACGGCGGCACCGCTCTTCACCATGCGTTTGACCTCGCCGCCACCGCCTCCGTATCATCGGCGCTGCGGGGCGCGCCCCCGCGGGCGCTGGCCCTTCGTCTAATGGCAGGACAACTGGTTTTGGTCCAGTCGGTCGGGGTTCGAATCCCTGAGGGCCAGCCAGCACCCAGCGGACGCACCGTCGACGGCGGTGCGTCCGACACTTGGGTCGCTCCGGCGGATCACGCGTCCCGCGGCGGGTACTCGTGGTAGCCCCGCCCCGATTTGCGCCCGAGGAAGCCGGCGTCGACCCGCTTGCGCAGGCTCTGCGGGGGCCGGAACCGCTCGCCCAGGGCGTCGGTCAGGGACTCGGCGATGGCCAGCATCACGTCCAGGCCGACGTAGTCGGCGAGTTCGAGCGGGCCCATCGGGTGGTTCAGGCCGAGCTTGACGGCGGCATCGATGTCGCTGGCCGAAGCAACGCCCTCCTCGTACATGCGCATCGCCTCGATGAGGTTGGCGGCCAGGATTCGGGTACTGACGAAGCCCTGCCGATCCGCGACCTCGACGACCGTCTTGCCGCAGGCCTCCGCGACCGCGCGCACGGTCGCCATCGTGGCTTCGCTGCTGGCGAGACCCCGGACGTTCTCGACCAGGTGCATCCGCTCCGGCGGGTTGAACCAGTGCATCCCACACACCTGGGTCGGGCGGGACGTCGCCGCTCCGAGCGCGGTGATGGAGAGTTGGCTGGTGTTGCTGGCCAACACGGCGTGCGCGGGCGCCGCGCCGTCGAGGCGCCGGAACAGGTCGAGCTTGACGTCGAGCCGCTCCGGCGCGGCCTCGATCACCAGGTCCGCGTCGGCCGCCGCCGCCTCCGGCGTGCCGACGAACACCACGCTCGCCTGCGGCGCGCGCTTGGCGATGCGCGCGAGGGCGCGCTGCCCCGCCTCGGGCGCGGGATCGGTCAGGGCCACGGCGAAACCGGCCTCGGCCAGCAGGGCGGCGATGCCGCCACCCATCGTGCCGGCCCCGAGCACGGCGACGCGGCGGACGGGCGGGTAGGGCGAGACGTCGTTCACGGGTCGACCTCCTCCGGTGCGTACAGATCGTACCGGACCGTCCTGCCGGGCAGCGCCCCGTTGGGCGGTCGACCCGCCAGCGGCGCGGCGTGGCGCGGCCGCTTGACCACCACGCGGTGGCGGGCAGCGCGGCGGGCGAGGCTCAGCAGCTCCGCCTGGTCACCGTCGTCGCCCGCGAGCAGGCGCAGCAGGTGCGGGGCCTCGGCCTTGCGCACGTGCGCGCGCTTGCGCGCGCGGATGCGACCGCCGCCGATCCGATCCGGGTACATCGGGTCGAGGAAGACCACGTCGGCCCGCGCCGAAATGAGGAACGCCCGCGCGTCGGCGACCACCAACCGCATCCTGACCGCCCCCACGACGCCGCCATCGCGCCAACGCCGGAGGGCATCCTCCAGGACGGCCGCGAGGACCGGGTTGCGCTCGACCAGGGTCACCTGGCGACCGGCCGCGGTCAGCGTCCCGGCGTCGCCGCCCATGCCCGCGGTCGCATCGATCACCTCGCTCCAGCGACCCACGGCGCGGAGGAGCGGATCGTGCCCCGCGCGGGCCGGCGCCGGCGGCAGCGGGCGGACCGGCCGTGCGCGGGACGCCGCCGGCCCGCGCAGGGCCAGGCCCTCGTCGTCCCACCACAGCACGACCCCGCCGCCCGCGCCAGCGCGCCACGCCTCGACGGCGAGCAGCGGCAGGCCGAGGCGACGCGCCAGGTCGCCTGCGGCGGGCTCCAGGGCAGGCACGGCGGCGACCACGGCGACGCGCGCGGGTTGGGGAATCGCGGGATCGGCCGGCATGCGGCCAGCCTACGCCGCGGCCGTCGGCGCCCTCACTTGCGTTCCGACGGTCATCAGGCGCATACTCAGTTGAAGCGCAAGCGGTGTTACCGATGCGCCACCGAACCGAAAGGCGCCCCCGACCGGGGGCGTTCGAATGGAGGTCGTGCCATGAAGAACGACGAGCTCAGCCGCCGCCGCCAGGCCGCCGTGGCGCCGGCCGCGTACAGCGTCCACCCCTTCTTCCCCGAGCGCGCCGCGGGAAGCTACGTGTGGGACGCCGACGGCAAGCGCTACCTCGACTGGTCGGTCGGCATCGCCGTCATGAACGTGGGCCACTCGCACCCGAAGGTCGTCGAGGCGGTCCAGCGACAGGTCGGCAGCTTCCAGCACCTGTGCTTCGCCGTCGGCATGCACGAGAGCTACATCCGCGTCGCCGAGGCGCTGGGGCGCATCGCGCCGGGACCCTCGCCCAAGAAGGCCTTCCTGATCAACTCGGGCGCCGAGGCCGTGGAGAACGCCGTCAAGATCGCCCGCGTCGCGACCGGCCGCCAGGGCATCGTCGCCTTCACGCACGCGTTCCACGGCCGCACCCACATGACGCTTTCGCTCACGGGCAAGGCGAACCCCTACAAGGCAGGCTTCGCGCCGCGCGCGGCCGAGATCTACCGCGCCCCGTTCCCGTACGTGTTCCGCAACCCCTTCGGGCTCCACGACGAGGACGCGATCGCGGACGCCTACCTGACCCAGCTGAAGGATCTCGTCAAGACGACCATCGGCGAGACCGAGGTCGCCGCGTTCCTGCTGGAGCCGATCGCCGGCGAGGGCGGCTTCATCCCGGTGCCCGAGCGTTACCTCCGCGGCCTGCGGGCGTACGCCGACCGGATCGGCGCTCTGTGGATCGACGACGAGGTCCAAGCCGGCATGGGTCGCACGGGCCACTGGTGGGCGGTCGACCGCTTCGGCCTCGAGCCCGACCTCGTGTGCACGGCCAAGGCGCTGGCCAGTGGTTTCCCGCTCGCGGCCGTCGTCGGCAAGGCCGAGGTGATGGACAAGGTGGGCCCGGGCATGCTCGGCAGCACCTTCGGCGGCAACCCCGCGGGCTGCGCCGCCGCGCTGGCCACCCTCGAGGTCATCGAGGAGGAGGGCCTGCTGGACCGCGCGACCGCCATCGGTGAGGCGATCCGCGCGCGCATGAACGCCCTGCGGCAGCGCGTCTCCGGGCTCGGCGACGTGCGTGGCGCGGGCGCGATGATCGGCCTGGAGTTCGTGCGCGAGGACGGCATCACGCCGGACCCGGAGCTCGTGAACGGCGCCGTGGCGCATGCCCGCGAGCGCGGCCTGGTGCTGCTGCCGACGGGGACCTACGGCAACGTCATCCGCCTGCTGCCGCCGCTGCGCATGAGCGACGCCGAGCTGGCCGAGGGCCTCGACCTCCTCGAGGAAGCCATCGTCACGGTGAGCCAGGGGGCACTCGCGGTCGCGTGACGCGCGGCGGGCGGGCCCGCGGTCGCAGGTTGGCGTAGCGCCCGTGCCCGGCCGACCGGACCCGGCGGCCGGGTGCTACCCTCGTGGCGTGCGCCCCACCGTGCTGGCCCCCTCCCTACTCGCGGCCGACCTCGGTCGCCTGGCGGAACAGGCGGCTGCCGTCGTGGACGCCGGCGCGACCTGGCTTCACGTCGACGTCATGGACGGTCACTTCGTCCCCAACCTGACCTTCGGGCCCGCCGTCGTGCGCGCCGTCCGCGATGCGACGCGGGCGTACGTCGACGTGCACCTCATGATCGCGGCGCCCGAGCGCTGGGTGGGCGCCTACGCGGACGCCGGCGCGGACGGCATCACGATCCACGCCGAGGCCACACCGCACGCGCACCGCGCCTTGCGGGCGGTCCGTGATCGCGGCCTGCAGGCGGGGCTCGCGCTCAACCCGTTGACCCCGCTGAACGCCATCGAGGCAGCCCTCGACGAGATCGACCTCGCGCTCGTCATGTCGGTGGACCCCGGCTTCGGTGGCCAGACGTACCTGGAACGCAGCGACGCGCGGTTGCAGACGGTCCGGTCCTGGATCGACGCCCGCGAGCTCGACTGCCGATTGCAGGTCGACGGCGGCATCGACGCCGTCACGGGCCCACGTGCCGTCGCGGCGGGCGCCGACGTCCTGGTGGCGGGAACCGCCGTCTTCGGCGCGCCGGGCGGCGCGGGGGCAGGCGTCGCCCGCTTGCTTCAGGCGGTCTCGAGCGAGACGCGCCCCATGTGACGGAAGCGCTCGGCTCGCGCGCGCACGAGTTCCTCGATGGGCAAGCCCCGCAGACTCGCCAGGGCTGCACGAACGGCGGTCGCCGTCGCGGTCACGGCAGTCGCCGGATCCTTGTGGGCCCCGCCGAGCGGCTCGTCGACGATCTCGTCGACGACCCCCTGCTCGAGCAGGTCCGCCGACGTCAACTTGAGCGCCTCGGCCGCACGGGGGGCCTCGGCGGCGTCCCGCCAGCGGATGGCGGCGCACGATTCGGGGCTGATGACCGAGTACACGGCGTTCTCCAGGATGAGGACCCGGTTCGCGACGCCGATCGCCAAGGCGCCGCCCGACCCCCCCTCGCCGACGACGACGGCGACTGCGGGGACCCGCAACCGGCTCATGCGGCGGATGCTCTCGGCGATGACCCACGCCTGCCCCTGCTCCTCGGCGGCGATGCCCGGGTACGCGCCGGGGGTGTCGATCAGCGCCACGACCGCAAGGCCGAACTTGTCGGCCATCTCCATCATGCGCATCGCCTTGCGGTAGCCGCTCGGATGCGCCATGCCGAAGTTCCGGTGGATGTTCTCCTTGGTATCGCGCCCCTTCTGCTGCGCCAAGACGACGACCCCTGCCCCGTCCACGCGGCCCAAGCCGGCGACCAGCGCGGGGTCGTCCCCCAGCGCCCGATCACCGTGCAACTCGACGAAGTCGTCGACGAACGCGCCCACGTGGTCCAGCGCGGTGGGGCGCCCGGGCGCCCGCGCCACGAGGACGCGCTGCCAACGGGTGAGGTGGGCGAACGTCTCGCGCTTGAGGCGCTCCAGCCGCTGCTGCAGCAGCGAGATCTCCTCGGCCAGGTCGACCTGCTGCTCGTCCGCGTAGGCCTGCATCTCGACGATCTTGGACTCGAGGTCCTCGATCGGCTTCTCGAAGGGCAGCGCCATGCTCAGGCCCCCGCCGGCAGGGCGACCGGGGCGGACGCGGCACCCGCACGCAGGAGACCGATGACGGCCGCCACCCGGCACTTCAGCTCACCGCGCAGCACCACGTCGTCGATCATGCCCTTGCGCAACAGGAACTCCGCCCGCTGGAAGCCGGCCGGCAGATCCTGCTTGATCGTCTGCTGGATCACCCTGGGGCCAGCGAAACAGATCAGTGCGTCGGGCTCGGCGAAGATGACGTCGCCGAGCGTGGCGAAGGAGGCGGTGACGCCGCCCGTGGTGGGATCGGTGAGCACGGAGACGTACGGCAGGCGGCGCGACGCCAGGCCCTCCAAGGCGACCGTGGTCTTGGCCATCTGCATCAGCGAGAGCGCGCCCTCCTGCATGCGGGCGCCGCCCGAGGCGGCGACCATCACCAGCGCGCGGTCCTCCTCGCCGGCGCGTTCCGCCGCCCGCGCGATCTCCTCGCCGACGACCGATCCCATCGAGCCGCCGAGGAACTGGAAGTCCATGACGGCCAGGGCGACGCGCTCGCCGTCCATGAGGGCGGCGCCGGTGACGATCGCGTCCGGCCGGCCGGCCTTCTGCTGCACGGCGGCCAACCGGTCGGCGTAAGGCTCGACGTCGACGAAGCCGAGCGCGTCGACCGGCCGCACGTCGCCGGACCACGGCTCGAAACTGTCCTCGTCGGCGAGCATGCCGATGCGCGCGGCCACGGGCATGCGCTCATGGTGGCCGCACTCCTTGCACACGTACAGATGGGTGACGAGGTCCTTGCGGTACAGCTGCGCGTGGCACGCCGAGCACTTGACCCACAGGCCCGCCGGGGTCGCATCGTCGTCGCCGCGCGTCGGTCGTTGGCGGCGGAACCAGCGTTCCAGGGCCATACGTCCTCCTCGGGGGCCGGCGCGGGCCCGGGCGTCATGCTACCGCCTCGGGGCCGCGCCGCAACCACCCAGGAGTATCATGGACGGCATGGAGCGTGCGAAGGTCGTCCTGGTCACGCAGGTGGGCCAGGGTTTCGGACGGGCGGTGGCGATCGCGTACGGTCAGGCGGGCTACGACGTGGTCTGCGCCGACCGTGACGTCGATCTGGCCGCACGCACGGCCGCCGAGATCGAAGAGCTCGGGGGTCAGGCGATTCCCATCCAGGCAGACCCGACCGCCGCCCTCGACGTCCAGGCCGCCTTCGCCAAGGTGTGGGAGATCTTCGGCAGCCTCTCGGGCGTCGTCCACGTCACCTCGTTCGACAGCGCCACGCCCTTTCACCACCTCGCCGAGGGCGAGCTCGTCGAGCTCTTCGACGAAACCGTACGCAGCAGCGTGCTCGTGCTCCGCTCGGCCCAGCGGGCCGCACCCGGCAGCTGGGTGGTCCTGGTTGCCCCCGCGCCGCACCCCGAACGCCCGCACCTGGCGGCCGTCGGCGGCGCCCTCGCACGCCTCGCGGCCGCGTTCCCGGCGCCGCTGGCGCTGAGCGACGAGGCCGAGACCCTCGACGCCTTCACCGAACCGGTCCGCGGCCTGCGGGTCAACGTGGTCGTCCCCTCGCGATCGGCCTCCGACCCGCGGCACGACGCCAAGCTGGTGCACCTGGTCCGTCTCCTCGGCGGTCAGGCCGGCGGCGGCGTCCACGGTGCAGAGATCGCCGTGTCCCTACCGCCCCCGCCGCAGGTGATCGAGGCGCTGTTGCCGGAGGTCCAGGCCGCCCTCGACGACAGCGTCCGCCAGGACGACGGCGATACCGACGACGACCTGGACGATGCGAGGGCCGGCGACCGCGAGCCCGACGTCGATCCGCTGCTCGACGAGGGGCTCGACGACGCGCACCTCGTGGCCGCTGAGGAGGGCCTCAGGCAGTTGGCGGGCGACGAGGACGGGGAGGCCAAGCCCGGCCTGCGGATCGGTCGCGCGTGAAGTGCCCGTACTGCTCATCGAACGACACCCGGGTGGTCAACTCGCGGCCGGCGGACGAGGGCACCGCGATCCGCCGACGACGCGAATGCGGCGCCTGCCACCGCCGTTTCACCAGTTACGAGCGGGCCCAGTTCGAGGCACTGATGGTGCGCAAGCGCTCCGGTCGTCTCGAAGCGTTCAACCCCGACAAGCTGCTCGACAAGCTGCGCATCGCCTGCAACAAGCGCCCGATCACGGAGAAGCAGTTGCGCGAGTTCGCATACGGCTTCGAGGACGAGGTCCAGGTGCCCGAGATCGCCAGCGAGGAGATCGGCCGCCGCACGCTGCACTTCCTCAAGGGCCTGGACGACGTCGCCTACATCCGGTTCCTCTCCGTCTACCGCGACTTCGACTCGGTCGACCGCTTCATCGAGGAGATCAAGCAGCTGGGTGAGCTGGGCGACCCACCGGGGTGACGCGACCGCCGCTCCCGGAGGGCTTCCTGCAACGAACCCGCGTGCAGCTGGGAGCGGATGACGCCGCCGACCTCGCGGCGGCCCTCGAGTCCGCCCCGGCCATGGGCCTGCGGGCCAACCCACGCCACGGGTCGCCGTGGGCGCTGACCGAACGGCTGGGCTGGCGCGCCGCGGCGGTGCCCTGGTGCCCCGAGGGCGTCGTCCTGGAGGCGACCCCCGGGGCCCGCGGCGCGGCGGGCCGCCATCCCTGGCACGAGGGGGGAGCGTACTACCTGCAGGATCCCTCGGCGATGGGCGTCGTCCCGCTGCTCGATCCGCAACCGGGCGAGGCGATCCTCGATATCGCGGCCGCTCCGGGCGGCAAGGCGACGCACGTCGCGGGCCGCCTCGGCGAACGCGGTCTGCTGTGGGCGCACGACGCCACGCCCGCCCGCACCGACGCCCTGGTCTCGAACCTCGAACGCTGGGGCGCCACGACGGCGGTCATCAGCCAGGGTGACCCGCGGCAGCTGGATGGCCTCGCCGGCCGCTTCGACCGCGTCCTCGTCGACGCCCCATGCAGCGGCGAAGGAATGTTTCGCAAGTCCGAAGCGGCCCGCGCTCGCTGGTCGCCGGAGCGGGTGCGAACCTGCTCGCTCATCCAGGCGACGCTGCTCGACCGCGCCGCCGACCTCGTGCGGCCGGGCGGGGTCCTGGTCTACGCCACCTGCACGTTCGCACCCGAGGAGGACGAGGGAGCGGTCCAGGCGTTCCTCGCACGCCGCCCCGACCTCGAACTCGTCGACCTCGACGCGCGCGGTCTCCGCCCCGTCGGAACCCTGCCCGACGCCGGCACGGTCGGCGCCGGCTGCGTCCGCTGGTGGCCGCACCGCGTCGTCGGCGATGGTCACTTCGCCGCTCGGTTCCGGCGCGGCGACCCGGCGGCCACCAGCGCGACCTCGGGCGGCGTAGGCCGCCGCCACGCGGGGCGGGGCCGGTGGGTCACCACGCGTCGAGCGCGCGACGGCGCCCGCCCAGCCGCCCTCGACGGACCCGAGCGCGACGCCTGGCGGTGCTTCGTCGACGAGGTGCTCGGGGCCGCCCCACTGCCACACCACGCCCTCCTGGCGAACGGCGGGCGCCTGATGGCGGTACCCCCCGACGTGCTCGCGCTACGAGCGCCCTGGCGCCGCGCAGGCGTGGCGCTCGGGCGGGTGGTCGTCGGGCGCCGTGGCCGACGACGCTTCGAACCCCACCACGCGCTCTCGCGCGTGCTCCCGGAGCGTGGCGCCGCGGCGGCGGGCGTCGACCTGGAGCTCGAAGACCCGAGGGTCGCGGTCTTCCTGCGCGGCGGGTCCGTGACCGTGGACGGCCTCGAGGGCTGGGGTCTGGTGCGCGCCGCGGGCGTCCCGGTAGGTTGGGTCAAGGCGAGCCGCGGGGAGGCCAACAACCACTACCCGAAGGGCCTGCGTCGCGAGCCGGCACGCGAGGCGGAGGACCACGAGGTCGACGTCGCATGACGAGCCGCCGTCGCCGCCCACCAGGCGCGTACGCGGCGCCTTGTCGCACGCGCGCCACTGTGCTAGTCTCGCGTTTGGTTTCGCGCGCGTCGGCCATGACGTCCACCACCGTCACCCCGATCACCCGGCCGCGCACCCGCCCCGTCGCGACCACGCGCCTGGGGTGAACCCGAGAGGTGCGCCCAGCATGAGCACGTACTTTCCCAAGGAGCCCACGCCAGGTTGGGTGGTCGTCGACGCGACCGGCCAGACCGTCGGACGCCTCGCGACCCAGGTCGCCAGCGTGCTCCGTGGCAAGCACAAGCCCGACTACACGCCGCATCAGGCGGGTGGCGACTTCGTCATCATCGTCAACGCCGAGAAGGTCGTCTTCAGTGGGAACAAGCTGGACCAGAAGGTCTACACCCGCTACACCGGCTACCAGGGCGGTCTGAAGTCCACCACGGCTCGCGAGATGCTCGACAAGCATCCGGAGCGCGTCCTCGAACGTGCCGTCTGGGGCATGCTGCCCAAGAACCGGCTCGGTCGCAAGCTCATCCGCCGGCTCAAGGTCTACGCCGGCGAGGCGCACCCGCACGCCGCTCAGGTGCCTGCCCCCATGGAGATCCGCTGATGGAACAGTACTACGGCACCGGACGCCGCAAGGCGGCGATCGCGCGCGTCTTCCTGCGCCCCGGCCAGGGTCGCATCACCGTGAACGGCAAGGAGTTCCAGGATTACTTCCGCGGCATCCTCGTGGGCGTCCAGGCGCTCGAGCCGCTGAAGGTGACGAACACCGCGGGTCGCTACGACGCACTGATCACGGTCGCCGGCGGGGGCCCCAGCGGCCAGGCCGACGCGATCAAGCTCGGCGTGGCGCGGGCGCTCGTCAAGGTGGACCCGAACTTCCGGCCCGCCCTGAAGTCGGGCGGGTACCTCAGCCGCGACGCCCGCATCGTGGAGAGCAAGAAGTACGGCCTGCGCAAGGCGCGGCGCGCCCCGCAGTACAGCAAGCGCTGAACCGACGTCCCGGCGTGGCCCCGCCACGCTCGATCCCGAACCCCGGTGCGGCGCGTGGCCCTGAGCCTCGCGCCGCACGTCTTGCAGCAGGGCCGAGAGGAGGCCACCGATGGACGCGATCCAAGCCGTGATCCTGGGCGTGGTCCAGGGCCTCACCGAGTTCCTGCCGGTCTCGAGCTCGGGTCACCTGGTGCTGACCAACTACCACCTCGGCTGGGGCGACCAACTGCCGGCGGTCGTCACCTTCGCGACCAACACCGGGACCCTGCTCGCCGTGCTGGCCTTCCTGTGGCGCGACGTGCTCAGCGCCGCCGGCGGCTTCCTCGCGGGCCTGCGTTCGGCGGAGGGACGCCGCAGCGACGGCTGGCGGATGGCGCTCCTGGTGCTCGTCGGCAGCGTGCCGACGGTCGCCATCGGCTTGCTGCTGCGGCCCGTGTTCGAGGGCCTCAACGCCCCACTGCCGGTGGCGCTGGCGATGATCGTGACCGGTGCGCTGCTGTGGACGGCGCCGCGCGGCGGCCCCAAGACCTCCATCCGTGAGCTCGGTTTCGTCGACGCGCTCGTCGCGGGCGCCGCGCAGGGGTTGGCGGTCATCCCAGGCGTCTCCCGCTCGGGTGCCACGATCGTGGCGCTGCTGTGGCGCGGCGGCTCCGCGGACCTCGCTCCGCGCCTGTCGTTCCTCATGTACCTGCTCGCGTCGGCCGGCGTCGCCGTCCTGACCGTCGGCGAGGTCGTGGGCGCCGACCTCGACTGGGGCGTGCTCGTCGGCATGACCGTCGGCTCGGCCGTCGTCGGCTACGCCGCGCTGTTCGTGTTGTTCGCCGTGCTCCGTCGCGGCCGCTTCCGCGTGTTCGCTCCCTACCTGTGGCTGGTCGCCGGCATCACGCTCGCGCGGCTCGCGCTGGGTTGAGCGGGCCGCGTTACCATGGAGGACCGTAGGAGGCGCCCCATGCCCGTCGTCACCCGCATCGCCCCATCGCCCACCGGTGACCCGCACGTCGGCACCGCCTACGTCGCCCTGTTCAACTACGCGTTCGCGAAGCGACACGGCGGTCGTTTCGTCCTCCGCGTCGAGGACACCGACCGCGCCCGCTACGTCGCCGCCGCCGAGGCCCGCATCATCGACGTCCTGCGCTGGCTGGGCCTGCCGCCGGACGAAGGCCCGGGCATCGGCGGCGATCACGGTCCCTACCGCCAGAGCGAACGGCTCGCGATCTACCGCGAGCACGTCGAGGTGTTGCTCGCGGGGGGGCACGCCTACCGCGCGTTCGAGACCGCCGAAGAGCTCGACGCGATGCGCCTCGAGCAGCAGCGCCGCGGGATCGACCCCGGCTACGACGGCCGCGGTCGCGCCCTCGACCCCGGCGAGCAGCGCCGCCGGGCCGAGGCGGGCGAGCCACACGTCGTGCGCCTGCGCACGCCCGACGAGGATCACACGACGTTCCACGACCTGCTGAGGGGCGACGTATCGGTGCCGAACGCGGAGATCCGCGACGCGGTGCTGCTCAAGAGCGACGGCTACCCCACCTACCACCTCGCCAACGTCATCGATGACCACCTCATGGGCGTGACCCACGTCGTCCGGGCCGAGGAGTGGGTGGTGTCGACGCCGCTGCACGTGCTGCTCTACCGGGCCTTCGACTGGACCCCGCCCGTGTTCGCCCACCTGCCGCTGCTGCGCAACCCGGACGCGAACAAGACCAAGATCTCCAAGCGCAAGATGGACACCAGCGCCGAGTCGTACCGCGCTCAGGGCATCCTGCCGGAGGCACTGGTCAACTTCCTGGCCACGATGGGCTGGAGCATGCCCGACGGTCGCGAGGTGTTCACGCTCGAGGAGTTCGTCGCCGCGTTCGATCTCGAGCGCGTCTCGCTCGGCGGGCCGGTGTTCGACCTCAAGCGACTGCGCAACCTCAACGCCCGCTACCTGCGCGAGGTGCTGTCGCTGGAAGCCGTCGCCGACCGCCTCGCGCCCTGGCTCGTCGACCGCGGCCACGACCCGAGCGACGAGGACTACCTGCTCGACGTCGTCGACGTCCTGCGGCCACGGGCCGAGACGCTCGCCGAACTCGCCGAGCAGGCCGACTACTTCTACGTCGACCTGGTGACCTACGACGCGGATGCGCGCCGGCGGTTGGCGGCTGGGCAGTCGTACCTCGAGGACCTCGAGCGCGAGTTCTCGCGCCTCGAGTTCTTCGACGAGGACGCGATCGACGACCTCCTGCACGACTACGTGCAGCGGCAGGCGGTGCCGCTTGGCAAGGTGCTCATGCCGCTTCGCGTCGCCCTGACCGGCACCAGCCAGGCGCCCGCCGTCGTCGACCTCGTCGCCATCATGGGCCGCGGCCGCACGCTGGCGCGCCTCGGGCAGGCGCTGCAGGCGATCCAGGAGGGCCTGCCCGACGACGATCCCGAGCGGCTCAAGGCCGAGGCCGAGGCGGCCGCCAAGGCCGCGGCGGCCAAGGGCAAGCGGCGGCCGCCCATGCCCGCCGAGCGGAGCTGAGGGTGGCCTGGTTCGACCGCCTGCGCCAGGGGCTCGGCAGGACCCGCGAACTCGTCACGCTCGGCGCGGTCCGCCGGGGTGGCGACTGGGAGCTGGACTGGGACGACCTGGAGCTCGCGCTCATCGCCGCCGACGTCGGC
>Ga0180436_10003725_pt1 | contig 13891 bp, 11 predicted proteins | sample SS_ome_2_FD_132434 | JGI IMG/M metagenome (GOLD analysis project Ga0180436, IMG submission 132434) | Hypersaline lake sediment archaeal communities from the Salton Sea, California, USA - SS_3_S_2 metaG | ecosystem: Environmental > Aquatic > Non-marine Saline and Alkaline > Hypersaline >...
AGACGGCTCGCGAGCCTCCGGGCGGGAGTGGGAATCCAGCCCTTGCTGAGCATGTGCTGGGGGTAGTCCTCGTGCGCGTCGTAGATCACCGGCCTCCGGCGGAGGAGCTGAAGGAGGACGCCGAAGGGCATGAACTCCGGGTCGTGGAAGTGGTAGACGTCGGAGCGGACCCGAAGCGCCCGGAAGAACGCGCGCCAACCGCCGGTCAGGATCCGCAGGGCCCTCGACCGAGATCGACGAAGACCAAGGATCCGCACGCCATCCCGTTCCTCGTCACGGGGGTGCGGAGCGATCAGCACCACGTCGTACCCCGCCCGCCGGAGACTTCGCGCCCCCCGCTCGAAGACCCGCGGATCGAACGGAGGATGTACCGTGGTGATCACGCAGACCTTACGGCTCACGAGTCATCGCCTCATAGTCTAGCTTCAGCTGCTCAGCGGCCTTCAGAGGATCGTGCCAAGCTTCGACATACGCCCGGCCTTGCTCGCCTCGCCGGATCAGTTCCTCCTGCGGCGCAAGGATCCATTGCCGCAGGACGTCGTATACCGTCTCGGGATTGGCGTTGATAATCGGCAGCTGCTCGCGCATTTGCGAAGGGATGAAGTGAAGGTCCCCTTCTCGGATGTAACAGATCACCGGCTTCCCGAGCGCCATCCCTTCCACAGCGACCGCACCGTACCACCCAATCAGCAGCTGATCAATGATGAGATCAGCTCGGGCGAAGAGATCCATCACCTGAACGTGGGGAAGCTCCTCGGCCAGGACGAACTCGAGGGGGAAACCCTCGGTCTGCAGGCGTTCCACCGCGTCTCGAATGAAGCGCGTTCCCTTGATCCCCTGGCGGCTGGGAGCATGCACGACGAGCCGTGGCTCGTTCGCATCCGCTGGGCCCCTCACTGGCGTCCACTCTCTCATGTCGATGTGCGAGTACGGAAGGAACTTCGCGCCATCTGGGAGCACATGCAGCAGGTCCGGATTCAATGCGTAGATGCAATCGGCGTTCTCGGCGAACTTCCGGATCCGACGCCGCTTGATGAGATCCTCTCCCGGCGGAAACAGCGCGGCACCCTCGCCTCTGGCTGCATTGACCTCAAACCGATCTCGACAGAAGTCTCCCTGTCGTGCATCGCTTCCTTGGAACGTCACCGCGATTCCCTTGCCCGCCCTCTTGAGCCATCTCACATCCCGGAGCTCCAGCAGGCCCGCGTACAGGTTGTAGAGGCGCCGCGCAATGGTATTCAGCAAGGACCGCCGTCGGGGCATCTCCGGGTGTTTCCAGACCCGCATCGGCATGATGGACTTGCCGGCGTTGAAGTGGATGACATCGTAGTCTCTGAACGCCCGCCGAAGCAGCTTCCATCGCGCCAGCTCGATTCGTGCGATCCCCGCTCCGCTCTCCACGAGTGCTTCGACGGTCTCATACCACGGCCATGTCTTCACAAGCGAGACGGCGTGGCTTTCCAGGCCGAGTTCCCGTTCCGCGCGAGCAAGTCCTTGCGGGTTCCCGCCAACCATGGCGGGGCAGTGGAGGATCCGCAGCGGTGTGCGATCCCGATGCGTCTCGCCCCCGGTGATCGCCCTCTTCCGCCTCCGACTCATGTCAACCCGCGTGGGGCGACGGCACCACGCCGATGCCCCGGTTGATCCGATCGAACACCGCGCCGATCGCCTCAAGCGAGTGGTGTTTCTCGACGTACGCTCGGGATGCCGCGCCTATCTTCTTCAATCGCACCCGATCCTGAGCCAGACGGCGGATCTCGGCCTTCACCGTCTCCGGCGAACATCGAATGATCGGGAGCTCACCACGATCGAGCAGCCCAGCGAGCACGTAGAGCTCCTCGAGATCCTCCCGGATGTGGCAGAGCACCGGCTTCGCCAGAGCCATTGCCTCGATGGCGAGCATCGCGTACCAGCCGACGACGAGCTGGTCGGCGACCAGATCTACGCCTTCCATGACTCGTCGGACCTCGGTATTCGGAACGCGCTCGAGGATGACGAGTTCGATGGGGAGCCCTTCGCTTTGGAGCTCCTCGACCGCCCGAACGAAGAACTCCGTACCCTTGATGGCTCGGTGGTTGGGTGCATGGAGGATCCGAAGGGGGCGTGCTCCCGAGTCTGACGTGCCCGCCTGCGGCCGCCAATCGTCCGTGTCGATCGAGAAGTGCGCCAGCATCAGCGTATCCCAGTGATACATGTAGTCGACCCAGTCGCAACCGGAGAGGGTGTGATCCGCGTGGCGAGTCCACTGCTCGATCTGTCTCTTCACCCGCTCGCGACGGTGGCGTTGCTCCGGGTAGTCGATCGTCATCGCATGCCGAAACCGGAGATTCCTCGTTCGCGTCAGCTCCTGTACGTCAGACCCATACGGCATGACCACGGTACGAAGCCGCGCCATCCGATGAAGCCACGGCTCCCATCGCCACAGGAAGACACGGCCGAGATGTGAGACCACGCCGCCGTTGAAGTAGATGTAGACGCATCGGTATCGGCGCGCAACGATCACCCACAGCCACAGGAGCCCCAGCGGTCGGAGAAGCCGAAGTCGCGCCACACCCCGGTCCGCCCGCAAGTCGAAGCGATCCGTGATGTGCGAGACGTGCGACGCAAACGTCTCCACACTGAAGCCTTCCCGCTTGAGGGCTTCCTTGTGATAGAGGTTGTTGATGATCGGTTCGGGGCCAAGCCCGACATCGACGCGCTTGGTCGAATACCGGCCGACCAGGGCCAGGCAGACGACGAGGGGCGCCAAGAGCAACTCCATCCCCCACCGCAAGACTCGCTTCATCATCCCGAGGTTCCCGCCTCCTCGTCCGTCGCCGCGACGCGTGCCGCGATCTCCGAGGCAACCTGGACAAGCCCTTCTCGCAGGGAAATCTGCGGAACAACGCCGAACTCGCGCTTCATTCGGCCGTTGTCTCCGACAATCCCACCCGTGTCCCCCTCCACATGCACGATGCGCGCCTCCACCCCGGCAACCGCACTCATGATCTCTACGAGCTGCGTGATCGTCGTCGCTTCGTCCCCCGCCACGTTGAACACCCCGGAGGCGTCTCCAAGGAGCGCAGCCTCGATCGCACGAACGGCATCTGACACGTGGGTCGGGCTGATGCGAAGCCCGGGATTGCCTTGCACCGTGACTTCCTCTCCCTTCACGAGCCGCTCCATCAGGGTCGGAACGAGCATCCCCTGCTGCCCAGGCCCGTAGACGAAGAAGAAGCGGAACACCACCGTCCGGAGGAGCTTGCTGTAGGAGAAGGTCAGAAGCTCCGCCGCTCGACGCGTCGCCGCATAGAAGTCTGCCGAATCGGCGGGATCCGTCTCCACGAACGGCCGCTCGGCGCGACCGTAGACCCCCCCGGTGGAGGCGGAGAGGAAGCAACGAGCCCCCGCGGTACGGGCGTAGTCGAGCAATCGAACCGTGCTCGCGACGTTCACCGCCACCATGTCCTCCACACGCTTCGGGAATGCGTGGTAGAAGTCCGATTGGGCCAGATGGACGACGGCGTCAACTTGCCGCGGAAGCCGTTCCAACACAAGCGGTTCGGAGAGGTCCTGCGCGATCGTCTCCACGCCGTCCGGCACATCGACCAGATCCTGGTCCCGCGCGAGGGCGAACACCTCATGATCCTCGCGCAATCGCACGAGCAGATGCCGCCCGATGAACCCCATCGCCCCGGTGACGACGACCCTCATGTCGACGGCTCCTCGCCCTTCTCCGTCGGAAGGCACCGATCGGCAACCAGATGGTGGTTGCGGGAATCGGCAGTTCGTCGCACATCCCCGAAGCCGAGCGATTCAAGGAGGAAGCGGATCTCCTCGAATGACAAGAGGTCGTTGATTCGTGGAGAAACGGCGTCGAAGTAGCCGTGTGCCAGATCCGGTCCGTACCGTTCGAGAAGCGTCTGCTTCCTCTCGTCCAAGGGCATCCCGCGGAACTCGCGACGGAGGGACTCGTAGGTGTTGAGTTCCCGGTACTCGGCGAGAGTCTCCGGGTACCCGTAGACCATGAGGAAGAGCCGCCCGCCCGGGCGCACCTTGGTGGCAGCGTTGCGGATCGCTCGATAGGTGTTCCCCGTGTGATGGACCACCCCATAGCAAAAGACCAGATCGAAGTCTGCTTCCTCGTCCCAGTCGAGGAGGTCTCTCTGGAGAAGCGTCAGCGATTCGGCCCACTCCGAACAGAGCTCATGCGTCCTCTTGAGACCATTCGCGCTCTGATCGCTCGCCGTCACCTGAGCGCCCAACCGCAGCAGGCCGTGAGTGAACCGTCCGAGACCACACCCCAAATCGAGGACCCGTCTTCCAGGAAACCAATCCTCACGCAGCCCGGTCCACTGGCACAGAAGGTGGGGAGTCGACTCGATGAAGCTGCTGTCGGACGGCAGGAACGCCCCGCTGCTGAGGTTCTCCCACTGGTAATCGAAGCTGGCGCGCGTCTGGCGAGCATCGGCGCTCGTCGAGCCGGGCGCGTAGTCCAGGAGATGCGTTCGCAACATCTCCCCCAACCTCCACTGTTCGTATCGAAGAAACTCGAGCGCCTCGGCAAGCTCTTCGGCACCAACTCGAGCGTTCCCTGATCTTCGCCGGATCCGGAACGAAGAAACCGGATGACGGAGCTTCCACAACGTCCGCCTCAGCCAGCTGGGCCCGCTCCTGTCTCCGCCACGTCCACTCATCGATGAAGCCTCCTTCAGCCTTCCCCAGCACTCGTCACCACAGACTTCGAAGCCTCTGCGGACGGTTGGATTCCGATCGATCGATTGATGCGGTCGAAGACGGACCCGACGCTCTCGAGCGAGTGGTGCCGCGCAACGTACTCCCTGGACCTTTCGCCGATCGTCTGCAGGCGGTCGCGGTCGGAGACCAGGTCCCGAATGACGTCCTTGACGGTGGACGGAGAGCAGTTGACCAGCGGGATCTCTCCGGGTCGCACAATGCTGGCAGACTCGTAGAGTTCGACCAAATCATCTCTCAGATAGCAGAGGACCGGCTTTCCCATGGCCATGCCCTCGATAGCGAACATCGCATACCAACCGACGATCAGCTGATCTGCCACGATGTCGACCGTCGCCATGATGTCCTTGATCTCGTCGTTCGACACGCCCTGGAGGACGATCAGTTCGATCGGCAGCCCTTCTTCGACGAGTTCCTCGATCGCTTCGATGAGGAACCGCGACCCCTTGATCGTCTGATGGTTCGGTGCATGAAGGATCCGCACCTTCTCGTTCCGGACGATGGAAGCCGGCGGCTTCCACTCCTCGGTGTCGATCGAGAAGTGGGCGAGCATCAGCGTATCCCAGTGGTACATGTAGTCAACCCAGTCGCAGCCGGAGATCACGTGGCTCGCGTCCTGTGTCCATCGATCGATCTGCCGCTCCGTGAGCGCTCGGCGCAGATGATGCTTCGGGTAGTCGGTCGCCAGGGCATGCTTGTAGTTGAGGTTCGAAGCGCGCGTCATCTCGTCGACGTCCCCGCCGTACGGCATGACGATCACCTTGGTTCTCGCAAGACGAAGGAGCCAGGGCTCCAGACGACTGAGGATGCCTCCCGGATAGAGGACCCCGAGAGGACCGCCGTTGAAGTAGATGTACAGGCATCGGTACCGTGTGAAGGGAAGACAACACAGGCAGAGATTGCGCAGGCGCCGTTGGATGGACGCCGGAAGACGCTTTGGCAGCCACCGGAAGGTGTCTCGTTCTGTACAGAGGTCGAAGTCCTCGGTGATGAAGCAGGTGGTGTTCACGAACGTCTCCACCCGGTAGCCGTACGCTTCGAGCGCCCGTTTGTGGTAGACGTTGTTGATCAGAGGCTCAGGACCCAGGCCAATGTCGAAGACCTTGCCTCGAAACCGGCCCACGCACGCGGCGATGAGCGGTACAACGAAGGCGACTGCGCGCAGGCCGAGCAGTGCGGGCCAGTGGAAGGTCCTTCGGATCAATCGGATCCGCATCCGCCGCCAGAACCGGCGCCAGCGTCCCTCCTCGTTCGGTTTCGCGCTCCCCTCAGCCAATGGCACTCACCCCCCGGTTGTTCCTGCTCCCCTCATCGATTGTGCCTAGAACACCGGCGCCACGAGCTACCTCGCTTGTCCTATCGGGTCGCACTCCCGCACCCTTGCGTCTTGGAACGCTCATGCGCCACGGTGTTCCCCTCGACGAGACTCCGCCCGCTTCAGGAATCCTAGCACCGGACGGCTCGCAGGCACAGCTTCGACGAAGACGTGGCTACGCTCGAAGACACGAACCCTCCGGATCGAGTATCCGGTCTGCGAGAGCCAACGGAACACTCGTGACGTCGTGCAGTACTCGATGTGAAACGCGTCGGCGGCGCCGGATGGCACCGTTAGCGTTTCCGCCGGATCCGCGGGATGCGGCGTCGCGCCCGTGGCGCCGTTCGCCGTCGCGATCGCAAGGCGTCTGCGCACCTTGACGAGCAACGCGCTCGGACCACCTCTCATGAGGATGCCCGGCACCCTGCCGAGCTTCCTCAAGCGACGGGCGATGCGCCGCCGGTGGTCTCGACACCGCTGGGCGAAGGTCCGCTTCGTCGTGTCGACGTCGAAGAACCAGAGCGAGAGGCGTCCATCGCCTTTCAGAACGCGCCGGGCTTCCCGCAGGACCCGCCTCGGGGCGAGCGCATGGTCCAGACTGCTCGCCATAAGGACCTGATCGAAGGTGTCGCTGCGGAAGGGGAGGTACTCTCCGATCCCCTGGACGAAGCCGAACGCCCGCTCCTCCTCGCCGGACAGGGGATCGATGCCGATGAGTTCGGCCTCCCCAACCGGCTTCCAGTACGAGGGGAGCGACTGGGGACCGCATCCGATGTCCAAGACCAACCCCGCCGGCTTGCAGAACGTCGCAAACGCCTCAACGTCGGCACGTTCCCCGACCGAGAGGTTGTGCTCCGGGTCCGCCTCGTAGTAGACCAGACCGTTCTCCTGGAGCTGTACCCATGCGTTCCACTTCCGACGTACGGCTCGATGCGGGAGCACTTCCGGGATCAGGATCGCGGCGTGTGTCCCCGTCTCATACCGGCACCCACACCGCGAACACCGCCAAGCTCTGGACTCCGAGACTTCCGACAGTGGAAGCTCGCCTCGACAGACCGGGCAGACGAGCAGCGTCTCCAGCCCTGGCTGCAGGGCCTCACCGGACAGCATGCGGATCCTTCTCGGGGATCGGCTCCTGGTGAAGGAAGAGCCGCAGCCACCACTCGAAGCTCAGAAGTGCCCAGATGAGCAACCGGCGATTGACCGCGCCGGAGGTGTGCTCGTCGAGCACCCTCGAGACGTACTCCGGACGCAGGAACTCGAGAAGCCGTGCGTCCGGATCCCGGAGGAGGCGGTTGATGTAGTCGATGCTCTCCCCGCGGAACCAACTGGCGTCCGGGGCGCTGAACCCCTGCTTCATCTGCTCGGTGATCTCCGGCGGGATCAACCGGGACATCGCGTTTCTCAGTACGATCTTGCCGGCATTGGTCCGCAACTCGACGCGCTGCCGCTTTCCCGGCTCGTTCTCATCGACCCTACCGACATCATCACCATCACGCATCCTGACCTTGTGGGAGACGGGGAGGCTCAACGCGAAATCGACCAGGTCGTTGTCGAGGAACGGAACCCGCACCTCCAGGCTGTTCGCCATGCTGATCCGGTCCTCCACCACGAGGAGCCCGTGGAGGAAGCTCTTCAGTTCGAAGTAGAAGGACGCGTTGATCACCTCCTCGAGCGTCGACAGCGGGTGGTCCCAGTTCGAGAAGACCCCCTTGAAAACATCGAACGAGGAGTGCTCCCCGATGCCCGCGAGCGTGGCGTCGTTGAAGAGCAGACGCTTGTCCTCATCCGGCACGAGTCGTTGCCAGTAGGCGTAGTAGTTCTGCAGGAACTCGTCACGGCTACCGCTTCCCATGACGTGGAAGTACCGCCACGGATATCCGCCGAACAGCTCGTCGCCTCCGCCGCCGCAAAGGGACACCTTCACAAATCGGCTCGCCAGCCTGGCGATGTAGTAGTTCGGATAGCACTGTCCGACTCGCAGGTCCTCGAGGTGCCAGATCAGCTCGGGCATGACCTGTTCCATGTCCCCGGCATGGAGGACGACCTCGTAGTGCTCGCTCTTGAACCGATTGGCGAGCAACTCGGACTTCTTGCGTTCGTCGAACGCCAACTCGATCCCCGAAGCCGAGGTCAGGTCGAACCCGCACGTAAAGGTCGCCAAGCGTCCGAGCGTCGTCGCCGCGACCGCCATGATCGATCCCGAGTCCATCCCTCCGCTCAAGTACACGCCAAGCGGCACGTCACTGACGAGTTGGCGCTGCACGGCCTGCACGAACAGACGGTGGACCTCTTCCGCCGCCTCCTCTTCGCTGCACTGGATCGGACGTTCCGGAAACTCGTAGTCCCAGTACCGCTGAACTTCCATCTCCGGTGCCTCTCCGAGCGTGACGCGCATCCAATGCCCCGGACGGAGCATCCGGATCCCCTCGAAGAGCGTCAGATCCGATAGGACGTTCTGGAACGTGAAGTACTCGCTCAGCGCCTCGGTGCACACCCGAACGTCAATCTGGGGATGCACGAGGAGCGCCTTGATCTCGGACGCGAAAGCCAGGAAGTCGCCCGAGGGGTGGAAGTAAAGCGGCTTCGCCCCGAAACGGTCTCGGGCGAGGAAGAGCGTGCGCGCCTTCTCATCCCAGACGGCGAAGGCGAAGACGCCGTTGAATCGACCGAGACACGCGACTCCCCACTCCTCGTAGGCGTGAAGCACGACCTCCGCATCCGTCCTCGAGCGAAAGGCATGTCCGAGGGCCTCGAGCTCCGACCGGAGCTCCACGAAGTTATAGATCTCTCCGTTGTAGGTGAGGTGGAGGTCCCCAGTTTCGTTCGTCAAGGGCTGCCTCCCCGCCTCGGACAAGTCGATGATCGACAGCCGTGCGTGCCCCAAGCCGACATCGTCGGAGGCGTACAGACCGACGTTGTCAGGTCCCCTGTGAAGGAGGGTGTCCCGCATCTTCGCGATGAGCTCGGCAGAGACAGGCGTTCGGTCCCCATTGATGACTCCGACAATCCCGCACATCCAAGCCCTCCGTCCCTAGTGGCTCGTCACTGCCCCGTCTTCTTGGCCGCGTGATCGCGTCCTCCGGATTCCGACGGTGCGTCTCATCTCACGTTCGTTCCTGGTCCTCAGCTCGCCAGCTCACGACGGTTCGAAGCCCCTCCTCGAGGGGGACCGACGCCCGGAACCCGAGGGCTTCTTCCGCCTTCTCTGTGCTCCCCACACGATGGGTCACGAACATCTGCTCCTGGGGGCGGTACTCCGGCTCGAGATCCGAGCCGGTGAGCTGCAGCAGGTGGTGAACCAACTCGTTGATCGTCGTCTTGACGCCCATCCCGACGTTGAAGAACTCGTCGGTCACGGCGCTCTTCATCGCCAGGACGTTGGCACGCGCCACATCGTTTACGTGGACGAAGTCGTAGGCTTGCGATCCGTCCCCGAAGATGATCGGCGGTTGGCCCGCATCGATTCGATCGAGAACCTTCATGATGACGCTGACGTAGGTCCCCTTATAGTCCATCCGCGGGCCGTAGACGTTCATGTACCGCAGACCCACGTAGTTCATCCCGTGCTGCTCTTGGAAGACGCGGAAGAACTGCTCGCCGGCGATCTTCGTCGCCCCGTACATCGTCCGATTGTTGAAGGGGTGATCTTCGGTCATCGGCGTGAACGCTGCGTCCCCGTAGACGGAGGCGGACGAGGAGAAGACAACACGGGAGACACCGGCCGCCTGCGCCGCTTCGGCGACGTTGAAGGTGCCGCCGGCATTCACGTCGAGCGCGGAACGGGGCTCATGCACACACTCGTAGAGCCAGAGGGCCGCCAGGTGGAAAACGCCGTCGATCCCCTCCATCGTCTCCCGAAGGAGCTCCCGGTCCGTGATGCTCCCCTCGATCAGGCGCACCCGGTCGTCCTTCATGGCGGAAGCGAGGTTGGCACGCGAACCGCGTACGAAGTTGTCGAGCACGACGACCTCCGCGACCGGCTCCTCGAGGAGCTGATCGACCACGTGGGAACCGATGAATCCCGCTCCCCCAGCTACCAGTAGGCGCTTCCCGCTCAGTTCCACCCTTCCTCCTTCAGTTGCTCGTCTCGGCCGCTCGCGGTCGAGAGACTCCCGACGTTCGGGTCGGCTCGTGCCATCGGCTCTCGGGGCGAACGAAGCCGCGCTTGATCTCGAATGGGTACGGTGCTGCTCCACCTTCTCCGACATTCCCGACATCGAAGTCCAAGGTCCGGCGAACGAAGTCGATCGTATACGGCGCCCCCCGGTGATGCAGTGCCAAGTCGATCGTGTAGCGTCCAGGCAGGAGCGAGACGCCCAAGTCGGCCGCAACGGTCCACTCACCCAGACCGAGGGTGACCAACTGCTCCTCCTGATCGGTGCTGAACGCCGTCACGCCGTACACGCCGTCGAGGGACGAGATGTCGATCTCCACAACGCCGTCGGTGAGCGCCTCATCGACGGCAAGGGCGATCTCGACGCGGAAGGGTTCACCGATGCGAAGCTGCTTCGTCGGCCGCCCCTCCCGACCGAGGAGCGCAACACTTCGGATCCGAGCCGTCCCCGTACCGATGCGGTGGACGTCTTCCGGGATGACTCCGGTCTCGCAGGAATCGCTTCCACCGGTCAGATACTCCGTTACGACATCTTCGGTCCTGCCGTCACTCACGATCCCTCCGGCATCGAGAAGGATCGTCCGGTCGCAGATGGAGCGGACGGCCGACATGTTGTGACTCACAAACAGGATGGTCCCGCCGGACTTGGATACCGACTGCATCTTCTCTCGACAGCGCTTCTGGAACGCCGTATCGCCGACGGCGAGAACCTCGTCGACGAAGAGGATCTCGGGCTCCAGGTGCGCGGAGACCGAGAACCCCAGCCGGACGTACATCCCGCTGGAGTACCGCTTGACCGGCGTGTCGAGGAACTCCTCGACGCCGGAGAAGGCGACGATCTCGTCGAACTTGCGTGACACTTCCTTCCTCGACATCCCCAGGATCGACCCGCTCAGATACACGTTCTCGCGACCGGTGAGCTCCGGGTGGAACCCCGTTCCCACCTCCAGAAGCGACCCCACACGCCCGCGGATCTGCACCTGCCCCGAAGTCGGAGCTGTGATCTGCGAGAGAACCTTGAGGAGCGTCGTCTTCCCCGAACCGTTGCGCCCGATGATTCCGACGACCTCTCCTGCGCGCACCGAGAACGATACGTCTCGCAGCGCCCACACGTGACCCCGACGATCTCGCTCCGGGAAGGCACTCTCCCCTCTCAAGAGGCGGAGCGGGGCCCCTCCCAAGCGGCCCAGAATGTCCCGCAACGTGGCGTAGGACTCGATCTGTCCGAGCCGATACCGCTTGCTCAGGCCTTCGCTTCGGATCACTTCGGAGCCCATGTCGGATCCTCGCAACGAACGAGATGGCGGAGCGCGCCGTCAGATGACATCGGCGAAGGTCCTTTCCAGTCTGGCGAAGTACAGCCTCCCCGTCACGAGCAACAGGAGTGACGCGAGCGAGGAGATCAGGAACATCCTCCCGGGCGCCACGCCAGTACCGAGAAGGGCCCAACGGAAGCCCTCCACGACCCCGCTCATCGGGTTCAGTTCGAGAAGGAACGCCAGCCGCCCGCCGAGGAGGCTCGTCGGATAGATGACCGGCGTCGCGTACAGCCAGAGGGACGTGAGGAACGCGAGGACGTACCGGACATCGCGATAGCGGACGTTCAACGCCGAGAGCCAGAGCCCGACGCCGAGCGCCGTCATGACCGTGACGAGGAGGAATGCCGGGATCCAGATGACGTTCCAGGTCGGAGAGATCCCGAAGAAGAGCATCATCCCGATGAGCACGACGAAGGCGACGGCGAAGTCGACGAGCCCCGTCATGACCGAAGAAAGCGGAAGGAGCAGGCGAGGGAAGTAGATCTTCGTGATCAGCTGCTGGTTGGCGACGAGGCTGTTGGCCGCCTGGGAGATCCCCCGAGAGAACAGCCCCCACGGAAGGAGTCCGCAGTAGCTGAAGATCGGGTAGGGGACTCCGTCTGAGGGGATCTTGGCGAGATTGCCGAAGATGAGGCTGAAGACGACCATGGTGAAGAGCGGTTGAATGATCACCCAGAGGGCTCCGATCACCGTCTGCTTGTATCGAACCTTGATGTCGCGCCACGCGAAGAAGAAGAAGAGCTCTCGGTGCCTCCAGAGTTCGCGCAGACCCAACGTGAAGACCTTGCGATGCGGACGAATCGTGCGAACGAGTGCGTCGTCTCGGCTAACCATCCCGCGCCCCCCCTTCCGGCCACTCGAGCGTCACGCTCCGGTCGACAATGCGAAGTACGGGAAGCTCCTTGACGTCATCGCCAACCGCCGTGATCCCCTCCTCGAGGCAGGTCAGCCGGCAGACATCGACGAGGTCATTCTCCGGAGGGCCCTCGATTCGGACCGCCGTTGCTCCCGACCGCTTCACTTCCGTGAGCAATCCACGAGCGTTCTCTCGGGTCGACCGGTACAGGTTCATGGAGACGCGCACGTACTGCTGTGCCAGTCGCGCCTTCTCGCGGATCCCCTTCGGAGTCAGGAGATAGCGCCAGCGCCACCGACCCATCCGCTTGACCTTGAGGAGTCCCTTGGAGGCGAGGCGCTTCACGAGCCAGTTGACCGTCCCGACCGCGACGCCGAGACGGTCCGCCAGATCCGCCTGTCGCGCCTCGGGATCCTCCTCGAGTGCTTCGAGGATCGCGAGCTCCCTGAGTTCTCCTCCGTCCGATGGCGTCTTCATTGCAAGGATTCACATGTCGAATTCAATGTCTGAATTCTAGCGGAGTCGACGTCCCTTGTCTATACCCACTGGATGCGGGGACTCCCGCGAGCGATCTCGTCCAGGGTCACCCAAGGAGGTTCCTAAGGAGTATCGGAGGTGTGCTACCGTGCGTTGGCCTGCTCCAGGAATCAGTCCGTCAGGAAGAGCTTCCCCACCGGCCAAGCGGACACGACGCCGCTTGCCGTCCTGGATCGAATGACGTAGATGTAGACCCCATTTGCGAGTCGATCCCCTTCATCGGACCGTCGGAACCAGGGGATCTCGAAGCCGGAACGCCACCCACTGTCGAAGAGACGTCGTCCGGTGAGATCGTAGATCGACACGGCGATCTCCACCGCGGAGAAGCCCGAAACGCGGAAGACGCCGACATCGCTCATGGGGTTGGGCACCAGGAGGGCCCTCGGCGCCAGCTCGCGAGGCGGCAGGACGTCCGCGATGGATACCGCAGCCGCCGGGATCAGGTTGAGTTCTCCCAACCCCAGTGCTACCGAGTGGATCTGTACCTCGTCGATCGTCCCCGCGAACTGGTCGATCGAGAAGTTCTCGTGCTTCCCGATCAGCACCGGCGTGTTGTACGACGAGATCGATCCTCCACCGACACTCGTCGTCCCCCGCTCCACCCCGTCGACGTACACCAGCAGGTTCTGTCCGTCGTACACCCCCGCCACGTGCGTCCACGTGTCGACGACCAGCCCCGCACCGCTGCTCACCACGTACTGAAGCTGTCCGTCGATCGCCATGTACAGCACGATCTCCGTCCCCCACGTCGTCAGACAGTACTGGTAGTACGGCGCTGCAGCGCTCGTGTACGCCTTCTCCACGATCACCTGCTGCTTCACCGACGTCGCCGGCAGCTCCGCAGGCTTGATCCACGCCTCCACCGTCAACGCACTCGTCGGGTTCAGCGTGCTCGCATTCGGGACCTCGACGTAGTCGTCGACCCCGTCGAATCCCACGGCGTCGCTTCCGTCCGCGCTCCCGTCGATCACTCGGTACGCGCCGACCAACGTCCCGTCGTTCCCGTTCCCCGA
>Ga0180436_10003726_pt1 | contig 13890 bp, 9 predicted proteins | sample SS_ome_2_FD_132434 | JGI IMG/M metagenome (GOLD analysis project Ga0180436, IMG submission 132434) | Hypersaline lake sediment archaeal communities from the Salton Sea, California, USA - SS_3_S_2 metaG | ecosystem: Environmental > Aquatic > Non-marine Saline and Alkaline > Hypersaline > Sediment...
AAGCGCCACGCCGAGGCATGGATCAAGGCCAATCAGGCCACCTACGACAGCTGGCTGGAGCAGGCGCGGGCGGCGGCGGAGTAAGGCCTGATCTGAACCAAAAGCGATTGATCTTCAACGGCTGCGCCGGTCCCTCAGCCATGGGCCATCAGCCGGGACGAGGCTGCGTGGCAGGATGCCGCGCGGTGCTCAGCGATCACGATTGACGATGTAGGCTGCAATCCAGCGTAAGGGATCGGCGCCCTCATCAAAGCTACCGAGACTGTCGAGCGCGTCGGTGATCAGATCGTTGGCCGCTTCATGCGCGGGGCCGATCCCCATCAAAGACGGGTAGGTCGCCTTCTCATGCGCGGCGTCAGCGCCGCTCTGCTTGCCGATGACGTCGGTGTCACCCTCGACGTCTAGCAGATCGTCTTGGATCTGGAAGGCTAGGCCGATGCATTTCGCGTAGTGGTCGAGCGCATCCGCCTTTGCCGGCTCCAACTCCGGGCAGGCGAGGACGGCCATCTGCACGCTGGCGCGGATCAGCGCTCCGGTCTTGTGGATGTGGATGTTTTCTAGCATCACCAGATCGAGTTCTCTGCCTTCCGACTCGAGATCCAGTGCCTGTCCGCCGGCCATGCCGATCGATCCGGCAGCTCGTGCCAGCGCGGCAATCATCTGGACCCGAGCGCCATCGGCGGTCTTCGTACCCTTGGTATCCGTGCCCTTGTCTTCCGCGAGCAGGCCGAAAGCGAGCGTCTGCAGCGCATCGCCGGCTAGGATGGCGGTGGCCTCATCGAAGGCCTTGTGGCAGCTTGGCCGTCCGCGCCGGATGTCGTCATCGTCCATCGCTGGCAGATCGTCGTGGATCAGCGAGTAGCCGTGGATCAGCTCAACCGCCGCGGCACCGGCATCGACCTGCTCGGGTGCGAGACCCAGCGCCTTGGCGCCCGCGTAAGCCAGGGTTGGACGCACGCGTTTGCCGCCGCCGAGCATGGCGTAGCGCATCGCCTGATGGAGCCGGGTCGGTGGCTGCTCGGCAGCGGGCAGGGCCTGTTCTAGCCTGCGCTCGACGCGGGCTTGGCAGTCAGTGAAGAAGGATTTCAGGCGGTTTGCGTCTTGCATGAGCCGATTCGGGGATGAAGGATGAAGATTTCGTGGCTTGGTTGGCTGTTTGCGGGGCTATGAGCCAGGTCGGTCGATCAGTCCCGCTTAGCGAGCTTGATCGGCTGTAGTCGGCGAAGCTTGGTCCGCGGCAGCGTTGAACGGCTCGGGCTCGCCATCGTCTGATGGCTCGGTGAGAATACGGATGCGCTGCTCGGCCTGATCGAGTGCTTGTTGGCATCCGCGACTGAGGCGGATACCCTGCTCGAATGCCGCAAGCGATGCCTCTAGGGTCAGGTCGCCACGCTCGAGCTGGTCGACAATCGTCTCTAGCGCCTGCATCGAGGCCTCGAACTGCTTGGGGTCTTGAATCCTGTCTTTGCTCATCGTGCGTTTGAACTCAGGTTTCCGACTACGGTACCGTAGCAGGCTTTGACCGGTCAACGCAGCACTGAGCTGTTGCTCAGATTCTTTGCTCGGCTTCTTTGCTCGGCTTCTTTGCTCAGATCCTTTAAGGAGTACTCTGCTCGCCATGAGCGGCAACTACGATGCCTCGGCCATTGAGGTTCTCAGTGGCCTAGACCCGGTGCGCAAGCGCCCGGGTATGTATACCGATACCACCCGACCGAACCATCTTGCGCAGGAGGTGATCGACAATAGCGTCGATGAGGCGCTGGTCGGCAAGGCCACGCGAATCGATGTGACCCTGTATCAGGACGGATCGATCGAGGTCAGTGATGACGGGCGCGGCATGCCGGTCGACATCCATCCAGAGCAAGGTCTGCCTGGGGTCGAGGTGATCCTCGGCACGCTGCATGCGGGGGGTAAATTTTCCGCTGGCAGCTATCGCTTTTCCGGCGGCCTGCATGGCGTCGGCGTGTCGGTGGTCAATGCGCTGTCGAAGCGGCTCGAGGTCTGGGTCAAGCGCGCCGGCAAGGAATACCGAATGGCCTTTGCTGGTGGCGATAAGGCCGAGGATCTCACCGAGATTGGCATGGTTGGGCGCGCCAATACGGGAACCCGGCTTCGGTTCTGGCCAGATGAGCGCTACTTTGACTCACCAAAGGTCTCAGTGCGGCAGTTGACCCATCTGCTGCGCGCCAAGGCCGTGCTCTGTCCTGGGCTCGATGTCCGTTTTCGCGATGAGGGCAGCGGCGAAGAGCAGCGCTGGTGCTATGCCGATGGCCTGCGCGATTATCTGAGCGAAGCGCTCGGTGCGGTCGAACGGGTCCCAGATGAGCCCTTCGTCGGCAACCTCGAGGGTCAAACCGAGGCGGCAAGCTGGGCCATCACCTGGCTGCCTGAGACCGGTGAGCAGGTGACTGAGAGTTATGTCAATCTGATCCCGACGGTGCAGGGTGGAACCCATGTGAATGGCTTTCGCACCGGTCTTACCGAGGCGGTGCGCGAGTTTTGCGAGTTTCGCAATCTGCTGCCGCGCGGGGTCAAGCTCGCACCCGAGGACGTCTGGGCAGCTGCGAGCTGGATTCTTTCGGTCAAGTTGGCCGACCCGCAGTTCTCCGGGCAGACCAAGGAGCGACTCTCGTCGCGTGAGTGCGCGGCCTTTGTCTCCGGCGTGGTCAAGGATGCCTTTAGTCTTTGGCTGAACGAACATGTGGGCGATGGTGAGCGCATCGCCGAGATCGCCATCGGCGCCGCCCAGGCGCGCTTGCGCGCCGGGCGTACCGTGACCCGCAAGCGGGTGACCCAGGGGCCGGCGCTGCCCGGTAAGCTGGCCGACTGTACGGCGACTGATCCAGCGCGCACGGAGCTGTTCCTGGTCGAGGGTGATTCCGCTGGTGGCTCGGCGAAGCAGGCGCGCGACCGCGAGTTCCAAGCGATCATGCCGCTGCGTGGCAAGATCCTGAATACCTGGGAGGTCGATCCGGCCGAGGTGCTCGGCTCACAAGAGGTGCATGACATCGCGGTGGCGATCGGCGTTGATCCGGGCAGCGAGGATCTGTCGCGCCTACGCTTCGGTAAGATCTGTATCTTGGCCGACGCGGATTCCGATGGTGCGCATATCGCGACGTTGCTCTGCGCGCTGTTCCTGAAGCACTTTCCGCGGCTGGTTGCGGCTGGGCATGTCTATGTTGCGATGCCGCCGCTATTTCGGGTCGATGTCGGCAAACAGGTCTTCTATGCACTGGACGATGCCGAGCGGCGCGGGGTGTTGGATCGCATTGCCGCCGAGAAGCTCAAGGGCAAGGTCAGTGTGCAACGCTTTAAGGGCCTCGGCGAGATGAATCCAGCGCAGTTACGCGAGACCACGATCCATCCAGATACGCGTCGACTGGTGCAACTGACGGTTGAGCCTGGCGATGACAGCGCCACCTTAATGGATATGCTATTGGCCAAGAAGCGCGCCGCGGATCGGCGCGCCTGGCTCCAAGAGAAGGGCGATTTGGCCGAGGTCTGAGCCTAGCCGCCACAAGCCAATCCATGCAGCGCCTACCTGGGCACCGCCAAACGATCTAGACGCAGAGCGCCACTATGCATCCATTTCCCTACGCTCATGCCGCCGATGACGACTGGAGCCTGGCGCTCGAGCGCGTCATTGCCGGCCTCCGCTCGGTCCAGGGTCGACTTGGTTTCCTCTACGTGACCGATGCGATCAATGCCCATCTGGAGGCCATCCTCGACGCCCTGCGTGATGCCACCGATGTCGAACATTGGGTCGGCGCGGTTGGGATCGGCATCTGCGCGACTGGCGTTGAATACTATGAACGTCCAGCGATTGCGGCGATGGTTGCTGATCTGCCGGAAGAGGCGTTTCGGGTCTTTCCAGCGATCGTCAAGGATCTCGACGGCTTCGATGCCGCGCAGCGCGCTTGGCTCGGCAGCGCCCAGCCGTTTATGGGGCTGGTGCATGCTGATCCGTCTAACCCACTGACGGAGAGCTTGATTCGCCAGCTTGCCGAGCGCACCGCAAGCGGGTTCTTGGTCGGGGGCTTGGCCAGCAGCCAGCACAATGCACGCGTGATCGCCGACGAGCCGACCGAAGGTGGGCTGACGGGGGTGATGTTCACCGAGGCGGTTGGTATCCAAACCGCGCTCTCGCAGGGCTGCTCGCCGATCGGCCCGCATCGACAGATCACCGAATGTCAGCGCAACGTGATTGTCGAACTCGACGGGCGGCCGGCCTTGGACGTGTTCAAAGAGGATATTGGCGAGGTGCTCGCACGCGATATCTCCCGCGTGGGTGGCTACATCTTTGTCGGATTGCCGATCAGGGGCTCGGATACCGGTGATTACCTGGTGCGTAACCTGATTGGTGTCGATCTCGAGAAACGGCTGCTAGGCATTGGGGATCTGGTTGAAAAAGGTCAGGCGCTGATGTTCTGCCGGCGCGATGCAAATACCGCCCGTGAAGATTTGTCGCGCATGCTCAGTCATCTCAAGGCACGCCTGAGTGGGCCACCATCTGGTGGCGTCTATGTCTCCTGCCTGGGGCGCGGCGCAAATCTATTCGGCGACGACTCGCAAGAACTCAAGCAGATTCGTGATGAACTCGGGGATTTTCCACTGGTGGGCTTCTTTGCCAACGGTGAGTTGTCTCAAAATCGACTCTATGGCTATACGGGTGTGCTGACCCTGTTTACCTAATTGATCGGTGATTCATGTGAACGCTCCTGATCAAGCCCGGGCCGGTGCTTGGACCCCGCCCTTACTCTGGGGGCTGGCGGCGGCCCTCGGCATCGCTGTTGTGTTGGTGGTCCTGATCAAGGCCTGGCCATTGCTGCATCCATCCGTGAGCGAGCAGGCACCGCTGAATCCGGATTGCGACCTGCTGCGCCAGGGATGCTCGGTTTGGCTCGCATCGGGTGCTGAGGTTGCGCTCGATATCCAACCGCGCGGCATCCCCGCCGTGCATCCGCTCGTGCTTGACGTCAGACTGGATGGCTTGCCGTCGCCTCCTCAGCGTGTCGAGATCGACTTCGCCGGTGTTGAGATGGCGATGGGCTTTAATCGCACGGCCTTAGATTGGGACGCGGATGCTGGCGTTTGGAAGGGGCAGGGCATGTTGCCTGTCTGCGTTCGGGATCGGATGACCTGGGAGGCTCGGGTGCTGCTGCATTACCCTGACCGTTTGCTCGCCGCCCCATTCCGGTTTGTCAGTCTGCGTCCGGGCGCGCGCTGAGCGTCGACGACTGGGTGCCGCGAAGTCCGCTTCGCACTGCTATCATCAGGGGACGTCGCCCCGCCGCTTTGCCTTGCGGGCGTCCGCCTAAGTCTGGAGAGAGAATCATGCGTGTTTTGGTCGGCGATATCGGCGGCACAAAGACAGGACTCGGCATTGCCGAGGTCCAGGGCAATCGTGTCAAGCTCGATCTGCATCGTCGCTATCCGAGCCGAAAGTCGGTGTCGCTCGGCGAGATCGTCACCACCTTCTTCGATGAGACTGGTTGCCAGTGTGAGATGGCCGCCTTTGCCGTGGCTGGGCCGGTTGTGAGTGGACGCAGCAAGACGACCAACCTGCCGTGGCAGATCGATGCGGCGGCGTTGCAAAAGAGCCTGGGCTTCGAGCGCGTGGGTCTGCTCAATGACCTTGAGGCCGTCGCTTGGGGGGTGCCGGCGCTGACCGCAAACGAGCTTGCGGTGCTGCAGCAAGGTGCGCTTGGCGCGGTTGGTAATGCCTGCGTTGTTGCCGCTGGTACTGGCTTGGGCGAGGCTGGCATGTTTTGGGATGGTAGCAAGCATCACGCCTTCGCCACCGAAGGTGGACACACCGACTTTGCCCCCACCGATGACCGCGAGTTCGCACTCTTGAACTATCTGCAAAAGCGCGTGGGGCGCGTCAGTTGGGAGCGTGTCGTCTCGGGGATGGGGATCGGCAATATCTATGAATTCCTGGCCCAGTGGCATAAAGCCGTGCATCCACCGGCGGTGGCTGAGGCATTGCGCAGCGATGGCGATATTGCCGCCGCGGTTGCTGAGGCGGCAAGCAATGGCCACGGCATCAGCCAAGAAGCGATGGAACTATTCGCGGTGCTCTATGGGCGTGAGGCCGGTAATACCGCGCTCAAGCACATGGCGCTTGGCGGCGTCTATCTTGGCGGCGGTATCGCACCGAAAAATCTGGCGCTCTTGCAAGGGGCTGGCTTCGCTGAGGGGTTTCGGGATAAGGGACGGATGCGGGGTCTGATGGAGCAGATTCCGGTACAGGTGATTCTCGATCCAAATACACCCCTGTATGGGGCGGCACGCTATATGGCAGCGGAGATCGGATGAGGTATGGGTGTTTAAGTCAGTCAATTTTGCGTCATTGATGCCCCTAAACTGTTTCTTCTGTGCCATAATCTGTTGCATCTGTGCACCAGCGGGGCTATGGCACCAGGATGTCTTTACTTAGACGCCAAGACCGAAGCCGTTTGTTTCAATCGCATCCAGGCCAGCAAAAGAGGCTGCTTGGGGTTTGGCTGAGCTTGTCCTTTCTGCTCATGCTGCTCCCGCTTCATGCCCAGGCCCTGAGCCTTGAGGTCAAGCTGACCGGGCTCGAAGGGCGCTATCTGAGCAATGTCGAGGCCTTGCTCGCGATCTATCAAGAGCGCGGCGATCAGGAGATGTCGGTGCCGCGCCTGCGGTCGCTCTATCGGCGGGCGCCAGAGCAGATCCGCGAGGCCCTAGCACCCTTTGGTCTCTATCGGGTTGAGATCGAATCGAGTCTGACCGAACCGGCCGCCAATGGCGGCGCCTGGACGGCCACCTTCAAGGTTAATCCGGGTGATCCGGTCAAGATTGGCCAGATCGATTATCGAATTACTGGCGCAGGTGCTGATAATCCACTATTTCCTAAGCAGTTTCCGATGAAGATCGGTGATCCGCTGATCCACGCCGACTACGAAAAGGCCAAGGGTAGTATTCTCAACATCGCTGCCGAGGAAGGCTATATCAACGCCAATCTGGTGCGACATCTGGTGTTGATCGATCCGGTGGCCTATGAGGCCATCGTTGAGTTTCATCTCGAGACGGGTGAGCAGTTCTATCTCGGTCGGGTTCGCTTCAAACAGGATCTCCTCAAGGATGCCTTCCTCGAGAAGTTTGTCAACTTCAAGCCCGGTGTGATCTACAACCCCGAACTGCTGCTCGGGCTGCAAGGGCGCTTGATCGGTACCGAATACTTCAGCGAGGTTGAGATCCAACCGCTGCGGGATCAGATCGGCCCCGATCGCCAGGTGCCGATCGAGGTCATCGCCACGCGCAACAAGGCCAACGTCTATCGTGTGGGTATTGGCTATGGCACCGATGTTGGCCCGCGCTTCAATTTCGACTATCGGCGTCGCTACATCGGGCGTCGCGGTCATAACCTGAGGGCCGAGATCGAGGTCTCGCAGATCGAGCAGTCATTGGTCGGCGAGTACCGCATCCCGATCCGCAATCCGGTGCAAGACTATCTGCTGATCCGCCCTGAGTACTATGCCTTCGACACCGACAGCCGCGAGGGGGATCTGTTTAAGCTCAGCGTCGCGCAATCGGTGCTAACCAAACATGGCTGGCGGCGCATCATGGGCGTCGATTATCGCTATGAGGATTTTTCGGTCGCAACCGAGGATGATGGCAACTTCAACGGCTTGGTGCCAAATATTTCCTGGTCCAAGGTGGAGGCGGATGACCCAATCAATACCCGCAACGGCTACAAGATCAACGCCTATTTTCAAGGCACCTCGGAAGATCTGCTCTCGACCAACAACTGGCTCAGCGCCCAGCTCAATTACAAGCTGATCAAGTCATTCCGCGAGAAGATGCGTTTTATTGGCCGGACCAATCTGGGCGCGATCTGGGCCGCGAATGTCGATGACGTTCCCGCCAGTCAGCGTTTCTTCGCGGGGGGTGATAATAGCATTCGCGGCTGGGCCTTCGACGTCTTAGGCCCTGATGATCCGATCAACAATGAGACCGTCGGCGGGCGTTTCCTCGCCGTCGGCAGCCTGGAGTTGGAGCACCAGATCGTTGGCAACTGGGGCGCCGCGGTATTTACCGATTTTGGCAATGCCTTCGATCCTGATTATGCCGAGCAGTGGGAGCAGAGTGTTGGTCTGGGCATTCGCTACAGTACTCCGATTGGCCCGGTGCGACTGGATCTGGCCTATGCGCTGACCAAGGACCCGGCCGGTTTCCGTCTGCACTTTGCGCTGGGGCCTGATCTGTGAGCATGACCGAGGACAAACCGAACTCGGCGGCCTCTGGAAGCGGTACCCCGGGTAGCTCTGATGCAAACTCTGATGCAACTGATACCAAGCCTGCGGCTCGACGCCGGATTCGTTTGCGACCGCTGCGCTGGCTGATGAGCCTGAGCCTGGTCACGCTGACGCTGGTTGTGCTGCTCTTGGCCTTCGTGCTTGGCACCCAAACCGGGCTGCGGACAGTGTTCGCCGTGGCCGATGATCTGGCGCCAGGATTGCTGCAGGTCGATCGGGTCGAGGGGCGGGTGCTGGGCCGCCTGGAACTCGATGGCTTTGCATTGAGTCTGCCTGGGCTCGAGGTTTCGGTCGGCAGCCTGCTGCTGGACTGGCGTCCCGGCAACCTGCTGATCGGGCGGCTGCAGGTGCGGGAGTTCAGCGGCAGCGATATCCAGGTGGTGACCGAGCCGGCCAAGGAGAAGCCAGCGAGCGAGCCGTTCGAGCTGCCCTCGATCAAGCTGCCGATTGCGATCGCGATCGAGCAACTGCTGGTCGAGCGCCTCAGCTATCGGCAGGCTGGCGCCCCGCCCGCGTCCGAGATCAAGCTGACCCGTGCCGAGCTGTCGGCCACCGCGACGGGTGATCGCGTTGATCTGCGCCGGTTGGCCGCCGAGTTGTCGCAGCCCGAGGCGCGCGCTCGGGCCGCCGGGCAGGTCCAGCTCGACGGCGCCTATCCGATTGCGCTGAGCCTCGATTGGCAGTTTCAGCAGGCGCCGGCGCTCTCTATCAGTGGCGCGGGCCAGGTCAGTGGTGACCTGGATGCGCTACTGATCTCGCATCGGATCAAGGGCTCGATCACGGCCGTCTTACAGGCGCGGGTCAAGGACGCGCTCAAGGCGCCAAGCTGGCAGGCCGAGATCGACCTGAAGAGGATCGATCTGCCACAGCTGGTTGTCGATGCCCCGCCGATCAATCTCCAGGCGCAGCTGAAGACGACCGGGGATCTTGAGCGGGCCGCGGTCACGGGAACCCTCCAGGGGTCGGCCCCAGAGGTGCTCGAGATGGGCCGCCTCGCCGCCGATCTGGATCTCGAATGGGCGGCTCAGGTGCTGACGATCAAGGCGCTGCGGCTGACCGAGTCGGCCGCGCCCGCCGAGGCCGGAGCGGCCGGTAGCGACGCGCTGCTTGGTACTCGTATCGATGTCAGTGGTCGGCTCGACACCAATCCTAGTGTTCCGCTGCTCGAGCTTAATGCGCTCTGGGAGGGGTTACGCTGGCCGTTGGCGGGCGAGCCGATGGCACAGTCGCCACAGGGCCTGATTAGCGTGCAAGGCGCGCTCGATAGCTATGACTATCGCGTCGAAGCACTGGCGTTCGGCGCCCAGATCCCGGAGACCGAGCTGGCGCTGGTTGGCACCGGCGATCAGACCAGCACCGATCTCATCGAGCTGACCATCAAGACCCTGGAGGGTCTGATCAGCGGCAAGGGACGGGTTGCCTGGTCACCGGAGCCAAGCTGGGATCTAGCGCTGACCGCGCAGGACATCAATCCCGGGCAACAGTGGCCAGGATTGGCGGGTCGTATCGGCCTGAAGGCGGAGACGCGCGGCGATCTCAAGACAGGCTTTCGCTATACCCTGAGCCTCGATGCGGCCTTGAATGAATACCCCGCTGCCCTGCTCAACCTGACCGGGATCGGCACCGCGAGCGACACCAAGATCCCTGAGCTTAGCATCGAGACCCTAGGCGGGGTCATCGAGGGCAGCGGTGAGGCGGCTTGGGCGCCCGCGGCCCGCTGGCGTTTTGCGCTTGAGGCGCGCGACATTGATCCCGGCACCCAATATCCAGGGCTTGCCGGCCGTATTGGGCTGACGGCCGAGACCACTGGTGATCTGGAGCAAGGTTTCGACTTCCAGCTCAAGGGCGATGCCACGCTGGCTGGCTATCCGCCAACCCGTCTCGCGCTCGCTGGCAGCGGCACCGATCGCGCGGCAACGCTTGAGACATTGGCGCTTGAGGTCATCGGTGGGCGCATCGATGGCAGTGGCGAACTGACCTGGGCGCCGGTACTGGGCTGGAATGCGGCCTTGACCCTGGCCGATCTCGACCCTGGGCAGGTGCTTGCGGACTGGCCTGGGCGCCTGGGTGGGCAGATCCAGAGCCAGGGTAAGATGGCGGAGACGGGGCTGGATCTGAGCGCCAGCATCAATGATTTGGGTGGCCAGTTGCGCGGCTATCCGGTCGCCCTGCGGGCCGAGATTGGGATGCGGGACAATGCCTTCAGGCTAAGCACCCTCGAAGCCCGCTCGGGTGAGACGCGACTGAATCTCGATGGTCAGGTCGCGGAACAGCTTGATCTGCGCTATGCCTTGGATTCACCCAGTCTCATGGCGCTGCTGCCCGACCTGCGGGGGAGCCTCAAGGCCGAGGGGAGTGTGACCGGCGCCCTCGATGCACCCCGCATCAGTCTCAGTCTCGCGAGCCGTGATATCGAGATGAGCGGGCAGGGCATCGAGCGCCTCGATGCCAGCGCTGAGCTTGGATTGAGTCCAGACAGTCCGCTACAGCTCAGCATCGATGGCGGTAACCTGATCCTTGGACCGCAGCGCTTTGAAACATTGCAGGCCCGAGGGCAAGGCAGCACGAGGGCGCATCAGCTCAGTGTCGACCTCAACAGCGATCCGCTCAGCCTGGGGCTGACGCTCGCGGCCGGCCTGACTGAGGACATGGCGTATCGCGGACAGTTGACGCGGCTCGCGCTCCAGACCGAGGACTATGACGACTGGGCGCTGCAGCGGAACGCGCCCTTTGCCGTGGCCGCGGGTAGGGTCGAGGCTGGGCCGCTCTGTATCGGTAATGGCGGCTCGTCACAGGGCTGTGTCGCCTTTCAGCAGCCCGAGGCGGGGCGCTTCTCGGCCTCGCTCGATCTGCGGCGACTCGGCTTCGATCTGCTTGATGCGATCACGCCAGATACGGCCTCGCTGACCGGCTATCTGACCGCGCAAGCAAGCTTTGCCGGGCAGGGCGATCTGCTCACCGGCCGGGCTGAGCTGCGCGTGCCTGAGGGCGGCGTCGAGATCGTCTTGCCCAAGGCGAGCGAGACATTGGTCATCAGTGGCACGCGGCTCGATGTCCGTGCTGGGTCCAACGGCATGGATGCCAGTTTCGAGTTGCCGGTCAAAGACGCGGGAGGTGTTCAGGCTGAGGTTAAGCTCCCGGGCTTCCGGCTCAGCAGCCTCGACCGCCAGCCGCTGACCGGGCGTATCCAACTCGGATTCGATCGGCTCGACCGCTTTGCGCGGCTGGCTCCGGATGTCAGCGAGACCCAGGGTCGAATCGAGGGCGATCTGCGTTTGAGTGGACGCCTGATGCAGCCAGTCATTCAAGGCAATCTTGGCGTGCGCGAGTTGGCGCTGCGGGTGCCCGCGATTGGGCTTGAGGTCGCTGATCTGAATCTGGCCCTGGCGAGTGAAAGCGCGACCACCATGCGGCTCAGCGGCGGTGGCTTGATTGGCGGTGGTCAGTTGAGTCTGGCGGGCCAGGCCACTGGCATCGGTGCCGCCGAGCCGACGGTTGCGGTTAAGATCAATGGAGAAGCGCTCAAGGTCGCCAACACCAAGGAGTATATGGCGGTCGTTTCGCTGGACCTGGAGGCTGGCTTCGGGCTGGGGGGCGGCGCCGTGCGTGGTGAGCTGAGTGTGCCGACAGCTAACATCATGCCGCGCAGCATTCCAGCTGGCGCGGTGCAGCCCTCGCCGGATGTGGTATTGGAGGAGCCTGCTGAAGACAAGGGCTTGCCGATCAGCATCGACGTCCTCGCCAAGCTTGGCGATCAGGTGCTGCTAGAGGCCTTTGGGCTGCGCGGTTTGCTTCAGGGGCAGTTGCGGATTACCCAGCAGCCGGGCCAACAACTGCTCGGCAGCGGTGAGCTGCAGGTGGTTGATGGCACCTATCGGGTCTCGCTCCCGGGGCTCGGTCTGCTGACCTCGGTCGGCAAGCCGCTGGTGATCAAGAAGGGCATCGTGCTGTTTGCGAATACGCCACTCGATAACCCCGGCATCATCCTCAACGCTCAACGTGAAGGTGGCGATATCACCGCCGGTGTGCGTGTGCTGGGTACGCTCCGTAATCCCAAGCTCGCCTTCTTCTCGGAGTCTGATCCAAACCTCTCGCAATCCGAGATCACCAGCTATCTGCTCACCGGCATTCCGCCCAAGCGCGGTGGCAGGCAGGATGACCGCTCGCTCTCGGTCGGCACCTATATCGCCCCCAAGCTCTTCATGGAGTATGACACCAGCCTGGGCGATCAATCGGATAGCATCAAGATGCGCTACGATCTCAGCAATCGGGTCCAGATACAGAGCGAAACCGGAGATGCGCAGGGATTCGATATCTTCTATAAGTTTGAGAATTGATGCCACCGGCAATCAGGGCGCCATGAACCGGCTTTGGGGTCCAGCGCACTGGCCTAGCTGGGTCGCGGTTGCCCTGTTCAAACTCTTGGCGCTGTTGCCGTTCAAGGTTCTGGCCAGGCTTGGCTTTGGGCTTGGTTGGATTGGTTATCAGTTGGCCTGGGGCCGGCGCCGGGTCGCGCGCACCAACCTGTCGCTCTGTCTACCGGAGTTGGATGCACGCCAGCGCGAGCGCTTGGTCCGCGAGCATTTTGGCTGGCTAGGCGTTGCCGCGCTTTGTCAAGGCTTGAGCTGGTCCGCGCCACCTAAGCGTTTGTCGCGCATCGTCCGCTTGCGCCATCGCGAGCGGATCGACGCCTTGCTCAAGGCGGGGCGACCGGTCATCGTGCTGGTGCCGCATTTCGTCGGGCTGGAGCTGGGCGGGACCGCATTCACGGCCTTGGTGCATTCCGGGATGTACATGTATCAGCGGATTCGTAATCCGGTCATCGATGCCCAGGTGCGGCATGCGCGGACCCGGTTTGGAGCGATCCCGGTCGAGCGTCAGGATGATCTGCGCGGGTTGATACGAACGCTGAAGTCAGGCGTGCCCTTCTTTTATCTGCCGGATCAAGACCCAGGGCGGCGACGTGGGGTCTTTGTGCCCTTTTGTGGCGTGCCGGCGGCGACGGTGCCGACCTTGGGGCGCATCGCGCGGCTGGCAGATGCGGTGGTCATCCCGACCTTTGCACGCTTCTTGCCGCGGGGTGAAGGGTTGGAACTCTGCTTCGATCCGCCGCTCGAGGCGTTTCCGAGTGGCGATCTAGAGCAGGATACGGCGCGCATGAACCAGGTCATCGAGGCGCGCTTGCGCAGCATGCCGGCGCAGTATTTTTGGGTGCATCGTCGGTTCAAGACGCGGCCAGAGGGGGCGGTTTCGATCTATCCTCAACGCCGGCGCGGACGCGGATGAGCCACGGGGGATGAGGCGTTGATGGCGGCTAAATGGTCTGGTCATGGCAACCGCAATGCACCGCGGGTGCGATTTGGCCGGCCGCGGGATTGGCTCTTGGGCGCCTTCCTGCTGGTCGCGGTGTTGAGCGCGGTTGAGGTGACGCTCGGCTGGACTGCGTTGTTGGCGCCTTGGAAGACGTTGCCAGCCTGGGTTCTGCTGGTGGCCTTTTGGTTAACCGCGGCGAGCTATCTGGCGCGGGCGGTTCGGGTGCGCGTCTATTTCTGGACGGTCTTGACGGGTCCGTTCTCCGCTGTGCTGCGGCTGTCGGTGTTGCATA
>Ga0180436_10003727_pt1 | contig 13889 bp, 12 predicted proteins | sample SS_ome_2_FD_132434 | JGI IMG/M metagenome (GOLD analysis project Ga0180436, IMG submission 132434) | Hypersaline lake sediment archaeal communities from the Salton Sea, California, USA - SS_3_S_2 metaG | ecosystem: Environmental > Aquatic > Non-marine Saline and Alkaline > Hypersaline >...
ACGACTTTGAGGCCGCCTATGACGGTCCCACCGGTCTGGCCCTGGCGCGTCAGTCCAAGCCCGATCTGGTCATCCTGGACCTGATGCTCCCCGGCATCGACGGCCTGGACGTCTGCCGCATTCTGCGCAGCGAGTCGGATGTCCCCATCATCATGCTCACGGCGCGCGTCGAGGAGATGGACAGGCTGATTGGCCTCGAGCTGGGTGCCGATGACTATGTCACCAAGCCCTTTAGTCCACGCGAACTCGTCGCGCGCTCTCGGGCCGTCTTGCGACGCACCCGCCCGATGCCTCTGGCTCAGAGCCAGACCTACCACTTTGGCGAGATCGCCCTCGATGTTGGGGGGCGCCGCTGCATGCGCGGAGACGAGCCCATCTCGCTGACACCGACCGAGTTTGCCGTCTTGCTGGCCCTTGTAACGCACCCTGGGCAGGCCTTGACGCGCATGCAGATTCTGGAGAATGCTGACCTGGGCACCTATGACGGTCTGGAACGCACCGTGGATGTGCACATCCACAATCTCCGCCACAAGATCGAGTCCAATCCAGCCAGGCCCCAGTTGATCCAGACAGTCTTTGGTCTCGGCTATCGCTTTACTGACCAGGTGACCCAGTGACCGCCCGCTGGCGGCGTATGCGCCTTTCCAGTCGACTGACGCTCTCGTTCGTCCTGGTGATCATCATCAGCGTGCTGATTATGGTTGTGGTAGCCAACCAGATCGCCGTTCGGCGCTATGACGACCTCAGCAGACAGTTTGGCATACAGTGGGGTACCCGGATCGCGCCAAGCCTCGCCAGCTATTATTCCAACCGCGGGAGCTGGGAGGGTGTCGAGGCGCTGCTCAGCGCAGAACGCGGCAACCGCGGGACGGCCGGCCCCGCCGCACAGGGTCTGGCCCAGAAAAGGCCCGCTGAATCCCCGGCCATCCCCAAGAACAACACTGGGCCGGCAGCGCGCATGCTGCTCTTTGATGCCCAGGGCAAGCTGATTCTGGACAGCGCCCCGGATCAGGGCACGCTCAAAATCACCGCCAAGCAGATCGAGGACCACGGCATCGCCATTCTGCTAGACGATGAGCCGATCGGGACCTTGCTGGTCGATGCCAGCCTGGGGCGACTCTCGCCTGCGCAGCGGGCCCAGACCCAGTCGATAACGACCTTGCTCCTACTGGCCGGTCTGGCCGCTGCCGTCGGCGTGGCAGCGGTCAGCGAACTGCAAACGCGCAACATCCTGCGGCCCGTGCGCGCCCTGGTCGATGCAGCTAACCATTTGGCGGAGGGCGATTTGTCCCAGCGACTACCCGTCGAGACCCACGACGAGCTGGGCGAGATGGCTCACGCATTCAACACCATGGCCTCCAAGCTTGAGGAACAGAACGCCTTGCGCCGCCGCACCACAGCCGATATCGCACACGAACTGAGAACGCCCCTCAGCGTGCTCCAGATCGAGCTGGAGAGCCTGGAGGACGGTTTGGTCGAACCCGACAGCGCCTATCTTTCCGGGCTGCAGCAAGAGGTGCGGCACCTCGGGTGCCTCATCGACGACCTTCGCATCCTCTCGCTGGCCGACGCCGGTGAGCTGGCCCTGCAACATGAGCAGGTCGACGTGGCCTGGCTGGTACGCAGCACGGTGCGTCGTATCCAGGACACCGCCCGAAGCAAGCAGATATCGCTCCAGGCGCGCGTCGACGAACAGACCCCCATGGTGCAAGGCGACGCCCAGCGTCTCGCGCAGGTTCTGCTCAACCTGCTCACCAATGCCATCAACCACACCCCGCCTGGCGGGAGCGTGTCCGCCAGTGCCCGCAGCGAACCCGGACGGATTGTGGTCAGCGTGCAAGACACGGGGACCGGCATCAGCCAGGCCGACCTGCCCCACATCTTTGAGCGCCTCTATCGCGCCGATCGCTCGCGCAGCCGCGTCACCGGCGGCTCGGGGCTCGGCCTCTCGATCGCCAAAAGCCTGGTCGAGGCACACGGCGGAGAGATATGGGCCCTCAGCGCGGTCGGTGAAGGCACGACCATCTCTTTTTCGCTGCCCCTCGATACGCCGAGTCCCTCGGACCGCTAGCATGCTACAGTCCCCTGGTGATTGCCCAACTTGACACCCACTCGGGCCGGCCTATCATCGCGCTCAGGCTGTAGCCAATCCACCCGGCAAGGAGTAGTCGCCATGGCAAAGGTCGCGTTCATCGGTGCGGGCAGTTTCGGATTCACCCGCAAGTTGGTCACTGACATGCTAAGCTTTCCGCTGCTGCGGGATGCCGAGATCGCTCTGATGGACATCAGTGACGAGCGTCTCGAGTACATCAAGCGCGCGGTCGATCGCATCGTCGACGAAGGTGAGTATCCCGCCACCGTCACGGCCACCAAGAACCGTCGCGAGGCGCTGCAGGACGCCGACGCCGTCATCTGTACCATCCTGGCGGGGGGTGTCAGCGTCTGGCGCTATGACATCGAAATACCGAAAAAGTACGGCATCGATATCAACGTTGGCGATACGCGCGGCGTGGCCGGAATCTTTCGCGCTCTGCGCACCATTCCGGTGATGATCGACATCTGCCGTGACATGGAGACATGCTGCCCCAGCGCGATCCTCCTAAACTATACCAACCCCATGGCCATGCTCTGCCGCGCCATGCAACGCGAGACCTCGATCCAGGTTAGCGGCCTCTGCCACAGCGTCCAGGGCACCGCCGCCATGCTCGCTCGCTGGATCGGCGCGCCGATGGAAGAGATCGAGTATACCTGCGCGGGCATCAACCACATGGCCTGGTATCTGGACTACGAGTGGAACGGCGAGGACGCCTACCCGCTCATCCACAAGGCCATCACCGAAGATGAGGACGTCTATAACGTAGAGCAGGTGCGCAACGAGATGTACCTGGCCTTTGGCCGTTATGTCACCGAATCGAGCGGTCACAACTCGGAGTACAACTGGTGGTTCCGCAAGCGGCCCGACCTGATTGCCAAGTACTGCACCGACGGCACCGGCTGGAACCCAGGCGAGTATGCCTATATCCTACACGAGTACCAGAAACGAGAAACGAGTTGGAAAGACGCGATCATCGAGTGGCTGGAGAATCCCGAGCCCCTCGACCTGACGCGCGGCCACGAGTATGCCGCGCACATCGTTAACGCCTATGTCGGGGGTGATCCCTACAAGTTCAACGGCAACGTCCCCAACAAGGGCCTGATCGACAACCTTCCCGAGGACGCCTGCGTCGAAGTGCCCGTCTATGCCGACCGCAGCGGCTTCAACGCCATTCACGTCGGTCCGCTCCCGGCGCAGTGCGCGGCGCTCAACAATCTCTCGGTAGCCTGCGAAGAGATGGCTGTTGAGGCCTGCTTGGCCGGCGATCCCACCGGGGTGTTCCACGCGGTGGCCTATAGCCCGTTGACCGCCAGCATGCTCTCGCTGGCCGAGATCAAACAGATGGTCAACGAGATGCTGGAGCAAAACCGCGACTATTTGCCCACGTTCAAGCATTTCAAGGTATAGCCACTGGCCCTAACTGAGAACGGGCTCCAGTCTGTCGGGGATTCACCCCCTTGACTGGAGCCCGTTTGGCTTGTTGATCTGGTCCGTCTCTCAGTCGCTCGCCTCAGGGGCCACAGGCGACATGCTATCGGCCATAATGACGCGATTCCCAGAGCGCTCTTTGGCGGCATACAGTGCTTTGTCGACGCGGCTGACCAGCGAGCTCGCGGTCTCGCCGCAACCGGGTGTAAACACCGCCGCCCCCACGCTCACCGTGGCGCTCACGCTGTTTCCTTCGATCTCAAAGCTCGACTCGCGCACAACCCGACACAGCCGATGGGCCAGTGCCCCCGCCCGCTCCGAGCCAGTCTGCGGCGCCAAGACGATGAACTCGTCCCCGCCATAGCGCGCCACCGAATCGGCCAGACGCACATTGTCGACGATGACCCGACCCACGTGCCGCAAAAAGGCATCGCCCGCCTGGTGCCCATAGGTGTCGTTAATCGGCTTGAGCCCATGGGCGCGATCAATGTCGAGCATGATCGCCGCCAACTGGTAACCATAGCGCTCCGAGCGGCTGATCTCGGCCGCCAGCAACTCGAAAAAGTGGCCGTGGTTGTAGAGGCCCGTCAGCGAGTCGCGCGTGGCAAGGTTCTGCATCCGCTCGAAAAGATGTGCATTGTCCAGCGCAATCGCACCTTGCCCCGCCAGCGCAGCAAACACCTCGATCTGGTCGCTCTCGAACGGGCTGGGGTGATGCTTTGCCATCATCGCCAAGCCCAGGAACGACTCGCGGACGATGAACCGCAGGGGCTGTGTCCTGGACCACGGGCGTCCATCTCCGTCCAGGCGCACCGGCGGGATCGATGCCAGTTTGAGCTGACCCGGCTCGAACGCCACCTCGGCCTCTGCGATCATGGCTTGCACCAAAGCCATCCGTCCGTCCTCATTCAGCGCCTGTGAAGAAGCGGTCAGCGCCTGAATGGGTGCATCCTCACCCGCTGGCAACAGGAGCAGGCCCACGGCATCGCTGCCGGTGGCATTGTGTATAGCCTGTGCCAGAACCCGAGCGACATCCTCGGGGTCCAGCGCCGCCACCATGACGTCGCCAATGTGCCGGATCGACTGCAACATTCGGTCGCGCTGCGCCGCCAGCTCCCGGTTGGCCCCCTGCAGGTCGGAGACGAGGGTAGCGTTGTCGCGCTCCAGTTCGAGTTGGGCCAGAGCGCGCGAGACGGCCAAGGGGATCAGCGCCAGATCCTCGAGTGGCTTTTGGATATAGTCAAAGGCGCCCAGACGCATGGCTTGAACGGCCGATTCGAGATCGCCGTGTCCTGTCAGGATGATCACCTTGGCCTGTGGCTGCGCCTGTCGGGCATGCCGCAGAATCTCGATACCCGAGGGACCCGGCAGATTGAGATCACAGATCAGCACATCGTACGGCGAGCGCCCCAGATGGTCATAGGCATCAAAGGCATCGACAGCCGTCGATACCTCGTAACCTTCACGACGGCAGACACGGCTGAGCAACAGCCGAATCCCCTTGTCGTCATCAATGACCAATACGCGCGCAGGCATCGTTGATTACTGCTCCCGAACCTCGATACCCTCAAACGAGGCGACCACCACGGTCTGCACCATCGCCAAGAACAGGCCATGCTCCACCACGCCCGGGATCTGCTTGATCGCTACGGCCGTTTCCTGCGGGTCGTCGATTCCGCCGTCATAGTGGCAATCCAGAATATAGTTGCCTTCATCAGTCACATAGGGCCGATCATCTCGCAAGCGCCTGACCGGGCGCGCCCCCGTCTCGCACAGCATCGACTGTGACTGTTTCCAGCCGAATTGCACCACTTCGACCGGCACGGGCGAGCGCGTTCCCAGCCGCTCGACCAGTTTGCGGTCATCCACAATGATCAGCTCGTGGTCGGTGGCCCGGGCCACGATCTTTTCGCGGAGAAGGTAGCCCCCCAGCCCCTTGATCACGTTCAGCGCACCATCAACTTCATCGGCGCCATCGATGGTCAGATCGACCCGAGAACGATCGTCTAGACTTACCAGAGAGATCCCCTCCCGGCGCGCCAGGGCCTCGGTCTCGTCAGAGGTAGGGATGGCCACGACATCGCACAGCGCGCCGTCGCGCAGCATCTGACCGATGCGCTGCGTGGCGAACGCCGCCGTCGAACCACTACCCAGCCCCAGCACCATCCCACTCTCGACCCATTCGACGGCCTTGTCAGCGGCCTGCATCTTCAGCGTCGCCATGGCGTCGATAGTCCTGTTTTTTCCGCTTTTTTCGTTCGACATGCACGCTCCTCTTCGACCAAGTATACCCTGCATTCACGCCAAAAACAAGGGCTTGACAGTAAATTCTGCGTTTCTTACGTTCTCTTTACTTTTCTCTATACCGTCTTGCATACAGCAGGTCCAGAGGCCCGCGCCTTGGAGCCCGCACTCTGGCATGATATACTGGCGGAAACTCGCGATCCTCGGGGAGAATGGCGTGTCCGCTAGCGCAATCGCACAGCTCTTGGCAGTAGCCGCCCTGTGGGGCAGTTCGTTTGTTGTCACCAAAGTCGGCGTGGCCGGCATCGGCCCCATGGGCTTTGCCTGGGCGCGCATCGTCCTGGCCACTCTGACCCTGGCGGTTGTCCTCAGGCTACGCGGTACCCCGTTTCCACAGGGACGGCGTACCTGGCTGCGTCTTTCAGTCATGGGCCTGATCGGCACGGCTCTTCCCTTTGCTATGATCACCTGGGGAATGCAGTACATCGACGGCGGGCTGGGATCGGTCCTGAACGCCATCCAACCACTGTTCACCTTTCTGATTGCGGCTGCCCTGGGCGACGAGCGCCTTCGCTGGCTGCGCGGCGCGGGCCTGTTGCTTGGCTTTGCGGGGACACTGGTCTTGACCATACCCTCTTGGGGCGGTGGACTACGCCTCAATCTCCTGGGCGAGATGGCGGTCATCGCGGCATCGGTCAGCTACGCACTGGGCGCCGTCTATGCCGCGCGCATCCTGTCCGATGAATCGCCGCTCTCGATCTCATTTGGTCAAGTGGCCACCAGCACCATCTGGCTGTTGCCGATGCTCCTCATAGAGGGTCTACCAACCGCAGCCCCGAACGGGATCACCGTCGCGACGATCCTCTACAGTGGCATAGCCAGCACGGCACTGGCCCTGATCTTTTACTACAACTTGCTCTTGCGCTATGGCGCCACCAGCGCGTCTTCCGTGACCTATGTCACGCCCCTCTTTGGGTTGCTGACCGGCTGGATTCTCCTCGGTGAGACCCCCACCTGGCACGTGATCCTGGCGCTGGCGCTGATATTCGGGGGCCTGCTCTTGGTCAACCGCCCAACGCGATCCCAAGCGCGGGCGGATTGATGGACCGCCAGACAAGCCTGTCCCAGCGCATCCTGGAAACCTGGATCCAGTGGGCCAAGGGACAACTCTTGATGTCGCTGATAATGGGCGTTGCGATTTGGGCCATCGGCGACCTGATCGGCCTGGCCTACGCCGGCTGGCTGGGATTCCTCTCAGGCAGCATGGAGGTCGTACCCAACATCGGGCCGCTCATCGCCATCGTGCCGGCCGCGATTGTCGCACTGTGGAAAGGATCGAGCGTCCTCGATGTGCCCAACTGGGCATTCATGCTGATCGTGATCGGCATCTACCTCGTGCTGCAACAGCTCCAGGCGTTGCTGGTACAGCCTCGCGTAATGGGCCAGCGACTCGACCTCCCGCCTCTGCTCGTGTTGGCCGTCGTGCTCGCGGGCGCCCTTTTGGCCGGACCCCTGGGTGCCATCCTGGCCCTCCCCGTCACGGCCAGCCTGCGACTGATCATCGAACACCTGTCGGGACGGACCCAAGACGACGGCCACTGATCCGCCTGCCCCCACCCCAGAAACCTTGTGTCTCGCCCAGCGTAGAGTGAACAGCAACAGGAGCAGCGGGCTCCAATTACACCACCTTTTCATCACCCTAAACTGTGGTTAACATCCGCATCATACGCTCTTGTCAAGAGTGCTGTAGCGCACCACTCACGACAGGAGGCATGGCATGCGACTTGTTCCGTTGCTGGCGACGCCGTCAGTGTATGGGGGGCACCTGAGGCCGCTCATACGCCAGTTGGCGCAGGGGTTTGGCATGGCCGGGGGCGAGAGCTGCGAGCCGATCAGCCTTTGGGCCAATGATCGTCCGGCGCGAATCGCCGAAGCGTTGGCCGGCGCCGACTATGCTCTGGTCATCCTGGCGATTCACAAAGGATCAGCCTCCCCCATGGCGGGTCTGTTTGCTGATCTACAACTGGCCCTTTCCCGGCTGGACCACAGGCCCGCATTGGCCTATGTCGTGCAGTCCGATGTCGCAGGTCCGGTGAACGGTTGTTACCTGGACCGCTACCTTGAGCGCACGACACGCGAGATGGACTGCCGCTACCTCGGCACCACCATCCACGGCTGCCATCAGAGCGCGCTCGCGCGCACCGGCGCCGTCGACCCGGGCCTGCTGCAGGCCTTTCGCAGTCTGGGACGCACCTTGTGCATGCGCGACGAGCTGCCCTATCGCATCCAGAGACAACTGACACTGGCAAGCTAGACACGGTCCTCGGCCCATCCGCAGAGACCGTGCGGAGATGACGAGATGACAGAGGACCGCCGACTCGTACGGTTCGATCGCGACATTCTAGGTGTGTTGGGCGCGGGCATCCGCGTGGCCCTGCGCCGCCCCTCGATGGCGCTATCGTTCTACCGACTCTATCGGCAGCAAATGCGCGCCAAGCGCCGCCGCCGCACCTGGGCCGGCCAGGGAATGCACGTCCCGCCACTGGTGATCGCCACGGTCACTGGGCGCTGCAATCTGCGCTGCAAAGGCTGTTATGCTTGGGCACAGGGGCGTCCCGCGACCCGCGAGATGTCCCCTGACCTGCTGCTGCGAACCGTCGCCCAAGCGCACGATCTGGGCCTGTCCACCTTCCTGATCGCCGGCGGTGAACCGTTCTGCCGGCCAGAGTTGCTTGATATCACCGGCACATATCCCGACATTTGGTTCCCAATCTTTTCCAATGGGACCCTGATCGACGACAAGATGGTCGCCCGCCTGCAGCGTCAACCCCACGTCTGGCCGTTGATCAGCCTCGAGGGTAATCGCGAGGCCACCGATGCGCGCCGAGGCCAGGGCATCTACGACAGGGTGCTAGCCACCATGCGTGCGCTGGATGAGGCCGGCGTATTCTTTGGGACGTCGATCACGCTGACTCGTCAGAACTTTGGCGCGGCCACGGACGATACATTCATCTCTGAGCTGATCGCGGCCGGCTGCCGCAGCTTTGTGTATGTTAATTATATCCCGGTCGAGGAGGGCACCGACGATCGCGTACCCTCATCCGAGCAGCTCTCTGGCGAAAAGGCCATGATGGCCCGACTGCGCCGGCGCCATCGCGCTGTTTTTGTGCGCTTTCCCGGAGACGAAGAGGGAACCGGCGGATGTCTGGCAGCGGGCAAGGGCCTGCTCCACATCAGCCCGGAGGGCGACCTCGAGCCCTGCCCCTTTGCCCCCTTTAGCGATGTCTCGCTACACGACATGTCGTTGGCTCAGGGGCTGCGGCAGTCCCGCCTGTTTGCGGCCGTGCGGCAGCAGGTTCCGACCCTACCAGGGGAAGCCGGTCGCTGCCTGATGCACCTCAATCGCGAGTGGCTCGCCGGTGCCCACGCCAGAGTGACCGCCGAGCGGGACACGATGCCCACCTAGCGCGCAGCGAGGTACGGAAAAACCTTGGTTGGCCCCAGACGCCGGTGCTAACCGCTCCGCCACCTGCGATTTACCCGGCGTTAACCCGCGAATGATAGCCTAGGCCCAGAGACATTTGTCGCCTGGCTGGCATCCCAAAGAGCCCAGCCGCCAAGGCCGTCCCCGCGCTATGCGCGAGGCCGGCCCGAGGAATCTCTGGAGCAACCGATGGACGCTGCCCTGCGGAGCCATATCCCGATCGAGGAACAGATCACTCAGCTCTTGCGCGACGCCGTCCACTCGTCCCTGAGCCGTCCCGGCCTGGCCATGCGCTATGCGCGCCTGGTCCAACTACAGAACCCGCCCTCGCGAAAGCGGCAGGCTTGGGCCAAGGCGGGGATCGCAGTACCGTCACTGCTCTTGGCCGAGGTCACCGGCCGTCTGGCGCTGCGCTGCCTACGCTGTCACACATGGACACCCAGAAGCGGTGTGCCAATCGAGTTGAGTTGCGGCGCATTGGAGGATGTTCTCCAGCGCGCCAGCGACTTGGGAATCGGCTTTGTCGTCCTGGCTCCGCGGGCTGAGGTCCACCTCGACGACCTGCTCGATCTCACATCACGGCACCCCGACGTCTGCCTTCCGCTACTCCTGCAGGCGCCTCTGGCCGATCGCTCGCTCATTCGCCGCCTTGGCAGTCAGCCCCATGTGCTGCCTCTGGTCGCCTGCCACCACCAGCGCGAGCACTGCAGATCCGAGGATACCTGGAACCTGATTAAAGACCTCTCAAAGGCCGCCCTGCTGTACGGCGTCACCGTCGACCTGTGCCGTCCAGGCTTTGGCTGTCTGGACCAGGATGCACTCTGTGAGCGACTTGTCGCCATGGGCTGTGGCCTGATAGCCTATGCCTCTCCAGCGCCAGACGGCATGGGCCAGTTCCGGCCCTTTACCATGATGGAGACCATTTGCTCCAGTCGCTCGCTTCATCTACCGGCACTCTTCCTCCACTCGCCCAAGGCCGGTCCCGTATGCAGGCAAAAGCCTCGCTTTGAGGGGCTATCGCTGCCGATGATTCAGCCCCAGCCGGGGCTACTGGTGGGATGATGATGAGACCCTCTATTGACGTGATTCTTGCTGCCTGGGACGGACGCCGACTCACGAGCCTGGCGCACCGACTGGCACACCCTGTTGTCAGTGGCGGCGCCACTGTGGACGCCAACGCCCTCATCGACGCGATCATTGACGGACGCGACATGGGCTCGCCACAAGAGGACTGGTCGGCCCGACTCAGGGTCAAGTCATGGCTCATCGCCACCACCGCAACCTTGCCCGACATGCAGTACGTCGAAGGCGACGCCTGATGAGCGCCCGACTATTGCTTGCTGGCAGCGAGCGCTGATCGACCCTAGGCCCACCTACGCTGGACAGCCCCCAGCCTCTGCGCTATGCTGCCGATACGACAGCATCACGACAGGAGGCCAGCCCCATGCCCAATGTCATCGTCTTTGACATCGATACCTTGCGCACCGACCACCTCGGTTGTGCGGGCTACTTTCGGGATACCAGTCCCACCATCGACCGTCTCGCCCGCGAGGGCGTCTTTTTCCCCGACATGCACGCTTCGGGCGTGGCCACCGGTCCCGGACAGACCTCGATGATCACCGGTCTGGCGCCCATCAGTCACCATTTCTACCTGACCCCCTACAACCTGCCCAACCTGATCGACTTTGACGACGACATTCCCACCTTGGCCGAAATGGTGCAGGATGTCGTCGGCGGCATGACCACAGCCACCTTTGATAACCTGATCAACTTTAAATCGCACATGGACCAATTCGTGCGCGGATACGAGTACTATGTCAACTGCTCGCGCACAGCGCAGCCAGTCCACCACCACCTCGTCGGCGGCGACCTGAACAAGCGCCTCGTACCCTGGATCGCGGCGCACGCCGATGAATCGTTCTTTCTCTGGGTACACTACTGGGACCCCCACACACCCTACAACCAGCCGGATGCCTACCGCGACCTCTGGCCCACGCCGCGAGGCGACCACGCATCGCTGCCCCATAAACGAGCAGGCGCTGGATACCACTATGTCCCCGGCTGGGGCGCCGAGGGGCAACTGTGGGATCCGCCCGACGAGCCCGACGCCAACACAATCGAGCTATACGACGGCGAGATCCGCTACACCGACGACCTGATCGCCCAGGTGCTGGGCGAGGTCGAACGCCACGACCTGACCCAGGAGACCGTCGTCGTGGTCACCTCGGACCACGGCGAACAACTGGGACAGCATGGCACGTATGGTCACGCCATGCTGCACGAGGCCGTGGTTCAGGTCCCGCTCATCTTCTGGGGTCCCGGGATATTGCCTGCGGGACGCGTCGTGCCCGGCTTTGCGCAGCACGCCGATATCGCTCCCACCATCCTCGACATCTTGGGCGCCGATCCCGCCCAGTTACCCCGATTCGACGGCGAGAGCCTGCTGCCCGCCATGCGCGGCGAGGCCATCCTCCGCGAAGAGATGCTCATAGAGGGCGGGACCTGGCGCGCTCTGGTACGCGACGGCTACAAGTTCATCCGCGGCCACCTGGCCGACGTTCCCGAGCTGTACGACCTGGCCAACGATCCGATGGAGATCGTGAACCTAGCCGATGTCGCGCCCGAGAGCTGCGCCTCCATGCGTCGCGACCTGGCCCAGCGTGTGCGTCAAGCCCTCGGCGACCAGCCCGACCCACTGTTCAGCCAACTGGCCCACGAAGTGCAGGCCTGGGACCTCGCGTTGGGCCGCGTCTGGCCTTCGCTGACCTGGCAGGTCCCCTCCCAGCGCGGCCAATAGCCATGGCTAGGCGCAGGCAGGGCGAGCGGAGCACAGCGGAGCGGCAGCAGTTGCTGCGCGCTCTCTGGCGCGTAAAGCTGCACATTGATCGAGAGGCCCTCGATCGCTCGCCAGCCCGCGTCCGCTCGGCGTTCGACAGTATCTGGGCGCCTCTCGATCACCTGCTCGACCTGCTGGCGCCCCTGCCCAGTGGCCTGTTGCGCCTGTGGCTCGACGGCCAAGGAGGCCACGTCGTGCTGGTGAGCGACGGCTCGGGGTACACCCCCGGAACGCAGACATGGCGCGAGCGCGCGTTCCGGGGACTGACAACCATCGCACTCACTGACCTGTTGGACGGGGGCGACGCCCTGTGGCTGCCATTTCTGATGATGCTCGACCACCTGATGGGCAGCGACAGCGCGGCCGATGGCCCCTGGCTCTCAGACGGCGCGGGTATGACCGCAACCCTCGCAGAGATGGGAACGCACCTGCACCGAGCACTGTCGCTCGGATATGGCCACGAGGCCCTCAGTGCAGACGAGCCCCACAGCTATCTGTCCGCCTGCTGGTCCCTCTATCTGCGCGATCCGCGCGCCCTCAACGCCATCGATCCCCTCACCGAGAGACGCCTGCGCAATACGCTCATGTCCGCGGACTGGTGGCAGCGGGTCGCATCGGACGGTCCCACCAATTGACAGTCGGACCCGCTACGAGTATTATGGGGTCACAATCGTATAGACTCTACCCAAAGGCAATGACGGAAAGGGTATGCGGCACAGCTAGCCCCCAGGGAGAGAGGATCGTCGACTGCAAGTCCTCTCGGGTGACGCGCCGGATACGTTCCCTCCTGAGCCGACGGCTGAACACCTGACCATCGCGTCGGGTCGCGTAGGCCGCTCCGAAGGCCCCTCGTTAGCGGGGCAATCGCTCGCCGGCATTCGAGGCCGGCCGTCGATGAGTGGGTCCCCGCTCGTGGGGGCCAATGAGGGTGGTACCGCAGAGTTTGCGACTGCAGCTTTGTCCCTTGAGACATGCAGTCGCGTTTTTTGTGTTCGAGAGGCATCGATGAACGGCAGAGAACTCACCTTGGGATTCACCTTTGCTGGGCCCAGAGTCGGCAACACACGCCATCCGCGAGACAGCCGAAACTGGGCCGATCCGACGCCGAACCGTCATCGCCGTAATCCATTCGAGGAGCACCGACCATGCTTGACGAACTGAAACAGATGCGACAAGAGGCCATCGACAAGCTCGAGGCTCTCAGCGAGGCCGCCGACCTGGACGCCTGGCGCCTTGCGTTCCTGGGGCGCAAAGGGCGCCTGACGGCCGCCCTCCGCTCTATTGGCTCGCTACCCAGGGAAGAGCGTCCGCTGGCGGGACAACTGGCCAACGAGATCCGCGTGGCCCTCGAGGCCGCCTTTGACGCGCGCGCCGCCGACCTGCGCTCGCGCGCCCTGGCGGAATCGCTGCAACGCGACGCCCTCGACGTGCACTTGCCCGGGCGACCCCAGAACCTGGGCGCCCTGCACGTCTCGACCCAGACTTTGCGCGAGATCTATGACATCTTTCGCTACCTGGGGTTCGAGATCCTGCGCAGCGGCGAGGTCGAGGATGACCTGACCAACTTTCAGCTGCTCAACTTTCCGCCACACCATCCAGCGCGTGACATGCAGGATACCTTTTTCACCACGACGCCGGACGTGCTGCTGCGAACCCACACCTCGCCGGGACAGATTCACGCCATGCGCAAGCATCACCCCGAGCCATTCCGCGCCCTGCTGCCCGGCAAGTGCTATCGCTATGAGCAGGTGACTATGCGCAGCGAGTACATGTTCCATCAGGTCGAGGGAATCGCCGTGGGA
>Ga0180436_10003729_pt1 | contig 13886 bp, 10 predicted proteins | sample SS_ome_2_FD_132434 | JGI IMG/M metagenome (GOLD analysis project Ga0180436, IMG submission 132434) | Hypersaline lake sediment archaeal communities from the Salton Sea, California, USA - SS_3_S_2 metaG | ecosystem: Environmental > Aquatic > Non-marine Saline and Alkaline > Hypersaline >...
TTCCCGGACTGAAACGCATCTCCCAGGGTATTTTCCGGCTCTTTCCTGACCTTGCTAAACTGATTGAGACGTTCTCTGATAAAAGCTTCCTGCAAATTAGGACGGGTCTTCAGTTTTCTTCTGCTCAATTCTCGAATTTGCTCTTTTATCCGTACATCCGTCTCGGCCACCAGGAGCTGCCTAAGAGTTACTTCGGGTAGTCCGGGAGACGTTTTCTGAAAATAGTCCCAGATCAGAGTTCTTACTTCTGGTCGTTTGTGAGAACTTAGTAAGACAAGGTTTTCCCTGGAGCTATTTAAGATATAAAATGGATTAAACTCCAATAATTCAGCAGGATAGGCTGTGAGCTCAAGGTCGTAATTCATGAATTCTTTGGGATTCAGGTCGACCGGATCAAGAATCCGGTCCGATTCAAGAGTTACTTTTAGAAGCCTCTGATAAGCCTGATAAAGTGCCCGTCCCATAAAAAACCATCCTATCAGGAGAGCAAATAGTACAAAAGTCACCTGGAATGGTTCCTCAAAACTAATTCTGACAAAGCCCAGCAGGAACAGACCTACAAAGAAAACCCCTACCTGACTGAGAATCCCTTCTATACCGGTCTGTACGTTAAACCTCTCCCTGGGATCCAGACTCTGGTAAATCAGGTTCATGGACGGGTTCTCCATGGAGTCCTTTAGTGACCTGTTGGCCAGCGCCGAAAAAACGATCAGCAAAAAGAAATAAATGCATTGTTGGGCACCTCCATTGTTAAAACAGCTTTCTCCAGCAATGGCAGCAAGAATCATCAGGAGCAGAAGCACTACTGGTGATAAAAGCAAAGTCATGCTGATCCCGAAGGTTCGTTTGAACCACCCGAATATCACCCGCTTCAACATCCAACCCAGGAAAACGGCAATGGCAAAAAAGTAACCCAGAAACTCAGCCAGCTCAGTTCCCCCGTGAAACCTGCTGCCAGTTTCGGCAAGGAATACATAGTGCAAAAGCACTGCCACCATGACTCCCACAACCACAAAAGAAGCCATCAGGGCCGTGTACCTGTGAGAAAAGAGCTTATAGGGGCCGGAGGTATGTACCCTGCTGATGAAGGGACCCCGTCTTGATTTGTGTGCCGACAGAACATACAATTGAAAACCGGTAGCAATAACCAGGAATCCCAAACCTATAAATACCATGTAATGAATACCGAAACCAGGTCCCACCAGAATTGGGGTGGACAGGTAGGCCAGCAACATACCGCCGACCAAAGCCAGTTCGATGATGCCATTTAATTGCTTCCCCCGGCTTGGGGTAAGGAATCCCCTAACCGTGGTCCAGAATCCATGCAGGGTAATTAATACCAGCGGGAAAGCAAAGGCAAATACCGTATAATGAACAAAATCGCTTAGATCCTGGGGAGTACCACTCCACAATATGAAGCCCACCACCAGTACACTGCTAAGTCCCAATACCAATACAAGATTCAGAATCCCGTAAATGTAGATCCTTAACTGTCTGCTGAAATAACTGTAAGCAATGGTCAGAAGAACACCGGCTGCACCTGAAACCATAAAGGCCAGTGGCAATCCCTGGGTTCCTACATTTTCCAGGAATAAAGTACTTACTCCAAGCTCCAGGCTACCCGCAAATATACCAGTACAGAGTGCCTGCACAAGCAATGCTGCAATCATGAACCGGTCTCCCTGCGCTATCTGGAGCACCTTTCCTAAGCGCTTCCACATATAGCTTAAAATTAAGCAAATAATTGAATATTAAAGACCATTAGAAATGAACAATCCCGCAAGTACTTTTTCCCACCTCAGAAAAAAAAAGCCCCGCTCGCTTATGCGAACGGGGCCGGGATCATTGTTCGTCAATGAACCTTATCGAGAAGCCTAATTGAAATTTATCTCAAGATTGGCAATGGCCTTGGGATTGTATGGTGCCAGTCCCAGGATTCTTTCCATCAGCGGAAGGAATTCATCTCCGGGTGCTTCTCCACCCTTGATGAAGCCATGCTTGTTAAAAAAACCAGGCGCTTCTGTATTGGTCAGCCAGGCGTTCAGAATTTCGTCACTGGCATTGGGCCAAACGGTTTTTACTTCATTATAGAGCACATTGTAGATGGAATATTCCTCCAGCAATACAGCACGTCCTTCAGCATCGACAGTGCTCAGGGGAAGACCCAGCTCTACGACAGCCACATCGTCCTCCCTGGAAGCGGATGCAACAAAGGCCCAGTTGTATCCTACCTTTTCGGTGAGGAATTTGGCGTTGGGATGGCTGGAGTTACCATAGACATCCACATGGTCACCTTTCTGACCCACGAACATCTTCATGCCATCCATGGCAAAGGGAGCCAGAAGGGGATCAATGTCTGGCAGGTCGGCAATGGAAACGATCATATGATGGTCGTATCCCAGTTCGCCTGCGCCGCTGTAATCGATCCTGAACATGGCCTGAGCCATTTCGCGTTCATTGGTGAAGTCCAGGTTAGAGGGCTTGATCAGAGTAACTCCCTCTTTGGGACTTTTGTTCCAGAAGATCTGCATACCAATTCCACCATCGGGTTCGCCCTCCGATTCTGCATCCGTTATGGTCAAACCGTATTCCCAGGTACGTCCGTCAAACTCGGGAGCCTCCACAACCACCAGGTTCTTAATGCGCCCGTCGTCTTCACTTTCATAGGTTACGGTCTTTACCTGATCGATGTTATACCGGCGGATGGCATAAATAATGTGCTTGACCAAATGTCCGGCATGGTCACCCGTATGGATGAAAAATCTCAAATGTCCATATATCTCCCTGCCTTTCAGGGTGTCTACCACCGGGGCACTTTTCAGGGCTGAAACATCCTGCGAAAGAGCGGTGGGGATATCAACGGAAAGTTGATCGGGAAGAATGGTGTTATCGTCCAGTCCGGGTCCATTATCAAAGGTATTTTCACAGGCTGTGAAAAACAGGATGCCCAGAAGGAATACTACAAAGGAAAAATAAGATAGCTTTTTCATGATTTCTGATTTTTATGAATTGTTTTGAATGTTTGTTGTTTCCGTTTTTTGGATTCAACTCTAACACACCCATACCCCTATCCTACCCCTATTGACTTTGGATATTTTTTAAACTAAATTTGTAAATAGTTGATTATCTGAATAAAAGATATGCCTAAAAAACGCAGATTTCTTTCGATATCTTACTTAATAGCCCTCTGCCTTCCTCTTTTTGGGGGTACCGGAAGGCCCAGCGACGGTTTGCTCTCATTTTTGATTCTGCTGGGATTCTTACTAACGGTCTTGGGTATACTGCACCTGGCAGACCGCATAAAAGGAAGACTGGATAATCTATTGGAAGGTATGATCTGATTAATAGAAGGAAAGTTCTTCCAATTCCTTCAACCACTTCACCAATTTCTCAGCCTCGGCCGACAGGTTTTGCTGCTCCCAATCCCCTTTTCTGGCGAGAAGGACATAGGTATAAGAGCCAATCTCCGGATCAAAAGCATAACAGGAAAGAATTGAAGAACCCATATCGGCTCCCCTGGGAGTGCGCTCCCCCAAATTCCCATCCGCTGCTCCCCTGATCAGTCTTATGTGCTTTTCAAATTCTTTGCTGCTGATACTGGAAAGAAGAGTATCTGCCAGAGATAAATTGTGTTCCAGGTCCTCCAACGATACATGTCCGGTGGAATCTGGTACTCTGAAGTCAAGGGGAAATTCAAAACCCCTGATATTACCCTCTTTATCAATGAGCCATCCGTGATCGGAAACGCCCCATGCATAATTGACATAGCGATACTCAAAAAATACGGGCTGATCATCAGGTCCGTAATATGATGCTTTTTGGCAGCTGCTTCCCAGAAGAAATAGGAATATAAGCAGCAGGAATTCTCTCATCTCTAATTTTCATTTCAGGTATTGAACCGACACACTATATAATAAAGATGATTCTTCATTGGATAGGTTGCTTGACCACCTTGGATAATTGTCCTACTTTTACTTTCCCATAAAAACCATTCGCTGCTATCCGTTTCAAAATCTTCATAGTATATATCTCCTTCCTGGCCTTTATGGCATTGCCCGCAATGTCGCAGGAACAAGCCAGATGGTACATCGGTAAAATCGAATCAGACATTGTATTTGATGGAGTTCCGGACGAGGCTGCCTGGGATCAGGTGCAAGCCTTTCCCATGATCACACATTTGCCTCTCTTCGGTAATACACCCACGGAGAAGAGCGATATACGCATAGGCTATAATGATCAGTATGTGTATGTGGGTGCTTCACTCTATGTATCCGATCCCTCCCTCATTCAGGCCATCGGAAAAAAACGCGACATGGAAGTCATGTCGTCCGATTTTTTCATGCTCAGCCTGGATACCTATAACGACAAAGAAAATGCCCTGGTCTTTGCCACCAATCCACTCGGGATGCGCTGGGATGCTGCCATCAGCAACGACGGGACCATGACCATGGATCAGATGCCCATCAATATGGACTGGAATACTTTCTGGGAGGTAATAGCCTCCTACGATGACAAGGGCTGGTATTTTGAAATGCAGATTCCCATATCCAGTTTGCGTTTTCAGGATCTTGAGGGCAACACCACCATGGGAATGAGCGTGGGGCGATGGTTCCCGGCCTTGGACGAATTGAGCACCTTTCCGGCCATATCCAATGAATACGGTCCCACCAGTCACCTAAAGCCTTCCCTTTACAAAGAGGTGGTGTTTGAAGGCCTGAGCCCGAAAAAGCCGCTCTACATAACTCCCTATATTCTTGGCAGCTTTAATCAGGAACAAAAGCTGAACGAGGCAGAAACTGCCTACGATTACGATCAGTTCTACAAACTGGAACCCGGCATCGATATCAAATACGGAATCAATCCCAACACGGTACTGGATTTAACCGTCAACACCGACTTTGCCCAGGTAGAAGCCGACGACCAGCAGTTTAACCTCACACGTTTCAGTCTTTTTTTCCCGGAAAAAAGGAAGTTTTTCCTGGAACGCAGCAGCATATTTGATTTTAACCTGGGTGGCCAGAGCAATTTGTTCTACAGCCGCCGGATCGGATTGTACGAGGGAAACCCGGTGAGGATCTGGGGAGGCGCCCGCCTGAACAGCAGGATCAATAACTGGGACATTGGACTGTTAAATCTGCAAACTGCCTCTTTCGATGATTTGCCCTCAGAAAATTTCGGCGCTTACCGGGTAAAAAAGAGGGTGTTTAATGAGAATTCCTACGTAGGAGGCATGCTTACCTCCAGGCTGGGAGTGGATGGCAGTTATAATTTCTCCTACGGTGTGGACGGTGTGGTCCGGGTATTTGGCGATGACTACCTCACCATCCGCCTCTCTCAAACCATGCAGGATAGTGCCACCAATAATCCCTTTTCGCTGAATGCCTCCAGGATAACTTTTGATTGGGAAAGGCGCAAACAGCAGGGTTTGTCCTACTCGGCCGGATTCTCCTATTCAGGTACCGATTTTAATCCGGGCATTGGATTCGAAATGATCGACGACTTTATGGCCACAGCCCCTGAAATCAAATATACCTGGATCTCCCCCGACGAATCGTGGTTGCAATCGCACTATCTCAGGCTGTTTAATTATACCTTCTTCAGAGTTCCCGGTAATTCCCTGATGATATTTAACCTCAATCCATCCTGGTTCTTCTCTTCCAAAAATTCCTGGATGGGAATGATCGGTCTGAACTACCGGATCGATCAGCTGGAAGAGGATTTCGAAATTGCCGATCCCGTCATTGTTCCGGAGGGACGGTATGAATATCTGAGCACTGAACTTATGCTGCAGACTCCCGGTACAAGTTCCTTCTGGGCCCTGTTTATGTTTGAGGGCGGAGCCTACTTTGACGGCTACAAACTATCTCCCAGCGTGGAGCCCAAATGGAACCTGGGAGCCTCGGTGGAGCTGGGCGGCATCTACAGGATCGACCTTATCAGGTTCCCGGATCGCGACCAGAAGCTGAATAACCACATTGCCGGATTGCGTGCCCTCTACATGCTTTCCACCAAACTGTCTCTTTCGGCTTTTATTCAGTATAACAGCGCCATCAACAAGGTATTATCCAATGTCCGTTTCCGCTACAATCCCCGGGAAGGAACCGACCTTTACATAGTGTTTAATGAAGGAAGAAATACCTGGCTCGATCGCGAAGTACCACACCTGCCTGCCTACGACCAGCGTACCTTTACCATAAAATATACCTATACTTTCTCCATACAGAGATAGCTTACTTGAGCTGAATATCCCTCGGGGGTATTGTATCCCGAAGCACATCTGCCGCAGTAAAAAACCCGATGGCCTCTCCCTGCATATTGGTGCGGGCATTTCCGGGAAGCACATCAAACATGCCTCCTCTCCAGTCGGTTTCTGATAGTACACCCCTCAGAAATTCACCGTACCAGGCGTTGACAGATTCCTTTTCCCTGTATATGCGTGTTTCCGGAGGAAACCTAACCTGTTCCTGGGCAGGCTTAAACATTTTATTCACATCCACGCCATTCAGTGTATAATGGTACACCACGGCATGGGTGGCTGAATCGGGTTGATCTTCGTATCCCTCCACTTCGCTCCAGTCCAGTTCCACCCTGACGATGGCGGGCTTTTCGCTATCGCTGATGAATGCCCCCAGTAAGAGGGGATCTTCCTGGGCCCTGTACAGGTTCATATCCTGGAAAGGAGTAACCTGAACCATATGAGTGACAGCGGTGATGCGTTTGCTGCCATGCCGGATCCTCAACTGGTAATACCGGCCCACACTTCCAATCAATCCCGGAGGGCTGAGGTAAATGCCCTCCCTCAAAGGGTCTTCCTCAAACACATGAATGGCATCTCCGTCATTCACCTCCACCACAGCCCCTGAAACCGGTTCCGGAGTTCCGTTCATTTCATACACGGGAAGGGTAATCCGGACCTCATGGGGACCTGCTCCATTGGTAATTTTTCCTTCAACCACCAGCAGATCCACCTCCTGGTATTTCAAGTCCCAATCGACCTGCTGGTCGCACGAAATCACTATCAGGATTGTAAAACTAAATGCCAGAATACGTTTCATGACTTAAAATTTAAAATGATAGGAAATGGACGGCACTATCCCATAGAGATAATACTGTGTGGAATATAGCTGGGGATTGGAATAAAAATCAATGGGCACCACAAAATTGCCATTTTCGTTCAGGGTCTTGTTAAAATGCAGTGCCACCGGATTGATTCTGTTATAGAGGTTATAAACTGAAAAAATCAGCTCATGGAAAAACTTCTTTCCTGGCTTGCTAAGCTGCCAGTTAAGTGCCACATCCAGGCGATGATAGTCGGGTAAGCGGTCGTTATTCCGCTCGGCATAGACCGGTACCTGGTGATTGTCGTAATAATAGAACCCTGTTGGTGTGGAGAAGGGAGCGCCGGTCATGTAAGTGAAATTTCCGGTAAGCGTAAGCCTGGGAGAAAATGCCCAGGAGAGATATAAAGAAAAATCGTGGGGACGGTCCGAATAGGTGGGATAGGCATTCCCACCATTGATCTCCTCCACCTGTGCAATGGATCTGGAAAGTGTGTAGGAAATCCATCCATTCAACTTGCCCTGGTCTTTCCGCAGTTGTGTTTCCAGGCCATAGGCTTTACCCTGTCCAATTCGCAACTCTTCTTCCACCAATGGATTCATTAGCATATGTGCATGATCGCGGTAATCGATCAGGTTATACATGCGCTTGTAATAGGCTTCTATCTCGAGGCTCAGACCGGGACTGGAGCTGCGCCGGGTATACCCCAGGGTAAACTGGTTGGCATGCTGGGCCGGAATGTTCGGGCCCGAAGGTATCCAGACTTCCAGGGAAGTAAAGGGACTGATGGAGTTGCTGATCAGATACTGGAACTGACTGGTGCGGCTATAAGAAAATTTGATAATATTCTGAGCATGGGGCTGCCATACTATGGATATCCTGGGATCCAGGGAAAAATACTGGTGATAGAGTTTACCTGCCGGATGTTCTGTCACTGCCAGGCTATCGCGTGCAAAATCACCTCCGCTGGCAGGAACGATCCGGTATTCGGTGGCCGGACCGATATTCTGCCAGACGGTCCATCTCAAGCCGGCTCTTAAGCTTAGCTCATCGTTCAGGATGAACTGGTTAGAGACATATAGCGCATACTCCCGGGTGTGTTTGACCGACAGATCGTAACCCGGATCCCATTCAAGGCCTCCCATGTACATGTTTCCGGGGTCGTGAAAATGACCGGAAAGCAACATGCCGTAGCGAAGGGTATATCCCGGACTCACATAGTGGGTGAAATCGTATTTCAGGCTCAGGTTATCAATGCGGGAATTCCAGTAATCGTTATCCTGGATATCCATGTACAAACGGTAATCGTAGCGCGAGGCCAGCAGAGTAAGGTTGGAAAACAAGCGATCAGAGTAGAGATGGTTCCAGCGAAGGGTGGTGGCGGCGTTGGTCCAGTTGATCCCCGTTGATTTGCCATTTCGCTGCATGGCCTCAAAATTGTCCTCGCCCCGGTATATGGAAAAGAAGATCCGGTTGTTGGGATTGATCCGGTAGTTCAGTTTGAAGTGCAGGTCAGAGAAATGAAGATCCTGTATGTTCTCGTTCCAGTTTTGAAAAAGCCTTGTTATGTAGGAACGTCGTCCGGAAAAAAAGTAACTTATGTGATCCTTCCATATGGGCCCTTCCAGGGAAAGACGTGAGGAAAGTAAGCCCACACTTCCATCCATCCCGAAACGATTCATATTCCCGTCCTTGGTCCGGATATCGATCAATGAGGAGAGGCGCCCGCCATAGTTGGCCGGAAAATCTCCCTTGTATATGGTCACATCCTTGACTGCATCAGGGACTATGGTGCTAAAGTAACCCAGGAGATGGGTGGGATTATAAACCGGCGCTTCGTCTATGGTAATCATGTTCTGATCCCGGCCGCCGCCCCTGACAAAGAAAATAGTGGAACCATCCCCGAAAAACTTAATCCCCGGCACGGCTGCCAGGGATTTGATCACGTCCTTTTCGCCGAAAAGGGCCGGCATCTTTCTGACAGCTTCGGGCCTGAGTTGCTCCTCCGAGCTTCGTTCACTTCGAATGATGTTTTGTCCCTCATCCGAGTAAATGGTCACCTCACTCAGCTGGGCCAGCTCCTTTTCCAGTTTGAAATGTATACTCTGGTCCACACCGGCATCTACCTCCATAAACTGCTGCTGGTAACCCACATAGGAGCAACGAACTCCCGCTACCTTCTTGCGGAGGGTCATGGAAAAAAAGCCATATTGATTGCTGATGGTCCCCTCGCTTCCTTCCAGCAGGGACACCGTGGCGCCTATCATAATTTCTCCACTGGATGCATCCTTCACATATCCACTCAGGGTATATTTAAGAGGCGTTGTGGAAGTGCTGTCGGCTGGAGGAAGATCTGTATCTTTTTTCCTGGAACGCCTGGCCCGGGTGACTACAATCTGCTGCTCCACCACTTTGAAATCCAGGCTCCTGGATTCGAATAGTATCTGAAGAACCATTTCCAGTCCGAGCTCTGAAATATGCAGGTTGATTTCTTCCTTCCGGTCGATCAACCTGGAATTGTAGGAAAAGTTAAGTCCTGTCTGTCGTTCAATTTCATCCAGGACCTCACCCATGTTCTTGCCTTCAAAATGTAAGCTTAATGAGGAAGTATCCTGCTGAGCCTTGAGCACATGAACACTACAAAGCAGCATAAGAACTATGCTGCCCAAGAGGCGTATTGTCCGCTTTATTGTGTTACTCTTTACATCCATTCCCATGCAGCCTGATCTCATCACCGGACCTCGTGATTTCCAGGTCCAGGGTCATCTCCAGTACTTTCAATACGGCATCCAGGGACTGATCTTTGAAGGTCACTGTGATGGTGCAGGACTCCAGTTGCGGATCCATAATTACCAGATTCACATCATAGACCCGGCGAAGTAAAGTAAGCACCTCGCCAAGACTTGATCCATCGAAATACAGTTCCCTGGTCTTCCAAGAAATATTGTTGGGATTGGACGAGGCAACCAGAGTCAGCTCCTTTTGGGTTTTGTGGTAGGTCCCTCCGCTTCCTGCCTTCATTACAATGAGATCGTCCTGGTTTTCTTTTGTACTCAGGGCCACCAGTCCGCTTTCCACCGTGATCTCTACCACGGGACTTTCCTTATAAGCATTTACATTGAAACTTGTACCCAGCACTTCTACCAGTGCATCTCCAGCTTCAATAACAAAGGGCCTGGTGGTGTCTCTGGCCACATCAAACCATGCCTCACCCGAAAGGAATACCCGCCTTTCGGCCGACAGGAAGTTCTTGCTGTATCGTATGGTGGAGTTACGGTTGACCAGAAGCTGACTGCCATCATCCAGCAAGACTTCCACTGCTTCCTCCCTGGCCACCACCTTCTCCATTCCCGCTATCCTGTTCACATAAAACCAGGAAAGGGATAAAACCAAGCCAAGTACCAGTACTGCGGCGATGCGGTAGGTATAGTATAGAAGCGATCGGACTTTGCCAGCTTCGCGAGTCTCAGAGACTCCGGTAAATCCAGGTAGCTTTGGCTGTAGGCTGGCCCACTCGGCATCCATGTCATAGCTAACATCCTCAGAAGCTGATCCCACAGAATTCCAGATAAGCCGGTACTCTTCCAGCTCAGCCTTCAGGGAAGCATCTCCTTCCAGCAGCCCCAGAAAGTCCTTCTCTTCCTCAGGACCTAACTCCCCTGACAGATACCTGCTAAGCAGGCTTTCCTTGTCCCTATGTGAATCTTTCTGTGACATATTCAATTATTACACACTTCAGCTTCGTATTACCCCTATGTCCGGGTAGTTTTTTTTAATTTAATGTTTGCCAGAGCAGCCATAACAAGAGTCCCAGGTACTTACCAAGCTGCTCCCTTAATATTTTTAGTGCCTTAGTCATCTGGTTCTCAACGGTTTTCACCGAGATTCCAAGCTGACTGGCAATCTCGGAATATTTTAATCCCGAAAAGCGGTTTAATTCAAATATTTCCCGGCATTTTTCCGGAAGAGATGCAATACTTTCCCTGATTTTTTCCTCCAGCTCCATGGATTCTATCTGAGCACTTACATCCCACTCACCGGCCACTTCGGGGACCTCCTCCGAACTGAACTTCTTGCGGTCCCTGATCACATTCAGGCTACGGTTATGTACCGAGGTAAAAAGATAGGATTTCAGGGAAGAAGATAGATCGACCTCCGCCCGCTTTTCCCAGAGATTGATAAAGACCTGGTGGACAACTTCACGCGCATCATCTTCATCCCCCAGGATTTTCCTGGCAAAGGCCATCAGGGGTGGGAAAAAATCCCGAAAGAGACGCTCAAAGTTCTGTCCCTCCAGTCTGCCACCCATCTCCACTCTTTTTTCTGCGGTCATTTGAGCTAAAGATAGAGAATTAGGAAAAGAGATTTAACCAATTTATTAAACACTTGTTATACCTTAAAACAAACTATATGTTTCAAAGATTTCTGATAATTCTGGTCCTGCTCACTTTTCTGAGCGAGTGCAGCACGAACCGGGCCGGAGACAAAAGCCACACCTTTGATTTCGAAATGAACTTTTCCTATCCCGGAGATCCGGTATTTGTGTTTGACCATCTAACGGGCGACATCAGTGAGTGGTGGGACCATTCTTTCTCGGAAAATCCACTGAAGATCTATATCGAAGCCCATCCTGGAGGCGGTTTCTACGAAGTATTTGACCAGGAAGGTAACGGTGCCCTGCATGCCAGAGTGATTTATGCCGACCGAGGAAAGGTCTTACGAATGGAAGGGCCCCTGGGCCTTTCCGGCCAGGCACTTACCCTGGTTTGCACCTATACCCTGACTGCCTCCGGACAAGACTCTACCCTTTTAAAGCTGAATGTAAATGCTTCCGGAGAATTTACGGAAGAAACTCCTGAACTGGTGAAACAGGTTTGGGAACACTTCCTGTGGGAACAGTTTAAACCCTACATCGAAGAACACCACTCCCAGAGATAACTATTCTACCCGGAAGGGTATTCGTTTTTCTATAAACTTTCCTGTGGAATCGCTGCCCCGGATGAAGATTTCATAGTCTCCCTCCTGGTCGCCGGTACGGAAGCGAAGGCTTGTACTTTCCTCGGGTTGGAGCAGGAGGCCCGGATTCCAGTACAGGGTATTTCTTACATCCGGCATCCTGGAGTCCGGTCCGGTTTCAGAATGGACAAAAGCTTCCTGATTATCCATCATCTGATAATTTACCAGCAGGCCGGAGGATGGCAGATCGATATAACCCAGGTCGTTGTTCTTGGAAATCAGGCTGATGATCCCACCAAAAGTCACATTCCCTCTGATGTAAGGAGCATTTACTATCTCTATACGGTCGATGAGTCTGGGCGAAACTGACAGCACCGCATCAATATCAAAGATGGCTACACCGTCGATCATTACCAGGGGAGGATAAATGGCCAGGTCGGGATGAGGTCCCAGTACCGCAAAACGAGTCTCGCCCCGGCTCTTCCTCACTGAAACCTGGGGTACTACCTCGATAAAATATTCTTCAAGCCTTGGAAGGTTGATGAAATCCTCAAACTTAATGGTAGCCATGGGAGTGCCATAGAATAACATTTTCTCTTCCTCAACTTCAGCTTTCTCTATCTTTTGGGTCTCCCTGTATTGTTTGGCTACCTGAGCATTTACCGAAAGTTCGCTTATGGCCCCGGAAAGAGAATCCTCAGAGGCCACAGGATATGAGGGTAATTCTGGAAGGTCGTTACTGAAATCGCGGTCGATCAACAATTCAAGGTCCCCGTATTCAGAATGGTAGGTAGAAACAAACAGATCCCTGAATCCGGAATAGCCGGGAAAGGAGAAAAAGAATCGGCCTGCTGAATCCGAATAGTTGCTAAAAAATTCTCGATTGTCCCCCAGCATGGATACATAAATGGTGGCATAGGGAGCAGGTGTTCCGTCCTCAGCACTCACAGCCTTACCGGTAAGGGAAAGACCCTTGGTTTCCGGAAGGAAATCATATCCATTCAGGGAATTCAGGGGACAACCGGGCCGGAAATACTCCTGATTTCCAAGGACACCGGCTCTGGCTACGCTGATGGTTAAATCTGCAGATGCATAAGGGAATAACCACTTCAGATCCACAGCCACCTCCTGGCGGGATCGGAAAACGGACCTGTTGATACTGCATTCCAGCAAAGACTCCGAATGCGATTCGTTTTGATTCAGAAGAGCCTGCGGCCTTGTTGGCTGCCAGCCTGTAGAATCTACCGGAAGTACCGATTCAATAAACGGATCGTAAATCCTGAGCGAGGTAAAGGCATAATTTTCCGCCCCACAATTTCGCATCCAACGTGTATACGCCTTCAGGTAGTAAGTTCCAGAGGAAATTCCTTCAGGAATTAAAAGCTTACCACTTACCACGCCGGTATCAATGGGAATCTTCCCCTGAACCAGAGCTGTACCATTAGGCATAATCAATTCCACATACAGTACTTTGCTCCATTCCGTTTGGGCACTTTCAGATGGGCCCTTATAATAAGCCCGGTATTGAATGGATTCACCGCTGATGTAATGACCCCTGTCGCTCACTACCAGCAAATTTTCCCGGTGAGGCTGCGCCAGCAATCCGGTCGCAAGGACCAGCAGCATTGTTGTATAAATTATTTTCCCTTTCATATCCTTTAATTAGTTGGCCAAAAATCCGGTGGATGACCGCTACTTCCTTTCCTAACCCTGCAATCCAGACACTTATGTGAAGTCTCCCCAAAAAGTTCCTCCCCCGTTTCCGGATCCTCAGCTCTGGAGAGGTATATGGGCAGATCCTGCCATAGCAAATACCTGAGCCTGGGCATTTCGGCCGTTGGAAGGCAAAAAAATACATTGTACTTGCTAAA
>Ga0180436_10003732_pt1 | contig 13882 bp, 11 predicted proteins | sample SS_ome_2_FD_132434 | JGI IMG/M metagenome (GOLD analysis project Ga0180436, IMG submission 132434) | Hypersaline lake sediment archaeal communities from the Salton Sea, California, USA - SS_3_S_2 metaG | ecosystem: Environmental > Aquatic > Non-marine Saline and Alkaline > Hypersaline >...
GCTTGGTGTCTTCGCCAGCGTCGCGGTTAACGCCAACGGCGCCGATGGCCTGATCTACGGCGGTACAGCCTTCTTTGGCAAGCAGCTGGTCGCCGTGGTTGTCAGCTCGATCTGGGCCTTCGCCTTCACCTGGGTGATGCTCAGCCTGATCAACAAGATCACCCCGGTCCGCTCGTCGCTCAAGGACGAGGAAATGGGCCTCGACAAGGTCGAGCACGGCGAAGAGGCCTACGAGGTGGCGATCTAGCAGTCGTGTTCGGTTATCATGCCCACAATTCACTTTATATGCGGGGGTGGCGTCGCCACCCCCGCCCTGTTTCACTGTTCTGGTTACTACTGGATTAAGCCGGGATTAGCCGTAGGGACTCGCGAAAGCGAGCCCGTCATGGTTTGAAAACCGCGCCTCTGAATCTATCCTCTGCTCTGCACATAGGCTAGGCCGTGGCGACAGGCGATCAGCCTGTCATTCGGAACGTATCCGGCTATCCGCACCAAATCACAAGCCATGGGCTTGTGTCTACTGACCGGGCATACCCCTCATCAAGCATAGATTCACCTTCGTGCCGATCACCTCGTGGGATGCACTCCGGCGCGACACTTGTTAAGGCGCTTCCTACCCATCGGCTTACACCCCGCATTATCCCGGTATCGGTTGAAAAGCCATATTGACTATCCTCACCGCCCGGCGTATCATCCTAGGCGAGGCTAAGCCCCGGTCCGCGGCCGGGCCAGCGGGCTGCCTATATCCTTCTTTGGGGTGAATGATGGGCCTGTTCGGTCGTTTCGTGGTGGCTTGTATGCCACTCGTCCCGAAACCGCTTGTCGGCTTCGTCGCGAAGCCATACGTCGCCGGCGCGTCACTGGACGACGCGATCAAAAAGATCAAGGAGCTCAACGCCGAGGGCGCGATCGTCACCACTGATGTACTCGGTGAGTCCGTCGCCAACCGCGAAAAAGCCCTGGAGTACGTCGACCAGTATGAGAAGGTCCTGGAAGCCCTGGAGCGTGAAGACCTCAAGGGCAACATCAGCATCAAGCCCACCATGCTCGGCCTCAACCTCGACGAAGGCTTCGCAACCGAGCAGTTCGACCGGCTCCATGAGAAAGCCAAGGCGCACGGCAACTGGGTCCGGATCGACATGGAGGACCACCCCTATACCGACGCCACGCTGCGGATCTACCGCAAGATGCAGGAGAAGCACGGCAACTCATCGACGGTGCTCCAGGCCTACATGCGCCGCACGCTCCAGGACATCGAGGAGCTCCCGGAGCAGTCCAACATCCGGCTCTGCAAAGGCATCTACATCGAGCCCCATGAGATCGCCTGGCGCGACTTCCACACCGTGCGTGAGAACTTCCGCGCCTGCCTCGACAAACTCTTCCGCCTCGGCCACTACGTCGGGATCGCGACCCACGACGACCACCTGGTCTGGGCCGGGATGGAAGCCGTCGACCGCCACGGGCTAAGCCCCGAGCAGTACGAGTTCCAGATGCTCCTCGGTGTGAAGCCCGACCTGCGCAAGATGATCCTCGACAACGGCCACCAGCTCCGAGTCTACGTTCCCTTCGGGCCGGACTGGTATCCCTATTCGACGCGGCGGCTGCGCGAAAACCCCGATGTCGCGGTGCACATCGTCAAAGCGTTTTTGGGAATCCGCTAACAAACCAACTGACTTAGGCAATAAACCCCTGGACCCGCGGTATAGGTTTATATGCAGCTGCGCGCGCTTATTTCGGTTGTTTCCGTCGGAAAATTTGAAATTAACCGCGGGAGTTCATCGGAATGACGGCACAAGGCACGGTTGGCTATTATAATGTAGTACATAGATCTAACATTTCTGACTACTTGTTGTTTTATCGGGGCTGCTGGTGCAACTGGCGCACCCTTCTGGAGGATTGGCTATGTCGTTGTTAAAGGAGAAGTTAGCCGGGCAAATACCGGAATTACGCGAAGAACTCCGCTCGATCATCAAAGAGCACGGGGACCAGAAGATTTCCGATGTCAATATCGCGCAGGCCTACGGTGGCATGCGGGGTATCAAGGGGATGGTCTGCGATACGTCCGTGGTTGAACCGGACAAGGGGTTGATCATCCGTGGTAAACCGATTCTCGAACTCACCGACAAGCTGCCTGAGGAAATCTTCTGGCTGCTGTTCACCGGTGAGTTGCCGACCAAGGATGAGGTCCAGTACCTCAACGAAGAGTGGACGCGCAACTACGCCGTGCCGAGCTATGTCTGGCGAGTCGTCGACGCGATGCCCGTCGACAGCCACCCGATGGTAATGCTCTCCGCGGCGATCCTCTCAATGCAGCGCGAGAGCATTTTCGCCAAGCGCTACCACACGATGCGCAAGGAGGAGTACTGGGAAGCTGCGCTCGAGGATGCGATGATGCTTTTGGCCCGTCTGCCGGGCGTCGCAGCCGGGATCTACCACCACCGCTATCACAAGGGTGAGCGGATGCGTCACGACCCGTCCCTGGACTGGGCGTCGAACTTTGTCCACCAGCTCGGACTGCCCGGCGACGGCGAGGACTGCCGCAAGATGATGCGGCTTTACCTGACGCTGCACTCAGACCACGAGGGCGGTAATGTCAGCGCCAATACCTGCCATACAGTGGGCAGCGCCCTCAGTGACCCGTACTACGCGGTCAGCGCGGGCTTAAACGGCCTGGCGGGGCCGCTCCACGGCCTGGCGAACCAGGAGTGCCTGAACTTCGTGTTCGACATCCAGAACAAGTTCAGCGGGGTGCCGACGACGGATGAGCTGACGGAGGCATGCTGGGACCTCCTAAACCGCGGCCAGGTGATCCCCGGATACGGCCACGCCGTGCTCAGGGTGCCCGACCCGCGCTTCGTCGCCTTCCATGCCTTCGGCAAAGAACACCTGCCAAACGACCCGATCTACCAGATCGTCGACCGGCTCTTTGAGGTAGCGCCGAAAGTGCTCCAGGAGCACGGCAAGGCCAAGAACCCGTGGCCGAACGTCGACGCCGCCAGCGGCGCGCTGCTCAATTACTACGGCATGCGCGAGTACTCGTTCTACACCGTGATCTTCGGCGTCAGCCGCGCGATGGGCATGCTCAGCCAGCTGGTGCTCAACCGTGCCCTGGGTATCCCGCTGACCCGTCCGAAGAGCGTCAGCACGCCCTGGATCAAGAGCCAGATCGCAGCCAAAGCCGCGGGATAGTTCGCAAAGCATTTATAAAACTTGATAGCTCACAGCTATGTGGCGGGGAGGGCTCCGGCCCTCCCTATTTTTTGGGATAGCACCGGCTGGCATGAACAGCGCGTGCAACCTTTTGCAAATCGCATCGTCTATACGTATATGGCCGTCCGGCTGCGGCTGTGTGCGGATTTATCCGTAGTTCGCCGCATAAAGACGGCTGGTAACCCCACCGCCGGGGTAACCGCGATTCGGCCTGGCCGGTTGCAGGCGGAATGTAACTTCGGTTACTATAATAGGTGGCCCCGAGGCGGGTAACAATAAGGAAGCAATACTCTTGCGGGAGATTCACATGAACCGTATCGCAACGACGATTTTACTGGTGCTGGCAGCGGCGTTCCTGCTGGGCTGCGGGGGCGGCTCAAGCACCCCGGCCGACCAGCTGGCGCCGGCTGACAACACCTCTCCGGTGATCACCCCCGAAGCGCCCTCCGAGGTGATCGGCAACCATTCGACGACGGTGGTCGAGAACCAGGTCAACGTCCTGACCGGGGCGACGCCGGCCGAGCTGACCGCGCAGCTGAAGAAGTTCGGCATGACCGGTATCAGCAAGAACGGTGGCTGGGCGACGGTTGAACTCCCGGACGGCACCAACCTCGACTGGGCGATCAAAGTCCTGAAAAAGGAATACAACATCGCCAAGGCCGAGAAGATCAACGTGCTGCATACTCCGTACGTCAAGTATGAGCAGACCCCGGTCAGTGACAAGAATGCAAGTTTCACCCCCTATGACCCGGGCTACGCAATGCGTTTCGTCCACCTGGGCTGGACGGATACCGCGGGTGATGGACTCGACCCCGAGGATTATCACTACAGTGAGTTCTTCGGCCAGTCGATCGCGATGGACCCGCTCAATTACCCGGCGGCCTGGGACGTCGCCCTGAACCCCGGTGTCGCGGCCCAGCCGGTCAGGATCGCGATCATCGACGGCGGTTTTTTCAACTACGACGACTGGTCCCGCGGGTCCTTCGATGAGACGCAGATGGACGGCGACGTCTCTGGTTTCGTTGACTCCGACGGCACCGTGACCACGGGCTTTACCGCCGCCGAGTGGTATCTCGACGATGACGGTGACCCGGCGACCCTCGAGCTGCCGATCCGCACCACCGGCGAACTGATGCTCGGCATGCTGGCGGACACCATCGGCGACCCGGCGATCGGCAACGGCTTCACCCTCCGCGCCTTCGACTTCGACGAGAGCGGCGGCGACCTGAGCCCCGATGAGATCTGGAACGAAGGTATCGCGGGCTGCAACCCGAGCGCCGAGTTCATCCTGCTCAAGACCGGCGAGATCAACGTTGACACATGGCAGTTCACCGATAACCATATTGCCTCAGCGGTCGAGTATGCCGCCGGCGATCCGGGCGATAACAACGGCGGCCTCTGGCCTAACGGCGGTTGCGGCGCTGACATCATCCTGCTCGGCATGTTCGCCAAGGGCGCGGTCGGGGCCAACGTCAGCACCGCGATCCAGACCGCCCGTGACAACAACTGCCTGGTGATCGCACCGGCGGGTGACGTTGTCTGGTCCGTCGATTTCGAAGCTGACCCGATTGCCTTCACTGACACCGTCGTTGATATCACGGTTGATTCAGTAACCCCCGCCTCCGACCCGAACTGTATCGCCGTCAGCGGAACCGGCATCAACCCGCCGGGCAACCTGGGGCAGATCGATATCGGCGGCGGCACGATGGTCGACAACCTTGGAATCGGCTGGCTGCCCAACATCGGCGGCCTGCTCGACTCGCACCAGCGCGAGGTGGCCTCCTACTGCAACTCCGGCGGTGACCTCAGCGCGATCGGCTTCGGCCACGGCTGGGACTTCTACTGGTTCATCACGGGTGACGGCACGGCCATGAACCCGTCGCGGATCCAGCCCGGCGTGACCTGGCGGTTCCAGTACGAGCGCTTCGGCTCGGTCTATGCGGCGGCCTACGTTGCCGGTGCGGCGAGTATCGTCCACCAGGCGCTCAACCAGGCCAACGGATCCGAGCCCACCGATGACGATGTCTGGCAGGTCCTGCTGGACAACCAGCAGTTTGCCCCGGTCCCCGGCGTTGCCGGTGGCAACGGCATGCTCGACGCCGGTAAGGCGGCCTACGACGCGATGAGCGGCGGCAACCTCTACCAGCCCTCGATGTACTTCACGGGGATGACGATCAGCCAGCCCCCGGCCGAGCTTGAGCCCGGCGTGGGTATCGGCTTCAGCGGCGTCGTCCGTGGCACGACCTTCGAAGCGGCCCCGAGCGTCGACCTCGGTACCGCCCCCTTCACCCTGACGGTGGACTGGGACAACGGTGACCCCGAGGTGGTCGTCGACCCCTGGGTCAACGGCGACCCGGTGACCCTCCTCGACGGCTGGGACACCCTCGGCCAGAAGGGCGTCAACATCACGGTGGCGGACGCCGCCGGCCAGGAGGTCAACTGGGCGATGTGGGTCAACGTGGTCAACCCGATCAGCGCCGGCATTACCTTCGAGCGGTCGGATGGCCTGACATTCCCGGCAACGACCCTGTCCGCGTCTGACAGCTACCGGATCAACGCCAATCTGACCAACGTCTACACCGGCCTGATCGACGGCAACCCCAACGAGCTGACCTTCACCTGGGACTTCGGTGACGGCTCCCCGCAGAGCAGTTCGGAGAACCCGAGCCACACCTTCCCAGCCGGCAGCTACACGGTGCAGCTCCTGGTGCAGCAAAGCCTGCTCCCGGACCGCCTGTTCACGGTGGACGTCACGGTCGGCCCGTAACGCAATGAGATCCCCGCAGACGACGCGGGAGTGAGTAGAAAAGAAGAAGCCCCGGTGGAAACACCGGGGCTTTTGTTTTGTCGCATAACCAGTAGAGCAAGCGCCACCGCTTGCGTTGATCCAATGGAATCGCAAACGCGGGGGTTTGCGCTACTGCTTTCTCCACCCCCACCCATAAAAAACGCCGCCCGGAGGCGGCGTATTTTGTACTCGTTTAGCGAAGACTGTCCGTCAGGGCTAGTCCTTCATGACGATCGCTTCAACCGGGCACTCGCTGACGCAGGCCTCACAGCCCGTGCACTCGTCTTCCTTCACGAATGCGACATCGCCTTCCATGATGATCGCTTCGGTCGGGCAGGATCCGACGCAAGCTTCGCAACCAGTGCAGTCATCTTTGTTAACAAACGCTACGGCCATCTTGTTCTCCTCAGCCCCGGTTTAGCCGGACGCTTCGTCCAGTGGGGTGCTGCGCTGATTGTAACTCTGTAATTCTCAATTGGCAACCACCACCGGATTAACCGTTTTACTGTATTGATACAGTGTCTCATGTAGCCAAACCGCCGCCGGGGGCGGATTGCCGCCGACTGAGATGCAGCGTTATAATCGAATGATGCCTAAACCCAATTTCGACAGCGCGCGGATCGAAGCCGCCGTGCGCGAGCTCCTTGAGGCGATCGGCGAGGATGTCAGCCGCGACGGGCTCTATCAGACACCCGAGCGCGTCGCCCGGATGTATGAGGAGATCTTCGCCGGACAGAACGGCGACGGTGAGCACTACCTCGAAACGCAGTTCGATGTCGACCACCGCGAGCTGATCCTCTTCCGCGACGTGAAGTTCAACTCGATGTGCGAACACCACCTGATGCCCTTCATGGGCGTGGCCCACATCGCCTATATCCCCGACGGCCGCGTCACCGGCCTGAGCAAGGTCGTGCGCACATTCAAGCACCTCGCGGCCCGGCCCCAGGTCCAGGAGCGCCTGACCACCCAGATGGCCGACCTGATGATGCGCAAGCTCGAGCCCCTTGGCGCTGCCGTGGTCGTCGAGGCGCGGCACATGTGCATGGAACTGCGCGGTGTGCGCAGCCCGGGCAGCGTGATCACCACGAGTGCCCTGCGCGGGGCGTTTGAGAACCGTGAATCAACCCGGATGGAACTCTTCACCCTGATCAAGGGCGGCGACCACCCGATCATCTAACCTTTCCCGGAGGCAAGATGGGCCTGGCCTGGCAACTCGGCACGAAGCGGATCAACCTGGACCGGCCGCGGATCATGGCCATCGCCAACGCGACCCCGGACAGCTTCTTCGCCGGCAGCCGCTTGCAGGACAACGGTGCCGCCAGGCGCGAAGCACTTAGCACGCTGCTCGCCGAAGGCGCTGATATCATCGACGTCGGTGGCCAGAGCACCCGGCCCGGCAGTGAGCGTGTCGGCGCTGAAGAAGAGCTTAGGCGCGTGGTTCCGGTGATCGAGGAGTTGCGCCGTATCAACGACACAATTCCGGTCACCGTCGACACCTACTTCGCAACCGTGGCCCGGGCCGCCCTCGACAGCGGCGCCGACGGCGTCAACGATATCAGCGCCGGCCGGATCGACGACGCGCTCCTGCCACTCGTCGCCGAGCGCGGCTGCGGCTACGTCCTGATGCATATGCAGGGCACCCCGGAGTCAATGCAGCGCGAGCCGACTTACGTCGACTGCGTGGCTGAGGTCGGGGTCTTCCTGGCGATCCGCCTCGGCGAGCTCGAGGTCGCGGGGATTGACCGCCGCAGGGTCGTGGCCGACCCCGGTGTGGGCTTCGGCAAGCGCCTCGGGGATAACATCGCGCTGATGACCAGTGTCCAGCGCCTCTATGACCACGTCGGGATCCCATTGCTCTACGGCATCTCGCGCAAGAGCTTCATCGCCATGCTCAGTGGTGAGCAGAACCCGCAAAAGCGCCTGGCGGGGAGCCTTGGGGCAACCTGGGAGCTGTTAAACCAGGGTGTTATGCTCCACCGTGTCCATGACGTGGCCGCCACACGCCAGCTGCTGGATGTCTGGCAGGGAATGCGAAACACCGGTTAAATCTGCGAAATATCACGAACCCGGGAACACACTTGGCCGGCATGAGTCTGACTAACTGGCTGTAATTTTCAGCCGACCAGCAATTATTCCCCCTACGGCGGCCCCTTCGGGGGCCTTATTTTTTTGGTGATCAACCCCTGTATCAGCTCCCCGTGCTTTCATACGCCCTGACACCGCGGTTGAAGGTGAAGACCCCGACGCAGAGTGTAACGGCGGCGATCAGCGGCCCGGCGAGGAGCCAGGGTAGCCAGCCTACCGGGTCCACGAAGTAGACCGAGGGGAAGAATGCGCAGTAGCCGAAGGGGATAACGATGCTGAAAAATATCTGCACCGGCCGGGCGTAGATCGTGATCGGGTAGCGGCTGGCCTCGCTGATCGAAAAGAGCGGTGAGGCAAAACCAACACGGTCCTTGACCCAGAAGCTCCAGCTGACCACCGTCAGGAACACCCCGGAGTAGACCAGTCCGCCGAGGAGTCCCAGGGCCTGGACCATCAGCATCACGGGGATGGTGATCGGTATCGCCGGCTCGACGTTTTTAAGCGCCCACCAGATGATCACCGTCGCCTTGACGATGATCGTCGCGTCGCGCAGGTTGATGTTCTCCATCATCACCTGCAGCAGTGCCGGGAGCGGCCGGACGAGGGGACGGTCGAGGTTGCCCTCGATGATGTAGTGGTCGCTGAACCCGACGGCCATGTTGAAAAAGCCGATCGAGAAGTAGCCGAAGGTCAGCTGGCCGAAGCCGTAGATCAGCACGACCTCCTCAAAGCTCCAACCGGCGATCTCCGGGACACGGGAAAAAAGCGCCCAGATGAAAAAGATCTGCACGACGCTGTAGAGCAGGTTGATCCCGGTGTTGATCAGGAAGTCGCCGCGGTAGGCCATGTCCATCTTGATCCGCTGCAGGCCGTAATGCCAGCAGAGATCGACGGCGTTCCAGATGTTGGCCAATAAGCTCCGCACGCGTCCATTGTACCCCGGTGACCCGGCGGTCAGTTGTTCTCGTCGGCGAGTTTGAATACGCAGAGGTCACCGCACATCGAGCAGACGCTGTCGTCCATCGGCGGGCCTTCGCTGCGAATGCGACGGGCGTCCTCAGGGGACATCGACTTGGCGATCGACTCTTCCCAGTTGCGGTCGCGACGCAGGCGGCTGACCGCGTCGTCCCAGCGCCGGGCACCGGGGTCGCGGGTGATGTGGCCAGCGTGGGCCGCGATTCGCGCGGCGATCACGCCATCGCGGACGTCCTTTTCCAGGGGCAGGCGCAGGTGCTCGGCGGGGGTCACGTAGCAGATGAAGTCCGCACCGGCGCGGACGGCGTTGGCAGCGCCGATCGCCGAAGTGATGTGGTCGAAACCCGGGGCAACGTCGGTCACCAGCGGCCCGAGCAGGTAGAGCGGTGCACCGGAGGTGAGTTCCTTGGCGGTCATCACCTGGGTTTCGATCTGGTCGAGGGGTACGTGGCCCGGGCCTTCGACGATGGTCTGGACACCGGCGTCGCGGCAGCGGCGTACGAGCTCGCCGAGGATCGTCAGCTCGGCGATCTGGCCGGCGTCGAAGGCGTCGGCGAGCGCCCCGGGGCGGAATCCGTCGCCCAACGATATGGTGACGTCGTGCTCGCGGCAGATCTCGATAACCTCGTCGAAGCGTTCGTAAAGCGGGTTCTCGCGCCCATTGCGGCGGATCCACTCGGTAAGCATGGTTCCGCCGCGTGAAACCACACCGCAGATCCGTTTGTCCGAGTCGAGGGCCCGGACGCTGTGCTGCGTCACCCCGGCATGGACGGTCACGAAGTCGACGCCGTCCTCGGCATGGGTACGCACAGCACCGAGCATGTCATCGGGGTTCATTTCGAGTACGGTGCGCCCGGCGGCAGTCGCATTGACCGCCGCTTCGTAGATCGGCACGGAGCCGAACATCATGGCTGTTGAATCAATCAGCAGTTTGCGGATCTCGCGGAGGTCGCCGCCGGTGGAGAGGTCCATCACCGCCTCGGCCCCGGCATCCTCAGCAGCCTTGAGCTTGCGAAGCTCAGTGTCGATATCACAGAGGTCCTTACTAGTGCCAACATTGGCGTTGACCTTCGGACGGCAGCCCTGGCCGACGGCGTAGGCGCGGCGCTTTGTATTACGGCGCTTGTTGGCGGGAATCGCCACCAGGCCTGATGCTACCTGAGCTGCGAGATCCTGCGGGTCAATGCTTTCGGCAGCTGCGCACTCGAGCAGTTCCGGGGTCAACTTGCCCTGGCGGGCACTGTCCATCTGCGTCATCTTCTCGGGCATAAGGCGGCGGATTATATCACAGCAGCACGATTAGACCGGAAGTCAGCAGGTAGGTATTGATCAGGTTAAACACGTTGACGCTTATCGTGCCGCAGGGTACGATATATGTACGCTGATGGGTTCCGCCGCCAACGGCGGTTGCCTGGAGGGCGCCTTCCAGGTCTGGAATCTGCCTCAAGCGCAGATGACTTGCTTGGGGGTTCTTTCCTAGATGAACCGTAATAAACCACGGCTGTCATCGCCGACCAACGGTGGGCTGATCAGCGAAGGAGCTATGACGAGTATGGAAGGCAACATTGCTCTGCGGGAGGCACCAGCGCGGTTCACGCCGCACCAGTTCCATATCCCCGTAATGGGCACCGGGTTCACAATCGACACACCGCTGAAGGTCGCCCGCTACGGGATTGACTCCGTTGTCGCACTCCTCGACGACGTGCTCATTGAGCAGATGCGCAAGTACCATTGTGAGCTAAACGGTGAGCCCTACGAGGAGATCGCCCGTGGCGAGGACGACGCCCGGGCCCGGCGGATCACCGCCTACCTCAACCTGCTCGACAAACTGATCAGGCAGCAGACCGCTGAGCTCCAGGCATCCCCCTTCGAGCCCGGCAGTGAGATCACCAAGTACTTCGAAATGCTCCCCGAGGGCGAGTTACGCCTCGCTTACGAGCAGATGCGCGAGTGCGCCGACCCCGAAGAGAAACTGAGCCTCCAGGAGAAATTGCGCCCCCGGGCAATTGCCGGCAGCATCGACGTCAACATCATGACCAAGGCCGACTTTGACAAGTACAAAGACGGCGAGAAGCTCCCCCCGGAGCAGTTCGACGCAATGTCCGCCCTGCGCGGTTTCGCCTTAAGCGATGTCGAAGGCGGGGTCGTGATGTCCGCCGGGATGAACCCGCGGCTGTATGGCTACCTCGCGCAGTTCCCGGATTTCATTCCGGATGCCGCAGGCCGGCTCAAGAAGCGGATTATCCTCAAGGTGAGCGACTTCCGCAGTGCGGAGGTTCAGGGCCGTTTCCTCGCCAAGCGCGGGCTCTGGGTTTCCGAGTTCCGCGTCGAGTCCGGCCTCAACTGCGGCGGCCACGCCTTCGCCTCCAAGGGCAACCTGCTCGGCCCGGTCCTGATGGACTTCAAGCTTAATCGCGACAAACTTGCGGACACCCTGCACCAGTCCTGCTCCAAGGTACTCAAGGAACAGGGCAACCCGCACTGGGACCTGCTCCAGCCCTTCCGCGTCACCGTCCAGGGCGGTATCGGCACCGCCGCTGAGCAGGATACGCTGTTCAAGTATTACGGCGTTGACGGCACCGGTTGGGGTACTCCGTTCCTGCTGGTTCCCGAGGCCAGCAATGTTGATGACAAGCACCTTAAGCTGCTCCAGGCCGCGACGTCGCGTGACGTCTGGCTCAGCGACTGCTCGCCGATGGGGGTTCCTTTCTGGAACCTGCGCAATTCGGACGGAGAGCAGGAGCGCCACCGGCGGATCACTGCTTCGACCCCGGGCAGCCCCTGTCTCAAGAAATACGCCACGGTCAACACTGAGTTCACCAAGGAACCGATCTGCACCGCCAGCCGGCAGTATCAGCGGCTCAAGCTCGAGCAGATCGCCCAGTCTGACATGTCCCGGCGCCGCAAGCGCGCCGCGCGCAAGGCAGTGCTGGCCAAGTCCTGTATTTGCCACGACCTGGCGGGTAACGCCACGTCGAAGTACGAAATCGATCCCAACGCGACATCGACGGTCTGCTGTGGGCCTTCCATCGCGCACTTCTCGAGAGTCTCGACCCTCCGCGAGATGGTCGGCCATATCTACGGCCGCGAGTCGTTACTCAACCGCACCCCGCGGCTTAACATGTTCTACCGGGAACTGCTCTTAAACGTGCATGTGTTCCGCGAGGACGTCAAAAAACTCGCCCTCGGGCTTGAAGTCGCCCAACCCAAGCAGCTGCTCAAGATCCGCGAAGCGCTGCTCAGCCAGATCGACTTTTACCGCCGTTTCGTCCAGGAGCGGATGGGGGTCAGTAAGGACGTCTACCTCAAGGACCTCTCGGCAGCGTTTAAGGTCGTGGAGCGGATCCCGCTCGAGGATGCGATCAAGGCCTTCACACGCCGCGCCAAGCTTGCCGGACAGACGCGCTAGGGCGCCGTACTGTAACGCAACAGACCCAGAACAACAAAGAGCCCCGGGGACTGGCCCCGGGGCATTTTGCATCCCCTCCGGTCCAGGATGAAAGCCCAGCCGAAGGGGCTCACGTCCTTGTTCACCGGCCCGTGCCCGTAGGCGCGGGGGATGGTATAGCCAGGTATATCAGCGCGCAGCGCGCGAAATCGGAAACCTATGCGCATCGGGAGATCGCCGGAGTCCGGCTCGAAGCTGTACGTAGCAATTGTGGCTGGCCATACTCTCCTACTCCTCCATGAGACAGAGACATTATGAGTCTACCGGAAATCCGCGGGGAGTGCAAACGGGAGATGGCAGCCAGAAGTGATAACGACCAGTGGGGAGGGTGGAGATAAAAAAAGAGAAAGCCGAAGAATTGCTTCTCCGGCTCACTCTCTTTTTGCCAGTTTGGATAGCCGTCATTATCCCCCCATGACGGTAGGGATCCCGGCTGTGATGCCAGTTCCCGGTGTTAACCGATTACTAGCACTTGCCACACTTGGACGTGCACTTGGGTTTGCAGCCTTTGTCACACTCTTTACGAGTGCACTCTTTACCCTTGACTACTGCACCCTTGATGGACGGGCAACCATCGTTGCAGCCATCTTCGCAGTCCCAGCAGGCCATGCAGACCGGGAAGTCGTTCTGGCAGCAGTCTCCAGCGCACAGGTAGCCACTGTAGAGAGCCGTCCAGTTCTCGAAGTCCAGGTCCTTGACGAGGCAGATCAGATCGTTGCCGATCATCCACAGCTTCTCACCGTAGGTCGCGAGGTCGGCGTAATTACGCTCCTCACCACGGCCGAGCTCGTCCTCGATCATGCCGAGCACCTTGGTGCCCTCGTTAGCCTTCTTGGCGATCTTGGCGACGATCTTATCCATGTTCGGATAGAAATTGTATGTGCCAAGCTCGTCGGTGATGGTGTTGATCTGTTCGATCGTCGCACCAATCATGTCGACGTGCAGCTGCCAGGCCAACGGATCGATGATATGCTCACGGCTGCGGCCAAGTACCACTAGCTCTGCTTCGATGTTATCGCGTACGCAGCTGTCCTGGAAGATCAGCCATTCGTAGTTGTAGCCATCGAGCTGGAGCGACAGACCGTGGTCACGGTACTGGCAAGCCAGGTCACTCAGGTTACGGATGTACTTCACTGCGGAGAACTGGTCAACGGCGGAGCCATTAGCCATCGCCGGGGCGGCCAGACCGAAACAAAGCACAGCAACCAAAAGGGCCATCATCATTTTGCGCATTATTCTTCTCACCTCCTGTCCGCGCTTATTTACATTCGGAATTCCATCACGTCGCAGCCACCGTCATGCCATGTCTACAGCGCTATATTGGCCATTCTGCGGACTGGTCGCCCGGGTTATTGCACTATGATCCAGAGTTCCAA
>Ga0180436_10003733_pt1 | contig 13882 bp, 7 predicted proteins | sample SS_ome_2_FD_132434 | JGI IMG/M metagenome (GOLD analysis project Ga0180436, IMG submission 132434) | Hypersaline lake sediment archaeal communities from the Salton Sea, California, USA - SS_3_S_2 metaG | ecosystem: Environmental > Aquatic > Non-marine Saline and Alkaline > Hypersaline > Sediment...
CGATTCTCAGGCTGCCCAAGATCCTTTGGAGCGGCTTTTCAAACTAAAAGGGGATATCAGCCGGGAGCTGACTGCGCTGGCCGAGAAATTCGAGAACGAAATCGACACCTATCGTAAAATTCAAACTGCTGTAAAGGAAAAGCAAAAAGATCTCGAAAGATTATACGACATTGAAACTGCCGCATCGGATCTGGCCGCGCTAATAGAAGTGCAGCAGGAAAAGCGTGAGTCGTTTGAGCGTGAGATGACTGCCCGCAAATCAGCATTCGAAGATGAGATGCAGGCCTCACGGGCCAAATGGGAAAAGGAAGCCTCTTTAAGGGATAGCGCCGCTAAAGATCAGGTCGAAGGTATCAAGAAAATGCGGCAGCGGGAGAAGGAAGAGTACGAATACACGTTTGCACGCGAAAAGGAAAAACGAGAAAATGAGCTGAAAGACGCCTTGCAAAAACTTGAAAACGAACTCGTTCAAAAACGGAGTGAATTTGAGGCACAAAAACGCCAACGCGAGGCAGAGCTGGAAAAACGGGAAAAGGCCGTAACAGAAATGGAAAGTGAGATCGAGCATCTGAAAAATGAGGCGAAACAGTTTCCACAAAAGCTGAAAAAAGAGATCGAGACGGCAGTGGCTGTGACGACCGAACGCTTGACAAGCGACTTTGAAAAAACCAAGGCCCTGATCGAAGCAAAATACGAAGGCCAAAAGAATGTATTGACCAGTCGAATCGAATCCCTTGAAAAATTAGTTAAAAACCAAGAAGTTCAAATGTCGAAGCTTTCCGAAAGACATGAACAGGCCTACGAAAAGGTTCAGGACATCGCCAATCGTGCCGTCGAAGCAGCCAAACGTGAAATTATTTCCGTTCCCGTCACCCAATCACAGCCATCTGAAAAAAAAGACTAAATTCAAACCTCGAAATGCGCATCGCTGAAACCGAAAAAAAAGTAATTATCGATTCAATTTTAGCGTCCGACCCGTTAGCCAAAATCTACCTATTTGGATCACGGGCAGATGATCACAAACTTGGCGGTGACATCGACATCCTTATTTTATCAAAGCAGATAGGCCTTTCGGAAAAGATCAAAATAAAGAGCAGAATATTCAAAACGATTGAAGAACAAAGAATCGATATTTTGGTGGCCAAGGATACAAACGATCCCTTTGTTAAATTGGCCTTGGAAACAGGAATCCAGTTGAAATGAAGAATATCAGAGCCTCGTTAAAATTGGAACTTCGAAACCTTGAAAAAGCCAGGAAAATTTTGAGCTACTCTTATGAGAAATGCAGTAAAATTGGTGTTCACCCAAGCCTATCAAATGATGAATTAGAAGCTTTTGAAGCCTTAGCAGCCAGGTTTTCGCGACTCAGCGATATCGTCATTCAAAAAATTTTGAGATACTTAGATGCCCTTGATTTGGAAGAAACAGGGACCATACGAGATAGAATTAATAGAGCAGAAAAAAAGGAATTGATCAAATCTGCTGAAGATTTGATTCAAATTAGGTTGCTCCGAAATGAAATCGCACACGAATACAAGCCTGAAACAATATATGCTATTTTTCAACAGGTGCTGAACCTTTCTCCTGTATTAATTGATTCGGTTGATCGAATCAGCGAAAAGTCACAGCAGTATTTGAAACAAAAAGGAACAAATCAGTGATACGAGAAGGCAAGCCCTTGCCGGCAGACGTCCAAGAAAAAGTTCCCGTTATCGTCCAGAAACTGGCAAATGACTCTGAAGTAATTGCCCTCTATTCATTTGGCAGCCTGGCCGAGAATGCTCTCAAACCCCTGAGCGATTTGGATTTTGCCGTTCTTTTCTCTAATAATCTTACCAGTCAACAACAATTCGACAAGCATCTGGAACTTATCGGTCTGTTTAATTCTGTTTTTCGTACCGACGATATTGATTTGGTGGTTCTGAACGATGCACCGCCAAGATTTTCATTCAACATCACCAGTGGTGGTAAAATTTTGATTTGCAGTAATCGCTCCGCTTTGATCGATTTTATCGAAAGAAACAGAAAACACTATTTGGATTTCAAATATTTCCGTGATAGTTTTGATTCAGAATTCTTACGAGGCATTGGTTACAATGGATGAAAGGATCAAAGAACATCTCAAGCATCTCAACCGATATATGTTGTTGCTCAAAGATGCCAGGCAAATACCGTTTGATAAATTTCAAGGAGACTCCATCTACCGTGGCAGTTCAGAGAGATATCTGCATTTGGCCATTGAAAGTTGTCTCAACATTGGAAACCGTGTGTTAGCTTTGTCTCAACTTGAAAAACCAGTTAAAACACCTGAAACATATGCAGATATTTTCAAGGAACTTTACCACCTGGGCGTTGTGCGTGATCCAGATTTAATGGAACGTCTGGTACGAATGGCTAAATTTAGAAATCGCTTGGTTCATCTATATTGGGAATTAAACGCAGAAACCATATATCAAATCCTGCAGGACCACCTCTCCGATCTTGACCAATTCAAAGAATCTGTTGTCGAATACTTGAAAGAAAATCGTCTTTAAATATAGCGGCGCAGCCGCTACCATAAATTTTGTGCAACAAAATTTATTTGTGGAGCAAAAAGTATTGAGGGTAACCCCCACAGCCATCCCGGAGGTCTTGATTATCGAACCCGAAGTCTACAGAGATGAGCGCGGTTTCTTAATGGAAACGCACCAATAGAAACTCACAGAGAGAATAGGCGGGGTTAGGAAACATAAACAATGAAGGGAATTATACTTGCCGGAGGATCGGGAACGCGCCTTTACCCGATAACTAGGGTCGTGAGCAAGCAGCTTTTGCCAGTATACGACAAACCCATGATCTATTATCCATTATCGGTATTAATGCTGGCTGGAATTCGAGATATACTGGTAATTACCACACCTGACGACTTGAATTTATTCCAAAGTCTTTTAGGCGATGGTTCTGAGTTAGGTTTATCATTGCATTACAAAGAACAACCTCGACCAGAAGGCCTGGCGCAGGCTTTTATAATTGGAAAGGATTTTATTGGCGATCAAAATGTCTGCCTGATCCTCGGAGACAATATTTTCTATGGACATAGTATGTCCAGCAAACTGCAGCGGGCAGCTGAACGGAGAAAGGGGGCCACAGTATTCGGCTACTGGGTTCGTGATCCCCAACGATACGGCGTGGCTTCTTTTGATGAAAACGGGCATGCTATAGACCTCGAAGAAAAGCCCACGAACCCAAAATCCAACTGGGCAGTAACCGGGCTTTATTTTTTCGACAACCGCGTTGTAAATATTGCCGAAAACCTCACGCCATCCGCTAGAGGCGAATTGGAGATTGTTGACGTCATCAAGACCTATCTTGAATGGAAACAATTAAACGTCGAAAAACTGGGTCGGGGTGTCGCCTGGCTCGACACCGGTACACATGAGAGCCTGAAACAGGCCAACAGTTTCATCGAAACCATTGAAAAACGGCAAGGGCTTAAAGTTGCCTGTCTTGAAGAAATAGCCCATGAAATGGGCTATATAAACTCCAGCCAACTAATAGAACTGGCCCGTGGTTATGGGGATCATGAATACGGAAATTATCTATTAAACTTACCAAAGTGATTAAACTAACAGAATTGTGAAAATTAATACCTTATCTTTACTTCAGGATTGCAATGGTTTAAAAGTCTTCTTTAGAGATATTAGCGAATTCAAATTCGGAGAAAGTGAAAATTGGAAGCGACTCAAACTAAAATCCCTGATGTACTGATCATTGAACCCGATGTTTATAAAGACCAACGTGGGTTCTTTATGGAAACATATAATGAGAAACGCTATCACGAATTGGGTATTGATGTCAGATTCGTTCAGGATAATCTTTCTTTTTCAATACAAAATACTCTTCGCGGTCTGCATTACCAGTATCCCAATGCTCAAGCAAAACTTGTCAGCGTTATTCACGGAGAAGTCTTTGACGTGGTAGTCGATATTAGGCAAGGCTCTCCAACATTTGGTAAGTGGACCGGAGCACGGTTATCCGGTGATAACAAAAGGCAGCTATTCGCACCTGTTGGATTTGCCCATGGCTACTGTGTACTAAGCGAAACGGCCATCTTCCAATATAAATGCAGCAATTTTTACTCTCCAAAGGATGAAAAGGGAATCCTGTGGAACGATCCTGATTTAAATATAACCTGGCTTGTAACGTCGCCGTTGTTGTCTGATAAAGACAAAGAGAACCCAAGTTTAAGCAATGTGACGCAAGAAAGTTTGCCGGCATATGAACACCAAGTCCAGTCCCCGCCGTATTAAAATACACATTCTGTGCTTTACCGAATCGAAAGCATCCGTCTGCAACCTAAATCAAATATTTATAAAAACGGCTTTGATTGAAAAATAATTCCGTTACTTGAAATAACCGACGCTCAAAAAGGAATAAAGAGGAATCTGCAAATGTCGAAAAAGGCGCATCAAAGCAATATTAAGCTGCCTGGAAAAGATAGCACACTGGCTATGGATTATGAACGCTACCTGCCAGATATGCGCGGCTTGATACACTTCGAGCATCTACACCGATACTTGCATGCAGCTAGCTATGTAGGTGGAAAGGTTGTTTTGGATGTTTCCTGCGGTGAGGGTTATGGGACTTATATTTTATCACAACAGGCAAAGTCGGCTATTGGCGTTGACATTTCATCACAAACCATCAAAGCAGCCAAGAAAAAATACCCGTTTGAGAATATCGATTTTCTCGTATCCGATGCCGCTTCCACGAGCATCGAAAACGATTCAATGGATATGGTCGTATCATTTGAAACGATCGAACACCTGCAAAAACATGACACCTTTTTGGCCGAGATCAAACGTGTCTTGAAAAAGGAGGGTGTTGCATTCATTTCTTCTCCCAATAAATATATATTCAGTGCCATTAACGGTATGAGCAACGAATTTCATATTTCTGAAATTACCCATGATGAATTTGGGATGCTAATGAAACGCTGGTTCACAAATGTTCTTATTCTAAATCAACAGGTTTTTGGAGCATCGCATCTGTGGGGTGGGTCGCAACATGATAGCCCGATTTATTTTGAAAAAAACGAATACAGTGAAATTCTGCAATATAATGAAATCGAGAACCCTTTGTATTCATACGCTGTCGTATCGGATAGTGATCTTCCAGCGATTCCAAACAGCTTCTACTTAGATACACTTAATAAACACAATGGCATTCACTACTATAATATGGATGGATCTATTTATGCGAATGTCATTCTCGAGCTTTACCAGCAGCAATCAAAACGTGATGAGGAGCATAAAATAGCGCTTAAAAACGTAGAGGAAAAACTCGCGCAATCTCAACAAGCGAATACTGAACTCACCCGGGATTATCGGCGTCTCGAATCTGAAAAAAACATGGCACTTGCCGAGATAGAGACGAAACTATCAAAATCACGACATGACTACAAAATACTTATAGAAAACCGTGATCGCATGATTGCCCAAAAAGATGCTGAATTGTCTGATTTGAGCAGACAGCATCAAACAGTGGTTTACAAAATTGAATCGAAATTGAACGATTCTCATAGTAAATTGCAAGCGCTTATTTCTAACCACCAAAATATTATCTCCGAAAAGGATGACGAGTTAATTAGATTGCGTCAAAAACATGAACGCGCCCAAACAAATTTGGAAAAGGAGCTTGAAAAATCACGTAACAAATATGAAGGATTTTTAAAAACCCATGACAGCATGATCTTGGCACAAAAAGATGCGTTGAATCGATTAGAGCAAATGCATATTAGAGAGCTCAATAAAAAAGAGGCGCAACTAAGAAAACTTATAAATGATTACAAAACCCAACTCGTAGATCAAGAAAATTTGGTTGCCCAAAAGGATAAAGAGATCGCCAAGCTCAATCAGTCGTATACCGCGACATTAAACCATTCATGTTTACAGTTGGAACGTTCCCGACAGAAGCATAAACTTTTATTACAAAACGCGCTATCTGATCGTACCATGTCATCTACCACCAGAATTATTGGACGTCTAAATCCGAGACATTGGCTTTCAATCATTCGGGGTAGGGCTCTGCTTGCCGCAAGCGATTTGTTTGACAGCGATTATTACCTCATCGAAAATTCGGACGTTAAACAGGCCGGTGTGGATCCTATAAAGCACTATCTTACATTTGGTTGGCGAGAACTCAGGGATCCTTCCCTGGACTTTAGCACCTTCCAATACCTTCTAGATCACGCCGACGTTCTAGCAGCAAGAATAAATCCACTTGTTCATTATTTGCGCTTTGGTCACAAGGAGAGGCGTACTATCTCGGATGTTAAATCTGCTGCCACCAGGAATATGCCCCATCGGAAGCCGAATCAGGTACTTGACGCCAACAAAACTTCGACCGCAGCTGACCAATTACCAAATACAAATGTGATCACGGCTAATCCCATAGAAGAAGAACTTAATGTCGTCCGTAACAGTATTTTCTTTAATGAACAATATTATCGGAAAACCCATGAGGATCTCGCAAATGTCGACATTGATATGGTAAAGCATTATTGCGAACATGGATGGCGGGAGGCTCGTAATCCATCCGTACTGTTTAACACGGCCTATTATCTAGAAATGAATCCGGACATTCGAACTGCCGGAATCAATCCTTTATTTCATTATATCAAATCCGGAAAAAGTGAGGGAAGATCACCATCTCCCATAAACGATTACGATTATGAGGAGAATTGTCGATTCGGAGAGATAAAAACCGATATCAAACCGATTGCGTTTTATCTTCCCCAGTTCCATGCGATACCCGAAAACAATGCGTGGTGGGGAGATGGTTTTACCGAATGGACCAACACGCGTAAAGCCAAACCATTGATTGCTGGGCAGAACCAACCTCGCGAGCCTCACGAGGATATTGGGTATTACGACTTGACAGATTGGCGCGTGCTTAAAAAACAAACCGAGATCGCCGGGGCGCACGGCATCTATGGATTTTGTTTTTATCATTATTGGTTTGCAGGAAAAAGATTACTTGAAAAACCCGTTGATCTGTTTTTGGAACATCAAGAAATTGATTTTCCGTTCTGCCTATGTTGGGCCAACGAAAATTGGACAAGGCGTTGGGATGGCTTTGATCAAGAAATACTCATAGCGCAGCATCATTCAGAAAGAGACGACATTGCCTTTATTGACGACCTAAAAAGATACCTTGCTGATGACAGATATATCAAAATTGACGGCAAACCGATCATTATGGTATACCGCCCAGCTATTTTACCCAATGCAAAGAAAACGACCGATCGCTGGCGAGAACGTCTGAGACAAAAGGGTATTGGAGAAGTTTATCTCATTTGCACGTATGGCGCATTTGCCGATACAACCAAACCAAACTATTATGGATTTGATGCTGGTTATGAATTCGCGCCAAATATTCACATGCCCCACCAAACCTACCTGCAATCGGTATCAGGTGAAGAATTTAGCGGCAATCTATGCAGCTATCGACAATTTGTTAACGACATTTTGTACAATCGAGAGATCGAATCAAACAATGGGTTCGACCTCTATTATTCAGTTATGCTGGAATGGGACAACACCCCTCGGCGGGGTAAAGAGTCAACAATTTTTACTTACTACAACCCTTTGATCTATCGGGAGTGGCTTGACAAAACCATAGAGATTACCCGGCAAAAACATACAACTGACAAGCGTTTCATATTTATAAATGCGTGGAATGAATGGGCAGAAGGGGCTCATCTTGAACCTGACAAAAGATTTGGCTATCGATCTCTTAATGAAACTAGTCGAGCTTTGTGCGATATTCAACCCGGAAGAAAGCTTCCCAAAATTTCGGTCATCGTGCCGAATTACAATCACGCAAAATATCTTCGTAAACGTCTAGACAGTATCTACAACCAGACCTACAAAAATATTGAAGTTATCCTTTTGGATGATTGCTCCTCGGATAATAGCCGTGAAATTCTAGATGAGTATGCTGCTTTGTATCCGCAAATCAGCAGACGGATATACAATTCCAAAAATTCAGGTGGTGTTTTTAGACAATGGGCAAACGGCATCAAACATGCCGAAGGAGATTTGGTTTGGATAGCTGAAAGTGATGATTACTGTGATGAAGATTTTCTAGATACACTTGTTCAAAATTTTGAAGATGAAGCAGTGCTCTTGGCATATTCTCATTGTGTTTTTGTGGATGAAAATGAAATTCCCCTGCCCGAAGGTGGGTTCGAGCATTATGTCAGTGGGATCGATTCAGAGAAATGGCAGACTTCTTATATAGAGACAGCTCATAACGAGGTGAAGTCTGCATTAGGTATAATTAACACCATACCCAACTCCAGCGGTGTCGTAATTCGACGCCCACAGAATATGAAGTTATTAGAAGATGAAACCTGGCATTCCATGTCAGTTGCCGGTGATTGGATTTTCTATTTACATATTATCCATGGCGGCAAACTTGCTTATGATATGCGAACCAAAAATTATTTTCGACGCTATGAGGGTAGTGCCGCTGAATCAACTTACAAACACGAGGTGTTCTATCGGGAAGTCGGCTCTGCAGCCGGTACCATCGCATCGCTCTATAATGTGCCGATAGAAACGCTGGAACGAAATCGCGACTGCTATCTAGATTTTTATAAATCCATGATAGGAGATGATAACGAGCAATTTTTAGAATGGTATGGTTATGAAAAAATATTAGAAGCAAAAAAACACCGGCTACCGACTGTAATGGTTTCTCTATTTGCGTTCTATCCGGGTGGCGCTGAATTAGTTCCTATCCGACTGGCCAATGAATTCAAGCGTCTTGGCGTGCCTGTAATCCTTCACAGTGGCAAGGGTATGCCACGTGATCACAGAATCAGGAGCTTGGTACGAAATGACATTCCAGTTTTAGAAACTGATCAAATGAAGGAGATTAAGAAAGCAATTCACGACTTTGGAATCGATGTCCTAAATTCGCATCATTGGCATATTCAGCGCTATCCGACAATTGATCCAACTATATTCTTGGATTTGCCGAAACACATTGCCACACTGCATGGAATGATCGAAGACGAAAGCACCTACAACGTTAATTCAAAACAAATCAATGTGGCTGATCAATTTGTTGATACGTGGGTTTATACGGCTGATAAAAATATTGAACCATTTTTCTCGATGGGACTCCATAGTGAAAATCAAAGCCGTTTTGTCAAAATTCCGAATGGAATGGCCGCTCCTAAATCTGATCCCATACCGCGTAAAGAAATGAACATCCCGGACGATGCATTTGTTCTTTGCAATGTCAGCCGGGCTATACCTGAGAAAGGTTGGAATGAAACGATTGCAGCCATTGAAATGGCTATAAAAATTTCAGAGAAAGATATACGCCTAATTCTCGTAGGCAGTGGTCCGGTTTACACTCAATTAAGTAAGGAGAGTGTTCCTGATTTTGTTTTTATGCCTGGCTTCGACGATCGATCTTTTCAATATTATTCGGCTTCCGATATGGGAATCATGCTCTCGCGGTTTCGCTCGGAAAGTTTCCCACTCACGATCACGGATTGTCTATTTGCGGGCAAACCTTATATTGCCTCGGATATCGGTGAAATTCGAAATATATTGACCACAAAGGAGGGTGTTGCAGGCGCGATATTCGAACTCGACAATTGGACCATACCCGTGGAAGCGGTGGCCGAAATTATTGCTGAATTTGCAACCGATAAAGAAAAGTATGAAAAAGCAAAAAGCTTGGTTTCAGGAGCCGCAAGTCGCTATACAATAGAACAGGTTGCAAAACAGTATTTGAATTTATTTCAAAATAAAGCAGACACCTCATCGCCCTTCGAAAAGTGTTTGCTGTATAATGATGACCAATGGTTTGAAATCATGCAACGCTCTGTAGATGAACCCGTCATTGATGGAATACCAATGCCCGGTTTTCCTAATGAAAAGCTACAGATTGCAATTGTCGGTTCTTCCTTCAAAGACTCGCTAAAAGAGGCGGATGCATTTACGAAACAGGTCAAGCATTTTATGCGCGAATACGGAGCCGGTTTAACCCCTAGTTCAAAAATTCTTGATTTTGGAACTGGCTGGGGCCGTATGTACCGATTCTTTCTGAATACAGTCCGACCAGAAAATATATTCGGAATTGATGTCGATGAATCATTTATAGACATATGCAAAAAAACCATTCCCTGTGGAAAATTTGCCACAAACAACCCGTACCCACCTCTGGGGTTTGAAAATGATTATTTTGATGCTGTGGTCGGATACAGCGTTTTCTCTCACCTTAATAAAGATGTCGGGCTAAAATGGATTGAAGAATTCGAGCGTATTTTAAAACCGGGCGGTATACTCGTAATGACTACGCATTCTCAGGATTTTATCGAATATTGTAACCAACTGCGTACCCCTGGACAAAATCCCACATCTGAATGGCAATCTCGTCTTGCTCAAAAAGCTTTTTTGGACAAACAACAGGCTTATCGGGACTATAATGCCGGACGATTTCTTTATGTGACCGGTGCGACAGACGCTACTGTTCGAAAAGCTGACATTTACGGTGACGCTGTGTTGTCGCCCAAATTTGTTAAACGAGAATGGACAAAATACATAGACTTTGTAGATTTCATTGATGACAAAGCCGTACTACCTCAAGCTCTGATCGTGATGCGCAAGCCCCAGGAAAGCAAGTTGAAAATAAAAAGGTCATCGCACATCAAAAAGCTTTCCTTCTATGATACGAAAATCTTTCAAAAATATAAAAAGTCCGAAAAATCTTACCGTAAAGAATCATTGGGTTTCTGTCCAATTTGCGAAAAAAAATCCAAGTTTGTAGCTAATCACGAATGGTTAAGAGATAATTATCGGTGTGAACTATGCAATTCCATTCCACGACAACGGCACGTGCAGCACATACTCAACACCGTCATCCCCGGATGGAAAGAAATGCGGATTCATGAATCGTCCCCTTGCGCGGACTATCTTAAAAAAGTTGCTCCCGGTTACACGGCATCTCAGTACTTTCCTGAAAAAGATCCTGGTGAATCTGTGGGTGAATTTACCAATCAAAACCTTGAATCATTATCATTTAGCGACAACACCTTTGATATTTTCCTCAGCCAGGATGTTTTAGAACACGTGTTTAACCCCAAAATGGCCATCCAAGAGATGCTTCGAGTGGTAAAACCTGGCGGATACGTTATTTTCACCATTCCAATATTTCATGGCAAATCAACTCTTCAGCGGGCCAAGCTAAACAATACGGATGAAATCGAATATTTGGCAGATGCGGTCTATCACGGTAATCCCATTGATAAGGACGGTTCGCTGGCCGTGTGGGATTATGGAGATGATATCGTCGATCAGTTTAAATTTTGGTCCCGGAAAAATGAATTGCAGGTATTTAATCGGCCCATACCGGAAATGGGGATCGAGGGTGAATTCCTTGATGTATTCTGCATCCAGAAATACCCCAAGCAAACCCCTCATTTTGAATCAGAAGAATTTGTAAAACAACATGCCCGTGCATCCCTTGCAGGACGGCAACCGTTACATACTGGGCAGCTCGCTAAAATCTTATACCTTCATATCGGGTTGCACAAAACGGGTACAAGTACCATCCAAAAATTCCTTGGCAATAACAGATCCCGGTTGGGTGAACTAGGTCTTATCGTTCCGGGTCCTGGGGATCGAGAGAACCTTCATCACGAAATTGCCTTGCAAGCAGGTATCAAAACCGATCTCACTACCGCCCGAAAAAAATTTAAAAATGCAATTCGTAAACTTGCCCAGAGTGGTGATAAATATGTAATCAGCTCTGAAGTATTTTCTAAAAGAGACCGAATCCATATTGAAGTATTAGATGAATTGAAGAATTTTTTTTCAACCATAAAAGTGATTGCTTACCTGCGGCGGGGCGATGCCATGCTGGAATCGGCCTATAACCAAATAGTAAAAACCACACCCTTATCGAGGCTCTTTTCCGAAGGGAAATGGTACAATCTGAATTATACCGAGATACTAGCGCCATTAGTACAAATTTTTGGTAAAGATAATATGGTTGTGAGACCATTCGAACAAAGCCAGTTAAAAAACAATTCAATAATTTCTGATTTTCTTGCCTGTATCGGTGTAGATCCACTCGAATCGTTTCTGATACCGGATAACAGAATAAATAAAAGTTTAACCTTAGACGCTCTTGAATACAAAAGACTCATCAATACGGTCCTAACTCCAAAGGAAGCCCGTCTTGATTTTGCGGAACCGATAATCGAATTTTCCAAAAATGAGCGTCAAGAAAAAACCGGCAATCAGAAATCTATATATCTCATGTCACCGAGTGAACGTCTCTCTTTGTTAAACATGCTCAAAGTGGAATATAAAACGATAGCCAATCTCTATTTAGGCCGCAAGGATGGTAAATTATTTTTCGACCCCCTCCCTGATCCCAAGGAAACATGGCAACCGTATCCGGGACTTCCAAACGATAAAATTGAGAGCATCACCCAATACCTATTTAATTATAATCCCGGGCTTGTAAAGCTGTTGAATAAAAAATATTTATCTACAGAATACCAAAATAATCAATATTTTACAGAATCATTCGAAAAGTTAATGCCAGCGATTCAAAAGGTACTCCAGAAAAATGAATTTAGTGCAAAGATCTAACAAGAAAAAAATAAAAAAGACAATTTATCTGCATATCGGAATGGGCAAAACCGGAACCGGCGCCTTACAGAATTTCTTCAAAATAAACAATGAGGCCTTGGCCCGTAACCATATTTTGTATCCGGCTTCGGGCTCTGATAAGAACCAGCTTGCGCATCATGTGTTTGCAGCATCCTTATGGCGTAATCGTCCTTATTGGATGCCCAAACCAATCTTATCACCGAAACAGTTTATCAAGAATATAATCAAGGAAGCAAATAAATTTTCTATCAACAAAATTCTCATTTCTAGTGAATTGTTATTCTTTGTTCATCCCGATCAAATCGGCGAACTTTATACGATGTTGAGCCATGTAAACCTTATTATCATATGCTACATTCGGCGGATTGACAGCTTTTTACCTTCCAGTCTGCATCAAGCGATCAAAGCCCAGGGCATTGTCCTTGATAGTCCCCAGTATAAAAATATCGAAACAGTTCCCCTGATTAACAATTTAATTATGGGTGTATCGAATCGTTTAAAAAAATGGCTTGAAATTTTTCCCAAGCAAGTCTTTGTCTTACGCCCTTATGAAAAAAAACAGCTTGTTGATCAAAACATCTTTTCAGATTTTTTGGAAATATTAGCCATAAAGTCAAAAAATCAATTCGAAATGCCAAGTCAAAATTTTAATCCACGATTAACCCGTGAAGCGTTGGAATATAAAAGACTTGTCAACAGAGTATTTTCCGATACCATTGAAAAGACCACCTTGTTCAGATTGCCCCTTATCAAATACTCAGGCAGTGTAGATGATAGCACGACCGCTTCATTCAATACTGAAAATAATTTATTGCCGCCTGAAACGCTCTACCAAGCATATAAAAAAAACGCAGAATTTTATGAACACATCGCCAGAGAATATCTGGATCGCAAAGATGGCAAACTATTTTATGATCCGCTTCCAGACCCAAATATTCCATGGAATTCTTACCCTGGGATAACGGCTCAACAGGCGATGCCCATTACAAAATATTTACTTGATCATTACCCCAACCTAATTAAATCTCTATATAATAAAATAGCGTCGCAATCTAATAAAACTGATGAAATCATGATTGAAGCACGCAATATCTTCCTTCCCGGGCTAAGGCGTTACCTGGACCACACTCCATTTGGCCATAAAACCACTCGTTCAAGCACAAAACCGACAATATTTATACACGTCGGCACAGCCAAAA
>Ga0180436_10003734_pt1 | contig 13880 bp, 10 predicted proteins | sample SS_ome_2_FD_132434 | JGI IMG/M metagenome (GOLD analysis project Ga0180436, IMG submission 132434) | Hypersaline lake sediment archaeal communities from the Salton Sea, California, USA - SS_3_S_2 metaG | ecosystem: Environmental > Aquatic > Non-marine Saline and Alkaline > Hypersaline >...
CGGGCCGAGGCCGTTCAGGCCCGGTTTGCCGCGATTCTGGCCTCGACGAGCGATTTCGTCGCCACCGCGACGCCCATGGGAGAGATCACCTACCTCAACTCGGCCGGACGCCGTCTCATCGGGTGGCGCCAAGACGAACCCATCAGCGGCAAGAGAATCCGTGACGTCCAACCGAAGTGGGTCCTCCAGCTGATCCGTGAGGAGGCCGGCCCCGAATCGACCCGCAAGGGGTACTGGGAGGGGGAGACCGCGGTCATCGCGAAGGACGGCGGGGAGATTCCGGTGTCCCAGGTGATCCTGGCCCATCGGTCGGCCGGCGGGGAGATCGAGTTCTTCTCGACCATCATTCGCGATCTTCGGCCTCGGATCGAGACCGAGGAGACGCTGCGGGCCATCGAAGAACACCTCGAGCATTCGCGAAAGATGGAAGCCATCGGACAGCTGGCGGGAGGTGTCGCACACGATTTCAATAACATCCTGATGGGAATCATGGGCAATGCGGAGCTGCTCGCGATCATGCTTCCGGACGGCTCGAGGGAAGCCGAACGCGCACGTGAGATCCTCGGAGCATCGGAGAAGGCGGCGGCGGTGACCCGCCAGCTCTTGACCTTCTCGCGCAAGGGCAGCTTCACGACCGAGCTCGTCGATCTCCGCGAGGTTGTCCAGGGTGTGATCAACCTCGTCTCCCGCAGCATCGACCGGCGGATCGAAATCGAATACCGGTCTCCGGACGAACCCGCCTCGGTGATGGCCGACCCCAGCCAGATCGAGAACGCGATCCTCAATCTCGCGGTGAATGCCAGGGACGCCATGCCCGACGGCGGACGGTTGACGTTCACCGTCGGTCGGACGGTGGTCGACCCCGAGTCGCTGGAAGCCCGCTCCGAGGAGCTGACGGCCGGCGATTACGTTGAAGTGGTGGTGGAGGACACCGGGGTCGGAATTCCCGAAGAGCTCCAGGACAGGATCTTCGACCCGTTCTTCACGACCAAGGGGCCGGGCCAGGGCACCGGTCTCGGCCTGGCAACCGCCTACGGCTGCGTCAGGAACCACCGAGGCCGCATCACCGTTTCCAGCACGCCCGGCCAGGGGACCGAGTTTCGAGTCGTGCTGCCCATGTGCGACCCAGCCTCCGAGGCTGGATCGGGATCTGCTCGACAGCCGAAGCTCGAGGCCGGCGAGGGTCACCTGATGGTGGTGGACGACGAGTCAATGGTGAGGGAGATCCTCGAGGAGAGCTTGACGAGCCTCGGCTACCGGGTGACCAGTTGCCGGGATGGCGAGGAGGCGTTGCAGCGGTATCGGAACGAAGGCGCCGAAATCGATCTCGTCATCCTCGACCTGATCATGCCGAAGGTCAACGGCGCCGATGTCTTTCGCGAGCTCCGAACGGTGGACCCGGAGGTTCGAGTCCTGCTTTCGTCTGGTTTCAGTCCCGACGCCGAGTCACAGCAGCTCATCGAGGAAGGCGCTCTCGGCTTCCTGGTGAAGCCATTCACCCTGGGGGAGCTGGCGGAGGCGGTGCATCACGCGATGCGCGCCGATCCGCGGTGAGAGCGTCTCCCAGGGCCCGGAGCAGCTCGACGGGGTCGATGGGCTTGGCCGGATAGTCTTTCACGCCGAGGTCCCGAGCGCGTTTCAGCGAGGCGGCGGATGGATGCGCCGAGGTCGGCGAAGCTGGGCCCGAACTCGGGCTGGCGGGGGATGGTGACGAGGCCCGAGCCGTTGGTGGTGGCAGAAAACTGCACCCGGAACACCCAGCCAGTCGAGTCCAGCAGCTGTTGGGCACAGGTTCCCGCGAGCCCACTCGACGGGTCGCCGTCCACCCCCCAGCTTTCGGCGGTGTCCCAGGCGAGCTCGAGCAGACCGATCGGGTCGAAGGTTTCGATTCGCGGCAGTTTCGGGAGCTCGATTGCGCAGGAATAAGCGTCAACGATCAAGCGTCAAGCCCCACGCCCTCAGGCCCAAGCGCCGAAGGCGCTGGCCAAACCCTTAAAACCCCAGCGCCTGTCCCAGCCGCCGGCAGCCCTCAGCGATGCCGTCCTCGTCGGCGAAGGTGAAGCACAGCCGGGCGAAGCCATCGCCGGTGTGGACCTCGCCGACCTGCTCGTCGGCTCCGGGGTAGAAGGCGACGCCGGGGACGAACGCGACCTTTGCTGCGACGGCTCGGTCGAAGAGCTCGAGGGCGGAGCCTGAGGCGAGCTCGAGCCAGAAGAAGAAACCGCCCTCGGGCTCCGTCCAGGTCGCAGCGCCGGCGGGCAGGTGTTCGGTAAGGGCGTTTTGCATGGCGCGGCTCTTGGCGGAGTAGACGTCGATGATGGTTCCCATGTGGTCATCGAGGTGGCCTCGGCGGCAGTACTCCGCAACCAGGGCCTGGGTGACGGTGGAGGTGCACAGATCCTCGCCCTGTCGCATGAGCACCATGGCTCGGGTCAGCTCCGGGTCGGCCACCGTCCAGGCGACCCGAACCCCGGGCGCGAGCACCTTGGAAAACGACGAGGCGTAGATCACCTGCGGACCGCCCCCCGCGATTCCCTTGAGATTGGGCAGGGGCTCTCCCGAGTAGCGCAGCCGGCCGTAGGGGTCGTCCTCGAAGACCGGGACCTCGAGCTCGGCGGCGAGCTCGACGAGGCGGCGTCGCCGCTCCAGGCTGAGGCACGCGCCGGTGGGGTTCGAGAAGTCCGGCACCGAGTAGACGAGCTTGGGGCGCGCGCCGGTGGCGGCTTCGACGGCGGCGACGATCTCGGGCAGCAGCTCCACCCGCATCCCGTCGCCGTCGCAGGGGATGGTGGCGAAGCGCGCTCCGGCGTTGCGCAGGCTGTGGATGGTCCCCGGGTAGGTCGGCGCTTCGACGACGACCACGTCGCCCGGATCGAGCAGGCACCGGGCCGCGAGGTTCACCCCTTGCTGCGAGCCCGAGGTGACGAGGAGCTCGTCCGGTCGCACCGCGTACCCGAGCCTGGCGGTCATCATCTCGAGCAGGATCCCGCGCAGGGCGGGGTATCCCTCCGAGGCGCCGTACTGGAGCACCTGCCGGCCATCGTCCGCGAGAACGCCGGCGCAATCCGCGAAGGCCTCCACCGGGAACGCGTCGGGGTCGGGGAGCCCTCCGGCGAAGGAGATCATGCCGGGCTGTTGGATCGTCTTGAAGAGCTCGCGAATGGGCGACGGCTGCATCCTCGAGGCGATCTCAGAGGTGCGGAAGAGTGGGGACATATCGGCCTCCTCGAGCGGATTATGCAGCATGTTCGTCTCCTCCGCCATCGTCGGCGGGGTAGTGGATAATGGGAGCCCATCGGACGTGAGAGTGAGAGACGGAATTCCATCGGTGTGGAGCACCGCGAGGGTCGCCCGGCGCGGACGGGCGGTGGGTCGCCCGCCGACGGCAAGGTGCGAAGCGTGACGGCACCCGGACGCCGTTGGACGCCCATCGCGATCGTTGCGGCGGTGGTGCTCGGCGCCACCGTTGCGGTGGTCGCACTCTTCGTCGCCGAGGGTGTCGGGGCCGCGGTGCCGCCGCACTCAAACGTCCGGTTCGACGGCGAGGTCATGCGGGTCTACGCCATCGCCTCCGGCGACCTGTTGGACGACGCCGGGCTTCAGCCGGACGACGGCATCGTCGGCGTCAACGGCGTGGCCTTCACGACGGGTGGCGACTACACGGCGTTCTTCCGCGCCGTCGCTCCGGGAGAGCGGCTCGAGTTCGAGGTCCGTCGGGGTGGTCGCCGGCTGACGCTGACCGCCGTGGCGAAGAGCAGCGTCGACGGTTCGCGGTTGCTGATCGCCCTGATTCCCATTGTCGTCCTGCTGCTCGTCGGAGGGGGCGTCTTCTTCGCCGGGCCGCGCAGTCCGGTGGCTCTACTCTTCCTGCTCTATTGCGCCACGACGGCGGTCAACGACGCCGCTCAGTTGGCGGTCATCGGCGGCACCTCGTGGACGCATCAGATCATGGCGGTCGCCTATACCGTCTTCAGTATTCAAACTCCGGCCCTCGGTCTGCACCTCTTCGTGCTCTTCCCCGAGCGGCGGACCCTTCAAAAACGTCTCTCCCTCTGGCTCCCTGTGGCCTATGCCGTGCAGACGGCGCTCGGCTTGTCCTACCTGTTACCCGCCTTCTCGAGCCGGGCCGCCGAAGCGCTGTCCCACCCAGCGGTCCACCCGACGCTGCTCGAGCTCTTTAACGCCAACGTCGTCGTCTGCTCGGCGTTGAGCGCCGTCAGTCTCGCCGCAACGGCGTTCCGCGGCGCCGACGAACGCACGCGCCTCCAGGCGCGGGTGCTCTTTTTCGCCATCCTTCTGCTCACCCTCGCGCAGCTGGCGTTCTACACCCTCCCGCTGCGCTTCAGCTCGCGAATGCTGATCTCGGCCGAGGCCTACACGCTGCTCGACCTGATCGTGCCGCTCTTCGTCGCCGCTGCGGTGCTCTTCTACCGGCTCTTCGACATCGACCTGCTGGTTCGCCAGGGGTTCATCTACGGCATGGCCTCGCTGACCGTCGCCGTCTTTTTCGCCGGGCTGGTGCTCGGTTTCGAGTGGCTGAGCCGGCGCGTGGGCGTGCAGTGGGACGTGGCGGGCGTCGCGCTGGCGGCGGCGGCGGCCGGCCTGTGTTTCCCCGTCGCCCACCGGTGGGTTCGAGGCTGGGTGGACCGGTCCCTCTACCGGCGACGAACGAGCTTCCGGCAGCTCCTCGACGAGCTCAGCGCCCAGCTCGGATCAACCTTCGATCTCGCGGCGACGGCGGCGGTGCTGCGCAACAGCATCGAGCACGCGCTGCAGCCGACGTCGCTGGAGGTCCGCCTGTACCGGGCGTCGCCCCCGATTTTCGAGATCATCGATCCCGACGGGCAGCGGCAGCCGGCGCTCAAGGGAGAGGAGGCGGAGCGAGCCGCCCGGCGGGCGCTCGAGCGGGGCAACCCGTTCGACCCACGGCCCGACGCACCGGACGGCGTCGAGCTGGAGGTTCCGCTCGTGCACGGGAACGAGCTGCTCGGGACCGTGCTGCTCGGCGGCCGCAGCGCGGACGTGCCATACCTCGGCGACGATCTCCGTTTTCTCGGGACCGCCGCCCACCTCGCGGCGGTCGCGCTCGAGAACGCCCGCCTGATGGAGGAGCGGAGGGTCAACGAGCGGCTGGCCACGGTGGGGTCGGCGACGGCGGCCATCGCCCACGAGATCAAGAACCCTCTGGCCGCCATCAAGAGCACGGCGGCGATCCTCCGCCGGCGCATCGACGGCGACCCCCGCGGGCAGGAGCTGACCAGGGTCGTCGAGGAGGAGACCGAACGGCTGCAGCACTCGGTGCTCGATGTTCTCAGCTATGTTCGGCCGGCGGCCTCGAGTGCCGAGGTCTTCGATCTCGAGGAGCTCGTCGAGCAGCTGCTGGTGGTGGTTCGGCAGGATTTCGGGGCGTCGGCCGTGGAAGTGGTCTTTTCCGCGGAGGCCGTGCCGACAACGATGGTGGGCCACCCGGAGCGGCTTCGGCAGGCCGTGCTCAACCTCCTGGTCAACGCCCGCGAGGCCATGCCGGAAGGAGGCAGCATCGAGGTCGCCCTGAGCGGATGGGACCCCGGCGATGGCGAGGCGCCCGGCCTCGAGGTGTGCGTGAGCGACTCGGGCGAAGGCTTCCCGGAGGAGATTCTCGACCGGGTCTTCGAACCGTTGGTCAGTGGGAAACGGCTGGGGACGGGCCTCGGGCTGGCAAACGTCCGGCGGGCGGTGGAAGCCCACGGCGGGCGGATCGAGGCCGGGAACGCGGCCTCGGGGGGTGCGGTGGTGACCATGCGGTTGCCCCGGGGTCTGGAGAACCGCGAATCGAAAATGGTCGGCGCTGAGGTGCCGCCCGGGGAGATCGAGTCATGACGCAATCCGAACAAGCCGTCAAGCCGAGGGTGCTCGTGGTGGACGACGACCGCTCGTTTCTGGTGTCGCTGCAGGCACTGCTCGAGGACGAGGGGGGCTACCGCGTCGAGTGTGCCGGCTCGGGGAAGGCAGCGCTCCGGGTTCTTTCCGAGCAATCGGGGATCCGACTCGTGGTCTCGGACCTGTCGATGCCGGGGATGGACGGCATCGAGCTGCTCGAGGCCGTGCGTGAGTCGTGGCCGGGAGTGGAGTTCATCGTCATGACCGCCCACGGCTCGGTGGCCACCGCCGTCCAGGCCATGCAGCGGGGCGCCTTCCAGTACCTCGGCAAACCGGTGGAGCCGGACGAGCTGTTGCTGCAGGTGGATCGGGCCCTCCGGGCGGCTGCTGATCGTTCCGAGTACCGCGCGTTGGCCGATCGATACGGGGATCCGGAGGCGACGGACGTTCTGGTGGGCTCGAGCTCGCCGATGGCCTCGCTCGGGCGGGCCATCGAGGGCCTGGCCGGCGTTGACTCCACCCTGCTCATCCGCGGCGAGACCGGGACGGGCAAAGAGCTCGTCGCCCGGCTCATCCACCGTTCGGGGCCGCGGTCGGCGCAGCCCTTCGTGGTGGTCAACTGCACGGCGGTGCCCCGCGACCTGCTGGAGTCCGAGCTCTTCGGGCACGAGAAGGGCGCGTTCACCGGGGCGACGCGAGCCCGCCGTGGGTGCATCGAGGAGGCCGAGGGCGGCACCCTCCTGCTCGACGAGGTCGGCGACATGCCCATCGATCTGCAGCCCAAGATCCTTCGGTTCCTGCAGGAGCACACCATACGGCGGGTGGGCGGAAGCTCGGACCGCCACGCGGATGTGCGGGTGATGGCGGCCACCCACCGCGACCTCGAGGCGGCGATGACGGACGGGACCTTCCGCACCGACCTTTTCTATCGGCTGAACACCATCCCGGTAACCGTGCCGCCGCTCCGGGATCGTCTCGACGACCTTCCCGAGCTGTGCAGGCATCTGGTGGTCAAGATCGCCCACCGTCTGCGGCGGGCGCCGCTGCCGGTGTCGGACGATGCCCTCCAGGCCCTGGGCGGCCACGCTTTTCCCGGCAATGTGCGAGAGCTCGAGAACCTCCTCGAGCGGGCCATGGTCCTCGGCGCGGTGTCAGGGGCCGACAGCATTACCGCACCGGCGCTGGCGATGCCGGCCCAATCGCCGGGGTCCGCGGCGGGACCGACAATTCCCCTCGACGGTGGATTCGGCGAGCTCGCGAGCCTTCACCGGCGCCTGGAGGCCGATCTCATCCGGCGGGCGATCGCCGCCTGGCCGGGCCTGCCCAACCGCCAGCTCGCCGAGCGCCTGGGCACCAACCGTCGCGTTCTCGAGCTGCGGATGAAGGAGCACCGGATCACCAAGGAGTGAGTCTGAGGTGCACGCGCGCGTGCAGCGATGCACCAAACGGTGCATCCGGGCCGTTTCCCCGGCCTGAGCTCGGTGCTGAAAACCGGCACGGCCATTGCTCATCTGGATGGCATGATGCAACCAGAACCGGCATCGATCCTGATTCTAGACGGCGACCCCTTCTTCGCTCGAAGCGTCCAGATCCTGCTCGAGGACGAGGGCAGGTACGAGGTCGCGGTGGGCTCCGCGGAACATCATGCGCTGTCCGGATTCGCAACCGGGAAGGAAGCGGACGTGCTCATCGTCGACTCCGAGCTGCTCGAGCAGGGCTCGCCGTTGATGCGATACGTCCGGCAGCTGGAAGCGGGATCGATCATCGTGCTGACCGCGCACTCGGTGGCGCCGGAGCTCATCCGCATTCGGCAGCTCGACCACGCCCACGTGGTCCAAAAGCCCATCGACCCCGAAGCCCTGTTGAGCCTCGTGCGCGACATGGCCGGCGGTGCGGCCGAGGGCGCCTCGAGAGCACCAACCGATGCCGTCCAACACTCGGAAAGGAGATGAACATGCGGAGTTCCACCGTAGTGATCGCGATCGTTCTCGGCTTCTGTCTCGCCGCCGTCGGCGATGCCGGGGAGACACATGGAGATTTCGCCCCCGGGGAAATTCTGGTCAGGCTCCAGGCGGGAGCCGATGCCGCCGATGCCGAGTGCGTTCGGGCGGCCTACGGCGCGGCCTTCGTTCGCACCCTGCTGAGCGGTAAGGTCGAGTTGTGGAAGGTGTCGGCAGGTTTGGAGATGGCGACCTGTGACCTCCTGAGCACCGAACCGGGCGTTCAATGGGCCGAACCCAACTTCATCTACCACGCCTCCGCCACCGTTCCCGACGATCCCGCGTTCGGCAACCAGTGGGGGCACGCGAGAATCTCGTCAACGGCGGCCTGGGACATCGAGACCGGCAGCGACCGGATCGTCATCGCCATCATCGACTCCGGCATCGACCCGGGCCATCCTGACCTCGCCGCGAAGACCGTCGCCGGGTACGATTTCGTCGGCAACGACACCGATCCCACGGATCTCAACGGCCACGGGACCCACGTCGCGGGGGTCGCGGCTGGAATCACCGACAACGGCGTCGGTGTTGCCGGGATGAGCTGGGGCGCGAGGATCATGCCGGTGAGGGTGCTCGACACGTACGGGAGTGGATATAACTCGGACATCACCGACGGGATCACGTGGGCGGTGGCGAACGGGGCGGACATTCTCAACCTCAGCCTCGGCGGCCCCACCTTCTCCCAGGCCATGCAGGACGAGGTCAACGCCGCCCACGCAGCTGGGCGTCTGGTGGTGGCGGCGATGGGGAATGACCGAACCAACAACCCGACCGACTACCCGGCGGCCTGTGACAATGTCTTCGCCGTGGCGGCCACCAATCGGTACGACAACTACGCCCCGTACTCGCAGTACGGTTCGCACTGCGACATTGCGGCGCCGGGCGGCGAGATGAGTTACCTGCACGACTCGAATGGCGTGTACTCGACGATGCCGACCTACTCCTGCTACTACCACACGCAATGGGGGTACTCTTTGAGCTACGACTACCTCCGGGGGACCTCCCAGGCGGCGCCGTTCGTTTCGGGCCTCGCCGCCCTGGTGTGGTCGCGAGCCGGGGGGCTGAGCCCGGACGACGTTCAGGTCCTGATCGAGAACACCGCCACCGATCGAGGACCGGCGGGGTGGGATGAGGACTACGGCTGGGGCCTCATCGACGCCGAGGCCGCCCTGCTGGCGACCGACCACATCTTCTCCGACGGATTCGAAACGGGCGACATGAGCGCCTGGTAGGAGCTGGTTTCGGTTGGTGGTTGCTGCGGCGGCCACGGAGACTCCACCGGCCACAGCCACGGCGACGATTCTTTGCGCAAGAACCACCCGGAGGTCGCCATGAACGGCGGGTCCCGAGCGCGTACCGGTCGCTGTCACCTGTCGCTGTAATCTGTCGCTGTCCCCTGACGCCGTCGCCTCACGGCGACGCCGCCTGATGCCGAGCTGGAGCTCGGCGGTCCGGGGCGGTCGCCGCTCACAGGCGCCGTCGCTGATTCCTGTCGCTGTCCGCTGCCGCTGCCTCCTGCCGCTGCCCGCTGCCCGCTGCCGCTGCCACTGGTAACGTCGTTCGGCGATCGCGGTTCCGGATCCAGTAGACTCATCGAGGTCGGGTTCGGGTAGGGAATCGGAGATCATGGCGACCTGGGTCATCGGCGACATCCACGGCTGTTGGCAGACGCTCCAGCGTCTGCTCGAGACGATGAAGTGGAATGCCGCCCGGGACAACCTCTGGCTGGTGGGCGACCTCGTCAATCGAGGCCCCGAGTCGCTCCAGGTTCTGCGCTGGGCCGTGTCGCACCAGGATCGAGTGTGGGCGGTGCTCGGGAATCACGACCTCCACCTGCTCGCGCGGGCCTGTGGGGTGGCCGCGGCAAAGAAGAAGGACACCCTCGACGAGGTGCTCGCGGCGTCGGACTGCGCGCAGCTGCTGGAGTGGTTGCGCCACCGGCCCCTGATGCACAAGTTCGGGCCGTTCGTCATCGTGCACGCGGGGCTCGCCCCAGAGTGGAACATCGAGCTCGCCGAGGGCTACGCCGAGGTCATCCACGCCGAGTGCGAGGCCGGGAACGGGGACGGGCTGCTGCGGGCCATCCACGATCACCGAAAGCAGCCGTGGCACGTGGACCTTCCCCGCGATGACCGGCTGCCGGCGGCGGCCGTCACCATGAGCCGGATCCGGATGGTGGGTCCCGACGGGCGCGCCGTGCTCGACTACACGGGACCACCGGGCAACGCCCCGGCGGGAATGAAGCCGTGGTTCTCCACCGCCTCGGTGGTCCGCCAGGGCTACACGGTGATCTTCGGGCACTGGGCGATGCTGGGCCTGTACCGCGCCCGGGACATCATCTGTCTCGACTCGGGCTGCGTCTACGGCGGCCGGCTCACGGCGATGCGCCTCGACGACGGCCGGGTGGTGCAGCAGGCGGTCGTCGACGACGTGGAAAGGACGGACCAGTGCTCGAGCTCCTGATCATGCGCCACGCCAAGTCCGACTGGGGGTCGGGGCCGTCCGACGACCGTGAGCGGCCGCTGGCCCAGCGGGGCGTCAAGGCCGCCAAACGCATGGGCCGGTTCATCACGAAGGTCTCGGGACCGCCTGATCTGGTGCTGAGCTCTCCGGCGGTGCGCGCCTGCACGACCGCGAAGCTGGCCTCCAAGGCGGGCAAGTGGAACGTGGAGGTCGAGATCGTTCCAGGGTTTTACGGCGGCATGTGGTCCGACGTCGTCGATGGGGTGCTCGGACGGGTCGGGTCGGCGGAACGGGTGCTCGTGGTCGGCCACGAGCCGACCTGGTCGCACCTGGTTTCGGTTTTGACCGGGGGCGGCAACGTCGCTATGCCCACGGCGGCCCTGGCGTGCGTCGGCGTCATCGGCACGAGCTGGTCGAGGCTCGGCCCCAACTGCGGCGAGCTCCAGTGGCACGTGACCCCGCGCCTGCTCAAGGCGGTGATGTAGACCGGGGTTTCCGCGCCCAGGACCGCCGAGCTCCAGCTCGGCATTGAGTCGTTGTGGGAGCCCGATGTGTTGTCGACTGGTTGGGTGGTACCCGCAGCTCGCAGCTCGCATTTCGCAAGGTTGTGGCAATATTGGAACCCGTGGCGAATACGAAGGATCACACCGGCGCCAATCCTCGCGACGGCTCCATCGGGCTCGACGTCGAGTTTCCCTGCAAGGTGGCCTGTGTCGACATGGGCTCCAACGCGATTCGCTTTCTGGCGGTGGAGTTCGAGTCCGAGGCCGACTACCGGGTTCTCGCCGGTGAGCGGGCGCCGGTGCGGCTCGGCCACGGGGTCTATCTCTCGGGGCGGCTCGAGGCCGGCGCCATGGACGGCGCGGTGGCGGCGCTGACTCGTTTTCGGGCCGAGATGGACGCCCACGGCATCGAGCACTACCGCGCCGTGGCCACCTCGGCGGTGCGGGAGAGCTCGAACCGGGACCAGTTCATCGCTCGGGTTCGGCAGGAGACGGGCCTCAGGCTGGAGGCCATCAGCGGGTCGGAGGAGGCGCGGCTGGTCCACCTGGCGGTAGCGCGGCGGATCCCGTTGGGCAACCGCACCTGGATGCTGGTGGACCTCGGCGGCGGCAGCGTCGAGGTCTCGTTGGTGGATCAGAACGGCACCTACTGGTCCGAGTCCCACACCATGGGCTCGGTTCGCCTGCTGGAGGAGCTCACCGAGGCCGGAGCGGACCCGGGGCGCTTCCGCCGCTTGCTCGCCGAGTACATTTCGGTGCTCAACGTGCCGGCCCTGCCGGTGGGAAGCGTTCTGGCCGGTTTCGTGGCCACCGGCGGCAACATCGAGACCCTCGCCAAGCTCGGCGGCTTTCCCGACGAGCTCAGCGTCAGCCACCTGCCGGTGGACACTCTGCGTGCGATCATCGAGCAATTGGCCGGGCTGTCGTACCGGGAGCGGGTGGATCAGCTCGGGCTGCGCGAGGATCGCGCCGACGTGATTCTTCCGGCCGCCATGGTCTACGAGCGACTGGCCGAGATCGCCGGGGTCGCCGAGATCCAGGTGCCCCACGTCGGCGTCAAAGAGGGCATCCTCTACGACCTGGTGAACCGGTTGGTCCGCCAGCGCGACCACGAGGACCGGCAGGAGCGGGAGATCATTTCCAGCACGATCACCATCGGCCGGAAGTACCACTTCGACTGCGACCACGCCATGCAGGTGTCGAAGCTCGCGCTGCGGCTCTTCGACCAGCTGCGCCCGCTCCACGGCCTCCGCGCGGCGGATCGCCGGATCCTCCACGCCGCTGCCATGCTCCACGACATCGGGCAGTTCGTCAGCTTCAAGGGCCACCACAAGCACTCCCTCTACCTGATCTCGCACACCGAGCTGCCGAGCTTCTCCCACCACGACATGGCGATGGTGGCCAACGTCGCCCGCTACCACCGGAAGGCCCACCCCCGAGAGCACCACCACTTCTTCATGGCCCTCGACGAGCACGATCGGCAGAGGGTCACCAAGCTCGCCGCCCTGCTGCGCGTGGCGGACGCGCTCGACCGCGAGCACGTTCAACGGGTGACCGACCTCACGGCCCGGCTCAGCGACTCCGAGCTCACCCTGTGGCTCGACGGGACCTCGGGCCTGCTGATGGAGAACTGGTCGTTGAAGAAGAAGGCGAACCTCTTTCGCGAGGTCTTCGGCCGCAAGGTGAAGCTCCGCTTTCTCGGCGAAGAGCACGCCGAGGCGCTGTGAGCGAGCGTTCGCGTTGTGGGTGGTGCGGCGATGAGCCGCTGTACGTGGCGTACCACGACGAGGAGTGGGGGGTGCCGGTTTTCGACGATCGCACCCTCTTCGAGTTCCTCATCCTCGAAGGCGCCCAGGCCGGTCTGAGCTGGTCCACCATCCTCAACAAGCGCGAAGGTTACCGCCGGCTCTACGACGGCTTCGACCCCGAGCAGGTTGCCAGCTACGACGAGGCGAAGGTGGCCGGGCTGCTCGGCGATCCGGCCATCGTCCGCAACCGGGCCAAGGTCGCCGCGTCGATTCGGAACGCCCGGGCCTTTCTCGAGGTGCAGGCCGAGTTCGGCAGCTTCGGCGACTATATCTGGCGGTTCACCGACGGCGTGCCGATCCGCAACGCGTGGCGGACCCTCGACGAGATTCCGGCCACCACGCCCCTCGCCGAGACCATCTCCGAGGATCTCAAAGGGCGCGGGTTCTCATTCGTCGGCCCGACCATCGTCTACGCCCACATGCAGGCGACGGGGATGGTCAACGACCACCTGGTGAGCTGCTTCCGCTACACCGAGGTCTGACGGCGGCCCGAGTCTTCTTCGGAGATTGGAGCTATCGGTAGCCGGGGTCCGCCTCGGGCGGCAGATGGCCGAGCATGATCATCTTCCGGGTGAAGGCGTCGTCGCGCTTGAGCGCGAGCTCGGCGCGCTGCTCCCGGAGCTCGGCGAGCTCGGCTTCGAGGCGCGATTTCTCGTTCACCGAGGCGGCGGAATCGATCCCGGCGCGGACCTCCTCGGCCCGCTCGCGCAGCTTCCGCATGGCGGCGAGGACGGTCTTTTCTTCCAGGCTGACGTAGTTCTGGGTCGAGCACGCGCCCTCATCCTGGATGGGGTGGGTGCCGATCATGGGCAGGTCGGTAAGCGTCTTCTCACTCATGGCATGCAGTGTAACGCCGATTGCGGTGCTAGGCTTCCATCGTGGCCTGCAGCGACCCCATCTCGTCCGGTATTCCGTTCCAACACCACCGTGTCGAGGTCGACGAGGGCGTCCGTCTGACCGTGCTCGAGTGGCAGCCGGACACCGGCGCCGAGCCGCTGGTCTTCGTTGCCGGGTGGATCTCCATCATCGACGGTTGGAGGCCGCTGCTCGAGGTCCTGGTCCGCCGGCGCCCGGTCATCTACCTCGAGACCCGGGAGAAGCGATCGGCGGTCCTCGACCGCCGCCGGTTGCGGCCCGAGGACTTCGCCATCGCCCGGCTCGGCGATGACCTCGCCGTGGTCTGCGACCGGCTGGAGATCGATCCCGAACGGCGCGTCTTCTTCGCCAGCTCCATGGGCTCCAACGCC
>Ga0180436_10003737_pt1 | contig 13878 bp, 10 predicted proteins | sample SS_ome_2_FD_132434 | JGI IMG/M metagenome (GOLD analysis project Ga0180436, IMG submission 132434) | Hypersaline lake sediment archaeal communities from the Salton Sea, California, USA - SS_3_S_2 metaG | ecosystem: Environmental > Aquatic > Non-marine Saline and Alkaline > Hypersaline >...
AGGACATAGCGATCCAGGTGGGCGGCTTCCAGCCGGGCCAGCAGCGGACCGTAGTCTTCCGGAGCGGTTCCGATCGACGGTGTTTGACGGTGGGGAAGGCACTGCCTCAGGTTTTCCGGCAGATGGGTGCGTTCGATGGTGGTATTACCCCGGGAGGAAATGAAGGCGTATTCGGCGGTGTTGATGAGCTCGCGAATGTTGCCGGGCCAGTCGTAGGCGGTCAGAGCGGCCCTGGCAGAAGGGGTGATGGTTTTTTTGACTTTGTAGGTCTGGTCGAGATAGCGTCCGACGATATGGAGAATGTCCGCAGGGCGCTCCCGCAACGGGGGAATGGAAAGCGGCAAGGTGTTCAACCGGTAATAGAGATCTTTGCGAAAGCGCCCCTTTTCCATGGCCAGCCTCAGGTCGGTATTGGTGGCGGATATGACCCGGACATCGACTGGAACGATTTTGGCGCCGCCCACTTTCATGACTTCCCGTTCCTGCAGCACTCGGAGCAGGCGTGACTGGACCGAGGGGGAGGCGTCGCCAATTTCATCGAGGAAGATGGTGCCGCCATGGGCCTGCTCGAAAAGGCCGGTTTTGCCGCCCTTTTTGGCGCCGGTGAAGGCGCCCTCGACATAGCCGAAAAGTTCGCTTTCAATCAAACTTTCCGAAATGCCGGCAAAATTGACCGCCACAAAGGGGCCTTCGCGGCGCATGGAATTGTGGTGAATGGCGTGGGCGAATATTTCTTTGCCGGTGCCGCTTTCGCCGGTGATAATGATATTGCGTTCGGTCTGGGCAAAGCGACCGGCCATTTCGATGAGATCGACCAGCTTCTCGCTCTCGCCCCAGATGTCCTTGAAGTCGTATTTGGTGACATGGCCCCTGGCGGTCAGTTTGGCGCGGACATCTTTTTCCAGCCGCTGGATGCGGGCAATTTCCCGGAAAGTATAGATATAATTGTCTGCCTGGGCGCCGATCACCGGGATCTTGCTGACGATCATCTGCTTTCCCCGGTAGTTGTATATCCCGGCTGATTTCCCTTCCGGGTCCGTTTCCTCGATCAGGTCGGCGACCTTTTCAAAATTTTTAACGGCTTCGCGGAACTTCGACTGCAGCAGTTTGGTCTCGTCGCGGCCAAGGAAGCGTGCCGCGGATTTATTGGCCAGGTTGATCTGCCCGAATTGGTTGACGGATATGACGCCGTCGTCGAACTCGTTTAAAATGACTTCGTTGCGTTTGCGCAGCAGCCGTGCCTGGACCAGCGCTTCCGCAAGCTTGCGGCTCGATTCCATTAGAAAGAAATGGTAGTTGTTGACATAGCTCTCAAGGTATTCCGGGTCCAGGTTTAGTGCCAGGAGCAATTCCGAAAAGGACTTGATACTGATCAGACGGGGCCCGATGTCGATGACGGTGTCGGTCCCGGCCGGACAGAGATGGGTCATGCCGGGTGAAATGGCCGTCTGGATAGCCGCCAGATCGATGTGCGCTTCACGCCCTTTCCAAAAGGGCACATAGTTCAGATGCGTGATGCCCAGATCTTTCAGCGATTTGAGCGTTTCCTCGGTGGCATAGCGGGGATGGTTGACCACCAGAACGGCGGTGCCCTTGGGCAGCATGAGGACTTTTTCCAGGTTGTAGCCGGTGATGATGCGTTGCGGCGCGAAAAGCGGACGGCCGGGAAACGACTTGCGGGCCAGAGGCAGCATGTTCTTCCCCGAGGTCATGATAAGATCGTATTCAGGAAGGCCATCGATTTCATTGATGCAGGCACCGCTTACCGTTACCTCGCTTCCGATGATATTGTGGATGGTATTGCACAGGAATTTATTGACCCCTTTGTCCAGCGACAATATCAGCAGCCTTTTGTGAGCCGTATTCATCGAGCCTCGCAATATTAGGATAAAATAAGGCCGATCCATATCCCAATCCGCCTAAATAAATCAAGTTCGAAAACAAACGCGGTTCTCGTGCCAATCCTTTTCCCGGTGTTTGGCCCCTGCCGGCGTGCGGGCCGTTCGGGTGTGGGCATGAGAAAGATGTGCTGGCATAACTATTGCGAAGCGCCTGTCCATGGGGCGTCACATGGGCGGGACACAAGGATACGGTTCCGAATTAGAGGAATAAAGCGCATGCAAGGACAACACGATTTACCAGGTTCTGTTTTCCCAAGGCAATTGTCTTCGCGGCTGGCCACGGCTGTGGCGGCCCGTGACTGCTGGATCGAAGATGCCGACGGTCATCGCCTTCTGGATGCCTCCGGCGGTCCCCTGGTGGTGAATGTCGGCCATGGCCGCCCCGAGGTTGCCCGCGCGGTTCACGACCAGATCCTGCAATGCGACTATGTTCATCCCACCATGTTTACGGGCGAGCCCGTGGAGGCCCTGGCGGCGACCCTGGCCCGTCTCGCGCCGGAGGGTATCGAGCGGTTTTATTTCATGAGCAGCGGTTCGGAGGCCATTGAGACCGCGATCAAAATGGCCCGGCAGGTCCACCTGGCCCAAGGGGCTCCCCAGCGGTTCCGTTTGATTTCTCGCTGGAAGTCCTACCACGGGTTGACCTTGGGCGCTCTGTCGGCCACCGGGCGGACGACTTTTCGCCAGCCCTTTACCCCCATGTTGCCCGAAACAGCGCATATCGACCCGCCCTACTGCTATCGTTGCGCTTTCGGGAAGACGTATCCGGACTGCGGGCTTCGTTGTGCCGATGCTCTGGAGGAGATGATTCAAAATCTGGGACCGGAGACGGTCTCGGCGTTTCTGGCGGAAACGGTTTCCGGTGCCACCATTGCCGCGGCGGTGCCGCCTCCCGGCTATTGGCGAAGAATTCGCGAGATCTGCGACCGCTATGGGGTTCTGCTGATCCTCGACGAGGTTTTCTGTGGTTTTGGCCGCACCGGCCGCTGGTTCGCCTCGGAGCACCATGATGTGGTGCCTGATCTCGTTGCCATGGGGAAAGGGCTTTCGGGCGGTGCCATCGGGCTGTCGGCCATCGGCATCCAGCAGCGCCATTTTGACCGGATTCGCAGCGGTCAGGGGGTATTTATGCACGGCGGCACCTTTTCTCATCATCAGGTCGCCTGCGCCGCCGGCAATGCCGTGATCGCGATTATCGAGCAAGAGCAGCTGGTAGACCGTGTGGCGCGTCTGGGTCGGCAGTTGGGCGGTTGCCTGACCGACCAGCTTGCCGATCATCCCCACGTGGGCGATATTCGCGGGGTCGGTTTCATGTGGGGTGTCGAGTTTGTCCAGGACCGGGAGACGCGTCGACCCTTTCCCAGGCAGGAGCGGATCACGGAGCGGCTCTGGCAATATCTATACGATCAGGGGGTGCTGCTGTACAAGAGCACCGGCCTGGCTGGCGCCGATGGCGATGCGCTGGTCATCGGCCCTCCCTTTGTCATGGCTGAAAACGATATCGAACGGGTTGTATCAGCGCTTAAAGCAGCCCTGCATAAAGTGTTCCCCGGCTGAGGCGCCGGCGCAAAGCCCCGGTGGTGCTTCTTACCGGGAGGCTGTCGGTCGGTGGAACGGTTTGAAGGAGGATGACGATGGCGGATCTTTTCGGATGGCGAGGCAAGGTCTTGCGGGTCGATCTGACGACCGGCGACATCAAAGCAGAAGCGCTCGATCGCGCGGTGGCCCGGAACTATATCGGCGGCCGCGGGCTGGGTATCCACACCATGCTGGCGGAAATGGATCCCGGCTGCGATCCCCTGGGCGCTGACAACCTGTTGATCATGGCGACAGGGCCCCTTACGGGCACCAGTGCACCCACCGGTGCCCGCTACATGGTGATGACCAAGTCGCCGTTGACCGGGGCGGTGACCTGCTCCAATTCCGGTGGAAAATTTCCGGCTACCTTAAAAAAAGCCGGAATCGACATGATCGTTTTTGCCGGAAGGTCGCCGGAACCGGTGTATCTATGGATCGACCGGGGAAAGGCCGAACTGCGGCCGGCAGATCATCTGTGGGGCAAGGATGTGCATGCCACGGATGCTGCCTTGCACATCGAAACCCACCCCGATGTGCGCGTGGCGTGTATCGGGCCGGCCGGTGAAAACGGGGTCCTTTTTGCCAGCATCATGAACGACAAAGACCGGGCGGCGGGGCGTTCGGGCGTGGGAGCGGTCATGGGCGCCAAACATCTCAAAGCCGTGGCCGTGCGCGGCGATTCGCCGGTTCCCCTGTGGGACAAGGACGCTTTCCGGGCCAGCGTCAAGAAAGCCAAAAAACGGTTCACCGACGGCCTTCAGGGCCAGCCCTCGGGGCTTCGTCTATACGGCACGGCCGCCACCATTACCGGTACCCAGACCGTGGGGGCGCTCCCCACCCGGAATTTCCAGCAGGGCACTTTTGAAAAGTGGGAAGCCATCAACGGCCAGACTCTGAGTGAAAAATACCTGACGAGCCCGAAAGCCTGTCATTCCTGTCCCATCGCCTGCGGCCGCGCCACCAAGGTCGACGACCCCGGCTACGAGGGCGAGGGCGAAGGCCCGGAGTATGAAACCATATATGCCATGGGTTCCAATTGCGGGATCGACCACCTGGGTGCCCTGACCAAGGCCAATTATATCTGCAATGAGCAAGGCATGGATACCATCACCATGGGTAGCACCATCGCCTGCGCGATGGAGATGTGTGAAAAGGGCTATATCCCCGAGAATGAGGTCGGCATCGGCCGCCCGTTGCGGTTCGGCGATGCTGACGCCCTGGTCGAACTGACCCGCCTGACGGCCCAGCGTCGCGGTTTCGGGCGCTGGCTGGCGGAAGGCAGCCTGCGGCTGGCCACGCGTTACGGACACCCCGAGCTGGCAATCGTCGCCAAGGGGCAGGAGTTTGCCGGCTACGATCCCCGTGGTGAACAGGGCATGGGACTGGCCTATGCCACCTCGCCCATCGGGGCTTCCCACATGCGAGGTGATCCCGCCTATATCGAAATCCTGGGCGTCCCCAAGCTTATCGACCCGCTGGAACGGGAAGGAAAAGCCAAACTGGTCATGGACTGGCAGAATCATTTTGCCGTCATCGATGCTGCCGGTCTTTGCGTCTTTTTCTCGGTGCGCAATCTCATGACGGCGGATGAGACCATCCGGCCGGAGGGCATCCTGGAGCTGGTCAATGCCGCAACGGGATCCGATTACACGCTGGATGAGTTGTCGGCGGCCGGCGAGCGGATCTGGAATGCCGAGCGGTTGTTTCTTATCCGGGCCGGCTTTTCCGCCAAAGACGACACCCTGCCGGACCGAATCCTCAAGGAGCCGCTGCCCGACGGACCGGCTAAAGGCATGGTCTGCCGACTGGATGAAATGCTTGGTGAGTATTACCGGCTGCGGGGCTGGGATGAAAACGGTGTTCCCAGGCCGGAAAAATTGGAGGACCTGGGCTTGCTTTGATGAAGGACCGCAAGCCATGCGCTTGACAGAGCGCTGAATGACCGTGGATGTCGCTGGACTAACCCCAAAGAGGAGGAAAAAAAATGCGAAAAATCAGTTGGTTTTTGGCTTTAACGGTTGCCCTGTCGTTCTTGGCAATCGGCCCGGCCTGGTCTTCGGATACCATCAAAGTGGGTGTTGTCGGCCCCCGTACCGGCGGGGCCGCCGCTACCGGCAAGGCCTTCGAAGAAGGCATCCAGCTGGCTACGGACTATGTCAACGCCATGGGCGGGGTTTTGAACAAGAAATTGGAGATCGTTTTCGAGGATACGGCCGGCGCACCTGACAAGGCGGCCAGCGGATTTGAGCGATTGGCCACCCGGGACAAGGTCGTCATGGTTTTGGGCGAGAGTCACTCCTCGGCCGCACTGGCCGAGATTGAAGTGGCCAACCGGCTCAAGATTCCTTTCATGGTGGTGGAAGCCTGGGCCGATCCCATCACCGCCAAGAACTACCGCTATGTTTTCCGTGCCGGCCCTTCCAACTCCGGCGTAGTCAATGACACCATCGCCAAATGGGTGGCGGCCGAACAATTCAAGAAAGTGGCCATCGTTGCGGAAAATACCGACTGGGGCCTGGGCATTGCCGCGCTTACTGAAAAAGCAATGGACAAAGCCGGTGTGCCGTATCAGACCGTGACCACCGAACGCAAGAGCCAGGACCACTACATGGAGCTGACCAAGCTCAAGGCCTTTGATCCGGATGCCGTCCTGGCCTTTGTCTACGGTACGGGCTTGCACTATTTCGTGGCCCAAGCCGGCGAAGTCGGACTTACTCCCAAGGCCATCATTCTGGACGGGGCCGGGCCGCCGAGTCTCTGGCCCGATTTCTGGCCCAACGTCGGTGAGTACGGCGACCTGGAGTGCTTTGTCTCTTCCATGCACGAAAAGGTGGAACTGACCGAACTGGCCACCCGGTTCCGCAAATCCTATGTCGAGGCCTTCGGCAAGGCGCCGACCGATTACAAGTCCCGGTCCATGTTCGATGCCATCCTTATTGCCGCCGACGCCATCAATCGCGCCGGATCGGTGGATGCGGAAAAACTGGTCGAAGCCCTGGAGAAAACCGACCTGACGGTTACCCGAGGCAAGGTCACTTTCGGGACGGAAAAGGGCGGGCCCGAATACCACCACTGGATGCCGCCCATGCTGATCATCCAATGGCAGAACAAGGAACAGGTGGTGCTCTTTCCTGCTGAAGGGGCCACCGGAAAACTCAAACGATAATATAGCCAACGGTTCCGCCCCCTGCTGAGGGGGCGGAACCGGCCGGAACGGAGTCCCATGTTTGCCATAGCCTCGATGAACGGTATTGTCATTGGCGTCATCTACGCCCTTTCCGCCCTCGGTGTCTCGCTGGTGGTCGGAATCATGAACGTGGTGAATTTCGCCCACGGGGAATTTTATATCCTGGCCGGCTATTTTTCCTATCTGTTTGCCACCGCCCTGGGAATGAACCTGGTGGCCGCCATGACGCTGGCCGTGGCGATCGTCTTCGTTTTTGGGTTGCTGGTGGAATACACCCTGATCCGTCCCACCTACGGCGATGATTTGTATTCCCTGATTCTGACGTTTATTCTTTCCATCGTGCTGCAAAACGCCTATCTGCTCATCTTCGGACCCTATCCCAACAAGCCGCCCGGCTGGGTCAGGGGCGCCACGGACGTTTTCGGCCTTTTCATGTACGGCAACCAGCGCTTGGCGGCCCTTGTGGCCGGCACCTGCGTCATCGTCTTTGTCTTTGCCATGATCAAGCTGACGTGGTTTGGCCGCATCATCCGGGCCACCTCGCAGGACCGGGGCATGGCCGAACTCAACGGGGTCAACACGACCCGACTCAACATGCTCAGCTTCGGTCTGGGATGTGCGCTGGCGGCCGCCGCCGGGGTCATTCTGGCGCCGGTCTTTCCGGTCACCCCCACTGCCGGGGTGCCGGTGGCCCTGACCGCCTTCGTGGTGGTGGTCCTGGGCGGTATGGGGTCCCTGCGGGGGTGCATTGTCGGCGGGTTGGCCCTGGGCCTGGTGGAAAACCTGGGGGCGGCCTACCTGTCCACCGGTTACAAGCACGTGTTCGGATTTATCATTCTGATCCTGGTGTTGGCCATCCGCCCGTCGGGTCTCTTCGGCCACAAGGAGGCCTGATTTGGCAATGTCACAGGGGGCATCGATTTTGAAAAGCAACCGGAAGAACTTCTTGTATGGTGCGGGGCTGGCCGCATTCGCCGTATTGCCATGGACGCTGGGGGCCTACAACCAGCACGTGCTCATCGTCTGCCTGTTTTACACCATGATGGCCGCCTCCTGGAACCTGATCGCGGGGTACACGGGCCAGATTTCCTTTGGCCATGCGGCCTTTGCCGGCATTGGCGCCTACGTATCCGGCATCCTGGCCGTCAAGGCGGGACTCAACCCCTGGGTCGGTGTCGCCGCCGGCACCGTCGCGGCCGCTTTCTTCGGCTTGCTGGTGGGGCTGCTCTGCCTCCGCATGGGAGGGATTTACCTTTCCCTGACCACCCTTGGGTTCTCGGAGATTTTGCATATCATCATCAACAACGAATATGAAATCACCCGGGGGACCATGGGGCTCCAGGTGCCGGGACTGACGACCAGCTATTCCAAGATCTCCTATTTCTATATCTTCCTGGTGGGCGCCGTGATTACCCTGACCATTGTCTACAAGCTGGTCCATTCCAACGTCGGTTTGAATTTCCGGGCTGTCCAAAACGACGAACGGGCCGCGTCAGCGTTAGGCGTGGACGTGGTCCGGACCCGCCTTCTGGCGTTTACCGTTTCCAGCGCTTTGGCGGGCATGGCCGGTGCGCTCTTCGGCCACTATATGATGCTGATCACGCCGCATATCCCCTCCCTGGATCAGCAGTTCCTGGTGCTTTCCATGACGGTGATCGGTGGGCTGGGGTCGTTTGTCGGACCGGTGATCGGGGCTTTCTGCTTGGAAATCCTGTCGGAATACATCCGGGCCTGGGGTGAGTACCATGTCCTGGTATTCGGACTGGTTGCCCTGGTGGTGGCCCGGTTCGCCCCCAAGGGGCTGGTGGGGATCTACAAAGCCTGGCGGGGGAAAAAACGGCCGGAGACTGCTTAACCGATGGCGAGGGAGGACGATTTGAAACTGGTTCAAGGCGTTGGCATCACAAAGACGTTCGGCGGGGTGCAGGCCCTCTCCGATGTGGATTTCGAAGTGGAAAAGGGGACCATCGTCGGGCTCATCGGACCTAACGGTGCCGGTAAAACGACCCTGTTTAACATCGTTGCCGGGGCGATTGCGCCGAGTTCCGGCGTGGTTCGGTTTCAGGGCGAAGACATTACCGGGTGGTCGGCCTACAAGGTCTGCCGGCGCGGCATTGCCCGCACCTTTCAGGTAACACGACCTTTCGGGGAGATGACCTGCCTTGAAAATGTCGCTGTGGGAGTGGTAAACCGACAACCCGGATGCCGTCGTTCGCAATGGACCGTCCTGGCGGCCGAGTGCCTGGAAGCCGTCGGGTTGAAGGACTTGGCCGCCACCGAGGCGCGCCATCTGAACGTGGTGCAGAAAAAAAAGTTGGAGATCGCCCGGGCCCTGGCAACACGGCCCGAACTGCTCATGCTCGACGAGGTCCTCGGGGGACTCAACTCCCAGGAGATTCAGGAGGCCGTCGCTTTCATTCAGGGGCTTCGGGACCAGAGACGGCTGACGATCCTCTGGATCGAGCATGTCATGGGGGCCATCATGCAGGCCACGGAAAAAGTGATCGTGCTGGACCAGGGGAAAATACTGACCACCGGTACACCGACCGAGGTGGTCAACGACCCCCGCGTGATTCATGCCTATTTGGGAGACTAGCATGCTCGAGGTTTCAAACATCGACGTATACCGCGGCGAGACGCAGGTGCTCTGGGATATCTCCCTGGAGGTGGCCGCCGGCGAAAGGGTGGCCATATTGGGAAGCAACGGCGCCGGAAAATCTTCTCTCATGGGGGCCATTGCCGGCATCCTGCCGTCGGCCGGAGGGAAGATCAACTTCAAAGGGGAGACGATTTCCGGCCGCAAGGCCTATGAAGTGACCCGGTTTGGCATCGCCCTGGTTCCCGAGGGCCGCCGGGTCTACAAGGAGATGTCGGTTCGTGAAAACCTCGAGATGGGCGGCTATGTCAGCCGGAAGCAGCGCCGCATCGACCAGGGAATGGAACAGGTTTTTGCGCTCTTCCCCGTGTTGAGGGATCGCCGCCACCAGGCCGGCGGCACCCTTTCCGGCGGCGAGCAGCAGATGCTGGCCATCGGTCGTGCGCTCATGAGCCGGCCAGAACTTCTGCTGATCGATGAACTTTCCCTGGGGTTGGCGCCGCGTATCACCAAGGAGATCTACCAGGCCATTGCCGGTCTTGAATTGGAGACCACCGTGCTGCTGGTGGAGCAGAATGTGGAGATGGCCCTGAGTCATTCCCAGCGGGCCTATATCATGGAAAGCGGCCGGATTACCCGCAGCGGCCGGTCTGAAACCCTCATGGCCGATGATGACATCCGGCGCGCCTACCTGGGGCTTTGATTCGTTCTGGAAACCATTGCCCTCGCGCAAAGGCGAAAAGGAGAAGTAAAAAATGGAAGACGTGGTCATCGTTTCCGGCGTTCGGACGCCCATTGGCAGCTATATCGGCGGACTGCGAGACGTGCCGGCCTATGAACTGGCGGCACTGGTGCTGGAGGCGGGGGTCGCCAGGGCTGGCGTCGTGCCCGCCGATGTCGATGAAGTGATCATGGGGCAGTCGTACCAGAACGGCGAATCGGTCAATGTGGCCCGAATGGCCTTGCTGGCCGCGGGCTGGCCTGTCGAGGTCCCCGGCATTACATTAGACCGGCGCTGCTGTTCGGGGCTGGATGCCATCTGTTTTGGCGCCATGAAGATCATGTGCGGGCTGGCCGATATCGTGGTCACCGGCGGTGTGGAGAGCATGAGCCGCGCCGAGTTCTACCTTCCCGGTGATTTCGTCAAATGGGGCATGGGGGGGCGCATCGATCCCAAATGGGGGGTGATGCCCAAGGGGCACGGGTCGCTTTCCATGTGGGGTCTTCCCATTTTTGACCGGATTTCCCGGGCCAGGGTGATGAGCCAGCCGGTGGAGCGCTTCGGCGAACTCAACTCCATGATGTCCTGGGCCGAGGCCGCCGCCAGGGAAGAGGGGATTGCCCGGGAGGTTGCCGATGCCTGGGCCGTGCGCAGCCATCAGAAAGCCTGCGCGGCCATCGCGGCGGGAAAATTCACGGAAGAGATTGTTCCCGTCACGGTGGCGCGGGCCAAGGGGGAGCCGCTGGTGGTCGATTGCGACGAACCTCCCCGGTCGGATACGTCCGTGGAAAAGCTCGCCCGGTTGCGCACCGTCTATGCCGACGGGATCTGCACGGCCGGTAATTCGTCGACGGAAAACGACGGGGCCGCGGCTGTCGTTCTGATGTCGGCTGCCAGGGCGAAGGCCATGGGGCGCGCTCCGCTGGCAAGCCTTAAATCTTTTGCCGTGGCGGCCGCCGATCCCACCTTGACCTATCCGGCGGTGCCCGCATCGGTTCAAAAGACGCTGGACCAGGCCGGCCTTACCATTGAGGACATGGATCTGATCGAAATCCAGGAGGCCTTTGCCGCCCAGGTCCTGGCCGATGCCAAGCTCATGGGCTTATCACCGGCCGATTGCGACGAAAAAGTGAACGTCAACGGCTCCGGGATCTCTTTAGGTCATCCCATCGCGGCCACCGGCACCATGCGGCTGGTGACCCTGCTGCACGAACTCAAACGCCGGAAGGGCCGCTATGGTCTGGAAACCATTTGTGGCGGCGGCGGCCAGGGTATTGCCGCGATTGTGGAAAGAGAAAGCTGAACAGCATCATCATGGAACGACAGCCTCGACCCGTGGGCTTCCAGCGATTTTTCCAGAAACCAGACAAACGGAGATCGCCATGACACGTATGTCTTTTTTTGTGCTTTGCTTCCTTCTGTTGCTGCCGATAAGCCTGGATGCCTCGCCGGGGGAGGGGACCCGTCATATTGCCGGCAGCGGCATGGATCTTTACTTCATGGACGACAAGGTCTTCGGCACGGCCAACGGCCATCCGCTCTGGGCAGTCTACAACTGCGGCACGGACATTGTCGGGGCGATCGATATCGAGGGCACCTACCACGACCTCAATTTTAGCTATCACCGGGATGGGGATCAGCTGATCACCGGCACCTTCGGGGCGATGCCCCTGGCCATGGAAACAATCGAGAAAACCGCCGACGGACTCGTATACCATGTCGTAGCTGGTGAAACCCCGCTGCGTTTTACCATTCGCTATGACAAGCAGGAAGACGGTCACCTGGTGAACTCGATTATCGAGGGCCGCGCCGGTGAAGGCCGCCCGATCCGGCTGGTCGTAGACGGCAGGCTCTGCCCCTTTGCCACCACGGGTATCATCATGATCGCCGTCGGTGCAGCGCTTGCGGACGATTTGCGCTGATCTTAGCATGTTATCGGTTTTGAAGCAGAGATACAGGCTTGCCCGAATCGTTCGATGGGTCGGTGCTATCTCCATCCGATTCATCCATTAAAAGAGGCGCGATTCCGTTGCTGACGGATACTCACACCCACATTTGCTCTGATGTATTTGATGCCGACCGGGGCGACGTTATTGCCCGAGCGGCTGCGGCCGGCATCCAGGCGATCATTGCGGTGGGCGAGGACCTGGCGGACGGGGAAAAGAACCTCTCCCTGGCAAGGGAATTCCCTATCCTGAGGCCGGCGGCCGGCCTTTACCCGACCCATCTGGATCTCGCCGCGGCCGAGGCGATGACGGCCTTTATCCGTGCCAAGCAGGCGGAATTGTGTGCCGTCGGTGAAGTGGGTCTCGATTTCTGGGTGGTAACATCGGAGAAAGAACGGGCGTTGCAGAAAGAGATCTTCGCCCGGTTCATTGCGCTGTCCATCGAACTCGACCTGCCGTTGAACGTGCATTCGCGATCAGCCGGCCGGCATGCCGTGGATATGCTGGTCGCAAACGGTGCCAAGCGGGTGCAGATGCATGCGTTTGACGGCAAGATCACGGCAGCACGGCCCGCATTAGAGGCGGGCTATTTCTTCTCGATTCCCCCTTCCATCGCGCGCTCCCGCCAGAAGCAGAAACTCTTACGCCACCTGCCGCTGGATTCCCTACTGCTGGAAACCGACAGCCCGGTGCTGGGGCCGGAACCCGGAGCGCGCAACGAACCGGCCAACCTCCCCGTGTCAATTCGAGCCATTGCGGAAATTAAGGATATTCCTGAAGCGCGTGTGGTTGAAGCGGTGGTAGCCAATACCCGGACCTTATATGGGTTCTGACGACGGACGCCGCTCAAATGAATGAAGGGGGGACGGCTTTCCGATGACCACTATCCATAGAAATTGTCGCAAACGTCCTTCCGCGGTCTCAGAATATCCTTTGCCGTTCCTACCCGTTGCCTGAAGGGCAAGCATGACTATCTTCCTTTAAGGCAGCCTGCAGGCGCATCACTTAACGACTGATGGAAAATCATTTATGTCGTTTTAAAATGTCTTTCCGAAGGAGATCATGGCTCATGGGTCTCAGATCAAAGATGAGATCGTTACGGATACTGCTGCTTGCCTTGCTGGTTTTTATTTCAGGTGTAGGGTTCCTTATCGGACTGTCCTCTCTGTCGATAGCCAAAACCGTTCAGCGCCAGGCAGGAGCAATGACGCTGCCGCCGGACCTCCGGGCTGATTCGGCCCCGGAGCGCTTTTCACCGGAAACCCTGTTTGACATCATTAACGGCGATGCGGATCTGTATCTCAAGGCCGGTTTTGTCGCGCTCGAATCCCAGCGGTTTCTGCTTAACAATGATTCCCGGCAATCGATGGACTTGTTTGCTTACCAAATGAACCGGCACCTCAGTGCATTTGCCGTCTTCAGTGTCCGGCGCGGGCGGGAGGCTGTGCCGGTAAGCCTGACACGGTTTGCCTACCGCTATCGAAAAGGGCTTTTTTTTGTTCACGGGCCATTTTATATCGAAATCATAGCGGCCGAAGAAACGAACCTGATGGTGGATGCCATGCATCGTCTGGCGGCTGCATTCATTGAAGCAAATCCGGTCGAAGTGCTGCCGATTCCTGAACTGGAGCGCTTCCCCTCGGAAAATAGGATCCCCGGAAGTGTGGTCCTGTACCCTGCCGGAGGCTTCGGCTTCGACGCTTTCGATAATCTGTATACGGCCCGTTATCAGGTGAAAGGGGGCGAAGCGACGGCTTTTTTCCGCCCCTGCGGCTCCCCGGAGGAGGCCGCCCGGCTGTCTACCGGCTATCAGGATTTTCTGCTGGAATACGAGGGCGATAGGATTCCTTTGGATGACGGCCTGCCCAACAGCCGGATGTTGCGTGTGGCGGATAGTTACACCCTGATCTTTACGCACGGTCGAACCGTCGCCGGTGTCCAGGATGCGG
>Ga0180436_10003738_pt1 | contig 13877 bp, 10 predicted proteins | sample SS_ome_2_FD_132434 | JGI IMG/M metagenome (GOLD analysis project Ga0180436, IMG submission 132434) | Hypersaline lake sediment archaeal communities from the Salton Sea, California, USA - SS_3_S_2 metaG | ecosystem: Environmental > Aquatic > Non-marine Saline and Alkaline > Hypersaline >...
CAATTATTAATCAGTACATTAAGTAAACTAAATGAAAGATCGCACGGGATCTGCAAGCATCCCTCCCATCATAATCCCCCTTACCTTGGTAGCCACTCTGGGGGGCCTCTTATTTGGGTACGACACCGCGGTTATTAACGGTGCCACCGATGCCCTGAGGCAATTCTTTATAACGCCTCTGGAATCGGATCCCGTGCTGGCAACTGCTGCCATTGTGCAGTTTAAGGTGATTGTAAGTCTCTGCCTGATTGTGATCTTTGCCTTTATCAGCAGTTTCCTACTGAGGCTCTATAAAAAAGGAAAGGCAGGAGCCATTAATGGCCTTCTCTGGGGAGGAGGAATCTTTGTCTTGTATTTCTTCTTTCTCAGCGGTGAAAATGTACTGAGCGAAGGATTGGCGAATTCCCTGAAAGGTTTTACCATCTCCAGTGCCCTGGTGGGTTGCATTATAGGTGCTTCCATGGGCGGATATATCGGTCAGAGTCTGGGCCGGAAGCGCGGCTTGATCCTGTCGGCCCTCCTCTTTCTCGTATCCGCATTGGGATCCGCCATGCCGGAGCTGCTCAATATTTTAGGTCTGTCCACACTAAGTTCTTTCATTCTGTTCAGGATTATCGGAGGGATTGGAGTGGGTCTGGCCTCCATGCTAAGCCCCATGTATATAGCCGAGATTGCTCCTGCCAACATCAGGGGCAAGTTGGTATCCTGGAACCAGTTTGCCATCATTTTTGGCATGCTGGTGGTCTATTTTGTGAATTATTCCATAGCCCGTGGTCAGGCCGCTGAGTGGATCAACAGCATGGGATGGAGGTGGATGATCGGTTCCGAGATCCTGCCAGCCACCCTCTTTCTGATTCTGCTTCTCTTTGTACCCGAATCGCCCAGGTTCCTGGTTTTAAAACAACAGGAACAAAGGGCGCTCTCCCTGCTCAAAAAGATTAATCCTTCCCGTGCTGAAGAGGTTATGGGCGAGATCAGGGAATCTTTGGTGGAGAAGAAGGCTCCCTGGCTAAGTTTTGGGGGAATGGTCATCCTGCTGGGAATACTGCTTGCCATATTCCAGCAGTTTGTGGGAATCAATGTGGTGCTTTACTATGCGGGTGATATTTTCCGAAGCATGGGTGCAGGGAACGACTCCTCCCTGCTGCAGACTATCATTGTGGGAGCAGTGAACCTGAGCTTTACGGTGCTTGCCATCTTTACGGTGGATCGTTTTGGCAGGAAGCCCCTGATGTTCATTGGAGCCATAGCCATGGGTCTGAGCATGCTGGCCCTTGGATTTTCCTTCTACCTGGGAAAGATGGGCATTCTTTCTCTGATCTTTATGCTTAGTTACACAGCAGCCTTTGCCATGAGCTGGGGACCGGTCACCTGGGTATTACTTTCAGAGATTTTTCCCAACAGCATCAAAGGAGCCATGTCCATAGCCGTGGCTTCCATGTGGGTGGCCAATCTGGCCGTTAGCTGGACCTTTCCCATGCTGAATGAGAGCTCTTTGCTCACCAGAATCTTTAACCATGGTTTCTCCTACTGGATCTATGGACTTATGGGTTTCCTGGCAGCCTGGTTTGTGATAAGAATGGTCCCTGAAACCAAGGGGAAAAGTCTCGAAGAAATTGAAAATATTTGGAAAAAATAGCAACCATGAAAAGAAAAATCATCATTTCAAAGTCAGTCATCATGTTTTTAATGGCACTTATTTTAGGCTCCTGTTCCGCTGAAAGTCAGGATTCTGCCACCCTCAAATTCTACGTGGGTTCTTCGGGTTCGCAGGAACACTCCATATTTCTCTGTGAACTGAATCCCGAAAGCATGGAATTTGTCAGACTGGATTCCTTTGCAGGAGCCAAAGGAGCTTCCTACCTGGCCCCTTCTCCAGACTTCAAATACCTCTATGCCATCAACCAGGAGCAAAGCGATCCTGATACCAGACATTCCACGGTAACATCCTTTGGGGTGGATCCCCTCACACGGGAGCTAAGCTTAATTAACTCTCAATCCAGTGAGGGAGGCGGCATTTGCCATATTCACTGCACAATGGACGGGAAGTATATATTTGCCGCCAATTACGGCAGTGGTCATGCCACAGCCCTGCCTTTACATGATGGAGAGATACAGCCAGCTACCGGTGTGGTCATTGGCGATGGAAGTGGTCCTGTGGAACGAAGACAGGGAGGTCCGCACGCACACCAGGTGGTATTGGATCCCGGTCAAAAATTCCTGCTGGTACCCGACCTGGGAACCGATAAAGTCTTCATATATTCTTTTGATTCATCCACCGGACTATTAAGTCCCAATTCTCAGCAAGCTTATCTGCATCTTACTCCCGGATCGGGTCCCCGTCACCTGGACTTCCATCCGGATGGACATTTTCTCTATGTGGTCAATGAATTGAATTATTCCCTCACCGCCTGCCGCTGGGATCCTTCCACCGGTAGCCTGGAGGAAATCAATACAGTCCTGACGGTGGAGGAAAGTCACGAAGGCATGAAATACCCGGCTGCTGTAAGGGTACATCCCAATGGAAAGTTTGTATATGCTTCCACCCGTGGTGAAAATTCTTGTATTTCCACATTCCGCATTGCTGAAGATGGTTCCATAGAGCGAAAACAGATCATGGAAAATGTGCCTTTCTGGCCTCGTGATTTTAACCTGGATCCCTCGGGAGACTTCCTGATTTCTGCCGGAGAGCGGTCCAACGACATCAGGCTTTATACCATCGATCAGGAAAGTGGTTTATTGACTGAGAGTTCAAGTTCCCTGGAGCTGCCCGCCCCGGCAAACATTGTGTTTCTGCCCTAGAGGCTGCTTGGCTAAAACAGCTTCAGAATGCCATAGACGCCTACCAGGAGTATGGCCAGGCAGGAAATTAGCAGGAGGATTTTGTAGATCCTTCCCGGCTCAATCGCCTTTTCCCCGGATTTGAACCGGAACCACAAGCCGGCGATCACCACGATGAAGAGCATCACAAAGGTGGCTATGCCTCCGATGGTGACCATAAGTACCGGCAATTTGATCAGGAGGAAGGCAATGGTCCATAATACCGGAAAAACAACGGCCAAAATCCGTATGGTCCTCAAGCGTGCTTTCACGTCGGAGAAGTCGATCCATCCCACCACCCCGAAGAGATCAGAAAATACCCGCGTTCGAATCGCCAGGGCTGCAAAAAGGGTGGAAAAAAGCACTACAAAAGAGCCTATCAAGAAAATATTTTTCGCGGCCGGTCCCACCGAATCGGTGTAGATACGGCTCAGGGTTTCTATCATCTGATAGCCCTCTGGTAAATCGCCCCGTTCATAAAGTATGGATGCTCCGAGTAAGAAAAAGGCTGCTGTGACAATGGTATAGACCACCATGGATAAAAATGCATCCATGTACATCACTCTGATCCAACCGCGGGCCCTTGCTTCCCATTCCGGACTATTTTCCCGGACTCCGGTATAGCGTGCATATCCTTTTTCAATGCACCAGTAATTATAGGACAGGATTTCATCCCCTCCCACCCCGGTGAGGCCAAAGGCGGCAAAGGCAAAGCCCACGGTACCTCGGGGCAAGCTGAAGGAAAGACCTTCAGCAATATCAGGCCAGGTGACAGCAAATCCCGTATTCTGAACCATAAACAGGGCCAGCAGGGTGAAGACGGTAAAAAGTCCCATAAACACCAGCGAGATTTTCTCCACCACCTCATAGAATCCAAACAACATGACTGTGATCACCACAAAGGCCACCAGGATGGTCCATACTGCTATGGAAAGTGCCGGGATGGCGATGTTCAGGATAATGGCTACCCCGCCGATAATCCCACCCAGTTGTAAGGGTTTGAAGATCCACAGGACCAGCCAGGACCAGGCAGCCCAGCTCACCTTTCGCTTACCGAAACGGGGACCCGGCAATTCGTTCACCAGATTCATGGAAGTGATGCCCCGGGTAATAGACTGACGGCCGAATTCCAGTTGTAAGACGATTTTCACCAGGCAGCTTACAAGAATCACCCAGAGTGTCACAAAACCAGCTTTCGCACCCAGAGAGGTGGTCGCAATCAGTTCACCGGACCCAACCACCGATGCGGATAGAATGAAACCGGGTCCAAGAAATTTTAGCTTTTGCCTGAAGTTATCCGGTGCTGGTTTGATGGAATCCGCATCCAGCACATAGGGATCTTTATGCTCTTTCATGGGCTATCTTTAACGCTGTACCCTGGCATTACCCTGCCAGATGCTCCAAACCTGCTCCTCATCGGCCGGCTGGGCATAGTCTGTTTCCAGAGTAGCTACCAGGGCCCCGCTGGCCCATCCGAACTGTATCCACTTCTGAGCATCCCATCCTTTGAGTATGGCATAAAGCATGCCGCTCACAAAACCGTCGCCGCCTCCTATCCTGTCGTAAACATAGATTTCCCGAGGCTCCACCACATGCCAGTTCCCATTTTCCGAGATAATTCCTCCCCACATATGCATATTGGCACTGATGACCTGGCGAAGGGTGGTAGCATAGACCGAAACATCGGGGAAAGCTTCCTGCACCTGCTTAATCATGCCTTTGAATCCTTCGATCTTATCGCCAAGATCCTTCCCTCCTGCCTCCGGACCTTCGATACCCAGGCAAAGCTGAAAATCCTCTTCGTTGCCAATCAGTATATCTGAAATGGATGCAATTTCTCCGAATACCTTGTGTAATTCCTCTTCCCGGCCTTCCCAGAAAGAAGCTCTGTGATTCAAATCAAAGGAAATCCTTGTCCCATGCTTTTTTGCTGCCCTGGCAATGGCCAGGCAAAATTGGCTGGTCTCTGGTGAAAGAGCAGCAATGAGCCCTGACAGATGCAAAACTTGTGCTCCCTCTGTTACAAAAATGCGATCCAGGTCAAAATCTTTGATATTCAGAGTACGTCCCACCTCCCCTGCCCGATCGTTATGCACCCGGGGTCCTCGCGATCCGTGACCCGAATCTGCAATATTGATCTGATGCCGGAAGCCCCAGGGATTCCCCTGATCCACTTCAGGCCCCTCATAATCCATATGCCGGCTGGCCAGATTGTCTTTGATAAAACGTGCGATGGGACTCCCTTTTACAAAACTGGTGAGGATCTTTACAGGCAGTCCCAGGTAAGATGCCGTGGATCCTACATTGGATTCGGCACTGGTGGCCTGCATTTTAAATAATTCACTGCTGTGGACCGGCTGCCCGTTCACCGGTGTGATACGAATTCCCATGCTGGTGGGAATGATCATGGCATATTTGGCATCTTTTTTCAGCTCCATTTGTACTTCTGTTTTTCCTTTTTTTGTTTGTATTTACCTGTCCACCCTGGCAGATCCCCCACCCTTAAGCTTTTCCACTTCCTTGAGTGTGGCCATGCTGGTATCGCCCGGTGTGGTCATGGCCAGGGCTCCATGTGCAGCTCCGTATTCCACTGCCTCCTGAGCATCGCCTGTACTCATGAATCCGTAGATCAAACCTGAAGCAAAGGAATCACCTCCTCCAACCCGGTCGAAGATCTCCAGATCCTCCCGATGGCTTGCTTCATGGAATAATCCCTGGTAATAGCACAGAGCTCCCCAGGAATTTACCGTAGCTGTCTTGACTGTTCGAAGCGTGGTGGCTACTACCTTAAAGTTGGGATAAGCCTTAACTGCTTCCCCGATCATGGAAATATAACCTGCATGATCCAGACTGGAAAGGTTTTCATCTGCACCCTTCACCTCGAAACCCAGAGAGGCCGTAAAATCCTCTTCATTTCCAATCATCACGTCCACGTATTTGGCCAGCCTGCGATTCACCTCCTGGGCCTTCTTTTGTCCCCCGATGGCCTTCCAGAGAGAAGGCCTGTAATTCAGATCGTATGAGATGACGGTCCCGTGCTTCCTGGCAGCCTGCATAGCTTCTTCAATCACATCAGCTGTGGAATCCGAAAGACCTGCATAGATACCTCCGGTATGGAACCATTGCGAACCTAGAGTGCCGAAAATATAATCCCAGTCCACCTGGCCCTTTTTCATCTGGCTGGCGGCTGTTAATCCCCGGTCACTAACACCCAGGGCTCCCCGGATCCCAAAGCCTCTTTCGGTAAAATTCAGTCCGTTTCGCACACTTCTTCCAATGCCATCGTAGGGCACCCACTGAATATGTTCCGTATCCACACCTCCCTGCATAATAAAATCTTCCACCAGTCTTCCCACCGCATTGTCGGCAAAGGCAGTAACAACGGCTGTGGGTAATCTAAAACACTTTCTCAGGCCTCTGGCAACGTTATATTCACCTCCGCCCTCCCAGGCCTGGAAATGACGGCTTGTACTTACACGACCATCGCCGGGATCAAGCCTCAGCATGATTTCACCCAGGGAAACACATGCATATTTGCATTGACTAAGCTTTTTGATTTCGAGTTTTTCCATAAACTATGCTGTTGTACTGAGCTAAAATTAACCATTTTACCTGAGAGGGCCTCCTATTTAAGGCCTGTCGTCTTCTCCCTTGGCCACATGCCTTATAATCCTTCTGGATCTGAATCCCCGTATATACTGGTAATCGCCGTTCATATACCTGTGCGTTAATCCCCAGCGTAATATTTCAGTGGGTTCAGCTTCATTATCTGCAGAACGGTTTAAACCTATGGCATGAGGTGCACCCTTAATTACTGACTGAATTTCAAAGTTGATTCCATCGGGCGACCATTGAATTGTATTTTTTTCCGGGCCATCGGTGGTGATCAAAGAGGCAATCCCATTCTGATAGGGCCATACACATATCTCATGACCACTATTGGAAATGGGGTTATAGGGTGATTTTATGTAAGGACCGGTAGCTTGGTCTGCAATGGCTACCCCATGTCGTATCTGGCGTCCTCCAAAGGTGATCTCCTCGCCCATTTGCTCCCCTTTGTAATAGAGGTAGAACTTATTTTTATAGGGCACAATACAGGGGTCATGAACCTTATGGCTGTCGAAATCGCCCTTTTTAAGCACTTGAAAACGATTGTCCTCCTCCCCTTTCCAAACTCCGTTATCGGCCGGACTGAGAATGGGTTCATCTGTTTTGGTCCAGGGTCCTCGGGGGGAGTCTGACCAGGCCAGTCCCACCTGGTTCTTTGCCCTCACCGCATAGGGAGATTTTATGCACTGATAGCACAGGTAATACCTTCCCTCCCACTGCATTACCTCCACGGTAAAGACCGAGCGATCGTCGTAAGCCCCTTCAGGTCCCCTCGGGACTGCCATCCCTTCCTCTTTCCAGCTTAATCCGTCTTCCGAGGTGGCATACCAGATATCGCAGCGATCCCAGGGGAATACCTTGTCCACTTCAATATCGCCTGAAAAACCCTGTGTGGGTCCTGTACTCCGGGAATACCAGACATAGAACAGGTCGTCGATCTTCAATATGGCACTGGGATCACGTCTTACCACCCCGTCTTCATAGGCCAGATCACCCTCCAAATCAAATTCCTCAAACTCGATGAACCAGTCGCTGTCCTTCTTTCCCCATTGCAGGGCCCGGATAGAAGCCGCACTGAGATGATCCGGGTCTGTGATTCCCAGCCGGTCAAAGTCTTCATCGGTATATATGCCGGGATCCTTAGCCTTGTTCCCGGCTTCCCCGGTCATACAGGAAACCAGCCACAAAGCCGGTATCAGAACATACAGAATGCTGAATCGTTTCACCACTGATTGTCTTCGGTTTAATAAAAGCCCCAGGGAAATCCGTCCAGGGCCAGGGTATCTCCCATTTCTGCCTGCAATTCCTCCAGTTTGACAAACATCTGCCGGATACGGTCCGTATGCCTGGAACCCCTGGATAAATCGTGGATTTCGTCCGGATCACTGACCAGGTCGAAAAGTTTGAAGACCTGGGCTTTGGGATAAACGATCAATTTGTAGCCATCCATTCTGATCATTCGCTGAAGATCCATATAGGCTCCGTAAACTTCGGGATAATCGGATACTTCCTTCTCACCTTCAATAAAGGCTTTCAGGCTGTTAAACTCCACCCATTGGGGCACTTCCCCTCCTGCATATTCGAAACTGGTGGCCATAATGTCCTGAAGGTAAACAGCCATTTCCTTACGCTTGCCTTTGGGTATGTCGGGTCCCACAACAATCATGGGCGGCCGTAGAGAATGATCGTACATACTCTGTTTACCCATTAATCCATGCTGGCCTACTGCCAAACCATGATCGGCCGAAAAGAAGATATAGGTATTGTCGGCCTGACCTGTGGCCTCCAGGTGATCAAGAATCCGTCCGATTTGCTGATCCATGTGAGAGATAATGGCATAATATTCCTGCCTGTGCACCTTTACCGCATATTCTGTTCGTGGGAAGGGGCCCAGCTTCTCATCCCTCAGGTTGGCACTGCAACCAATGGAGTCTTTTAAAGGATATTCAGGCAGGTAATTCTCAGGAAGAGCAATGTCCCTCAGCGGATACATTTCCACAAACTCCTCGGGACTCTGCCTGGGATCGTGGGGTGCATTAAAGGCCACGTACATGAAAAAGGGATTTTCAGACTGGGCCGATTGGTCCAGGAAGCCCATGGTCTCGTTGGCCACCACTTCGCTCCAGTGGCTTCCCCCTTCCCAGAATCCTCCAAAGGCTGTATCCCAGGGGGTCCATTCCCAGTCGTCGCTGTCAAGAGGGCGGTCATACATTTCAGGGACCTGTCCGGGCATGCCCCCACGCACCGTTCCCACATTCTGAAAGATCTTTGGCGGAGCTATATTCACGTGCCACTTACCGGTCATATAGGTATCGTATCCTAGCCTTTCCATTTCCTTGCTCCAGAGTTCTCCCCTGCTTGCCAGGGTATCGAGCTGGGTTTCCAGGGCATTGGCCCTCCAGAGAAATTTTCCGGTATTGAACATGGTGCGGGAAGCCACACAAATGGCTCCGTGCCACCCTCCCATGTTATAGACCGTAGTAAAAACGGTGCCCTGTCTTGCAAGCTCATCCAGGGTGGGTGTAAACACTTCCTCATTGCCCAATTCACGAATGGTATTATAACACTGATCATCGGCAAAAACGAAGAGGATATTGGGTGCTTCACCCCTTTTTCCACAGGCAGAAAATAACAGGGCAGTTAGGCAAATAATCAGTAAGCGCTTCATGACATGATTCTATTGGGTTTCGATTTTAAATACCACTGCCATCGGATCGGGCGACTCCTCCGGTAAAACCAGGGATATGCCCTGCTCACCAAGTTCCCATGCAAGATCTGCAGAGGAGCCCAGAAGCGAAATCGAGCTGATGTCCAGAGCTTCAGGAAGATTTTCGGCTGCAAAAGAGGTGAATACTACTTCTTCACCAGCTCCTGGCCAACCTAAGATGGTGGCGTAGATTACGTCGTCTTTGGAGGTATAACGCACGTCTTTCGAAGAATACTTGATTTTCAGGAACTCCTGGTGATTTTTAAAATGGCCTTCGGGCTCCTTGGTGGGGCCTTCCCCAAAGGTATACCAGGGCCTGGTTTCGTAAATGGCTTCGCCGTAAGCATCCAGCCATGCTCCCATGTCCAGTAAAACCTGCTTCTGGTTATCCGGGATGGTACCATCGGCCATGGGAGATACGTTAAGTAAGAGAACACCATTCTTACTTACTATATCGATAAGTACATGAAGTACATCGGCGGATGTTTTGATGTTCAAATTCTCGGTATAACACCAGCTGCCCTTGGAGATGGTCTCGTCGGTCATCCAGGGCACCTCACCTATGCGGTTTTTCCGGGATTTCTCCAGGTCGTCGACCGTATAGTTGATGGGTAGATCGTCCTGCTTACGTACGATCACTACTTCCCTGTCCCACTTCTGTGCTTCATTGAGGTAGTAGGCGGAAAACTTCTGCCGGTATTCTTCCGGAATCAGGTCCAGCACGTAGTCAAACCAGATGATATCGGGCTGATACTGGTCGATGACTTCCTTCAATTTTCCATACCAGATATCTTCGTACCAGACATCTTCGTCCATGTTGCCATAAAGCAATTGTAATTTAGAATCCTCCGAGGAGGTGGGCATGTCTTTTTTGTAAGGAAAATGGCTGAACTGGTAGGGCGTATGGTCGTCGGTGAATATGCTGTCGTGACGCTGCAGTTGCTTGGCATGGTGAAAGGTGGTGATCAATTTGATATCCCGCTTTTTCAACTCTGCCGCCAGGAGTCCGGTTATATCCTTTTTAGGTCCCATATCAGCCACGTTCCAGGGAGTTGCCTTACTGTCCCACATGGCGAAACCATCGTGGTGTTCAGCCACAGGTCCGGCAAATCGGGCCCCGGCCTTCTGAAAGAGATCGGCCCACTCTGCTGCATCAAAATGCTCTGCTTTAAACATGGGCACAAAATCGTGGTAACCAAACTCGGAAGGATGACCATAGGTCTCCAGATGATGTCTGTAAATGGAGTGGCTTTCCTCGTGCATATGACGGGGATACCATTCGCTTCCAAAGGCTGGCACCGAATAAACACCCCAGTGGAAATAGATGCCCAGTTTTGCATCCTGAAACCACTGTGGAGAAGCAGGGTGCTTCGCCAGGGATTCCCAATCGGCTGAATAAACCGGTTCTTCGCTTGTTTCCGGAGTTTTAGGACCTGCACATGCAACAATTGTTGCCATGATTACCAGGATACTTAGCTTTTTCATTGTAATCGGTTTTAGGATGTAAAATCTACTAATATTTTCATAATTTTTCCAGGAGCATCGGCCCAGGCCAAAAAGGCCTCTGCGGCCTCTTCTGCCTTTATCACACGACTGACCATGCTATCCATGGGGAAAGTACCTTTCTCCAGATAGGCAATGACAGAAGCAAAATCTTCAGCTGTGGCATTCCGCGATCCCAAGATATCCATCTCCTTCTGTACAAAAAGTTTGGTGGCAAAGCTAACCTCATTGCCTGCATAACCAATACAGACAACCCTGCCGGTAAAGGCTACCACATCCACTGCTGTTCTGTATGTAAGCGGATTCCCTGCAGCTTCAACTACCACGTCTGGCCCCCTTCCCTTTGTTATCTCCTCCAGGTCTTTTTGCAGTTCGCCAATGCCGGAATTAAGTGCATGCGTAGCCCCCAGTTGTGAGGCCAGCTTCAGTTTATGATCGTCTATATCCACGGCAATCACAGTTTTTCCCTTCTGAACTGCATGTACTATAGCACCAACTCCTATCATTCCGCATCCCAAAACCATCACCGTATCCGAAGGCCCAACACGGCCACGCTCAATGGCATGAAAACCCACAGTAAGGGGCTCCACCATGGCCAGTTCCTGTGCACCCAGTGAGGGTGCCTTTAATACTTTTTGCCAGGGCAGTACCAGAAACTCCTGCATGGCACCGTCACGCTGCACACCCAGTGTCTGGTTGAACTGGCAGGCATTGTTTCGACCTCGCAGACAGGAAGGGCATTCCCCACAAGAAGTATAGGGCACAACAGTAACTGCTTCGCCTATGCGAAAATCGGAGGGTACCCCCGGACCCAGCTCTTCAATGGTGGCCATAATCTCATGACCGGGCACCCTGGGATACTGCACCATGGGATTTTTTCCCAGGTAGGTGCTCAGATCCGATCCACAGAAGCCCACATATTGTATCTTAAGCAGTAGCTCTGCTTCACCAGCACGGGGTTTTTCCTTATTTACCAGGCTAACCTTACCTGGCTTATCAATGTGTATGGCTTTCATATGCAAAATTAAAGATAGCTATAGCCCGGATCGATTAGTCCCTTTTCCATCATATCTTTCCAGAACTTTGGCGGAATTTCTTTCTGCAATATTTCCACATTTCGCTTCATTTTCTCTGGTTTGCTGGTATTCAGCGCCAGACTGACTATGGCCGGGTGAGAAATTCCAAACTGCATACAGGCATCCGCGGGATTCACTGAATGCTCAGAACAGGTCTCCAGAAAGGCCTTCCGCCAGGTAAATAACATTTGACCTGAGTCCGAAGCCGGATCCACTTCCCGGTAATCGAATTTATCTCCACCTGTTAGAAATCCCCCGTGAAATACCGCCGAATTGATGATGCCAACTCCCTGAGAGTCGAGCCGATCCATAAAGTCCAGGATCTCCCCTGGGTGAGAGAAAACCGTAAAGCTATTGGCAAACATCACCCAGTCGAAACTCACATGTTCATAGAGCTCCCGGATAATGGTCCAGTCCTTGGAACCAATTCCGACGGCATTTACTTTCCCTTCCTTCTTCAGATCAAACAAAGCCCTGTAGGATTCCAGTATTTCTGTGAATCTCTTTGCCCTGTCTGCCGCATCCGGAGCAGCATGCAAATATTCATCCGGATCGTGGATGGAAACCACCTCCGACCGGTAAGTTCCACCCAGCAACTCATTGCCCTGCTCAAAGCATTTAATGATTTCACCGTAGCCAAAGGTCTGGATACAATCGTTTTCCAGGTCAGCCCAGGCACCGGGCTCAAAGGTGGGTTCCTCAGTGCTCAGGGGCACCCGGTACCATCCCAGTTTGTTGCTGATTACAAGCTCTTCGGGCCGTATATTTAATTTGGCCAGCCCTTTCCCAATGACTTCCAGTGCCAGACCCGCTCCGTATTTACCAGCCGTATCGATGACCACTGGTTTATCGGTACACTCAAACCACATCTCCATCAAGGCCAGCTTTTGTTCCATGGGCAAGGCGGTGTAGAGATTACCCAGATATGAAGTACCATAAACCACCTGTGGGACAGAGAGTCCCGTGTTACCAAGAGCTGATTTCTTACTCAATTTCATTTCCAAAACCCTAATGGGCAAATGTTCTGGTGCGGAATCCATATATGGCAATAACCACAAAACACACCAGAGGAATGATGAAGCTAAAATTCTCTGCAGGCATGGAAAAGATAGTCCCCTGCTCAATGATCAGGGCCTGCAGCGGGGGCATAACCGATCCTCCCAGAATGGCCATGATGAGTCCGGCTGCCCCGAACTTGGCATCTTCACCCAATCCCCTGAGAGCGATACCATAGATGGTAGGGAACATCAATGACATAAAGGCCGAAACACCCACCAGGCAATAGAGCCCGAAGATGCCCTGGAACAGGATGACACCAGATACCATGACAAATCCACCCATGGCAAAAAACATCAGCAAACGACCGGGCCTTACATATTTCATCAGGAAGGTGCTTATAAAACGGCTCACGATGAATATGGCCATGGCCACCTTGTTGTATTGCTGACTCAGCACTTCCGCTTCCTGCTCACCCATTCCCTGACTCATGAAATATCGGGTACCGTAGTGAATAATAAAGGTCCAGCACATGATCTGTACACCCACATAGAAAAACTGGGCCACCACCCCTTCCCGGTACCTGGGGATGGCGAAAATGCGTTTGAGGGTAGGAATAAAATCAATGGAGTGATTTTGATCTGCATTCCTTGGCATCTTCACTATGGCAATTACGGCAAACATGACCAGGATCACTATCCCGATGGTAATATAGGGCGAAGCCAGGATGTTGAGATCGCTCATTTTCATGACTTCAAATTCCTCCGGACTAAGCAGTTTTCTTTGTGCCGTATCGGCCTCGTTGATTCGGGCCTGAATAAAGGTGCTGGCTATGTACATACCGGTAATGGAACCGATGGGGTTAAAGGACTGAGCCAGGTTGAGACGCTGGGTGGAAGATTCTTCTGCCCCCATGGACAGAATGTATGGATTTGCACTAGTTTCCAGAAAGGAAAGTCCGCAGGTAAGTATGAAATAGGCAATGAGGAAAGGCGCATAAACACCCATGGCGCTGGCAGGAATGAATAACAGTGCTCCGGTGGCATAGAGTCCGAGACCCACCAGGATACCAGCCTTGTAGGTGAATTTACGAATGAACATAGCTGCAGGGAAAGCCATGGCGAAGTAGCCCCCGTAAAATGCCACCTGAACCAATGAGCCCTGGG
>Ga0180436_10003739_pt1 | contig 13874 bp, 6 predicted proteins | sample SS_ome_2_FD_132434 | JGI IMG/M metagenome (GOLD analysis project Ga0180436, IMG submission 132434) | Hypersaline lake sediment archaeal communities from the Salton Sea, California, USA - SS_3_S_2 metaG | ecosystem: Environmental > Aquatic > Non-marine Saline and Alkaline > Hypersaline > Sediment...
CCAAATAAGGGGGCACCATGGGGATTTTCAAACGCCATCCGGCGCTGTTTCTGGGTCTCGGCATTATGATGCTGGTGCTGGTGGCATGGTTCGTCCGCCTGCCGTTCATGGAAATCCTGGAACTGAAATATTACGATTTCATGATGGGGCTTCGCGGGGAACCGGCCGACGACGGCAGCATCGTCATGGTCGACATTGACGAAGAGGCCATCGAAAAACTGGGCCGCTGGCCGTGGCCGCGCGCGCTGATCGCCCAGGGTATTGATAAAATCGATGCCGGCAATCCGCGGGTGATCGGCCTCAATCTGCTGCTGACGGAGCCGGAAAAAAGCGACGGACTGCGGGAGCTGGCGCAGCTCAAGCAGCGGTTTGAAGAACAGCTTCTGGCCGCGGGCGGCAAGAACGGGCGGGCCTTTCTCAATGCATTGACCGAAGCCCAAAAGCGCCTGGACAATGACCGCAAGCTGGAAAAAAGCCTGCGCGCTTCCGGCAAAGTGGTGCTGCCCGTTTTTTTCAAGGATTCCCGAGTCGGGGCTGACGCGCGGACGCCCGCCGAAGCGGGGCTGGCCGGAGGCGCCGTCGCGGTGCTCAAGGCGGCGGAAGGCGGCTATGCACCCATCGGCGATGAAATCGTGCTGCCCATCGCCCCTTTTATGGCGGCCGCCAAGGGGATCGGCCACTTCAACCTGGTCTACGACATGGACGGCACCGCCCGACGCGAGCGGCTGCTCTATGCCTATCGCAATCTGTATATTCCGTCCTACACGCTGCGGCTCGCTGCGGCGTATCTCAACCTGCCCCTTGATGATGTCACCGCCGATCTCGGCGCCGCCATTCACATGGGCGATCGGCTGAGCGTGCCCACCACCCGGTACTGTGAGCTGCTGGTGAATTTCAAGGGACAGCACGGGTCTTTCAAGAGCTATTCCTTTTTCGACGTCGTCAACGATAAAATTCCGTTGAGTGTTTTTCAAAACAAGCTGGTGCTGGTAAGCCCCTCGGCGGCCGGCATCATGAATCCCATGAGCACGCCCACCGACCCCACCATGCCGGTGGGGGAATTCAGCGCGCACACCCTGTGGACAATGCTGAACAAGCGGTTTGTCGAACGGCCCGCCTGGGCCGACTTCGCCACCCTGGGGCTGATTCTGATCATCGGGCTGACGGCGTCCCTGCTGCTGCCGCGGCTGAAAGCCATGCTGGCCGGCATTGTTTTCGTCGGGTTGTGCACCCTGCTGATCGCCGGTTCGATTTACCTGTTTGTGGCCGCGGGAGCCTGGGTACCGACCATCTATCCGTTGACCGAACTCGTGCTCGGCTACATCGGCATTGTCAGCATCAGCTATCTCATCACCGAAACCCACAGGGACAAGGTGGAAGGCGAATCCGCCGAAACCAACCGCATGCTGGGGCTCAGCTTTCAGAGTCAGGGCATGCTGGATATGGCCTTTGACAAGTTTCGCAGGGTTCCGGTGGACCAGGAAATGAAAACCATTCTCTACAGTCTGGCCCAGGACTATGAGCGCAAACGCCAGATCAACAAAGCGGCCGCCGTCTATGAGTACATCGAGGAGCACGACAGCCGGTACAAGGATGTTGCCGAACGCAAGAAAAAGCTGATGCAGGCCAGTGAGACCATGGTTTTCGGCGACGGTCTTTTGGGTGGATCGACCGGGGACAACCTCATGGCTTCCGGCAGCGACGTCCGCCCCACCCTGGGCCGCTACGAAATCATCCGGCAGCTGGGGCGCGGTGCCATGGGAATCGTTTACCTGGGACAGGATCCGCGCATCAACCGCACCACCGCCATAAAAACGTTCCGCTTCACCGACGATTTCGATGAGGCCGAAGTCAAGGCGCTTAAAGATAAATTCTTCCGGGAGGCGGAAAGTGCGGGCACATTGTCCCACCCCAATATCGTGACGATATACGACGCCGGCGACGAACAGGATCTGGCCTATATCGCCATGGAGTACCTGGAAGGGGAAGATCTCGAAAAATTCATCAAAAAAGGCCAGCTGCTTCCCATGCGCAAGGTCATCGACTATGTCGCCGACATCGCCGAGGGGCTTGACTACGCCCACAACAAGGGCATCGTTCACCGGGACATCAAACCGGCCAACATCATGCTGCTCAAGAGCGGGGTGGTGAAGATCACCGACTTCGGCATCGCCCGGATTACGGCCACGTCCCAGACGCAGACCGGCATCGTCAAGGGCACCCCTTACTACATGTCGCCGGAGCAGTTTTCCGGCAAAAAAGTCGACGGCCGCTCGGACATCTTTTCACTGGGGGTCATGCTGTACCAGCTGCTGACCGGAACGCTGCCGTTTTTCGCCGACAATCCGGCGGCGCTGATGAACAAGATAATGAATGTCCCCCATGTGGATCCACGGACCGTCAACCCCAAAATTATGAAACCCATGGTGCAGATTCTAAACAAAGCCCTGGCCAAAACACGCGATCAACGCTATCAGCGGGCGGTTCATATGGCAGCCCATCTGCGGCAGACGGGAAAACATATGGATGCGCTTGTCGCCCGGCGCAAAACATCCGCTTCAACCGCCGCGGCCGTCGAGGGCGGCACTTGACCCCCGCTGGTTTTTGTTATATCAATTGGCGGCAATCGGCCTTTGCCCAGCAAAATATTTCACGATCATTCGGATGCGCCGCGACACGCCTATGTTTCGTATTGAATCAGCCGGTATAACGGACGTTGGAAAACGACGCCGCAACAATGAGGACGCTATGTTTCTGGACGACGAGAAGCAGCTTTATATCGTCGCCGACGGCATGGGGGGGCATCAGGCCGGTGAAGTGGCCAGCGAAATGGTTGTGGATTCGCTGCGCGCCTACATGGAGCGGTTCAACGAGAACGCAGCGGTTGAAGAATTGTCCGATCCGGACGATTCCCTGTCCAAGGCGGCCAATCGCCTGTTGTCCGGCATTTATCTCGCCAACAAGAGCGTTTATCAGGCCGCACACAGCAAGGAAGCCTATACCGGCATGGGATCCACCGTTTCCACGGTCTACTTCGACGGCGGTACGCTGATCGCCGCCAATGTGGGCGACAGCCCAATTTATCTTGTCCACGACGGCAATATCGAACGCCTGTCCGTGCCGCACACGGTGATGGCGGAGTTGGATTCCCGGAAAGCCGAGCGTCTCGGCGGAGAATTCCGGCATGTGTTGACCAGGGCGATCGGCGTCAACGAAACCGTTCAGGCCGACATATCCGAAATCCAGTGTTTTAAAGGCGACATACTGGTCATTGGATCCGACGGCCTGAGCGACAAGATTGAACAGCACGAAATCAAGGAAGTCGTCCGCAGGGATCGGCCGATGAAGGCCTGCCGTCAGCTGGTGGAGCTGGCCAATGAGCGCGGCGGCGATGACAACATCACGGTCGTTGTTTTAAAGGTGAAGAACAGGCAGTCGAAAATCGGTCGTTTCTTCCGTTCTTTCTTCAAAGGCTGATCAGTGCCGCGGGAAACGGTTCCGGCCCGGGCATGACGTCGGCCCTAATGATTTGACATTTGTATTGAAGAGGGTAGCAAGATGCCGACACTCACGCTGAAATTTAAAGACACCCGCATAAAGACCTTTTCGATTGCGGAAGGTGAAAAACTGTCCATCGGACGACGTGAGACCAATGACATTGTTATTGAAAATCTGGCGGTTTCCGGGTTTCATGCCAAGATCGATGCCATTGAAAAAGGCTATCTGCTGACCGATCTGAAAAGCAAGAACGGCACCTTTGTCAACGGCCAGATGGTTTCCACCCACTGGCTGGGCCATGGCGATGTGATCAGCGTGGGCAAGCACACCCTCATTTTTGTGCACGAGGGCGGCAAGCCCCAGACCGCGCCGGCGGACGACGGCATGGATAAAACCATGGTCATGGAAACCGGCCAGTATAAGGAACTGCTGGCCAAAAACGCCGCCGAGGCCGGCGGCGCCTCTTCGGATCGGGAGCCGGCGGCGCTGTTGTCGTTTCTGTCGGGCGCCAAGGGGGATGTGGAAATTCAGAAAAAGCTCGTCAAAATCGGCAAGGACCCCTCCTCGGACATCGTGGTGGGGGGCCTGATGACCGCCAAAACCGCCGCCACCATCAGCAAACGCCCCAACGGCTATTATATCAGCTATGTCGGCGGCATGGCCAAGCCTAAGGTCAACGACGTGGTCGTGCGGGAATCCATTCAGTTGAAGGAATTTGACATCATCGAAATCGGCCCCGCTAAAATGCAGTTCATTTTCAAAACCGGTTCCTGACAGCGCGACCGTATGCCGGGCATCAGCGTCACCACCGGTAACCGACTCGATCTTCTGGCCCGCGCGCTGGCACGGCAGGTAAGACGACCGCTGCGTTCTGTTTTCAGCGTGGAAACCATCGTCGTGCAAAGCGCCGGGATGGCCCGCTGGGTCTCGCTGCAGCTGGCGGCCCTCAACGGGGTTCACTGTCGGGCCGCATTTCCGTTTCCCAACGCCTTTTTTGACGAATTTTGCCGGAACCTTTTGCCGGAAGCGGCGGAGACGGATCCTTACGCGGCGGACATGCTGCTGTTCCGGATTCTGGGGGTGCTGTCAAGCCGGATCGAACATTCCGCATACCAGGAGCTGCGCAGCTATATCCATCGCGGGCCCCGATCCCTCAAGTGTTTTCAGCTGGCCGCAAAAATCGCCGATCTGTTTGATCAATACCTCGTTTTCAGACCGGACATGCTGACGGAATGGGAAAAGGGCGCGGTTCCTTCGAACGCCGGAGACCGCTGGCAGGCGGACATGTGGCGGCAGCTCACAAAAGAGGAAGCTTCGCCGCATCGCGCACGGCGCCTGGTTCACCTGCTGAACGCCATTCAATCCGGTGCCGTTGACCCCTCCGCCGTGCCGGAGCGCGTATCAGTTTTTGGAATCACCTATCTGCCGTCCTTTCATCTGCGCGTGCTGGAAGCCGTATCCCGGTTGACCGAGGTCCATTATTATTTTTTAAATCCCTGCCGCGAATACTGGGCCGACATCGTCACGGAACCGGAAGCCGGCCGCATCCGCCGCCGCTATCAAAAAAGCGGCCTCCCGGACAGCGACCTCCATCTGGAAAAGGGCAATCGGCTTCTGGCCTCCATGGGGGCGCAGGGCCGCCATTTTCTATCGGTTGTCACGACGATGGACGGCCGCATGACGGAACACTTCACGGATCCGTCATCCGGCGGCATGCTGGCCCAAATCCAGTCGGACATTCTGAATTTGCGGGATGTGGACGACGGCGGCGCAACCTTCGGGGATGCATCGGGGGTTCGCGACGGCCGCCGGCGCCGCCGGCCGCCCGCGCTGGATGACAGCCTGCAGTTTCACGCCTGTCACAGTCCACTGCGGGAAATTGAAGTGCTGTATGACCAGCTGCTGGCCATGTTCGCGGACGACGGCGGATTGAAGCCGGAGGATGTCATCGTAATGACGCCGGACATCGAAACCTATGCGCCTCTGGTTCAGGCGGTGTTTGAAACGCCTTACGATGAGCGGACGGCGATACCTTTTACGGTGGCGGATAAAAGCATGCTCGCCGAAAGCCAGGAGATTCAGGCCTTCAACGCCGTGCTGGCGCTTGCTGAATCGCGCTGGGAGGCCAGCACGGTGATGGCGCTTTTGGAGTTCGATATCATCCGCGACCGCTTTGGTTTGACCGAAAAGGGACTCGAGGTCATTGCGCACTGGATACGGTCGCTCAACATCCGCTGGGGATATGACGGCGACAGTCGACTTCGGCACGGCGCGCCGGATTTTCCGGAGAACACCTGGCGCGCCGGTATCGACCGCCTGCTGCTGGGGCTGCTCATGCCCGGCGGCGGCAGGCGTTTTTTTCAGGGTATTCTCCCCTGCGATGACATCGAAGGCGCTGATGGGGATCTATTGGGGCGCTTTTTACATTTTTTGGAATCCGTCCGGGCCGCGGCGGATGCCGTCGGCCGAACACGCCCTCTGGCGGCCTGGGCGCCGGTGCTGGGCGGGATTCTCGACACCTTGTTTTCGGCGGCGGATGCGTATGAAAGAACCCTGCAGCGTCTGCGGCAGATGCTGGATCGTCTGGCGGATATCGCGGATCATCTGCCGGTTGATCTTCCGATTGATGCGGCGTCCATGCGCTATTACATCCGGCGGTATTTTTGCAGCCGTTCTTTCGGAACCGGCTTTCTCGCCGGGGGGCTGACCGTCTGTGCCATGCTGCCCATGCGCAGCATCCCATCCAAAGTGATCTGCCTTATAGGGATGAACATGGACTGTTTTCCGCGCAAAGACATCGTCCAGCGCTTCGATCTCATGGCCCGCGCACCCCGCTCCGGCGACCGTTCGGTTCGCAGGGATGACCGATATCTGTTTCTCGAGTCCCTTGTGTCCGCCCAAAAGTGCCTTTACATCAGCTATGTCGGCATGGACGAAAAAGACAATTCGCGGTTGACGCCATCCGTCCTGGTGAGTGAATTGATCGATTATGCCGCCGAAAGATTCGGTGTGCAGCCGGCGGCGCTGGTGACGCAGCATCGTCTTCAGGGATTTTCCAGGGCCTATTATCGCAGCGGGAACGCGCGTCTGTTCAGTTATTCGGAAGAAAATTACCGTGCCGCCGGGGCTCTGGAGACAAACACACCGCCGGCGCCGTTCGTCGACACCGACATGTCGATCCCGACCGGCGGGGTCGTTGATGCGACGGCATTGACCCGTTTTTTTCAACACCCGGCAAAGTGTTTTCTTCAGGCCCATTTTTCCTTGTCGCTGGAAATCGGCGAAACCGGCTTTGATGACAGGGAACATTTCCGTCTGCAGGGCCTGGAACGCTACAAAGCAGACGAGATCCTCTTCAATGCCGTAATGAACGGGGAGCGGTCGGCGGATCAGCTGCCGGTGCTCAAAGCCAAAGGCATGCTTCCCCACGGCCGCATGGGAGCGCTGGCTTTTCAGAACATGGCGCAGGCGGTTGACCGTTTTGCCGCCCAAATGGTCTGCTGTGGTGTTGAAAGCCGTTCCGATGCGATGGAGCTGGAACTTGCGGTCGGAGATGTGACGCTGGTCGGCCGTCTTCCCGACGCCGGTCAAGAGGGCGTCCGCCGCTGCCGCTACGCGAACCTGAAGGCCGGGGACGTCATTGGGCTGTGGCTCCACCACCTGATGATCTGCTGTGCCGCCGCGAACCGACGTCCGCGGAGTTTACTGATGGGCAAGGATCGTACGGTTACGCTCGCGCCGGTCCAGCGCAGTTGTGATGAACTGGCAAAGCTGCTGCGGATTTACCATGCGGGGCTGCAGCGGCCGTTGCGGTTTTTCCCGGGGGCGTCATATGCGTTTGCCGAAAAACGGCTGAAAGGCAAAAGTCCTTCCCGGGCGCATGCCGCGGCCAAAGCGCAGTGGACGTCCGATTATTTCGGGCGGGGCGAAGGGCGGGACCCTTACGTGCAGCGTTGTTTCGGAGAAACCGATCCGCTGAATTCGGATTTCGAGAACCTGGCGCTTCAAATTGTGGCGCCCCTGCTGGCGCATCTGAACGAGCGGAAAACAGAGGCCTGAAGGGCGTTGAGGCTTTTTCAAACCGGCGCAAGTGCCGATCGGCGCTAAAAGGCCCCCAACTGGCATTTTTTAATTTTGAGACCGAGCTTCTCGCAGGCGGCACCGACGCGCCGCCGCGGGACGTCCGTTTCAGCGGCGATCCGCCAGCAACGGGCACAGGTGACGCGGCCGTTTTCGGCGGCCGCCGACAGGGCGGATGCAACCGCCGGGTCCGTGGGCCGGTCGTCGTCTAAAGCGGTTTTGCCGGGTCCGTGGCCGAACAGCCCCAGCTGGCATTTTTCTATACGGGCTTCCAGAAGGTCGATCGCCACACCCACGTCGGCCGGTGCTTTCCCGAGCTCCGCGGCGACGGCGTGGGCAGCGGCGCAAGCGATGCGCCCGTTGCGAAGCCGGCTGCGCAGTGCATCGCCGACGACGGGGTCAAGTGTTGTTTCGGGAGGGTGTTTGCGGGCATAATGGCCCCGGTCTTCATGTGTCAAGGGAAGTCCTCCTGTGATGCACAAAAACGGTTTGAAAACAAATCGCTTAAAAAAAAGATGGACGCCGGCGGGGACAACCGCGGCCGTCGTCCTTCAGACGCGATGCCCCGGCATACGGGCCTTACGGCATACCAATGGTAAATATGCTCACTGACACCCCTGGCGTCAAGGGAAATGAAAAAGAGACGGATGGAAAATGACGACCCCTGTTGCCCGACCCTTTGACCTCGCCACGGCGCCGCTGTCCGGCGTCAACCTCATCGAGGCGGGGGCCGGTACCGGCAAAACATACACCATCACCGGGCTTTATCTGCGGTTGATCCTGGAAAGGGCATTGCCGGTGGACCGGATTCTGGTGGTGACCTTTACCAGGGCCGCCACAGAGGAGTTGCGCGACCGTATCCGTGGCCGCCTGCGGGAGGCTTTGACGGCGCTGGATTCGGCCGGTCGGCTGGAGGCGGTGATCAAACCATGCACGGCGACAGAGCGGCGGCGGTGTCGATCCATGCGTCTGTTGGAAAATGCGATCCGGCATTTTGACATGGCGGCCGTTTCCACCATTCACGGGTTGTGCCAGCGCTTGCTGCAGGAAAATGTCTTTGAAACCGACAGCCTGTTTGACACCGAACTGGTGTCGGATTCAGCCGATATGCTGTCCGCGGTCGCGGAAGACTTCTGGCGGCGCCGCTTTTATCAGCTGGACGATGAGCCCGCCGCTTATCTGATGCAGCATTCGGGCGGGCCGGATTATTTCAAACAACTGGCCCTGCAGGCCCTGCGTCCCGGCATCCGCGTCATACCGGATGTGTCGGCGCCGCCGGTGTTGACCTTTCTCCAGCCATTCCGGCGTGCTCTGCAGCAGCTGCGCGCGGCGTGGCCGATGCATCGGGAAACCGTTGCGGCGCTGATGATGCAGCCGGCCCTGCACAGCGGCGTTTATGGAAATTTCAAACCGGATCCGCTGGATCCGTCCATTACCGGCCGTCAGTCCAAAGTCGCGTCCCTGCTGAACGGGATGGACCGTCTGCTGCAGACCGACGGCGGCGCGTTCCCCCTGCCGAAACATTTTGAATGCTTTACCGCCGGCAAACTGGAACAGTGCACCCGCAAGGGCATGCCGACACCGTCGCATACGGTGTTTGATTTGTGTGCCGCTGTTCAAACGGCGGCACAGGGGCTCGAGGCGGAATTGGCGGCCATGTTCGTTCACCTGAAGAGGCAATTTCTGACGTATGCCCAGCAGGCGCTGGCGGCGTACAAAGAAAAACGCAACCTGCAGGCGTACGACGATCTGCTGGTCCGCGTCCGCAGCGCGCTGGCGGCGGACCGCGGCAAACCGTTGATCCGGCGGATTCAGCGGCAGTACAAAGCGGCGCTGGTGGACGAATTCCAGGACACCGATTTGGTTCAGTACGATATCTTTCGCCGCCTGTTTTCCGGCCCCGGGCACCTCCTGTTCATGATCGGTGATCCCAAACAGGCGATTTACAGTTTTCGCGGCGCGGATGTTTTTTCATACATGAAAGCCGCTGCCGAGGCGCCGCGGAAGTACACCCTGCTGACGAACTACCGGTCCCGGCCGGATCTTCTGCAGGCCGTCAACACGATTTATGCGGCCCGCAGCCGTCCGTTTTTTTTCAAAGCCATTCCTTTTGAAAGGGCCCGCCCGCCGGACGAAGCGGCGGCCGGCGGCAGCTCGTCCGGCGCCCCTTTGCAATTGTGGTTTGTCGGGTCAAAGGACGGCAGGCCGATGGGGGTGGAAGCCGCCGTGGGCCGCATTGCAGCGGCCGTCGCCGGTGAGGTCGGGCGTCTGGTGGCCGCCGAGGCGGTGCAGGCGCATGACATCGGCATTCTGGTGCGCACCAACCAACAGGCCGACATCATGAAGACGCACCTGCTTGAGAACGGCATACCGGCGGTGGCATACAGCGTCAAAAACATATTTGACACCCATGAGGCGGCCGAAATGCATCAGCTGCTGCTGGGAATCAGCGAACCGTTGAACGAACGGCGCTTGAAGGCCGCGCTGGTGACCGACATGATGGGGGTGACCGCACGCGAACTGGCGGCGGCCGAGGAAGGCGGCGTCGACTGGCGCCGGCGGTTGGTGCGGTGCATGGAATACCACCGCATGTGGCGGCGGCAGGGCTTCATGCCCATGTTCAGACGCCTGATGAAAAGGGAAAATGTACGTCCGCGCCTGTTGGCTTTCAATGATGGCGAAAGACGGCTGACAAATCTGATTCATCTGTCTGAAATTCTACACAAACAGTCGATCGGTTCCCATCTTGGCGTCGCCGCGCTGGTGCGATGGCTGGCGGTGCAGCGGGATCCGAAAACCCCGCGCATGGAAGCCGACCAGCTGCGCCTGGAAAGTGACGCCGATGCCGTTACCATTACAACGATTCACCGCAGCAAAGGCCTGGAGTATCCCGTGGTCTTCTGTCCCTTCGCCTGGGGCGCTTCGTGGGTGAAGGACGATGCCGTCATGTTTCATGCCCCCGGCCGGGACCGTTGTCTGACCGTCGATGTGGGTTCCGCCGCGTATGCCGACAACCGGCTGCGGGCCGCGAATGAACGCCTTTCGGAGAACCTGCGCCTGCTTTATGTCGCCCTGACCCGCGCCGTCCGGCGCTGTTATCTGGTGTGGGGGCGGATCAATACGACCGACACCGCCGCCATGGCCTATTTGATGCATTTCATGGAACCGCTGCCGGCGGATGATGCAAAAACCGATGTGCTCAAAGCCGTCCAGCAATGCATCAAAGGCAAAACCGACGCGGATTTGTGGCAGGATCTCACGAACCTCGCCGCGGCGTCGAAAGGAACCATTGCCCTGAAAATGCTGCCCCGGGAAGCTTCTGAACCGTTTTCGCCGGCGGTCCGGGAAAAAGACCGCGCTCTGGTGTTCAAACCTTTTACAGGCCGCATCGACCGAAGCTGGCGCATCAGCAGCTATTCATCGCTGATCTCGGGCCGGGCCGCCGACCATGAATATCCGGAGCGCGATGATCCCCGGATCCGGGCGGCAACCGCCGCCCCGGCGGTGTACGCCGCCCCGGCCGATGACGCTTCTGGAACGGATGTGCCCGGACCGGACGATACGGTGGTCTCATTTCCGAGGGGAGCGGCTGCGGGATTGTTTTTTCACGCCCTGTTGGAAGAAGTGAACTTCGCCGGCATGGAGGGCCTTGATTTGCGGCGACGGACCGGGCGGATGCTTGAGGCGCACGGGTTTTCAAACGCCTGGCAGCCGGCGGTGGCGGCGATGATCGAGCGCCTGGCGGCTATCCCTCTGGCCAATCCGATGCACACCTTTGCCCTTTCTTCGGTGCCGGAGAGCGATCGCGTCAATGAAATGGAATTCTACTTTCCTCTGAAACGAATCACACCCGCCGCCCTGGCGGACTGTTTTCGGGATCACCTGGATCGGGCCGCGTGCAGCGCTTTTGCCGAGCAGCTTGATCAGCTGGCCTTTCCGGTGACGGAGGGGTTTATGAAAGGCTACATCGATTTGGTGCTCGAAGCCGGCGGCCGGTTTTTTTTGATCGACTGGAAGTCGAATTATCTCGGACCCCGTCCCGGTGACTATGGACCCGATTCGCTGCGGGAGGAAATGCGCCGCTCCTATTATTACCTGCAATATCATTTGTATGCCCTGGCGCTGCATCTTTTTCTGCGCCTGAAAAAGCCGGAATACCGCTATGAAGACCACATGGGAGGTGTCTTTTACATCTTTTTAAGGGGCGTCGCCGCCGGCGGTGATCCGCCCTGCGGCGTGTTTTACGATCGACCGGATCCGGCGCTGATGAATCGTCTGGAAAAACGGCTTGTGTCGTCCGAACAGGTGTGAAATTGAAAGTGCTTTGCGTCCGGCATGTCCGTGCCCATGATGGCTTCGACGGGCGGGGGCTGCGTTTCCGGCGCACAAAGAAACGCAGTGCTTTCGGCGGCGGCCGCACCGCTGCTGTTTCGAACAAACGGAGAAAGAGATAAAGGATGCCTGCATCGGCGGAGAGGTCCGCGGAAATCGATACGAAGCTGGCCGAATTCACGGCCGGGTTGGCCGGAAGCGACAAAACGCTGGTGCATGCCACCGTGGCGCTGCTGAGCCGCCGCGTCAGGGAAGGGGACGTGTGCCTGCCGCTTGCAGTGCATGCGGGCGCTTCGGTTTTTCAAGAAGGCATTGCCGGCAAGACGACCGTTTTTCCGGAGCGGCGCCAATGGCGCCGCCGGCTTTTCAACAGTGGAATCGCCGGCCGGCCGGGGGATCGCCGGCCGCTGATCGTCGACACAGCCGATCGGTTGTATTTTTACCGCTACTGGGCCTATGAGGATCAATTGGCGGCAGGGATTCGAAAGCGCCTCGACGCACCGGTCGCGGCGCTGGATGCCGATCGTTTAAAGGAGAGCCTGACGCGATATTTCCCGGGCGGCGCCGGCGAGGCGGGACAATGGCAGAAGATCGCGGTGATTGCCGCCGTCCGGCACCGGTTTTGTGTGGTGTCCGGTGGTCCCGGTACCGGTAAAACCACGGTTGCGGCCAGGATACTGGCCAGCCTGCAGGATCAGACGCCGTCCCGTCCGTTGCGGATGTTTCTGGCGGCGCCCACCGGCAAGGCCGCCGCCAGGCTGACGGAGGCCATTCAACAGGCAAAGGAGCGGCTGAATCCGGACGACGTGATCCGGCAAAGCATTCCCGACGAGGCGCTCACCATTCATCGCTTGCTGAAGCCTTTTCGCCATTCGCCCTTTTTTCACTACAATGCCGAAAACCGCCTGCCGGCCGATGTGGTGCTGATCGACGAGGCGTCCATGGTGGATCTGCCGTTGCTGGCGAAACTGATGACCGCGCTGCCGTGCCGTGCCAGGCTGATATTGATGGGCGATCGCCACCAACTGGCTTCGGTCGAATCCGGTGCGGTGCTGGCGGACATCTGTGACGTGGGGCGCCGGTATTCCGATGCATTTGTACGTCTGACAGCGGCCTGCGCCGGAAATAAGGCCGCCACGCTTCTTCCCACCGGCGGCGAACCGCCGAACAAAACGGCGGACGCGGTTGTTCGTCTGGAAAAGAGCTTTCGCTTTGCGCCGGACAGCGCCATCAGCCTTGCAACGCACGCCATCAATCATGGCGACGGTGCGGCCGTGCTCAAGGTATTGCAGACCGCACGGACGGAGGAACTGTTCTGGCATCCAGTTGTCGACCTGCAGCTGCTGCGGTCGTCGATTCTGGAAAATTACCGCAGCCTGTTTGTGCGGCCGGACCCGCGTGAGGCCCTGGAAGTCCTTTCGCGCTTCAGAGTGCTTTGTGCCCTCAACAGCGGTCCTTTCGGCGTGCGGGCGATCAACGCCCTGGCCGGGTCCATTCTCCATCAGGCGGGTTTTATTAAAGCGGACAGAGAGGCCGGCGGCATCTGGTATGCGGGGCGGCCGATCCTGATTACCGCCAATGACTACGATCACGGTCTTTACAACGGGGATGTGGGCATCACCCTTTACGATCCCGACAAAAGGGACAGCGGCCTTTTTGTTTTTTTTGACGGTCCCGGCGGCCGGACACGGCGCTTTGTGCCCTATGGATTGCCGGCCCATGAAACCGTCTATGCCATGACGGTTCACAAAAGCCAGGGCTCGGAATTTAACCGCATCCTGATCGTTCTGCCGCCGAAGGACCATCCTCTGCTGACCCGGGAACTGTTGTACACGGCCATGAGCCGCGCCCGGCAAAAAATATCGCTTTTCGCGGGAGAATCTGTTATAAAAGGCGCCGCATCAAGAAAAGTGATACGATCTTCAGGACTGCGCGATCGCCTGTGGCCGCGGAATAATGACACC
>Ga0180436_10003740_pt1 | contig 13874 bp, 9 predicted proteins | sample SS_ome_2_FD_132434 | JGI IMG/M metagenome (GOLD analysis project Ga0180436, IMG submission 132434) | Hypersaline lake sediment archaeal communities from the Salton Sea, California, USA - SS_3_S_2 metaG | ecosystem: Environmental > Aquatic > Non-marine Saline and Alkaline > Hypersaline > Sediment...
AGCCAGGATCTCGCCGTCGTTCGCCAGCCGGCGGGGATGGCGCCGCCCGCGAACTGGTCGGCCGTCTGGCGGCCGCTCGAGCCGTTGCGCGCCTCGGGCGACTACTACCTCTACTACGTTTCCGACGCGCAGCTGGCGCGCTTCGCCGGGGATGTCGAAGTGCTCTACCGCCGAGGACATACGGTCTTGCTCTGGAGTCCGGCGCAGATGCCGCGGCTGACCGCCGCGAGCCGCGCGCAGCTCGACGGGCTCGTTCAACCGGTGCGCATCACCCCTCACGCGAAGGCTTGGCCGCAAGCGGCCCAGGCGGAGCGGGTCGACCCGCCGCGGACCGATTTCCACCCCTTGATCGCGCAGCTGGTCGCCGAGGTCACGATTCCCGAGTACGTCGCCAAGTGGCAGGTGCTCGACGATTTCGAGACGCGCTACTACAGCACGATCCAGAATGAGAACTCCTCGCAGTACATGTACGATCTCTTCGCCTCCTATGGTCTCGAGCCGAGCTTTCACTACTACTCCCACAGCGGCACGCGCCGCAACGTGATCGGCACGCTGCCCGGTGTGGTCGAGCCGGAGAAGGTCGTCTACATCACCGGTCACTTCGATTCGATCAGCGAAGATCCCGAGAACCATGCCCCCGGCGCGGATGACAACGGGAGCGGGACCGCGGCGTTCCTCGAAGCGGCGCGCGTGCTCAGCCAGTACGCCTTCCACTACACGCTCAAGTTCGTCGGCTTCAACAGCGAGGAGCAGGGTCTGATCGGTTCCGAGAATTACGTCGCCGACATCGCGGCACAGGGCGAAGACGTGGTTGCTTGCTTCAACTACGATATGATCGCCTATGCGGGAAACGACCCGGCGCCGCCGGACCTGATCATCTACACCAACTCGAGCTCGTTGCCGTTGGCGGAACTGCTGCGTGACGCGTGCCTCGAGTACGTGCCGACCGAGGTCGAGCCGGTGATCGTCGAGCAGGCGATCGGCGCATCGGATCATGCCTCGTTCTGGGACTACGGCTATCTCGCGCTGCTCGGCATCGAGGAGGAAGCCTGGGGTGGCGACTTCAATCCCTGGTACCACACCAGCGACGATCGCATCGAACGCTACCCGCAAGACTATCCGACGCACGTCACCCAGGCGGCGGTCGCCGCGGCGGCGCAGACGGCGGTCCCGCTGCAGCCGGACGGCGCGTACCTGCAGGTCGAGAGCGTGACGGTCGATGACGACATGGTCGGCTCTTCCTTCGGCAACGGCAATGGCGTCGTCGAGTACGGCGAATCGATCGAGCTCACGCTCTCGCTGATCAATCTGGGACAGCAGGATGCCGGCGCGGTGACGGGCGAGCTGCTGGCGGCGGACGCGTACCTGACGCTGCAGAACACGACCGCCGCCTTCGGTCCGATCCCGGCCGGGGGGGCGGCGAGCAACTCGATCCCCTTGCTGTTCGACATCGCCTCCGATGTGCCCGATGGCCACCGGATCGACTTCGAGCTGGCGATCACCGAGGCGCCCGATACGCTCGCCTTCGCGCTCGACGTTGCCGCCCCCGCGCTCGGCCTCGTCACGGTCACGATCGACGATGCGGCTGGCGGCGACGGCGACGGCATCGCCGAGCCGGGTGAAGCGCTGGCGCTCTCCTTCGCCCTCCAGAACAGCGGCAGCGCCGCCGTCACCGGTCTCAGCGGCGTGCTCAGCGGTGGAGTGTATGTCGCTGTCGATGCGACCGCGCAGCCCTTCGGCGATCTCGCCCCCGGGGCCACCGCTTCCAGCGGTCCGTTTGCCGCCACGATCAGCAGCGAGTGCCCGCCGCTCTATGCTGAGCCGCTGTTGCTCGAACTGAGCGGCGGCAACGGCTTCACCGCGCAAGAGACCTACGTGCTGCAGATCGGCGAGATCTTCCGCGACGCGATCGAGACGGGCGGTGACGCCTGGACCCATGCGGCGGGCGGTGCGGGCTTCAGTGACGAATGGCACCTGGAGACCTACCGCAACCACACGTACGACGGAACGACGTCCTGGAAGTGCGGCGGCAGCGGCGCGGGCGACTACGGCGACCTGCTCCACGCGCTGCTCGAGAGCGATCCCTTCACCCTGCCCCCCGCCGCCACCCTGACGTTCTGGCACTGGATCGAGGCCGAGGTGAGCAGCAGCTATCCCGACTACTGCTACGACGGCGGCCTGCTCGAGATCTCGGTCGACGGCGGCGCGTGGGAGACGCTGACGCCCGACGGCGGCTATCCCTACCTGATCCGCACCGGCGGCACGCCCGGCCCGTTCGCGGCGGAGACGCCCGTCTATAGCGGCAGCCACGGGTGGGAAGAGGTTTCCGTCGACCTGGGCGGGTACGCCGGCACGGCGCGCATCCGCTTCGCGTTTGGCAGCGACGGCGCGGTGGCGGGGGAAGGTTGGTACGTCGACGACGTGGCCGTGACACTGCAGCTCTCCGCTGCCGAAGGTTCGACCGGCCGCCTGCCGCTGGCGCTGCATCCGGCCGGCCGGCGCCCGGCCGATCACCAGGCGGCGGTGCGTCTGGATCTGCCGGCGGCGGGACGTGTAGAGCTGGGCGTCTACGACATCAATGGTCGCCTCGTGCGCACGCTGCACACGGGCGCGCTGAGTGCGGGCGTGCACCCGTTTGTCTGGGATGCGCGCGAAAGCTCGGGGCGGGCGGCCGCGGCGGGCGTCTACTGGATCCGCGCGCAGGTGGGCGGTGAGGCGCGCACGGCGCGCACGGTCATCGTGCGGTAGAGCATCCTTGCAGGGAGATCAACAACGCGCGCGCGGTACGGGCGCGCAAGGGGAGAGGTCATGTTGAACGGTTGGCAGCGTTGCTCGATGCGCATCTTCATTCTGTTGGCCGCCGGCACGAGCCTGGCGCTGGGCGGCATCCATGTCCTGGCCGATGAGTCTCAGACGGCGGGATCTGCGGCCGACGCCGGCTCGCAGGCGTCCCCGGCGCAGGCGGCCTATGCGCGGGGCATCGAGCTTCTGGAGCAAGCGGATTTCGAGGGGGCGCTGGCGCAATTCGCCCTGGCGGCCGAGCAGGCACCGCGCGAGCAATCCTACCGCCAGCAGCACGCGATGGTGCGCCAGGTGATGGCGATGCGCGACGCCGTGACGCAGCAGGAGGACGCGGAGCACCGCGCTGCCATGGAGCAGGCGCTGCGCGCCTTCTACTACCAGTACGGCCTCTACGACGAAGCTCTCGCCCTGGACCGCGCGGCGCTCGAGCGCGTCGCGGCCGAAGCGGAAGACGCGGGGCGCCTCGCCGCCGCGGAGCGGCTGGCCGAGACACAGCTCGAGCGCGGGGAGAACGAGTCGGCCGCCGCCGCGCTCGGCGCATTCCCGGCCGAGGCGCTGACGGCCAACGGGCGCCTCTTGTATGCGCTCGCGCTGGCGCGCGCCGGTCGCGCGCAGGAGGCGAACGCGGTTGTCGATCATGCCGCCTTGACGCAGTCGGAGGAGCCGGCCGAGCGGTACTTCGCCGCGCGGCTCTACGCGCAGCTCGGCAACCAAGAGCGCGTGGTCGCCCACTTGACGCACCTCTTCGAGACGACGCTGCCGAGCCGCCTCGAGGAGCTCAAGACGCGCGTGCGCGCCTGTCCCGACTTCCGCTCACTGGCCGGCGAGCCGAGCTTCGCGCAGGTGCTCGCGACGAAATCGAAGGTCGAGGAATCGAGCTGCAGCTCGGGCGCGAGCTGTGGTGGCTGCCCGCGTGCCAGCCGCTGCGGCCAGTAGTCGCGGGCGGCTTCGTGCGCAACCCGCGGCCGATCATTCAGCTTCTGGTGTTCGCGCTGGTCCTGGCGGGCGTCTTCCTCGTCGGCGGCCACGCGGAGGGGTGGTGTCCCTTCGGCGGTGTCGAGGGGCTCTACACCTACGTGCGCGAGGGGGCCTTGCCCTGCTCGCTGAGCGTTTCGAACTTCTACGTCCTGGGCGGATTGCTGCTGGCGACGTTGCTCCTGCGCCGCGCCTTCTGCGGCTATCTCTGTCCGCTCGGTGCGATCGGGGAAGCGGGCCATGCGCTCGGCCGCCGGCTCGGGCTGCGCGCGCTCACGCCGGGCGCGCGCCTCGACCGCGGGCTGCGCTGGATCAAGTACCCACTGCTGATCGTGCTGCTCGTGTTGACCTACCGCGCGGGTGAACTCATCTTTCGCGGCTTCGATCCCTGCTACGCGTTGATCAGCCGGCACGGGGAAGACATCACCGTTTGGGCCTACGTCTCGCTCGGCGCCCTGGCCGTCGGGTCGCTCTGGGTGCGCGTCCCCTTCTGCCGGTGGCTCTGCCCGCTGGCGGCGGTGATCAATGCCTTCTCGCGCTTTGGCGCGACACGCATCTGGCGCGACCGGGCGACCTGCATCGACTGCGGCCGCTGTGCGCGCGCCTGCCCAACCGGGATCCCGGTCGACCGTCGCGATCAGGTCTACGACGCCGACTGCTACGGTTGCTTCGACTGCGTGCGCGCCTGCCCCGTCGCGGGACCAGCGGCACTCGGCTGGTCGCCGGTCGGGACCCGGCGGCGCTGGCCGCAGGCGATTCTCGTCGGCCTGCTCGTGCTGCTGATCGGCTCGGCGGTCGGCGCGATCTACCTGGCGCCGCAGCCGTCCTTTGTCGCGCTACACGGTGAGCTGCCATCCGATCCCGCCACGCTCGAGCTCACCGTCGGCGACTTGACCTGCCGCGGCCGCGCGAACCTGCTCGTCTACTTCCTGGAGCGCGACGACCTCTACGCCCTCGAGGGGCCCTGGCGCCTCGAGGCCTGGCCGGCGCCCGAGAGCGGGCGCATCCGCCTGGCCTACGACGCCGCGCGCGCCACGCCCGATGAGCTTCGCCACGCGATCACCGAGCCCTACTTCGATCCGATCGACGGCTTCTGGCGCCATTCGCCGTTCTATCTGGCCGACTGAGAACCACATCCCGAGCGCCGGATCCGCGCCCCCCGTGCGTTGGGGGAAGTGAGCGGGCTGCCTGCCCGCTGGCGCAAAGCGCGCTAGAGACGGCCCAGAGGCCGTTGCACCGTGGGATTCGATCCACGGCGAGGATGAGAAACAGGAGGTTAATCATGAAGCAGATGACGCGCGGCAAGCACTGGATGATGGTTATGATCGGCTTGGCGGTTATCGGATGGGTGGTTGGGGGCGCGACCGCCGATGCCCAGCGCCAGGGATGGGGGCGCGCGGCGGGTCAGCCGCCGAGCGCCGAGGCTCCGCAGGCCGAGGGGGGCGCCTGGCCCGAGCCGGGCTGGAGGATCGAGCGCTTCATGGATCGCCTCGACTTGAGCGATGCGCAACGCGAGCAGCTGACGGCGCTGCGGGAAACGGGCCGCGAACGCAACCGCGACCTGAGAAAGCAGTTGCGGCTTGCGAAGCACGAGCTCGAGGGCGAGCTGCTCAAGGACGCACCGAGCCTGACCGAGGTCCGCGAGCTGGCGCGGCGCGTGGGCGAGGTGCGCACCGAGATGCGCATCCAGCGCCTGGAGCAGCGCCTGGCGCTGCGCGACCTGTTGACCGAGGATCAGCGCGAGCGCCTAAACTCGCTGCGCCGGCACCACCGGCGGGGTATGACTCGCGGCGGCCCGCACGGCCATGCACCCTGTGCCCCCGGTTGCCCGAGCGAGAGTGGCCATCACGGCCATTGCGGTCACCACGGCGGGCGCTAGTGCCTGCCTCGGCGGCCGCGCGCGCGGGGGCGACGGTGGATGCCGCGGCGACGGGCGCACATCCCGGCGGTGGGGACGCCCGAGAGGGAGCGCGTAGGGCTTCGTGGACGACGATGCACTCTTGCGGCGCACGGCGCACGGCGACGAGGAGGCCTTCCGCCTCCTCGTCGAACGCTGGCAGGGTCCGGTCTACCGGTTCCTGGCGCGCATGCTCGCCTCGCCCGAGGAGGCGCGCGACGCGGCGCAGGAGACCTTCGTCCGCGTCTTTCGCCACGCGCCGCGCTACCGCGCCGGCGGGCAGTTCCGCGCCTGGCTCTTCCGCATCGCCGGCAATCTCGCCCGCAGCGCCCTTCGCCGGCGCAAGCTCCTTGGCTGGGTGCCCTTCGATCTCGCGCGCCACGATCGCCCCGCCGCCGGCGAGGATGCGCTCGAGCAGCTGGCGCGTAACGAGCGCCGCCGGGCGGTACGCCGCGCGCTGGCCCGCTTGCCGCAGCGCCAGCGTCAGGCGGTGCTGCTGCGGCGCTACGAAGGCATGACGCAACAGGAGATCGCCGCCGCCCTGCAGACGACCGAGGCGGCGGTCGAGTCGCTCCTTCAGCGCGCGCGACGGCAACTTGCCCGCGCGCTGCGCGACGAGGGGAGAACGTCATGAGTTTCCGCGAGAAGGACCTGAAATCCCGCGCGGATGGACGCCCTCCGGCGCCTGGCACCGCGACGAACGGCCATGTTGAACACCTCGTGCGCGCGGCCCTCGACGGTGAGCTGCCGGCCGAAGAGCTGGAGCGGGTACGCGCTCATTGTCGCGCGTGTCCCCACTGCCGCGGGGTGTGGGCGCAGATGCGTGCGCTATGCGAGATGCTCACCCCGGATGATGTCGGCTCGACGCCGAGCCTCTGGCCGGCCGTCGCCGCTGAGGTCGCGCGGCGCCGCGCGCAGGGAGGCCGGCCGTTCGGGTTCTCGTTTGCGATGGGGGCCGCGGCCGCCGCGGCCGCCGGGCTGCTGCTCGGGATCTGGGCCGGCCCGGCCGCCTGGAGGGCATCGAGTTCGCAGACGACCGAGCAGACCGAGGCCGCGTGGACCGAGATGGGCTCGCTCGTCACAGGTGAGGGCGCGACGACGCTGGACGTGATCTATCTCGCCGCCGTCCCCGAAGAGGGGGAGACGCGATGAAGCGCGGCTGGTTCCTGCTGCTCGCCATCTCGCTCGGCCTCAACGCCGGCCTGCTCTACACTTCGCTGGCCGACCGCGCGGCGCCGTTGCCTCCCGTGCCGGGGCCCGCGCCGGGGGGCGCGCTGCCGCCCGAGATGTTCGCTCCGCCCGCGGGCCAGGACTCGGGGCCTGACCGCGGGCCGGGCACCCCGGCGTCGGAGGCCTTGCGCGCCTGGCTGGCGCATCGCCTGGAGCGGATCCATGGGCGCCTCGCCCTCGACGCGCAGCAGCGAGAACGCCTGGAGCGCGTCACAGGCGAAATGCTGCCCCTGATTCTCGCGCAGCGGGCGGAGGTGCACGCCGCGCGCAGTGCGATCCGCTCGGCCTACGAGCGCGCCGACCTCGACGGGCCGCGCCTGCACGAGCTACGCCGGCGGCTGAGCGCCGCGCAGGCGCGGCTCGATTCGCTCGTGATCGAGAGCCTCCTGCGCGAGGCGCAAGTCCTCTCGCCCGAGCAGCGCCGCAGCTACCTCGAGACGATGCCGTGGCGGATGTCCCCCGGACAGGGTCTGCAGGGCGAGCGCAGTGGCCGGCGCCATGGCGGGCACACGGGCGGCCATCGTAGCCCGCGCGGCAACGGGCATGGCACGGACTGCGGCCAGAGCCACGGCCAGGAGTGCGGCCAGACCCCTGAGTAGGCCGGCGCCCGCGGCCGCCGAGGGGGACCTCGCCTGGACGCCGCCGGGTGCGATGGTATACTGATCGGCGCCTTTGCCGGGCGGAGACCGCGCTGCATCGTCTTTGCCGGGGCCGAGTCATGGGGGCCCGTACCTCGCCCGGTCGGAGTGCGAGAAGGGAGGCATGATGCGATTGATCGCCGCCATCCTGGTGGGCGTGCTGATGGCCGGTGCCGGTGTGACCTACGACCCGATCGCCGCTCGCGCGGAGGAGGCCGTCGTGCCGGGGGCGAAGGAGCCCTGCCAGCTTGCGGCGGAGGGGGTTGAGCTCGTCTGCATGCCGGCGCGGATCAATGCCGAGGAGGGGCGCTGGACCTTCTTCCTGCGCGGTGGCGCGGCGTTCGAGATCACCGGCGCCGAGCTTCACGCGGGCGGAGAAAGCTACCCGACCACGGGGCAGGAACAGCCGACGCCGGCCGCCGCGCTGCTCGATTTCGAGTACCCGCCGCTGCCGATCGGCGGGCAGGCCGAGCTGATCGTGATGCAGGCGGACGGCGAACTGGCCCGCTTCGAGATTCGCATTGTTCCGCCCTCGGAAGCGCCGCCGCAGTACCGCCAGCGACACCGGGTGCGTTTGCAGCTCGAGCCGTGGACACTCGACTATCCGCTGCATTCGAACAGCGAGTCCGACCCGACCGTCGACGAGCTTGGAGGCGACGAATCGTTCCTGGCTCTGCTGCGTGAGCTCTCGGTCGAGCGCGTGCACAAGGCGCTGCCGCGCAAGGCGGAGGATGACAGCGTCGAATGGTTGCCGCGCTTGAAGCGCGAGCAGGTGACGCCCGGTCGCTATCTACGCCAGTATCTCATGTTCATCGACAAGGCGCGCTCCGAGGATGCCTACAAGGAGATCTTCCGCTGCCTGCCGCACGTCGAGGCCGCCTTCATCAACGTCGACCGCGACAAGGTGCCGCAGTAGCGGGGTGGCGGCGGGTCACGCCGGAACTGCAGGACACGCACCGCACGACAACGGCCGCACTCCTGCCGGGAGCGCGGCCGCTCACGTTGTCAGGGTGCGACCCTAGATGTGCTTCTCGAGCAGTTCGACGATTTTCTCGCGCGGCTGCAGACCGATGAACTTGTCGATGACCTCGCCCTTCTTCATGAAGACGACGGTCGGCACGCTCATCACGCCGAAGCGCTGAGCCGTCGCCGGAGCCTTGGCGACGTCGCAATGACCGATCAGCGCGCGCCCCTCGTACTCCTTCTCGAGCTCCTCGAGAATCGGCTCGAGCTTCTTGCATGGCTGGCACCAGGCGGCGCCGAAGTCGAGCACGGCGAGCGTCTCGGCCTGTTCCACCTCGGAAGCGAAGTTCTTGTCGTCGATTTCGATCATGATTCTGTCTCCTCCTGACAACGGCTGATCCAGGGCGGTCGTCGCGCGCGCCCAAGCCCAAGTGGTCCGCACCCGCGTTCCCCGCGCCGAGTTCCACGCGGGAAGGCGGAGTGTGCCCGCTGGCACGGGCGACTGCAAGGGGACGGCGCAAGCGGCGTCGGCATTTGCTATAGTGCCTCGGGGCGCCGGGGCTTGCTCCGGGGCCGCAGCCGGAAAGGAGGGCCGTATGTCTGTTTGCCGCCCGACGACAGGCAGGAGCGGGATCGTATCGGTGGCCGCGCTGATCGTCGTTGCCGGACTGGTGCTGGCCGTCCCCGGACTGGGGGGCGGGTCCGCCCGCGCAGCGGAACCGACCGACGGGAGCGCCAGCGGGCTCGACCTCACGAGCCCACCCGTGGGCGAGACGGCGCCGCCCCTCCTCTTGCCGACGGTGGCCGACGGACGCATGGTCGCCAGCGACACGCTGTTCGATGTCGCCTCACTGACGCTGGTCGCCTTCTGGACGACGCATTGCGCCGAGTGCGTGCGCCGGCTCGAGATCTGTCAGGAGCTCGCCGACTGGGGCTATGACTACGGATTGCAGGTGATCGGCGTCAATTTCGACCAGCATCCGACCTCGCGCATCCGCCTGCTCTCCGAGAGCGCGACACCCCGGTTGATGCAGCTCTACGATACCGGCGGACGGATGGCGGCGGTCTATGGCGCCGGAGCACACAGTTTCAGCATCTACCTGATCGACTACTACGACAACATCGTCGCCGTCGGACCCGAGATTGCCGCGGACCAGCTCGAGACGCTGCGCCCGGAACTGCTCCGGTTGATGGAAATGGAGCCCGCGATGGCCGGCGCCTCCGGGGAGGAACGCGCCGCCAGTGGATCGGCGGCGACCGCGGGCCCGGCGGAGACGGGCCGCCTGCTCGCCGAGCTCGGACTGCTGCGCCAGAACCGCCTGCAGGTCAACGGCGCCGGTCGGTTGCGCTGGATGGACATCAACACGAGCGGGGAGGCGCCGACCGGACCGAGCGGTGAGGAGGTCGAGGCCGGCTCTTTCTTCCACCACCGCCTCGAGCTCGAGCTGATCTATGCGATCTCGCCGCGGCTCGCCGCCGGCGGTTTGCTCTGGCTGAGCAACGAAGGCGAGGAAGTGCTGCGCAGCGGACCGAACTACTTGTCGAGCCCCTGGGGCAGCGCCTTCGCCCGCTACGACACTCACGCCGACCTGCCCCTCCTCGGCCGCGTCGCGACGAGCTTGCGCGCCGGCTACTACGAGGCGGTCTTCACGCCGCTGCTGCTCCAGCGCTGGGACAAGGATGACTCGCCGATCAGCGGCGGGCAGAAGGTGCAGGGGTGCGGGGTCTGCGGCGGCGAAGCGGGGCTGGCCGGCTTCCTGCGCTCCGAGAGCCTCGAGCGCCTGGCGCCCGAGTACACCTTCGAGGGGGCGCGACTCGATCTCGCGCTCGGCATGGGGCTCGATCTGACGGCGCTCTACGCGCGGCCGCAGCGCCACCGCCCCGAGCAGGCACTGCTCTGTCCGCTCGAGAACTCGGCCGAGATGCTCTACCGCCAGGAACTCGTCGCCGGACGGTTGACGGGCAACATCGCCCTGCCGTGGGGCAGTGATGCCGCGGCGCTCTCGGCCTCCGCGGTCTTGACCGAGGATGACCCGGCCCACTGGTCGTGCGCCAAGCGACCCGACTACGATCCGGGGGAGAGCCGCTTGATCGGCGCCGACCTGCAGCTCCCGCTGCCGAACGAGCGCGTGCTCGGATTCGGCCTGCCGCTGCGGGCGACACTGATCGGGGAGTTCGTCCAGAGCCGCTGGGAGCCGGACCTCGAGCTGGCGCAAGAGGGCGCCGGCAAGGCGGAGGCCGATGCCTGGCGCGCCGTGCTCGCGGCCGATCTCGGGGCGGCGAGCGGAGCGGCGCGCACGCCGCTGCTTTCCGGTTGGCGCCCGGCCGACCTGCTGCGTCTGCCCTTCACCCGGATCAACATCGGCTACCAGGAGATCGACGCCGACTTCTACGCCCCCTACAGCGCGCTCTCCTACGAGTCGAGCATCCGCTTGACCGGTTCATCGAGCACGCCGGGCTTGCGCGGCGCGCGCGGATCGCTGCGGCTCGAGTGGGGCGCCCTCGGGCTGGGCGGATTCATCAAACGGCTCGAGCCGATCGACGAGGCAGCCGCCCCGGCGGATGAAACCCCGAGCGGCGAGCGCACGCTGGCCAGCCTGTGGGGCGACCTCGTCCTCTGGTCGGGCGGCACGCTGATGGTCGGCTGGGTGGGCGACGATCGCGATCCGTTGCCCGGCCAGGGCGAGCTACTGCGCGAGGAGCGCGACACGATCCTCGTCACGCTCGAGCAGGAGCTGGCGCCGGACTGCCTGATCTTTCTCGAAGCGCAGCTCCTCGACGGCCATCGCGGGAACGCGGCGACTCCGGTCACCGAGCAGGAGAACTACGAGACCGAGACCATCCGTTGCATGATCGACGTGCGCTTCTAGCCGACGTCGGTCGGCGTCGCGCGATCCGCACCGCAGCGGCGCGCCGCGGAACGGTTCGGCTCGCTGTGCGCGGGTGCGCGCGGTGCCGAAACCAACGCTTCCGAGGAGCATGAGATGCTGCGTCGCGAGCCGAAGATCGCCCCCGAGTACATCTACCCGGTCGACGAATGGTGCGTGATCGAGAAGCGCTTCGCGCCCGAGTATCTGGAGCAGAGCGAGACGCTCTTCGCGCTCGCCAACGGCTACCTCGGCATTCGCGGGGCATTCGAAGAGGGGCGGCCCGTCTTCCAGTCGGGCACCTACGTCAATGGCTTCCACGAGACCTGGCCGATCACCTACGGCGAAGCGGCCCACGGCTTCGCCGAGACGGGCCAGACGATGCTCGACGTCGCCGACGCGAAGCTGATCCGGCTCTTCGTCGATGACGAACCGTTTGTGCTCGAGCATGCCCACCGACTCGAGTACCAGCGCACGCTCGATATGCGCGCCGGCGTGCTCGCTCGCAACGTCCTGTGGGAGACGCCGGCCGGCAAGCGCGTGCGCATTCGCTCGACACGGCTCGTTTCGTTTGAGCATCGCCATCTGGCGGCGATTCACTACGAGATCACGCTCGAAGACGCGGCGGCGCCGGTCACGGTCGTCTCCGAGGTCGAGATCCCGGAGCAGACGCGCGATCAGGAAGAGGACCCGCGCCAGGGCCGCGGCTTCGACCGGCGCGTCATGCTGCCGATCCTGCAGCGCGGCAACGACCGGCGCCTCCTGCTCGGGCACCGCACGTTGCGCAGCGGCATGACGATCGCCTGCGGCGTGGAACACTGCATCGAGGCCGATGGCGACTTCACCACCGAGCGCGCGGTGGAGGAGGATCGCGCGCGGCTCTCCTTCTCCTTCCGTGCCCGGCCGGGCGAGACGTTCCGGCTGACGAAGCTCCTGACCTACCACACGTCGCACAGCGCTTCCGTGGAGGACCTCGCCGCGCGCGCGGAACGTACGCTGACGCGCGCCTGTGAAGACGGCTGGGAGGCGCTGCAACGCTCGCAGGCGGCCCATGTGGCCGACTTCTGGGAGCGCAGCGACGTCGTCATCCGCGGCGACCTGCGCGTGCAGCAGTCGGTGCGCTGGAACCTGTTCCAGCTCCTGCAAGCCTCGGCCCGGGTCGAGGGGGCCGGCATCGGCGCCCGCGGCCTGACCGGGCCGACCTACGATGGACACTACTTCTGGGACACCGAGATCTACGTCTTGCCGTTTCTCGTCTATACCGCGCCGCGCATCGCGCGCAACCTGCTCGACTTCCGCCATGGAATGCTCGGAGCGGCGCGGCGCCGGGCACGGGAGGTGGGCGAGCGCGGGGCGCTCTTTCCGTGGCGCACGATCAACGGGGAAGAAGCCTCCGCCTACTACGCTGCGGGCACCGCGCAGTACCACATCAACGCCGATATCGTCTATGCGCTGCGCAAGTACGTGCAGATGAGCGGGGACGACGCCTTTCTCGCCGCGCACGGGGCGGAGATCCTGGTCGAAACCGCGCGCCTCTGGATGAGCCTGGGGTTCTTCTCCCCGCAACGAGACGGCCGCTTCTGCATCAACGGCGTCACCGGCCCTGACGAATACAATACGGTCGTCAACAATAACCTGTTCACCAATCTGATGGCGCGCGACAACCTGCGCTATTCGGCCCAGGTCTTGCGCGCGCTGCACGACCAAGAGCCGGAGCGCTTCGCGGCGCTCGTCGATCACACCGGCTTCCGGCCCGAAGAGACCGACGAGTGGTTGCGCGCCGCCGACGCGATCGAAGTGCCCTACGACGTCGAGCGCGGGATCCACCTGCAGGACGACAATTTCCTCGAGAAGCAACGCTGGGATCTGGAAAACACGCCGGCCGAAGACTACCCGCTGCTGCTGCACTATCACCCGCTCGTCATCTATCGCCACCGCGTGATCAAGCAGGCCGACGTCGTCATGGCGCTCTTCTTGCAGGGCGATGAGTTCAGCATCGAAGAGAAGCGGCGCAACTTCGACTACTACGATCCGCTGACGACGGGGGACTCCTCGCTGTCGGTCTGCATCCAGAGCATCGTCGCCTCCGAGATCGGCTACTACGAGGAGGCGTTCGAGTACTTCCGCTATGCGGTCTTGATGGATCTGGCCGACATCGGCGGCAATGTCCGCGACGGCGTGCACGTCGCAGCGATCGGCGGCACCTGGATGACCCTGACCTACGGCTTTGCCGGCATGCGCGACCATGAAGGCGAGCTTTCCTTTGCGCCGCGCTTGCCGGTGCAATGGGAGGAGCTGAGCTTTCCTCTGACGGTGCGCGGCCGGCGGTTGCGGGTGGCGATCGAGCACGATCAGGCGACGTACCGCCTGTCGGCGGGCGAAGAACTGACGATTCGCCACCAGGGGCGCGCGGTGACGTTGCGCCCCGATGAACCGGTGACGCTGCCGATCGAGCGTTCGGTCGCGCGGCCGGCGGTGCAGCTGGAAGCGACGCTTCCCCGC
>Ga0180436_10003742_pt1 | contig 13872 bp, 11 predicted proteins | sample SS_ome_2_FD_132434 | JGI IMG/M metagenome (GOLD analysis project Ga0180436, IMG submission 132434) | Hypersaline lake sediment archaeal communities from the Salton Sea, California, USA - SS_3_S_2 metaG | ecosystem: Environmental > Aquatic > Non-marine Saline and Alkaline > Hypersaline >...
TCACGTAATAATGCTGCAACAGGACTTCGTATAGGACGTTCCATTGAACATTATGACCTAGAGATAGAGCGTACCGGATGGACCGCGGGAACACCGGTAAGCAGATACCTTGATGCATTTAAAGTAGACCTGTTCCTTTCTGCACATGCACCTGATGTTGAAGATGCTGTAAACACAGGCGTAGCAGCAGCAACCATTCTACCGCATACGCCTATCACTACTGAGGAGAGTGATATGGTCAAGATCGCTTTTGATGGTGATGCCGTGATATTTGGAGATGAGAGTGAAAAGGTATACAAAGAAGAGGGCTTGGAAGCATTTATAGCCCACGAGCGTGAAAATGCAAAAAATCCTCTCAGTCAAGGACCATTTTTCAAATTCCTTAAAACAATTTCAGAGATCCAGGACAAATTCCCTATGGAGGGCTCACCGATCCGTACAGCACTGGTCACAGCCAGAAATTTCTCTACACATGAAAGAGTACTTGGAACATTAGAGGGGTGGGGTGTTCGAGTTGATGAAGCCTTTTTCCAAGGCGGTGTACAAAAATATGAAGTGATCAAAGCCTTTGGAGCAGATATATTCTTTGATGACCAAGACACACATTTAGAAAACACCTCTAAAGAAACACCTTCCGCAAAGGTTCCTTACCGTAAATAAAATCTATGGTTATTATGCTAAACTATATTTAATACTTTTACTACTAGATAAGGTAATATAATGACTAGAGTATTTAATTTAATAAGCAGACAAAAACAAAAACTTCGAAAAGCATCCATTCCTTGGATCATGCTCATTGTTAGTTCTACAGCACAAGCTTCTTGTTCGAAACTGGCTAAATTTGCAGGAATAAAACAAACCAATCTAGAACAGATCGTTGAAAAGCTAGTAAAACTAGAAACTACTTCAGGTAAATATAATGTCAAAAATCATCGATCAGGTGCATATGGACGTTATCAGATCATGCCAAGTACAGCAAAGTATTATGCCAAAAAGCTCAAGATCCCTAGACACCTGTGGAAAAAGCCCTATAATCAAGATAAGATCTTTAGAGCTATCATGAAAGACAATATCAAGAGTTTAAAAAGAAACGGACATGAAGTTTCAGCATTTTCTCTTTATGCTACACACCAGCAAGGAGCAGGCGGATTCAATGCTATCATGAAAAATAAAAAACTTTCAAAAAAATTAGAGAAGAATTTACGTCAGAATCTTCCTTCCAACCTTAGAAAAGTGAAAAAGTCAAAACTTAGAATCACGTGGATCAACTACTGGAAGAACAAGTTGGCTTAGATCACTTCTGACGTTTTTTATAAAACTCTTTTTTAAACTCATCAAATCGCTCTTCCAAGATAGCCTCTCTCATCTGCGTCATCAGGTTTAGATAATAGTAGAGGTTATGGATCGTTGCCAACCTAAAATAGGTGATCTCTCTAGCACGGAAAAGATGACGCATGTATGAGCGTGAATAGGTTTGACAAACCATACAGTCACATTCAGGATCGATCGGAGCTTCGTCTGTCGTGTACTGAGCTTTTTTGATATTTACTTTTCCAAAGCTAGTGAACAGTGTTCCGTTTCTTGCATTTCTTGTAGGCATCACACAGTCAAACATATCTACACCGCGAGAAACATTCTCTACCAGATCCTCAGGTGTTCCCACACCCATAAGATAACGAGGCTTCTCTTCTGGCATGAACTGTGTTGTCCACTCTACGGTATCATACATATCCTGGTTTGCTTCTCCCACACTAAGTCCGCCGATGGCAAATCCATCATAATCCATACAGCATAGCTCTTTTGCAGACTTCTCACGGAAAGCCTTATCTGTACCACCCTGAATAATAGCAAAGATATTTTGATCAACACCTAACCCTTTCTTCTGATTTTCACGGTGATAATCTATCGATTCCTGTGCCCAACGGGTCGTACGTTCTATACTTGCTTTTATACGTTCTTGTGTAGCGGGTAGGGCAACAAGGTCATCAAGTATCATCATGATATCTGAGCCGAGGTTATTTTGTATATCTATCACTTTTTTAGGTGTAAAATAGTGTTTGCTTCCATCGACATGACTTCTGAAAGTAATTCCACCTTCATCTATCTTGACATTGTCTGAAAGTGAAAAAGCCTGGAATCCGCCACTGTCAGTCAAAAAGCTTTTTGGATACTTAGTGAACCCATGCAGTTTTCCCATGGTTTTAATGGTCTCATCACCTGGACGGATATACAAATGATAAGTATTTCCCAAAATGATCTCTGGTTTAATAAATGTAGCAAGGTCAGTTGCATCAAGTGCTTTAACTGCACCAACCGTACCTACAGGCATAAATACAGGTGTTTGTATAGTAGAGTGAGCAGTTTTAATTGTACATGCTCTTGCTTTACCATCTGTTTTATCTATCTGAAATTCCATTGTGTTATAATATCCCTCAAAAAATTACGAAAGTATATCTATATTTTGCAAAATAAGACAAAGTGGTTTATTTATCACAACCTTGGATTTTTTGCATACTTTATAAAGGATTTTCATCAAAAATATACTTATTTTAGCCAGCGGAAGTATCGCCAGACATTTTATCGAATGGATCAGCAAGAACAGGGTTTCGGAGAATCAGTACTATGCTACTTGCTATAAAGCAGATACCATACCTGATATAATTGGCAAAAATGTCACGATTTTCGATGTTGACCCGACGAGTTTTTCAAAACTAAATCACATCATGGATGAGACAAAGTTCTCCAATATATTTATCGTGATGGAAGATATCGAAGATGCCCGTTATACACTTAAGAATATTCGCCTTATCAATACCAAGGCACGTATCGTATTGGTCAACCAATGGGATGACAATGAGATAGGTAAAGAGAATGAGAATACTACCATAGTACACAGTGATCAGCTTTTGGCTGCACACCTTTATGATCAACTGCCAAATGTACCACTGGTCGCACAAAATGTTGGGCTTGGCCAAGGTGAGATCATGGAGGTCCATGTACCTTTTGGAAGTACATATGCCTATAGACATATTGGTTCTATCGTACAGAAAAAATGGAAGATCGCTGCTCTTTATAGAGATGAGAAGCAAATACTCCCGACCAGTGATACGATGATACGTCCTAATGATACACTGTTGGTTCTAGGTAAACCTATCGTACTCAATGGTGTCTATAACAGTATCAATAAAAGACGTGGTCTATTCCCTGAACCATTTGGTAAGAATGCCTATCTTATACTTGATTTTAGACACGATCAAAAGGATGCATTGCTTTACCTTAAACAGAGTATCTATCTGCTGGATAAACTCGAAGATAGAGAACTCTATGTTCGTGTCTTGTACCCAAATAACTTTGAACTCATAGAAGAGTTAAAAGAGTTTGAATCAGACAGGGTTACTCTCTCCGTCTCCTACCTGAATGAACACGTAAGGTCACTCATCAAAAATGACATACATGAATACAATGTAGGACTGGTATTGAACAGTATTCCCACATTTGAGGCAGATGACCTTAAAGCAACACTGTATGAATTGAAAAAATTGGTATTTCTATTTGGTGACGAGTTACTTTATAACGTTAAAAACTCTGTAGTCCTTATGAGCGAAAAAGAGAGAATGGAGTCTATTTCATCAACAGCATTTGATATTTCTGAGGCACTTGGATTAAGCCTCACGTTAGGTGATTTTGACCCGGAAGGTGAATTTGAAAGTAGAAATATGATCCTGGAGCATTATGAAACACTGACCCATCTCTTCAATATGGAGATCAATATCGAACAGAAAGTTGCCAACCCTATACGAGAGATCACTTCTATGGAAAATATACTTCAAGTGGCTCCTTTTGAAAAGCGTCTTAATACGGAGAACTTCAGAAAATTCATTTCCAATCAGATACAAGACTTTCTTCTCACAACGAACAGACACCCAAAACTGCTCGTTCCTTTTATCATTACAGAGTCTTAATCAAAGGCTCTGCAGACCCATATAGCCCTTTAAAACGATACTTAATCACAATTAAGATAAAATAAAGCCAATTACAATGCGCAAGGTTTTACTAGATGATCGTACCCATAGAATTAGCACCCTCTCAAAACATCACTTATGACATCACTATTGATACATTACCCCAACTTACTTTTGATACGAATGTAGTTGTAGTCACCAATCCTACAGTTTCCGGATTTCACTTAGATACACTTCTTTCTCATGTGAACGCTGATAAACTCAATATCGTAACGATTCCTGACGGTGAAGAGTACAAGACTTTGGAAACCGTAGAAAATATATTGAATGAGTGTTTTGAACATAAACTCGATAGAAAATCTCTACTCATCGCTTTTGGAGGTGGAGTCATAGGTGATATGACAGGATTCACTGCAAGTATCTATCAAAGAGGTATCGACTTTATACAGATCCCTACAACACTGCTAAGCCAAGTCGATGCCAGTGTAGGTGGTAAAACGGGTGTCAATAACATATATGGTAAAAACCTCATAGGCGCTTTCTATCAGCCAAAAGCAGTATATATCGACCCAGCATTTTTAAAGACATTGCCTTCAAGAGAATTTGCTGCAGGTGTAGCAGAGGTCATCAAGATGGCTGTGATGTTCGACAAGTCTTACTTTGAATTCTTACAGATGGCGGACCTTCAGAATACTGAGACACTTAAAGAGACGATCAAAAGAAGTGTAGAGCTAAAAGCATGGGTTGTGAACCAGGATGAAAAAGAGGCAGGTATCCGTGCTGTACTTAACTACGGACATACTTTTGGGCACGTAGTTGAAAATGAAACACACTATACTACCTACCTGCATGGTGAAGCTGTAGCCATAGGTATGGTGATGGCCAATGAACTGGCAATAGAGTTGGGAATGTTCACTCGTGAAGAAGCCCAAGAAGTTAAACAGCTTTTAGAAAAAGCTTCTTTACCTACAGATTACAAAATTGAAAATGTTGATGAGTTCTATGATCACTTCTTTTTAGATAAAAAGAGTGCGAAGGGAAGTATCAAGTTTATCTTGCCTCAAGGCATGGGTGACCACAAGATCGTCTCTAATATAGATGAGAGTGTAGTTAAAAAAGTACTGCAGAAATTTGGAGAGTAAAATATGAAGTTGAAAAATATCGTTTTAGCTTTTGGACTTCTATTTGCCACTCCTGTTTTCTCAGAAGAAAATGTAGAAGAAACCAATAAAACAACAGAAACCTACGAAGCAGAAGAGAGTGTAGAAGCTAAAACTCAACCTCAGGACATGAGGGAGATAAGTCAACTTTATGCCGAAAAGAATGCTATAGAAAAGGAACTCCTTGAAAATAATATATGGTCAAAGATCTATAGTAACTATCACACCTATGAGGTACTCAAAAAAGAGCAGTTTGATATCGAAGAAAAGATCAAACGTTTAGAGAAGATCAATAACCCTACTAAAACACAAAAAACAGATCTTGAAAATGCACAGGCAGACCTGATCACACTTGCAGGTAAACTTCAACTGCTTAAAGAGTATGAGAAGGATCCTTTTAAAAAGTTTTTGACACCACCAGCTATAGAAGATGTACCTACTGTTGGAAATCCACTTGCCGTGATCGGTGCACTCTCCTACCAAGAGAAGCTCAACTCAGATATAGAGGAGTATAAAAACAGGTATATTTCTCTTCAAGAGATCATGAAAAAGTTTCAAGAGAAGAGAGTGATCATTAAAAAACTCTTGAAGTATGATCCGCTTAATGTAGATTACCTTAGTGCGCTTGATGAAACTGTTGATCAGATCAAGACATTTACACCTGTTTTAGAGATATTCAAAACAACACAGAACGTATATACTAAAAAGATCGATGAGATCAAACTCAACCTCAAGAGTGATATCCAAAGAGAAACGCAAAGAGCAGTTACTATCGGTGCGATTATTCTCTTCTTTGTTATTCTTCTCTTTATTCTAAAATTCTTTGTTAAAAAGTATATGTCCGAACACGAGCGTTTCTACACGATCAATAAGGCACTTAATTTTATTTTTGTATCTATCTCTATCTTAACTTTGTTATTTGCATATATTGAAAATGTGAGTTACTTAGTGACCATTATGGGATTTGCATCTGCCGGTATCGCTATTGCGATGAAGGACTGGTTCATGTCTCTTATGGGATGGGCAACTATCGTCGTAGGTGGTTCAATACAGGTAGGTGACAGAGTACGTTTTGTAAGAGAAGGTATAGAGTATGTAGGAGACATTGTAGACATTTCAATGCTTCGTATGACCATGCATGAAGATATCAATCTCACCTCCTATCTGACAAACAGAAGAGCAGGGCGAATGATCTTCATCCCGAACAACTATATCTTTACTGATATGATCGCTAACTACTCTCACTCTGGTTTAAAAACAGTATGGGACGGGATCGATTTTGTGATCACTTTTGATTCTGATGCACATAAGGCTACACAAATTGCCAAAGAGATCACTAGAAAATACTCAAAAGGATATACAGACATCACTAGGATCCAACTCAATAAACTCAGAAGTAAATATGGTATGAGAAACACCAATGTTGAACCTCGTATCTTTGCACACATAGAGCCATATGGGTTAAAGATATCTGCATGGTACCTTACGAACTCCTATGCAACGATGACGCTTAGAAGTACTATATCCATTGAGATAGTTTCGCGTATTCATGAAGAGGAAAATATACGACTTGCATTCCCTTCACAGTCTCTATATATGGACAAAAGTGTTCCTAAACCAGAACCGATCTTAGATGAGACACAACCCAATAAGGAGATCTAATCGTGCAGAAAGTCTATTTTAAGACCTTTGGGTGTCGTACTAACCAGTTTGATACTCAGATCATGATGTCCAAACTTAAAGACTATGAGCTAACGGATAACGAACTACACTCTGATTACATAGTCGTAAACTCCTGTACTGTCACAAATGGTGCTGACTCCTCTGTACGTAACTACATTAATTCGATGAAACGTAAGAACCCCAATGCCAAAGTAATATTGGCCGGTTGCGGTTCCCACTCAAAAGGGGAGAGCCTTTTTGACGATAAAAAGGTCTTTGGTGTGATGGGACACTCTGAAAAAGAGAATATCAATGCCGTACTGAAAAACGAGAATCCTTTTTACCAAATAGGAGACCTTGAACATATTGACTCAACGATAGTTGAAGAGTTTGTAGGAAAGAGCAGGGCATTTATTAAAATTCAAGAGGGATGTGACTTTGCATGTTCCTACTGCATCATCCCTCAAGTACGCGGTGCAGCACGTTCCCATAAAGAAGAGACAATCTTGGATCAGATCACTAAACTGGCAAGCAATGGTTTTGGAGAGTTCATCCTGACTGGAACCAATGTAGGATCTTACGGACGTGATCACGATACCTCGATGGCAAAACTGCTGAAAAAGATGAGCATGATACGTGGTGTCAGACGTATACGTATTGGTAGCTTGGAGCCGATTCAGATAGATGATGAATTTATGGAACTGCTGAAAGAGCCATGGATGGCAAAACATCTACATATCGCTCTACAGCATACCAGTGACAAGATGCTTAAATTGATGAATAGACGAAATGAATTTAAAACCGATCTTGAATTGTTTAGAAAGATCGCGGATAAAGGTTATGCACTTGGTACCGACTACATCGTCGGGCATCCTGGTGAAGATGAAAAAGAGTGGGCAGAAGCGGTCTCTAGAGTAAAAGATTTACCATTAACTCACGTGCATGCATTCTCATACTCAAAACGTGATAATACTGCTTCAGCTGCCATGAAGCTTGAAGTACGAGGAAATATTGCGAAGGAGCGTCATAAAGAGCTTACAACGATCATAAAAGCAAAAAACTATGCTTTCAGACGTGAACATACACAGAGCCTTGAAGTTTTACTTGAAAGCGGAAAAGACGGTATCTATCAGGGATTTGACCAATATTTTAATAAAGTATCAGTAACTAGCGATGAGGACCTCAGTTCAAATTGGGTCTTTTTAAACAATGTGGAGGTCTCCAATGAAGGTAATCAAGCCAAACTTTAAACCATCAAACATTAGAATCATAACGGGTCTGATCGTAGTACTTGTCGTACTCTTGTCATTTGGTGTCCTTAGAGATACAGACACACTTATAACCCATGACCAGGCGAACAAACTCTATACAGAAAACAAGATACAAAAAGTCATACTAGATGGTGACCTCATACGCCTGCAAACAGAGTCTGAAAACTACAAGATCTACAAAGATGCGGTCAACAAGACAGCATTTTTCACCAAATACCCAGTAGAGGTTCGAGAAGACAACAGTTACATTTATGATATTTTTTCACTGCTTATCATCATAGCTGCATTTTCATTCTTATATAGACTTATGCAACAAAATAAACTCCAGCAGCTTAGGCATATCCGTGCAACTTCCAAGTCAGATAACACACCTGTAAATGAACCTGTGCAAGCACTCAATTCAAATGTCACTTTTGAGGATGTTGCAGGGATCAAAGATGTGAAAGAGGAGCTCGAAGAGATCATCGATTTTCTAAGAGAACCCAAAAAATATAGAGACTTGGATATCCGTTTACCTAAAGGAGTGCTGCTTGTAGGACCTCCTGGTGTAGGAAAAACATTTATCTCTAAAGCTGTTGCAGGTGAAGCCAATGTACCTTTCTTTTATCAGAGTGGTGCCTCTTTTGTTCATATCTATGTAGGAATGGGTGCTAAAAGAGTCTCTGAGTTATTTAGTAAAGCGAAGCAGATGGCACCAAGTATTATATTTATAGACGAAATAGATGCTGTAGGTAAAAGTCGTGGTGAACATAGAAATGATGAAAGAGAGGCCACACTCAATCAGCTTCTCACAGAAATGGATGGTTTTGAGGACAGTTCTGGTGTGATCGTGATCGGTGCAACCAATAAAATTGAGATGCTCGATGAAGCACTTTTAAGAGCAGGGCGTTTTGATAGACGAATACATATTTCACTGCCGGATTATGAAGACAGGTTCAAAACACTTGAGCTTTACCTTGCCCATAAACCAAACAATGTAAATGTGGAAGAAGTAGCACGTATGACTGTTGGTTTTAATACAGCTGCACTTGATACATTGACCAATGAGGCAGCCATTTACGCTATGAGAGAAGGTCGGAGTGTCGTTGAAACTTCTGACTTTGAAGAGGTCAAAGAGAAAGTACTTCTTGGAAAACGTAAAATACTCTCTTTTACTGATGAGGAGAGAGAGATACAAGCTATCTATCAAGCTGCAAAAGCTGTGATAGCAACATGGCTGGATGTGGAGTATGAGAAGATAGGTATCGTGAATACAAGGCTTTTAAGCCAAGAGCACGAAATACTGTCTAAAAGCCAGCTCCTCTCACGCATTAAAGTGTATCTTGCAGGTAGCATCGCTACACAAATACACTATAATGAGCAGTTCACCAATGCAAGCGGTGATATTGCTCAAGCCAAAGAGATCGTCCGAAAAGTCATCTATGAGTATGCAATGAGTGAAAACTTCATCGTAACACACCAACAGGAAGAGGAGCTCTTACGAGAGTCAGTTTCAGAAGTTTCAGCGTTACTAAAAACACTCGAAAAAGCACTAAATGAAGTATCGCAATTCCTCTTAGCCCATGAAAACATCACAGCTGAAGAGTGTAGAGTGATCCTTCGTAAGATCTTTTAAATAAGGTATTCGTATGAAATACTTTAACGGATTTTCCCTGCAGCACGAAGAGAAGCTTTTTCAGTCCTATCTTATCGATAGTGAGTATTGTATTGCCGGCTTTTCTTATGGTGCACAACTGGCATTTGAGTATGTTCACCAAAATAAAGCACGTGTAGACAGACTGATACTTCTCTCACCAGCATTCTTCCAGACACAGAAACCAAGTTTCATTCGTGCCCAACTACGCTATTTTGAAGCTGGGCAGGAAGCGTATGTAGATCAGTTTCTTTCAAATGTTGTTCACCCTTCAAACCTTGACCTCTCGAGTCATTTGAAAGTTGGAACAAAAGAAGAACTAGAATCACTCCTAAGCTACACCTGGGAGAAGAAAAAAATACAAGAAGTACTTGATAGAGGCACTACCATAGAGGTCTTCTTTGGAAAGGATGATAAGATCATAGAGGCACACAAAGCATTTGAATTCTTTGCACCTTTAACTACGACATACCTGATCAAAGATGTCGGTCATCTTTTAAAAGATAAACTTCATATGAGATAAAAGGAATGAGCGTTGGCATTTACACCTAAAACACCCTATTTAACCACTGATGGCATTGTAGAACTGTATGAGGGAGAGGTATTTAGAGGTATCGTTCTTATCGAGCGCAAGAATGAACCAAAAGGCTTAGCACTTCCCGGAGGTTTTGTCGATGTAGGGGAAAGTGTGGAAGATGCTTTAAGACGAGAGATGAAAGAAGAGACACACTTGAATGTAGAGATCAGCAAGCTACTTGGTGTCTACTCTGATCCTCAACGTGATCCTAGGTTTCATACTGCAAGTGCTGTCTTTATAGCAAAAGCAGAAGGCCAGCCTAAAGGTGGAGATGATGCAAAAGAGGCCAAGCTCTATGCACTTGATGAGATACCGTTGGATCAACTCGTTTTTGACCATGGGCTGATCTTAAAAGATTATCTGTTACAAACACCATACAAAACAATAAAATGAAAATATAGAAGGACAAGTAATGACTAACATCATTATCACAGGATGCAGTACAGGTATTGGTCTTGAAACTGCAAACTATCTTAAAGATAAGTTCATCAAAATATATCCTACAGCTAGAGAGCAAAAAGATGTAGAGATGTTGAAAGGTTTAGGTTTTGAACATGCCATGCTTCTTGATGTGACAAAACCTGAAACGATCACGGCTGTCATAGAAAAAGTATTGGATATTGATGGGCAAATTGATGTATGGTTTAACAATGCCGGTTTTGGGCAACCCGGTGCTATAGAAGATATCAAAACAGATATACTTCGTGAACAGTTTGAAACAAATGTATTTGGTCTACATGAATGTACAAGACAGATCATCCCAGTTATGAGAGAGCAGGGTCACGGTAAGATCATACAGCATAGTTCAGTATTGGGGCTCATTTCTCTATTTGGAAGAGGCTCCTATAATGCCAGTAAGTATGCTATAGAGGGTCTTACAGATACACTTCGACTGGAACTCAAAGATACACAAATATATCCAGTACTGCTTAACACAGGGCCTATTACTAGCCACTTCAGAGATAATGCTGTAAAGAAACTTGAAGAGAATATAGATATAGAACACTCTATATTTAAACAGAGGTATCTAAACAACTTAAAAAATGCCCATAAAAAGGTCCCTTTTAATGAAGAGGCTGTTTCAGTTGCAAGTGTTGTTCATAAGATCATACTTGCGGATAAACCTAAACCACGCTATTATATAACCAAAGCAACTTATTTACTAGGATATATCAAAAGAGTGTTAAGTACTACACTTCTTGATAAAATACTTATAAAAATATCTTAATTTTCATCTTATTATTTAAAAAAATTATATTACAATATAGTATCAAATCTGAAAGTTACCCTAGTGAATAAATATACAAATTATATTTTACCATTACTCACTATTGCTGATACTTCTGAAAATACAGAGTCTGAAAAACGTCAACACAGTTTTCTCGTTTATATGGGATTGCTGATGAGTACAGGGGGCTTGGTATGGGGGAGTATTTGCCTCTATCATGATATCTATATAGCTGCTATTATTCCTTATATGTACATCTTTATTACTGCGCTTAACTTCACTTATTTGTATTATACAAAAGATTTTAAAGTATCACAGAATATTCAGATCATCATATCATTATTGCTTCCCTTTTTCTTTCAATTCTTTCTTGGAGGATTTATAGCCAGTGGAGGAAACGTACTATGGTCAGTTATAGCAGTATTTGGAAGCTTCACACTTAGAGATAAAAGAAAGTCAGTATTGTGGTTTGTACTGTTTTGTTTACTGATGGTATTTAGTGGTTTGGTAGATACTTATGCCACACCATATGATGTCGGCTTACCTAACTCATATATCATAGGTTTTTTTGTTATCAATTTTGTTTTTGTTATCGGTATTATCTTTAGTTTATATTATTACTTTGTAAGTACGGAAGAAGAAGCAAGACAGCAGCTTCAACAGAGTTTAATAAAGCTTGAAGAGACACAAAAAATACTTATTGAATCAGAAAAAATGGCGTCTCTGGGTTCTTTAGTATCCGGCATTGCCCATGAGATCAATACACCATTAGGTGTTGGGCTTACCGGTATTTCACAAGTTGATCATGAAATTAATGAATTAGAGACAAAGTACAAAGAGAACAACCTTACAGAAGAAGCACTTAAATCACATATTACTATCACGAAAAAATTAGTTCAAACGATCCGGGATAGATTAAATAATGCCGTAACGTTGGTAAAGTCGTTTAAAAATATCTCTGTTGATCAACATTTTGAAGATCAACGTGAATTTAATTTAAAAGAGTATGTTGATAGCATTATTTTTAGTTTCCAAGTTCCTTTGAAGGCTAAAAACATAAAAGTGATAAATAATATAGATGATACTATCGTTCTTGATAGTTATCCTGGAATTTATTCACAAATCTTTTCAAATCTTATTTTAAACTCTATTAAACATGCATTTGAAGTAGATGAAAAGAATCTGATAACTATAACTTCAGAGCTGTCAGACCAACTTATCCTCAAGTACCAAGATAACGGTAAAGGAATAAGTAATGAGCATAAGAATAAAATATTTGATCCTTTCTTCACTACCAAACGTGGACAAGGGGGGAGTGGGCTTGGGTTACACATTATTTACAATCTCATTACACAACAGCTTGGAGGCTCATTAAAGCTGATGAAAGTAACTCCTCATGGTTTAGGGTTTGTTATCACTCTTGACCCATCAAAAATAAAGGTAAAGAATGGCTAATTTAATTTTTGCAGAAGAAAAGCAGTCGGTAGTACAGAGTAGTAAAGATATCAAAAAGATATTGATCGTTGATGATGATCAAGCTATTCATGATGTCACAAACATCGCATTAGAGTCGATGAAGTTTTCTGATTTTGAGCTTCAGATACTCAGTGCGTATAGTTCTTCTGAAGCCATAAAGATACTTGAAGATCATGATGACATTGCATTAGCCCTTATAGACGTTGTAATGGAAACACCAGAAGCTGGTTTAGAACTTGTTGACTATATTAGAAAAGAGTTAAAAAATGATTTCATTAGATTAGTAATTCGTACCGGTCAGGCTAACGACTTCCCTCCAATGCATGTCATACAACACTATGATATTAATGATTTCAAGGAAAAAACCGAGCTTACACGTGAACGTCTCTATACAACCATTAGAACATCTATAAAACAGTATGATCAATTAATAGAACTGCAGCATAAGTATGAAGAGACATACCGTCAAATGACGACAGATGCCTTGACACATCTTCCCAATCGTATTAAATTGATTGAAGATTTTTCAAAACAATCACATCAAACCCTCATTCTAATAGACATCATTGGTTTTAGTCATATTAACGAGACCAATGGTTATGATGTAGGTGATTTTGTTCTCAAAGAGCTGGGTGCTTTTTTATCTTCGATGTATAGTGAAACATATAAAGTTTATCATTTGAATAGTGATGTGTTTGCTCTTGTTACTACTAAAGAACACTTGAAACACCTTCAAGAAAATGTTCAAAAGATTAAAGAAGAAATTTCTAGATTTAGTATAGAAACTGAAAACTTCAGTACAAACCTTGAAACAACCATCGGTGTTGCCTATCAAACTGAAAATGATATTTTAAAGAAAGCAGAGTTAGCTTTAAAGGAAGCACGTAACCTAGGAAGAAATCA
>Ga0180436_10003743_pt1 | contig 13869 bp, 17 predicted proteins | sample SS_ome_2_FD_132434 | JGI IMG/M metagenome (GOLD analysis project Ga0180436, IMG submission 132434) | Hypersaline lake sediment archaeal communities from the Salton Sea, California, USA - SS_3_S_2 metaG | ecosystem: Environmental > Aquatic > Non-marine Saline and Alkaline > Hypersaline >...
GGGATCTACTTTGGTCAACCAAGAGAACTTCATGAAGACAAAGCATTCAACACGATGATATATACTAGAGAAGAGGTTAAGCGTATCGCAGTTGTGGCATTTGATATAGCAATGAAGCGTAACAAGCGTGTTTGTTCTGTCGATAAAGCCAATGTACTTGAAGTAAGCCAGTTCTGGAGAGAGATCGTAGAAGAGGTAGCAAAAGACTATCCTGAAGTTGAGCTTTCTCATATGTATGTTGATAATGCTGCAATGCAACTTATCCGTGACCCTAAACAATTTGATGTAGTGTTGACTGGAAATATCTTTGGTGATATCCTGTCAGATGCCGCAAGTATGTTGAGCGGATCTATCGGGCTACTTCCAAGTGCGAGTACAGGAAAAGGTGTTGGACTATTTGAACCGATTCATGGTTCTGCTCCGGATATCGCTGGACAAGGTATCGCCAATCCGTTAGCGACTATCTCATCAGCAAGTATGATGCTTCGTTATGCACTAGGTGAAATTGAAGCAGCAGACAAGATCGATGAAGCGATCAAAAAAGCACTAAGTGAAGGTTACCGTACAGGTGATCTTGGTGCGTATGATGCAAAAGAGATCTGTACATGTACTGAGATCGGTGATATTATCGCTGATTATGCGAGTAAATAGGACTAAAACAGTTCACAAATATTGAGTCAACTTTTTTATAAGTTGACTCTTTGAAATCTTATATTGATTTACAAAGGGATCACATGCCCACTATCAAATCTTTTTCAAAATTCTTTTCCCAAACAAACTCCAAAACGCTTCAAGATATTAAAACTGTTACAGATCATTTAGAGCAATATTATCATGCAAAGTGTTATATTGTGGGTGGTGCAGTGCGTGACCGTCTCATGGGAGTTGCGTGTAACGACTATGACATTGAATGTTTTGGCATGTCTGTGGAGGATTTTGAAGATGCGATGGATCACCTGGGGGCACAAGGTGTAGGAAAAAGTTTTTTTGTCTATAAATATCATGATCTTGATATTGCTTTACCTCGTACAGAACAAAAAGTATCAACTGGACATCGTGGGTTTGAAGTCTCACTGGCCACTGATGAGAAAGAGGCATCAAGAAGACGCGATTTTACGATCAATGCGTTGATGTATGACATCCAAAATGAGCAGATAGTGGATCATTGGCACGGGTTGAAAGACCTCGAAAACAGACTGCTTCGTGTGGTAGATGAAAAATCATTTGTCGAAGACAGTCTGCGTGTTTTACGTGCGATGCAGTTTGCTGCACGTCTTGGATTTAAAGTAGAAGAGAGAAGCTGTAGACTGTGTCAGAGTATATCACTCGATGATCTGCCCAAAGAACGACTTTTTAAAGAGTTTGAGAAGATGTTCAAAGGTTCATTTCTACATTATGGACTTTATTATCTGTTTGCCTTGGGCATCGCATCGCAGCTCTTTAATGAAAGTCTAGAGAAGAAAACTTTTAACATTTTAAGTAGGTTACTTCAGAAGAGTCAAAAGAACTTTGAAAAAAAACTCAGGCCTTACTATTTTCTTTTTATCTGTAGAGACTATTTTTCTACAGATATCGGCATGATACTGGAGAGATTAAAAGCACCGAACAGTTACTATAAAAAAGTGGCATCACCACTGACTCCGAAGGATGTCACAGTCTCTTTTGTAGCAAATCTCGCACTTAAAGAGGGTATAGTGGAGTATGCAGGTAACTATGATACTCAGGTAAGAGCATTGGCAAGAGAACTTGATGTATGGGATAAACCTTTTGACAGGGGTGTGACACCCAGTGAGTTGATGGATGAGGGGTTTTCAGGTAAAGCTTTGGGTGATGAACTTGAGAGACGTACTCAAGAGAAGATAAAGCGTATATCTCATGAGTTTGATGAAAAATAGGTATAATTTTACAATTTAATCGTAATTAGGGTGAAAATGGAAAAAAGAGCAAGGGTATTAATAGACTGTAATGATGAAAAAGGTTTAGTATATAAATTCTCTAAGGTCTTCTATGACAGAGGTTTAAATATCGATAATAACCGTGAATTTGTTGATAAAGAGTATGGACGTTTTTTCATGCGTACAGTTGTAACAGGATTATTTGATGTTGATGAATTACTTGAAGCACTTTATGCTGTAGCACCCAAAGAAGCACATATCAGGGTGATAGAACCTAAAGACAAAAAGATCATCCTTATGGCCACAAAAGAGTCACATGCACTTGGAGATATCTTGGTACGTCATGCAAACGGTGAACTTGATGCACAGATAGAGTGTGTCATTGCAAACCATAAGACACTCGAAACATTCGTAGGTAGATTTGATATCCCTTTTTTTCATGTTCCAGCTGAAGAGTTAAGTAGAGAAGAGCATGAAGACCGTGTCATGAATCTGATAGATGATTTTGAATTTGACTACATCGTTCTGGCAAAATATATGCGTATACTTACGCCTAAATTTGTGAAGGCATATCCTGAAAAAGTCATCAATATACATCACTCTTTTCTTCCGGCATTTATAGGTGCAAACCCTTATAAACAAGCGCATGAAAGAGGGGTAAAGATCATTGGTGCTACAGCACATTATGTGACCGATGATCTTGATGAAGGTCCGATCATCGCGCAAGATGTGATCCGTGTGAACCATCGTATGGAATGGAGAGATATGCAACGTGCAGGACGTGATGTAGAGAAGGTCGTTCTCTCAAGAGCACTATCCTATGTACTCAACGACAGAGTATTTGTCAATGGCAATAAAACGATAGTTTTTTAGAAAAAATGAAGTAAAAAAGCGTTGTGGCTCTCGAAACGATTCGCTTTTAAGGGTATTCACCATAACAAGACACACAATGTGTGATTTAATGATAGAAAGGTAAGGTACTTCATGTTTAATATCGTACTTGTAGAACCAGAAATCCCTCAAAATACGGGGACCATAGGAAGACTGTGTGTAAATTTAGGTGCAACACTGCATCTCATAAAACCTCTTGGCTTTGATATTGATGATAAAGCGGTAAAGCGTGCTGGACTTGATTACTGGCAGTATTTGGACCTGGTGGTTTGGGAGAGTTTTGAAGCGTATCTTGAGGCATACCCTATTTCAAAAAGCAGCTATATGGCGACCACTAAAACAGATAATCTCTATTTCAACGCACCATTTAAAAAGGGTGATCACATCCTCTTTGGATCTGAGACCAGAGGGATCAATGAACAGGTTTTGCTTGATAATCCAGAGCAGTGTATCACAATACCGATGGGCGGTAAAGGTAGAAGTTTGAACCTTGGTGTGAGTGTCGGAGTGGTCATCTATGATGCATTACGTCAAAACTATGAAGGTTTTGAGAAGATAACCATTGCAAACACATTGGAGCAGAAGTAATGTCATTTGGTGAGATTGTATATATTGTAGCCGTGACACTGTTTGTCTTGATGACTTTTGGGATTATTCGAAACTACTATAAAAGTAAATTTGATGACGATGGACATCGTATCGATCTACATGATGATACTGATAAAGAGGGAAAGCAGGACTAACCACCTCTTTACCAACACTTAGGTAAAATATTGACTATTAATTTTCACTAGGATTACCTAAATGACACAACCACTACTCATTGAAATCGGTGTAGAAGAACTACCAGCTATACCACTACTTAAAATCGTGAATAACATAGAAAGATCATGGGAAAATATACTCAACGAGTACAACTTGAGTAATGATTTTGAATTCATCTATACACCAAGAAGATTGGTACTCCATCATGCTGCAATGCCTGAAAGCCAAGAAGATACAACAGTAGAGTTCTTTGGACCTCCTATGATGGCGGCACTTAAAGATGGTGAGCCTACCAAGGCAGCAGAGGGGTTTGCACGCAAATGTGGTGTCTCATTTGATGCGCTTGGCCGTGGTGAGAAAAATGGCAAAGAGGTTCTCTACTTCAAAAAAGAAGAAAAGGGTGCTGACACGGACACACTACTTCAAGAGATGTTAGAGAAGTGGTTGTCTTCTATGGCATTTGGCAAGATGATGCGTTGGGGTTCAAGAACCGACGAATTTATAAGACCGCTTAGATGGCTGCAGGTAAGACTAGGTGAAACCTCTGTACCAGTAGAGCTTTATGGTATAGCATCAGATACGAAAACGTATGTACATCGTATGGTAACTTATGATGCAGTTGAAGTACCTAATATCGATGCATATGAGGGTATATTGGATGAGTGTGCTGTGATGCTGCGTCCTCTAGAGCGTGAAGCGAAGATATTGACTGAGTTCGACGCTTTGGAATCAGCACATAACATCATCATAGAGAGAGACAGAGCTCTTTTGGCTGAAGTCGTAGCGATCACAGAGAACCCAAAGGCACTTGTAGGAACATTCGATGAACTTTTCTTAGAACTTCCTCCTGAAGTGATCATCACATCGATGAAAGAACACCAGCGTTATTTCCCTGTATTTGAAAATGGGAAAATTGCAAATAAGTTCGTAGTGGTTTCCAATGCATACACAGATGATTACAGTAAGGTTGTTGCAGGAAATGAGCGTGTACTTAAACCACGGTTGGCGGATGGTCTCTTCTTCTATCGAAATGATTTGAAAAACGGACTAAGCACAGCAGGTCTTGAAAAAGTACAGTTCATTGATGGTCTGGGTACACTTGAAGATAAGATCTCAAGGGAAAACAATATCGGGATTAGACTCTTGGCGCTTTATATGGACAGGGTAGAGTCTGGAACCGGAAAGAGTTCTGCAGTACTTGAAAAAGCGATGGACAGAGCAGTGAATCTTGCCAAAGCTGACCTTATGAGTGAAATGGTCTATGAATTCACCGAACTTCAGGGACTTATGGGCTACTACTATGCCAAGGCATTGGGTGAAGATGAACTTGTATATAACGCGATAAAAGAGCAGTATATGCCTGTAGGTGAGGGTGCAGACCTTCCAAGTTCTGTCTTCTCATCTATTGTTGCGATGAGTATCAAACTTGACACACTTTTTGGTCTTTTCAGTGTTGGTAAGATACCTACTGGTTCTAAAGATCCGTTTGCTCTTCGTCGTGCAGTGAATGGTATCGTACGTATCGTGACTGAGTATGATCTACAATTTAATATTGATGATATCATCACTCTGCTCAAAGGTAATTATGATGAATTTGATACGAATCTGCTTAGTGAATTCATCATTGAGCGTATCTATAAATCTTTCGATGCCAACCCATCTGTGATCACATCAGTACTTGCTTCAGGTGAAAGAGATATCAATGAAATGTCTAAAAAGGTCTCTGCACTCAATGAGATCGTAAACAGTGATAGTTTTAAAGAACAGTTCTCAACATTTAAACGTGTAGCAAACATCTCTAAAGACCTGGATCTAGATGCAAGTATGCAGATAGATATAGCGCTATTTAAAGAGGATGCTGAAGTGACACTTTACAATGCCTATGAAAAAGTGATCAATGCCACATACAGCGATTATAAAGAAGAGCTTGAAGCACTCTTTGGATTGAAACGTGAACTTGATGTCTATTTTGATGATGTAATGGTAAATAGTGACGATAAAGCACTGAAAGAAAATAGACTTTATACGATAGGGTCTGTCTATAAGACCTTTAAAAATATAGCGGATATTAAAGAGATATCGGTTTAGACGTCATGTCCAAAATCTACGATACTATCATCATCGGTGCAGGTATCGCAGGAGCTTCTACAGCTTATGCCCTTGAAAAAAAAGGCCAAGATGTTCTTGTGTTAGACAAGAGAGGTATCGCAGCTGGTGGTTCAGGTGCTGCAGGTGCTTTTGTCTCTCCCAAGATAGGAAAAGGTTCTCCCCTTCAAAAACTTACCAATGAGGCATTTGAATATGCCAAAGATTTTTATCTTTCTACGTGTCCTGCGTATTTTTTACAAACTGGAGTGGTTCGCATACCAAAAAATGAAGAAGATGCGCAAAAATTCTCATCGTATGAACCCTATAACGATAACAAGTATGAAAACTATACTAAAAAAGATTTGGAACAAGTAGGGATAAAATCTGAATTTAAGAGTTTCTATTTTCCTGAAGCAGGGGTATGTGAAGCACAAGCATTATGCAAATATTTGCTCACCAATATAGAAGTGGCAGAGTATGAAGTAAAAGAGATCAATCAGGAAAATGAGGTGTGGTCTGTGGGTGAGTATCGTGCTAGAAACCTTATACTTGCAACAGGATTTGAGAGTGATCTGGCTGATCTGCATTATATGGGCATAAGGGGTACATGGGGTACTAGAGGAGACTTCTCTTCTTCACATACCCTGGATGTCAGTATGCATCAGTCCATGTCTGTAAGTGCTAATGTGAATGGTATCATCAAACTGGGTGCGACGCATGAAAAAGAGGTCAAAGAAGTGATACCATGTAAGGAAGAACATGCATTATTGCTCAAAGAAAAAGCTTCTTCTATGATCGATACTTCAGATCTTCAACTCAAAGAAATCTTTTGTGGTATGAGGTCCGGTTCTAAAGACTATTTTCCTTTAGTGGGAAAAGTGATAGATGTGCCTTTTATGTTTGAAAACTACCCGGCCATAACGCGTGGAGCTAAACCAAAGTTGAAATATGTGGATAATTTGTTTATTTGTAACGGTTTAGGGGGTAGAGGATTTGTTTTTGCTCCGCTTATGGCAAAGATATTGGCTGAATCTATTGTTGAGGGAAAAGAGATTGATCTCAGGGTCAATCCGGACAGGCTTTTTTTAAAGTGGGCTAGAAAATTAGATCATTTATAAATACAAATAGATAATGTAACAATTCTGTAAACCAATTGTAATCATTTTGATATAAAAATCCATTACGATTTTTGATCAAAATCATCTGGAGGGTAACAGAATGGAAAGTATTTTTGTAGTCAATAAGTTTGAAAGCGGATGGGATCTAATGGAAATAGAAATGGATACATATGTCCAAGAGGAGTACTGTATAGATGTACTTGAGATCCCGGATGAAAAAATTTACGGTACTGAAATGATAGGAAATGGTCTACTTGAAATTGTATTGACGGATCTTGAAAAGAGTGAGCTGAGTGAAGATTGGTATATTAATTTAAACAGGATCAGTGCTTAGTTTTCAATATGCCACTTTTCCCATTCAGGCTCTTGTGAGATATGTGGAAAACCATCCAGTATCTCCTGAGGTTGGAACTTAGGTTTGTATGCAAATGCTTTACATCCGTCTACCCAGTATCCAAGGTAGATCCAAGGGAGTTTATAGGCACGTGCCAATTGTACCTGGTAAAGAAGTGAATAGGTCCCAAGTGACAGATTTGCATAATCTGGATCATAATAAAAATAGATTGAGCTGATACCATCATCAAGTATATCGATTAGGTCTACACCGATAAGTTTGTTATCTCTAATGTAGAGTACTTCTCTTCCATAATCATGTGCACCATCTACAAAATTCTCATAATATTCACGTTGTGAGATATTTCGGTGCTGCCACTGGTCTTTTTCGTGTTTAAAGGAGTGATATTTATTATAAAGATAGATATGTGCATCAGTAAGGCTGGGCTTTTGTACAACGATATGCGTATCAGCATTGCGTTTAATAGCTTTTCTTTGTGATTTAGTGTAGTGATAGTTTTTGACATCTATACGAATGCTTTTACACTCATTACAACCGTTACAGATAGGATGAAAGAAGTACTTTCCAAACCGTCTCCATCCTCTGGCTATGACTGCAGTGGTAAATTTTTTACTTGCTTTGGAGACATACTTGTAGTTCATACGTACCTTGTTGCCGGGTATGTATGCGCAATCGTAGTCCAGCATTGAAAAATCTGTTGATGGTGGGTTGAGCAGGTCTAGTTCTTCATTCATAATCGCGATTATACTCAAAATATAGTAAAATTCATAAAAAAAGGCATCATTTGTTCCTCTATCAACCCACAAGTGGTTACTGCTATAACAGTGATTCAATCTTCTTGTATGACTTTATCTCCTCTTTCAAGCCTAAAGGGAAACTCTTGGATGTAGGGTGTGGTGTAGGGATCATCTCACTTTTATTGACCAGGGACTTCAACATAGAGACAACCATTATCGATAAACAAGAGAAGATGCTTGACTATGCAAAACGTAACTATGTATTGAATGGTTTAGAAGCGCAAAGCCATCTTGGAGATTTTGCGCAGTGGGAAACAGATGAGAAGTTTGACTACATCATCTCAAATCCGCCTTTTTATGACTCCAATGTACAGCAGAGTGAAGATACACATTTGAATATCGCAAGGTATGCACATCACTTGCCTATAGATGACTTTATACCCAAAGTAAAAAAACTGCTTAAGCCCAGAGGCTATTTTATCTTCTGTTATGATGCAAAACAGGTAGATATACTCTTGCATCATTTAACCGCTTCAGGCATAACGGTCGAAACCATGCAGTTCGTGCATTCTAAAATAGACAGAGAATCCAAACTGGTGATGATATCTGCACGTCTGAATTCAAAATCCATGACAAAAGTGCTTCCGCCATTTGTAGTGTTTGATGAGGATAGTGTCTATAGAGAAAAAGCCAAGAGGGCATTTGCAAGAGCAAACACGAACAGTATCAAAGGTGACTTTTAACCATGGAACTATTGACACACTATCAATATACCTATAAGTTTGATCCAAATGCGTGTGAAGCGTGTGGTGGACACTGCTGTACAGGAGAGAGCGGATATATCTGGGCAAAATATGCTGAAATAGAGAAAATGGCAGCCTTTGTTAACCTTAGCGTAGAAGATTTCGCTACAATGTACTTAAGAAAAGTGAAACATCGCTACTCATTGAGAGAAAAACAGTTGGCACCAGATAATTTTGCCTGTATATTTTTTGATGAGACAATGAAACGGTGTTCGATCTACCCTGTACGGCCTTTACAGTGTCGTACTTTCCCATTTTGGGAACAATTTAAAAATGATGAAGAAGAGGTACGTAAAGAGTGTCCTGGAATCGTGTAGTTTTAATACTATTCATAATCTTTAGTCTGGGTACAACGGCTACTTATGCAAAAGAGCTTATGAAGATAAGTGAAGATGAACTTATTATCAGAGGTGTATTGTATGATGAGTATAGAGCCTATGAAAACAGTTACGAAGTCTATAAAAGACTCTATGATGATACGGGCGCTGAGATCTATCTGTTTAAAGAAGCCACTTCTGCATTGATGAGCAGAACACACATACTTGAGAGTATCACGCGTTTAAAAATTTTTGATGAGAAAAATCCAGATAGAATTGAGGTAAGACGTCTTCTGATACCACTTTATCTCACCATACGACAAGTAAAGAATGCGACGATAGAAGCTGAACATCTTCTTGAACAGTCAAAAGAGCCTATGGATCTAGATCTGGCTTCAAACTCATTTCTTTATGCAGGAGATTTCAAACGAGCCTTAGATCTTTTAAACAGGGTCTACGAAAAACTGCCTAGAGAAGATGTACTGCTTCGAATGACAGATATCATGGACCAGTTTACAGGGGAACGCAGAAGAGCTATTCAACTGCTTGAAACGCATCGTCGTCTCAATATGAATATTGTGAGTCATGATGTCTATGCTAAACTGTTATCACTCTATCAAAAAGAGAAAGATGTAGATGGGATACTAGATACCTATAAAGCATTGTATAAACACGATAATGACGAAGAGTATCTCACGAGGATCATAGATGTTTTCGTCTATAAAAGAGACATTGATGGAGCCATTGCTTTTCTAGAAGAGGATCAAAGCAGAAATGATATACTCTATGAGCTTTATAAAAATCAAAGACATTTTTCTAAAGCTTTGACTCTTATAGATAAACTTTATGAGGAAGATAAAGATGCCAAGTGGATAGCAGAGAAAGGTGTCTTGATCTTTGAGAATTCAAAAAATAAAAATGATAAAAAAATGATCCAGGATGTCATCTCACATTTTGAAAAAGCCATTGAACTGGGAAATGATGACAGTATCTATTTGAACTATTATGGCTATACACTTATCGATAAAGATATCAATGTTAAAAAAGGTATAGATATCATTGAGAATGCTTTGATACAACAGCCGGACAATATGTATTATCTGGACTCTTTGGCATGGGGATATTATAAAGAGCGTGAGTGTGATAAAGCCTATAAGTTGATGAAAAGAGTCGTTGATGAGGAAGGCTTAACAGAACCAGAGATCATCGAACACTGGGATGCTATCAGGCAGTGTAAATAATTTCGAACTTCTTTTAGATATAATACGCGAAATTTATACCAAATATGGAAAGTAATAGATGGCTCAAATATTAGATGAAATCATTAAAAAAACAAGATCGGATCTAGAAAAAAGAAAAGTTGATTATCCAGAAGAATGGCTGGGACGCTCACTCTCTTTTAATCCTTTTGTTCCTAAAGATGTGAAGGCTGCACTGCGTTCTACAGAAGAAAATCCATATCGTATTATTGCAGAAGTCAAAAAAGCAAGTCCAAGTAAGGGAATCATTCGTGAAGATTTTGATCCTGTACAGATAGCACAGGCCTATGAAAAAGGAGGGGCAGATTCACTCTCTATCCTCACTGAACCTCATTTCTTTCAAGGTGACAAAGAGTATCTTGGTATAGTACGCCGCTATGTGGGTATCCCATTACTTAGAAAAGATTTTATTGTTGACAAATATCAGGTACTCGAAGCTCTGGCATTTGGCGCGGACTATATCTTGCTTATTGCTATGGCATTGAGTCGTAAAGAGCTAAAAGAGTTACATGATTATGCACGTCACTTAGGTTTGGATGTCCTGGTAGAAGTACATAATAAAACAGATCTGGTTAAAGCTATTTTTGCTGGAGCAGATATCATCGGTATCAACCACCGTAACCTTGAAACATTTGAGATGGATATGAGTCTGAGTGAAAAGTTGATACCGCTTATTCCAAACGGTAAGATCATTGTCGCTGAATCAGGTATCAATGATCATGAAACAGTTAAAGAACTCTCTAAGATAGGTGCAGATGCGTTTTTGGTTGGTGAGCATTTTATGAGACAGGATGATGTTACAGGGGCGCTAAAAGCGCTTAAGTATGGGAATTAATTAGATTTTAAATTTGAATTTCACTAAGTAAATAGATTGTTTTCTTTCTACTTTTTTCTCAAAGAGAGTGATGACATTGTCACCGCTTCGCTTCACAAGATAAAAAGTAGGCAAAAATCGTCGACCCTCTCGAATTGCTTCGCTTTCAAGGGCGTTCGGGTCGACTATTTTATATTGAATAGAAGGTTAAGATAATAACTTTTTCACCACTTGATTGATACGTCCACCGTCGGCTCGGCTTCCTATGGTATCTTTGGCTGCACCCATTACTTCACCCATATCTTTCATACTTTGGGCACCTACGTTTGCGATCACTTCTTTGAGCACTGACTCAAGTTCGGCATCATCCATTGGTTCTGGCAGGTAGGCTTTGACTATGGCTATCTCTACATCTTCTTTAGCTACGAGATCATCACGTCCTGCATCAGCGAACTGAGTTTTGGCATCTTCTCTTTGTTTCATATATTTCATCAAGATAGCTTCAACATCACTGTCTGTGACATCTCTGCGTTCATCTACTTCTACCTGTTTGATAGATGCTTGGATATTTCTAAGTGTATCTCTTTTGACTATCTCTTTTGCGCGCATTGCCTCTTTGATATCGTTTTTGTTCTGTGCAATTAAACTCATGTTTAGGGCTCCTTTCTAGATTTAAAGTGATTATACTTTGATACTCCACCATATAAATAAAGTGGATTCTTCATCCATAGCTTTAAACAGCTATTTGCAGTGAAGCATTTTGAGTCGGGTGTATCCCACCTAGACTATTTCTGAGCTTGCGTTCCTGTTTTGTTTTTGCAGAATTTAACTCAATATATATTTTAACGTTTTTGGCCTTACTTGTACAAAAATATGCCAAATTGTTATGTTTTTGTACAAGTAATAGTGTATACACACCACTTTAAAGAAGTGGTTTTACACTACTCAGACCTGTAACACCTGCAAACATTTCTCCATAGAGAATAGGAAAGGTCAAAGCAGTTTGTGTGTACTTCTTGTGACTACTTCGAGACCCCTAATGTAAACGGAGTCAAAAACATAGTTTCCCGTGTGTTACAAGCTAACAATGCTTCCCATCAAATAGCTGAAGCCTTTATTTTGGATATCTTGTATGTGTTTATACTCTTTTTATATATATGTATACTATAATCCCTCTATGATAATCACAATAGAAGATAAACAATTTGACACAGCTAAGATCACACAGCTTTACCCGGCAGCAGTTGTAAAGACAGGACATGAAGATGAAACAACACAAGTAAGTCTTGAATGGTTGGATATTGAGTCAAAGGGTAAGGTTGAAGTGGTAGGCTTTGGTATTTTTGTGAATCTTGGTGAAGAAGAAAAACACTCTTTTGTATTTGATACAAGAGAAGAGATGGATGAAGCTGCAGGCCGTATAGCCGCACAGTTAAAAAAGTAGTGCATTAATTCTCTTTAAAGTTTAAAGAGGCTGAATTGATACAGTAACGTTGGAACGTTGGTGCAGGGCCATCAGGGAAAACATGCCCCAAATGTGAACCGCAAGCCCCGCAACGTACTTCAACACGTACCATACCGTGACTGTCGTCTCTTATCTCTTCTATATCCTCTTCATTGATAGGTTGAAAATAACTTGGCCATCCGGTACCTGAATCAAATTTGGTGTCTGAAGAGAAGAGTGGGGTATCACAACATTTACAACTATAGATACCTTCTGCTTTAGTGTCCCAGAATTCATTTTGGAATGGTGCTTCTGTACCATGGTTCAAGCAAACATTATATTCTAATGGTGAGAGCTCATTTTGAAGTTTTTCTTTATCTAATTCTATTCTATAAGCCATTATAATCCTTTGGCAATTTTGTATTATCATAGCAGATTTTCTTTGGATTTAAGTTAGATTATCTTATTATTCGAATAACTATATTGGAGAAACTATGACAACATTTCAATTATTACTTCTCATTGTGGCAGGGGGAGTATTTTATCTATTTTTTAAACAACTTTTTTCAGGAGACCATCCTAAAAGAGGTGTAGATTTTGAAGCAAACCTACCGGATGAACAGATAGGTGGTATCAACCGTCCAGATAAGACATTTTCAAAGCCTACAGTGCAGCCTACACGTATGGAACAACTCTTGGAGATGACAGATGAAGCTGTACAGAATGGAGATTATGAAGAGGCGAAAAAAGCATTAGGTTCAGCATATATTATAGATGAAAATAATACAGAAGTACTGCAAAAACTGGGTTATGTATGTATGCAAACAGGTGACTACAGTGAAGCAAAAGAGTATTTTGAAAAACTTATAAATATTGATGATATGGATGATATGGCACATGTCTCTCTAGCAAATGCACTTCATAAGCTTAAAGATGAAGAGGGTGCACAGAGACACCATGAGCGTGCTATCGAACTTGATCCTGAGTATGCGCCTCACCACTTTAACTATGCAAATACACTCTATGATCTAGGACGTAACAAAGAGGCGCTTGTAGGATATAAGAAAGCCTATGAGTTGGATAATACTCTGCAAGAGGCTGAAAGAATGATCAGAGAGTTGGACACCAGTAATGAGTAATAACCCGTGTTTTGTCTCACAGGAAGCAACAGCAGAGATACTTTTACGCGTGACCAATGTATGTGCAGAGTGTTATAATGACCTTCATGAAGGAGATACGATCCATTATGACATGCAAAACTACCGCTACCTATGTCAATCTTGCCAAGAGAAACTTTGTGCTCAGATGAATGAAAATTGTGAAATTGTAGAGGATGAAGGTCCCGGACTCTTCTGCTAACTCTCTACAATGTATTTAACTGCA
>Ga0180436_10003744_pt1 | contig 13867 bp, 13 predicted proteins | sample SS_ome_2_FD_132434 | JGI IMG/M metagenome (GOLD analysis project Ga0180436, IMG submission 132434) | Hypersaline lake sediment archaeal communities from the Salton Sea, California, USA - SS_3_S_2 metaG | ecosystem: Environmental > Aquatic > Non-marine Saline and Alkaline > Hypersaline >...
CGGGCACACGATCGTATCCATAGTTGACCTTGACCGACGAACAATCCAGATTTCCGCCTGACCACGTTTTGCGCAGCGACTGATAAGTCTTCAGCCAAATATAGCCAAGATTGACATAATCCAACGGTTTCAGATCGCCCACCTGGTCATCCTCTGCCGTAGCCAGCCGATATCAGGGTGTCCAGCATCGTTTCCACCCTTGCGTCCCACGACCCCACTTCCCGCACCCGTTGATAATTCCTGTCCACCAGGCCCTGATAATCATTAATCGTGTTCAGAATATCAAGTAATTGTTGAGCGGAATCGGCATGGTCGACCTCGATGACCGGATTGTAACCGAAGATCTCTTCTAGTTCTGAAGGGCAATGACCGACGATGAGGCATCTCGACGCTATAGATTCGAAATACCTGAACGTCACGGTCTCCACCCCGCCGGACCGGTCGTGACTTGTCGTCGATTTCGGAAAACAGATCGATATTTTCGTGTTTTCCCAAACCTGCATCAATTCCTGCCGCGTCGGAAACATGCGCCGCTGACTGTCTTTCAGGTACAGGTGATGCGAACCGGCTGCCGACAGCGGCGGTGTTATCGACCGATGATACGGTTCATGCCGGCGGCCGAGCTCGAGCACGTCTATCGGGCGATCGACCAGTCTTTGGGGGAACGGATATTCATCGGGATCGCACGCTTCGGCGAGCCAGAAGCTTTTCATGCCCGGTATGGTATGCTGAAAGTAGCGGCACGACTGCCGTGCAGTAAAAAACGCCGTTTTAACGTTATTCGTACGGAACAATTGCTCCCATCGACTGTAGTCGTCGGGCCAGCAGTCGAAGCAGAGGGGAATGATCTCCCGATAATACCCGACGGGAAACAACCTCGCGATTTTGGGCCACATCAGTGCGACGATAAAGGCCTTCCCGGGAAATTGAAAAAAATTGCGTATGGCGCCGTGATCGTCAAGATGACGACCGATATTGGTCCACCGTTGTGACGGCTGATGCCGCAACGGCTGCAGACCGGCCCTGTGCAGACTCCTGTTGAATGCATGAATCGTCTGAGATCCCGGACGGTTGTCGTATATTTCCGGCAGATAGAACAATTTGGTTGGTTTGCGCTGCGACATAGTGAAATCGACGGCTATACCTGCCAGTCACAGATCTTTTCCGCCAGTTTTATATATCTCGCGGCGATATCGTCGATAGAGCGAATAGATATCAGGTTACTGAAAGACTCATGGTTCGCAGCCAGCCGGTCGAGCTTTTCCAGGACATCGGATTCATCGCGAAACGGAAGCCCGCCAAACGAGACCAGTTCGGGGTTTCCGCCGTCATCCCGATACAATGACGGCAGGCCGCAGGAAAGGGCCTCCAGCAGTGCATTCGAACACGGCTCATGCTGGCTCACCGATACGTAAATATGGTGCTGTCTCAACAGATGTGCCAGTTCCCCGGACGGGACGGCCGGAATATGTTCGATATTGGTAAAATGCTCTTTTACCCGGCCGACAAACGTATACTCGAATCGCCCCCAGTCGAGAACATCATCGAGCCATTTCAGAAACGGCCCCCCTTTCCGGGGATTGTCGGACCATGCAGAACTGATCAGTTTTATTTTTTGCCGCCCATCGGCTTGACGCCTGTCCCCGGCGTTGAAGATATCCCCATTGACGCCGTTCGAGATCACCACGGGTGAAACCGCTTTGAACCCGAGCTCATAGCTCTGCCGAAAGCAGTAGGCCGATTGAAAAACCGTCGCCGAAGCCAGTTTCTCATTCAACGAAAATATCAGCTCGTCAACGTTCCTTCCCTCACCCCGGTAAAGCGTGACCGGCCCGTCGATTCGATGAATCATTCTGAGCGGATGATCTGCCGCTTTATGCTCGAATTTCTGGTAGTCGAACCAGCACGAGTTGCAGATGTGCACGTCGACGGACCCGGACAGCTTGTTGGTTACAACCTTTATGCCCTGCCGCTCCATCGCCCCCTGAAGGGCCATCATAAACTGGTTGCCGCCTCCGTACGGCGGTTTGTGAAAGGTGTGCCACAAGGAGATGCAGAGTTTTCTGTGCGACGGTTTTCTGCCCATCACAGCACCGGCCAGGTCGGTAATTCTCTTTACCAGGCTGGGGGGAGGCGATGGCCGCTCGACCCATTTTTTCACAATTCGGTACGGTTTTACCCGGCCTACATTTTCGTAGAGCTCCCTGAACAACGGCGCATTGGCCGCTGCCGTGTGTTTTGCCTGGATTATCCGGAACTGTGCGTCCACCGTCTCATCGAGGGACCTCTCCCGGTAATGGCTTAAAAGCTGTTCGACGACCTCGTCTACAGAACGGTACAGGCTTTTCTGCTCGAGAATATCGGGCGCCGCACCGACGGGGGTACTGAGGATCGGCGTCTTCGTCGCAGCCGCCTCGAGTACCGAACGCGGTCCCCCTTCCCAACGAGATGTTACGAGATGGACATCGGATGCGAGATACAGTTTCCTGATGACCTCCGGCGGCTGAATATTTGACGCCAGGTCGTCTTCTTCCGTCACCCTGCCGGCAAACGTAAACGGGATGCCCGCCCGCCCGAGCATCTGCCGGATCCAGTGCCGTCTCGGCCCTGCCAGGAGATAGTGAACCGGCACGCCCAGCCCCGCAAGACAGCGTCCGGCCTCCAACAGCAGTTCGGTACCTTTCTGGTCTTTTGGAACGAGCAGATCGTGACCGAAGCTGTCCCGCATAAAGTTACTGATGATAAAAGCGTTCCGGGGTATCTCGTATTTGCTGCGAATCGCTTCCTTCGTGTCTTCGCCGCCCGTCACCGGTTTGAATACGCCCGTATCGACAGCATACGGGATAAAATGGTGCGGATACCGCAACGCCGCCAGATCGGCGACCGCCGCAGCGGACATGCCGACCCACAGACCGATCGTGTCGGCTGCCCGGATCATCACCGGATTTTCATGGAGCCGCATCAGGTCGTTGCAGACGTGGCAGATCACCCGTTTGCCGGTCAGCAGGCCCTGATCCAGCGTGAACAGCGGCTCCTCCCAGACCGAGTGCACCACCTCGGCGTCCGCCAGCGACGTCAGGCTGACCGCATCCGGGATCTGCAGCAATGACTCCCTGGTCAGCGTCAGATCGGTATCCAGCGCCCAGCCGTTGTTCTCACTGCCGAAGAGATAAACGTTGACCGGTCTTGTCATGTTCCAGCCTGCTCCTCCACTTCCTGCTCAAGCAGGTCAAGATCGCTCGGCAGCGCGACCTGCTGCTTGTGTTTGCTGGTGGGATTCACCCTGCGACGACGATTGTTCCAGTAACGCAGCCAGCCGACCGGACTCAGCCGCGGCAGGTCGAGTTCTGCCAACACCTGGCGCATGCCCTTCGAGCTGGTAATGTGAGGCAGTGAGGTCTCCGACCAGTACCAGCCGTTGCTCCGATACTTCTCCCGATATTTTTGTGCCCGGCGCTCGATTTCCATACAGTACCAGTAGCAGAGCTGATAATCATGCATCTTCTGCCAGCCGGGCAGAGAAAGTACGCCATGATCATCGGGGCTGAGATAGAAACGCAGTCCTTTTTCACTGCGCCCGGGAATGGTTCCGCCCCGGTACATGCTCGCCGCGACCGCACGATGCCCCCGACGGATCCACAAAAGCGACGGGGCAATATCCATATCGAGCAGCGGCTCCAGAAATCCTTTGCAGAAGAGATGACTGGTTTCGATATAGATTGCCGACGCCTGATCGGCGATTGCGGGAAGTTTCATTTCGATAAGAAACCGGCGTGCCTTTTCAGGATCGCTCTGCACCTCCCTCAAAACCGACGCATATTCCGGTTGAGGCTCATGCAGGCTTGTCACGCCCGGCACGAGCCTCAAGATCTCAGCGAAAAATGCGGTGCCGCACCGCCCGGTCGCTACCGTGAAAACCAGTTTTTTCAATTTTAAGGCTTCTTCTCTGTCTGCGTTTATCATTGCACCAGCGCCATTATCGAGGGTTGCTGTCGTCCCGTCTAAGTTGCCACAAAGACCCAACCGATAGACTCATCAGGGTTGTTCTCTACATACAAACGCTTTTTCTCCTGCAATCTTTTATAGAGTTTGGGAGACAGGGCAGCACTCATCGCTATCAAACCGTTATAGGGAAAGCTCGGTATTATCGGCATAAGGTCCGAGACTATTTCAAGATCCGCCGCCCGCAATTCGTCTGCAAGCGACTCCTTGCTGTACTCGATTTTATGATCCGGATCATCCATGCTGTCCAGTCCCGCTGAGCGCAGTTTTTTCTTCCATGAGGTCTCTGAATTGGGAATGGAGATGACGATAACACCGTGCGTTTTTTTTATTCTTTTCAATTCCTGCAGAATGCGCTTTCTATTATGCAGATGTTCAAGAACATTTGAGAAATTTATCAAGTCAAAGGAGTGGTCGACAAACGGCAGCCCCCCCTGTTCCAGATCGGACTGAATAAAGCAGGCACCGCAGTCCTTTTCCCGGTTTCTTTCCGTGGCCGTTCTGATTGACGCCCAATTTTTTTCCAGGCCTACTGAGATCTTCGCGCGATGTTCTCCGGCAATGATGCAGTCCGTGCCGACACCTGATCCCAGATCAAGAAAAGCCATGCCTGCTTCAAACAGCCCATGCAGAAAATCTGACCGCTTCTCATCAAACAGGTGCTTGGGATGTATCGGACTGTCGGCAAAGCCCCGGATTTGCATAGCCCTGCATGACCACACTCCCAGAGCATAATCCTGATACCGCAGAAACTGATACCATTTTTTTCGAACTGTTTTCATGGTCGTAGCATTGCGCAGGTTATAAACAATCAGGCCCCGATCATGACAGCTTGTCGGCCACGCTCGATAAGATATACTCTCCGACCTTTCGAGGCGCCGCATGACGATCGAAGTAGTCGGCACTGTTCCGCTGCAAACGGTTTATGCGCCCATCATCCTTGAGCAGCTGCCCGATTGTATCGATGAGCTTCTCATATTCTGCCGCTCCCGCGGCCGATGTATCCGCCGGCCTCGCAATGCCTCCGCTGACATAGTGCGTTCCATCCAGAAGCGGCTCCGGCCACCGGGGCTCAAAGTCCGCATCCGAAACCATACAGGCGCCCATGCAGAGCAGGTCTATCATCCGCCAGGGAATGCACATGTATTTTCCGGCTCGAATCATGACGACCTTCGATGTCGAGATTTCCTGCCACAGGTGCTTTATCGGCAGTAAATCGAACGTGCATTGAACGCCAACCGACTCCAGACGAATCATGGCCTCGCGGGTTTCTTCGCTGTTTGCAGCCCCTTGTACGAAGATTGCGACAAGGCGTTTTTTACACGGAATCGATGCCAGCGTCTCAAAAAGCCGAGTATTGTGCTCAACGCCGCCCCAGACTCTTGAAATAAAGAGAAGATCGTTGTTTTTTGGCGTCCCCCGCATCGCTCTCAGTCTGTCCAGGTGGCGCTGCCGAAGGAACCCGTTGCCGTTGACCAGTGGATATACGTTGTCCGGATAGCGCTCATTTCTCCATTTGTTCGCCTTAAAATAAATGTCAACCGATGCGAGTAGTTCGGGTGAGATAATATCTCTTCCGTCGTGGGAATCAATCGCGAATTTCAACCGTCGACTGCCGCTTCGATAATGGTATTCGGCAACGAATTGATCAACCCGGGTTGCGTCCCAGCACGATTGCAGGCCGATGCGCCCCTTCATCTGTTCATACAGACTTTCGCAATCCACCGCCGAATCAGGCCGGGGAACAACCCGGTACCACCATGGTCCGCCTGTCACCGCCACGCGGGTGCATGCCGACAACCCGGTCCAGTAATAGGCCTGGTAGTGCGGCATTCTGGTATAATGGGCGATTATATCAGTTCTTTTCATCGATCAGCGGCGGGAAAAATACTGAAACGTTCTTCTCAACGATTTCTCCCCTCGTAAATTTCTCGATTTTCCATTCGGTCTTACCCCGTTCAGGTATGCCGAACAACCGTTGAATCCTCACTGCAAACCTCTGCACAAAGTTTCTCGACATGATGTCGGCAGGATTCGGACGGGGGACAATGCCGCCGCGTCCCGCCTTCTGCAGACTGCTGCGTTGAAGAAAACACATGTGCAGACAGCGAAAGCGGGCATCTTCCCATGAATATTCTTCGTGGAGGTTGAGCCGCAGGCTTTTGTCGAACCCACTCCTGAATATCGCGTCACCTCCGTGAAGTCTTTCGCCGGAGGATTCCGACCATGATTCGATGAGGCCGAAATTGTAGAGTTTCGTCATGCTCCTGCATGGAGGCGCAAGGTAACCGCCTGCAACTCCGCGGCCAACGTCTAATTCCATGCAGTTCAGCACGTTTCCGAATATCACCCACCACGCATCGTAGATTCCGGACAGCAGTTCCTTCCGAAATTCCAGCAGACCGGCCGGATCATAGATCTCATCTCCGTCGACAGCAAAAATCCACGATCTTTTACCGGCAAAATCTTTTATCAGGTCGTGGGATACCGACATCGACTTGATACGGTGGTAATCAATTTTGTCATTCCGCGAAGCCAAGCGGTTCAATATCTCAGAAGTCCGGTCTGTCGAACAATTGTCAGCGACAATGATCCTGTCACAAAATTCGAGGATGTTTATCAGGGCCCTTTCGATAAAAACATCTTCATTTTTGATCAGGACAATCCCAATTATTTTATACGGATCATTAACCATACAGGGCGTCTCATTCATATTTAAGCATCTGCAGTTCGACCACCAATCTGGAAATTACAGCCCAAAGAGTACTTTGTTAACTCCGATCTCCTAAAAGCCTTTTCATAAATAGGCTTTTTCTATACCTGATTGGAAAATTTCCCTGGAACATCAACGTTGTCATCGACCGCAGGAATCCCGAACAAAGGACCTGCTGCCGGAAGCTGAAATCGGTGTGAGCCTTGACGAGGTCTTCATATACCTCATCATTTTTTACACCGTCCTGAAGCAGTCCCAGCGATCTGGCCCGGTCAAAATCCTCGACGAAGCCGGCCAACATCGCCACTTTATCATCAAGCCGCTCCTGTGTCGTTCGATCGTTGGTCAGATTCGACGAGTGAACCCGGTATTTGATGACCGGTCTATCGATGTACCCGATCGGCTGTCCCAGCAATAGCGACCTGAATCCAATAGCTTTATCCTGGGCAACAACACCGTCATGCAACGATCCGAATATATCGAATAGCGACCGGTGCCAGGCAAGCGATCCGCCATGCACCCACTGTCCCCCCTTCGAATGCAGGACCTTGTCAAAGGTTATCGGCTTCAACTTCGGCAGCGGCTCCGACGGTTTCCCTGCCTCATCGATGATGAGACTTTCACCGCATATGACCTTATAGGCCCCCTTGGATTCCGCCCACATTCCGACAACCTCCTCTACCCGGTAGGGGTAGGAAATATCATCACCGTCAAACTCGACGATCAGGTCGCCGTCGGTAAAATTCATCACGCGGCTGACATTGTTTCCCAATCCCAGATTCTTTTCATTCCGGTGAAGCATTATCCGGTGGGGACCATCGTACCGGGCCGCCATTTTCTCAATTATTTCAAATGACCCGTCCCGGGAACAGTCGTCGCATATGATGATCTGGAGCGGGCTGTATGTTTGTGCAAATGTGCTCTCCAGTGCCTCGGCGATATGCCTCTCGTTGTTGTATGAGAGCTGAATTGCTGTAACCAGTGGTTTTACAGATATGCTCATTGCCGTTTATCCGGTTATCAAAGTCAAGCACGCCTTGCGTATGATAAAAAATCAGACATATTAAATTTCATCGTTAATTCTCAAATCCCCAATAATTTAATATTTCTGTAAATCTTTCGTCTAAAATTTCCCTCGTATCTGTATTGAGCTCATTATGGAACTGATTGCTTTCACCAGATCTTATGTGTTTTCCATCTTTGCCCTTATCAGGTGACATAGATTCTTCCAATAAATTTATATCAGAATTTGACATGTTAACATCTAGGAAATTGAGAATCGTATGGATAAATTTAATACGATTATTTTTAAACTCATCATAGGTTAAAAATATGCTCTTCTCAGTTGATTCCCGAAATTCTTTGTATGTGTCATATAAAGGAATTAACCAATCAATCGATGCTTCTAGAGCATATCCATCAATCCCCAACATTCTTATTCTATTTCTAAATTCATCATATCGGGTCATGTTTGATATATTTTCAGGCCTGGCATGAGTGAATCCAAAAGAATAAAATGCTGATACTAAAACATCTCTGGGATCTCTTAGAAAAAATATGTGTTTGAATGTAGCTCTTCCCGGAAAATCAAATGGCTTTCTGTGTGGAACATATATATGCCCCTTCCTTCTAAAGAGAATGTCATAGTGATCTTCAAAAAAGGGCTCGGGGTGATAATGAATATCACCTAATTGATCTCCGAGACTCCAAATGGCTGAACCATAGTTCACGACCTTATAATTGCTGTTTTTTGAAATTGATAAAAAAAACCTGTTCATTGATGATGATGCACATTTATGACTGGTAAAAAATATTATGGATTGAGGTGAATTTGCATAATTACAAGCCTCGCATACCAACTCTTCTTCGATCGATTTATTAGCCCTGTCATTAACGCGATTATTTAAAAATATAATGATCTTATTTATGAATGTTTTTAGTTTCATAAATATTCTAAAATTAATATGAAATATGCTTATCAGGACAGTAATATCATTTCATGTGTAGTTAGCACACTTGATGCATTTCATAGAACCTGCAATTAAGTGTGCCTTTTACTTTCTAATTAAGACGATCTTGAAGAATTGTCTTTTCGCCCAAACCGATAGTTTCAGATGTCAATGTTTTCCTCGATATATCATGTATATGCCTGCGGGAAAATCCCAATTCTCGCCTTGATTTTGAAAAAAAACCGAATTTGCCTAATCTTGCCTCTTTTCCCGTTCAGAGCCTCGCGTAAAGATCATATCAAGCTCATGTACCATGTTCGAATGTGTAGTCAAATAGCTCTATATCCCGGGCAAATCGCCTTTGAATAATCTCTTTCAGTTCTTCATCATAGAACTCGGAGTAGTGTTTGTGGTTAGGTGATACCGATTGTATGTGAAGCCCCTCCAAGTTCCTGATTTTGATGCGTGATCCGACAGCTTGCAGGTCCTCGGATCTATTTTCATATTTTGCGATGAAATCGACTATGACCGTTCCTTCAGCGTCGAGAACATAATGAGATGCACCACATCTGTGGGCGTGGTACCAAAACATGTCTCTATGCTCTTCTATTTTATCGAGCGCGAGAACATAGTCTCGAAACGTCAGCTTCTGCGGGATGCTGCCTTCCTTTTTCCGGTAATTGAACATGGAAAAATTCCGTTCCCATGGATTCCTGACAATCGTAAACGTAAATATTTTGTCCCAGATGAAGCGTCCGAGCATGGTGCGCATGTCCGATGCCGGCAGGTGGTCATCAAGTATCTGGGGAGTGGCATACTGCTTCTCCAGCAGATTCGTTTTGCCATATACGCAACCGCACGATTCACCGAGCACTGCCTTAATGCTGCTGGAAGAGGTTCTTGGTATATCGATGAACCAGAACCCCTGTCTCAGGATCATCAGCCGTACGAACTGCTTGTTGAGGTACTGCTGAACCCTGTTTGTTCTATTGATAAACATATCTGCTTTGTCGAAGCATTTTCATCGGCGGCGGTTCGCGCTGCACAACCGATCCGGCAGATTGCCGAATCTCATGAACGTTTATTATATTCTTAGTGCTTGCTTTACCCTCTCGAGCAGCCCTGCTGAAGGTGTTTTCGTATCTTCACCATCGTAAGCCATTTTGCCCGGCCACGCCCGCCTCGGCGGCCATGCTTTCTTGAACTCATTTACATTTTCCGGCATTGCACCGTGGGAGTGCCACACCCTGACAACCCCGCTGATGGCATCGCCAAAACCCCGGTAATTATACGATATCGAAAGGGTGTACGGGTTGAACCCGAGTTTTTCCATGGCCAGGGACAGAAAAGGCTGATCGTTGTTCATCTCATGCTGGTATTTCTGTGCAAGTGCCATCCACTGTGAGAAGACTGACCTGACCTCCGATGATTTTTTAAAAAATATGACTCCCGAATTATACAACAGCTGCCCCTTGCAATCGATCCCCTCCCGCTCCATGATGCGGTCAAATCCCCAGAAATAGTCGATGCTGTAGTGGGGCGCCGGAGCCATTGCAATCCCGAAGGTATCGGCTTTCTCGAAACCGAGGCTGATATCCTCGATCACGGCAGTATCGCTGTCCAGGAACAGATAGACGTCGAAGCCGTCGGGCAGAAATTTTATCATCTCCGCCTTCCTCAGGTGATGTTCAGCTTCAAAGGGTGCCCGTATCACTTGAGAGAAATTGCCGAGGAGGCCGTCAAGCACCGTTTCCTCATCTGTTATCAGAATAATGTCATGTCCATGAAGAGCTTTGCTCTGCTGTATGCAGGATTCAACCTGCTGGACAAACTGCTCGCCCCAGGCGACGAAGACAACGGCGTACGATTTCATGCTATTCCTTCATAGTGATATGTTTTTCGACATACCTGCGATGCGTTCGACCACGATAACAAACTGATCAATGAGACGAAACGACGATTCATTTTCAATGGCTTTCGGAATACGCCCCGGGGTAGTTCATTGAGCCAGTCCATGGGGAAAAGCGTCTATCAATCCCCTTTGTATCTCCGCCACCTCATCGCGGCTGATGGGGTAGTTTTCGGCAATACTCTGCGGTGTCGGAAAAAAATGATCTCCTCTCCGCAAGTCAAGGCACGGCGCGTGACGGGTGCCATACCCAGAGTAGTAATCAAGAAATTTATAGTCACCGCCTCTTATCTTATCCGACACCTTAACCCATGTATTGGGGATACCCAGGCTGTCCGCCGCAATCAGCCCGTGCATTGCGGTGGACACAATTGCATCGCATGCCGAAATTGTTTGCAGGATACTGATCGGGTCATCGGCCACATCGATTATCACGGAATGCTGAGTCCGTTGACTCAGCTCTATGAGGAGTGCGTTGTCCCTGTCCACGTAATGCGGAACGATGCCCAGCGCGTGGCGCTTTGTACCTGAATTACCGTCAAACAGCAGTGAGGCAAGTATTCCCGGGTCTCCCACAGCTATTTCACGTGTCTGTCCCGACGCCTTCCACAACCGTTCTGCCGAGAGCAGCCCCCGTGCCGCATGGATTTCCAGGCGACGGAAAAACAGGTCGGCTTTTGGCCATCCCTGCGTATCGAGAAACGGCTGTTGAACAAATCCTGTCCCAAAGATATGGAGCGGCTGGTAAACCGCCGACAAGCCATAGGCCACGTACTTCAACACGCTTCTTCCCCTCCACAAGAACAGATCAAGAAGACTGCCAAGGGCAACCAGGTCTGCTTTTACAGCAGAAGCGGCGCGGCTCTCAATACCGAAAATCCTGTCTAGAATTACGGGCCCCAGCTCGTCCCCAAAATTTCTTCTTGAATGAAAATAGTAGAGATTGACCGGCCCGCGCCCGGATGCATGCCGCTCAATCATCGCGAGACTCCAGTTGCGGCCTCGAGGCGCCGCCTGAATTCAGTCATGCTCATGTTTCGATAGAAGGAATTGTACTTCCGCGGTTACGTTGTTTAGCGAGAATACAGACGTGCCGCCGTACGGTCCCACGCTTTTTCCAGGAGCCCCTTACCGATATCCAGCCAATTTTGTTCCCAGGAATATCCCACTCTGCGGGCATCCCACCGGATGGCCGAAATCATGTTCTGTTCACGGGCATCGAGTACGCCTCTCCATTTGCTCTCTGTCACCGGCCTTACAACACCTTTTACCTGGCGATCATCGTACATGGTGTTGGATTGTGCCGCCATGCCGTTGATCGTCGGTTTCAGCAGGCGCTCATCCCAGCGAATTTCCAGGAATTCACCAACCTCCCTCATTACGGATTCAGGATTTTCTGTTAAATCTTCATATCGCAAAAAACGATAGCGCCCGTCCCCGAGACCTGCTGCATATCGCTCGGCGAGACGGCACGATCGCGCCAGTTTCCTGGCGGTATCCCTGGCATCCCAATGCCAGTTTCTATTGGTATACAACCGCTTCACCGAGGCCATATTCTCACGGGGATCCCGCACGATATGGAGGAATCTGGCATTGGGGAAATGAGTCAGAATATTTTCCACCTCGAATTCGTTGCCCGGGGTTTTCTCAACCCAGAGCCCCGGTGATACAGGCCGGGAAGCGTTGGCCTCATAATAGGACATAACGATGGCGAGCAGGTAACTGACTTCGAGTTCGCCGAAAACTTCGCACCAATAGCGGCAGCGGTCAAGAAATATCCGGTAGGTTTCGATTTGTTTCCCGAGGGGCCAGAATGGAGCCTGGCCGGTCGGGTTGACCAGCCTGGTCAACCACCTTTCAAATTCCACTGCGTAGAAGCGATCCCGGTCGCTGCTCTTGGCCAACCTCCTCATGCTGCCGATAAACCACGAGTCTCCCGGCAGTGCTATAATTTCAGGATGATCATCCAGCAGCTCCAGGAGCAGCGTCGTGCCGCTCTTCATGTAGCCGCAGAGAAAAAGGCCGTTTTCCGCTAACCTCCGGCCCATTCCCTCGTCAAGATACGGCTTTTCCTGACCATAGTGACCATTGAAGGCTTTGATCAGATCGACAAATTCGGCGAAGAGGTGCTTCAAGCGCTCATCATTCTGCTGATCCCGCTTTGGATAGATTCGATCCCTCGCCGCTAGTTCACGATCCAGTTGAGAAAGTATTGCTTTGAATTCAACCATTTATTTGTTCGGATCCGGCCGCATGCACGAACGTGTATACCGCACGGGCAATATGCACGCAGGTGACGATGGGCCGATATGATCTATTTCCTGGAGATCAGCATGTTCTTGGCCTGTCTCAATTTGGTGGCAAGGGCACCGGCTTCGGAAACCAGGCCGTCTCTTCTCTGGTTTTTGTGGCTGAACGGCTGATCGGGGACCGGAAGCCGGAGAAAAGGGCACAACGTCTCCCAGCCGTCCCCTCTGGTGATATCCATCTCCAGAAGGTCTGCAGGACGATTTCTGAAGTAGGTTCTCACGTCCTCATGGTGCCGATGGTACGCATCGATAAATTTTTCCCGGTCGAACACAACGGTCCCGTACAGCAGCATACGCCGCATGATCAAGAGGTCTTCCGTCCGGTCCACCGGTTTATGTCCATGGATGTATTCTGACGACGCCAGCCATGAATCAAGGTCTCTCGTCAACAGAATGAATTTGGATTCGGGAAATTTGTAATCGAGATATTTGTAAAAGATCGTACAACCGTTGTCTGCCGCGCCGTCAAGCAGCGGCAGTTCTTCGAACCTCGGGTTGTGCACCACATGTTTATAGCCAAGCGCCCGCAGCGCTTCGCAAAAACTCGTGGTTCCCGTCCTGCCCAGACCTATTCCCCAGGCCTTGTGCGTTATCTGATCTAACATAGTTTTACCGCCTGAATGGGTATATGTTTCTCAAATATTTCCTGTAAAGATAATGCTTCCATCGAACCGGAAACGGAGGTTCGACCAGAAGCCGATATTTTCGCAAAAACCCATCCTCCCTGTTGACGATCACCTTCTTTCTGATATCGGAATATGATTCCGACTGAGTTGCATACAGAGGATACAGCCCGCAGGAATACATATTCCCTGCATACCATATATCAATGGGCGCTTCAGCTGCGCGGACTTTTTCATAGGCCCGCTGATGGATAATATATGCGTGGGTACTGAAGAAACACGCTTTAAACACATGACCGGCAAGAAACCGGGCCGGCGTCATGACCATGCCCCCGAGATAAAAAAGTTCCCACGTTTCGTTC
>Ga0180436_10003746_pt1 | contig 13866 bp, 19 predicted proteins | sample SS_ome_2_FD_132434 | JGI IMG/M metagenome (GOLD analysis project Ga0180436, IMG submission 132434) | Hypersaline lake sediment archaeal communities from the Salton Sea, California, USA - SS_3_S_2 metaG | ecosystem: Environmental > Aquatic > Non-marine Saline and Alkaline > Hypersaline >...
TGCGGAAAAGGAGCTTCCGGAACGGTTTAGCCAAGCGCAAGATAATCCGGAAGAATTATTTTCGTGGTTGACGGAAAAAGTCGAAAGTCTTAAAATAAGAACAAACGTTCGTAGTTCGGTTGGCACCGACATCAAAAAAGATATCGACAAATTTAAAGCCGAATACGAAAACCGCAAGGCTGGCGAGTCTTTCCGGATCTGGCGCAGCAAATTCGAATTCATAAACCGGGCGATGGGCGGCTATGTTTCGTCGAACGTATACGTTATTTATGGTAAATCCGGACGGGGAAAATCGGCCATAGCGTTGGAGGAAGCGATTAATTGCGCGATGCAGGGGGCGAACGTTCTAATCTGGTCGATGGAAATGGGATGGTACGAGGTTCTCGTCAGGCTTTACGTTTCCATTTCGGCAAGCATTGGCGTGACAAAAGCGAATCTTGATGGCGTCGATATTGAGGCCGGATTTAATTCGCGGGATGTTCGCCAGGGAAAGCTACCCGACGAATTCGAATCCGGCTTTATGGAGTTCCTCGATAAGATGAACGAATTGATTCCGGGCAACATCATTGTCCGCGCGGTAGACGACGAGGACTTCGACTCCCGGAAACTCCGCGATCTGAAGGCGGATATACTCGAAACGAAAGCTGACGTCGTTCTAATCGATCCGTTTTACTACCTCGATTACGAAAAGAACACGTCAAAGACTGCGGGGGGAGACGCGGCTAATACATCGATGAAACTCCGTCGTCTGGCCGGCCAAACAAAAACGACTGTCTTTGCGTTGACGCAAGCAGAAGAAGGTGAAGGGAAAGACGCTGACTCTGAATTAAAACTACCGCAGCGTAAGGACGTCAAGAAAACGAAGGCGTTGCTCGAAGATGCTGCGTTATTGATTGCGGTGGATACGAACGCAGAGGAAGGGCGAGGCCTGATCGGTCTGAACAAAGGCCGTGATGGCGGCGAAGGGAAGAGCGCTGAGATCGTTTATCTGCCGCAGTTTGGCGTCATCAAACAACTAGGAGGAGCCGAAGGGTCAGCGGATCAGTTCGACTTTTAAGGAGTTGGAATATAACGGATAACATTGTCAACATTTACCGTGATTCTTTCGACAAAATACGATGGAATTTTTCGAAAACAGGGCGTAATATATAGAACAATCCGGCCTAATTAGGGCGAAAGGAGTGGGACTAAAGTGCCGACATTGACGTTAAACGGCCGTCCGGTCGACGTCGACATACGATATGAGCTCGAACAGTTCGAATGGACGCGGCCGACCTGGACGGACGAGCGACTCCTGGCCGCAAGTCCTTTCCGTTATGACCGAATGCCTAGCTTTTACGTTTATCTCGAAGACACGGCGACCGCAAAGGCCGGTTATTGGGGCGATAGCGGCTATTATGACGCAGAGTATGCGCGGGGCGGGTTCGTTAAGCTTCTGGCATTCTTGCGCGAAGAAACCGAAGAGGAGACGATCGAATACTTGATCGATGCGTATGCGCCGGAATCAGATGACGGAAAACTCACGCTCAGGCTGCCGAAGCTGAAGCTCGCAAAGACTCGCGAACCGTTGAGGGAATCGATTCTTGACGACGTGGCTGCGGGGCCTAACGATTATTTAAACAAGCGCGGAATCATGCCGGCTGTCCAGCGGCTAATGGGCGTCGGTATGGCTGGCGGTGCGGTTGCGTTGCCCTGGCGGCTTCCAAACGGCCGGCTCGCTAACGTAAAGAATCGGTCAACGCGGGGCAAGGCGTTCTGGTACGTCAAAGGCGGCTGGCCTATTCGGGACCTTGTTTACGGAATGAATGTCGTGTATGATCGGCGGCTGACGCGCGTTGTCCTATGCGAGGCGGAGATCGATGCGCAATCGTGGATGACGGCGGGAGTGCCGGCGATCGGGACCGGTGGCTCTTCGTTTAACCAACGGAAGGCGGACATTATCGTCCAGTCTCCGATCGAACACGTAACCATCGTGACGGATAACGATAAGGCCGGCGAGAAGTTGCGGGCGGAGGTCGAACGTTATTTATACGGGAAAGTCGGACTGGCACACGGATATATTACGGAAGGAAAGGATGCGAATGAATTCTTGCTTGCGAAGGGGAGAGCGGAGTTGAAGGCGGTGTATGAGCGTGCAGAGGACGTTAAGAGGTGGCGGGTGAAGTTACCTAAACGGGTAAGTTTTTCGTTGACGGGCGACACTTAATCCCGTCAGCGACCGACTACCGGTTATTCCTCGACGATCCATTCGTACAGGTCGTCCATGCGGCAGTTTAGAATTACCGAAAAAGTTTTCGCAGTATCCAGGTTCATCCGTTTTGTTCCGTGTACATAACCGGATACGTGCGATTCTTCAACGCCAGCCCTATCGGCGAGCTGCGCCTGGTTCATTCCAGCTTCACGGAGTCGGTCGCGAAGTAAACATTTACCTCGACGATACTTAACCGTAATAAACACCTCCGCAAAGCTTTTGCTTTACGGGGAAATTATAGCTTAAATATCGTTATTTTTCTACGTTATCAGGAACTATTTTAATGACCTTCTCAATAGGTACTCCTAAATAAAGACATATGGTTTCAATCGTTGCTAAGCTAACATGCTTATCGTCATTAATTTTAGTCACCAAGTTGCGATGGATTACCTTGTCCCTTAGTATTCCAGTTGTTTGTCCACGTTCTTTTAGGTATGACCTCAGAGGCTCATAACTAATCATAAAAAAATCTCCTTTTTCTAAAATTTTACGCACACAAAAGTGTGCACTTGTAGTATACTATAGATATAACAAAACGTAAATCACATAAAAGGGGTGTCGGGGTTGCGTTCTATAAGAGATGAGTTCACCTATCAAAGAGAGTCTCTGGGGTTAAGTATACCATGTATTTCCTTAGAAACAGGTATTAATCGGGATTGTTTATATGATTTAGAAAATGAAGACAGAATAGGGTTTAGACAGCTTGTTAAGTTAGCGAGGTATTTCTTTAAAGAAGAATATCACGAAAAAATGCGTGACTGGTGTTTGCAATTAAATACAACGGAATCCATAAAACAGGCTTTTGAATATTCGGCCATAAAAAGAGACGCGAATCTGTTGAGCCGTCTTATTACCGAAAATAAAAAAGATCCTTACCTTAAATCTTATATTAACGCTTATTCTATTATCCTCGATTTCATGACTGATGAGATATCATTTAAAGAGATGATTTCGAAAATTGAGAACCTCAAGACTTCCGGGTGTAAAGAGATCTCTATCTTGAAGCAAATATATCAGTGTGTCTCTATGTACTATACGAAAGATTATTTCGAGATTACCAAGGAGGCTGAACGAATTAGTCGTGAGTTATCCGGGATGAAGAGCGTTAGAAAGATGTTCTTTAAAGAGTGCTACGCTTACCGATTGTCTGAAGTTCTTGCGCCAGCATACCTTCACCTTAATGAACTTGATCTTTGTCGCCACCATGCAAATGTTATGATAAAAACACAATTAAATGATAAGCACGAGTCAGATGGTTATTACTACCTTGGAATCTCCCATTTAGCTGAAAACCAAGAGGAGCATTGTTTATATTTTCTTAGAAAAAGTGTTGAAGCTGCGAGGAAGACAGGAGAGAGGCTAATTATTAATGAGGCCGAACATAATTTAACACTCGCGGAGATTTATTTCCACTTCAAAAGGAGTGGGGATATTCCAAATACATCTTTATTAAGTAATCAGATGCTTTTAGGAGGTGATGACGATTTTATCGTATTTTTCGATTACGTAAAAGCTCAGTCTGTAGATAAGATTTATAGAGGGTATGGGCACTTTTTTAAAAAAATGAACTTTTTCTTCGCATCACTAATAGCGGACGTATTGCCTTCCCTTGGAATCGACAAAAGACAAGCATCAGAACTCAAATCATTTAAATTCGAAAAAAAAGGAGAGGTTTTATATGAAGAAAGTTTTATTGATGGGATTAGTTTTAGGGGCGATTCTTGCAGTTTTGCCTCATAATGCGGCGGCAACAGATAAACAACAGGGCAATGAAGATGTAAAAGTCGCAGGCATAAAAGTAGGAGGATAATGTATATCCGTCGCCACCAAACGGTGGCTTTTTTTAATATAAAACTTAGAAAATTGGGTAAAAAATAGTTTTTTTGAGTTCACCCAATTTCGAACATCAACAAAGACTAATATGCTAAGATTTTCATATAGAGGACAAAACAACAAAAAGATGAAAAATTTTTTGTTGTTTTGTCGCAAAAACTGATAGTCCCTACGTGTTATATAGTGTAGGGCAACAAGGAGGTATTTTAAATTGAAAGAGAAACAATTCAATAGAATAAAGGCGGCCTTAAAAAGTGGTTCAGCGCCTTATGTAACTCGCGAGTCAGAAAGAATCGCTCACTTAATCCCGGACTTAACCTCTTTTGAACAAGAGTGTTACTGGCGGATAGGGAAAGCCCTAATGATTTTTGAGAACAATGGACGTGATAAAAGGGCGTTGATCCAAAAAATCATTAGAGATGTGAGAACTGATTTTTTAAGCGGGAAAAAGCGCAAATTAAAGAACGACGTCGCTATTGAGGAGTTAAACAAGGATGGAACAGTTTGGGAACCCGAAGACGTTTTGGCGAACGTCGTAGGCAAGGTTTTATTAAAAGAGAAGGTCGCCCTGTTGGCGCAGGACGACCCAAGAAAAAAACTTATCATAGAAGCTTGGATTCGCGGATGTACGAATGATACCGACATCTCCACGTTGTTGGCGCAACGTTTTGGAGGAAATGCTCGATCACATTGCAGATTCATCCAACGATTCCGATCACGCTGCCAAACCCAACTAACAGCATAAAGGTTTCTTTCTGAAACGTAACTAGCCCGGAAGGCATCGCTACACCCTCATCATATACAATCTGTTGTCAAAAGACAAGCGAACAGTATGCGAACACACCTTCCGAACTAGTACGTTTTACCTAAATAATATGGAGGCGAACGTACTATGAATATCCCCGAAATTACCGATTCCAATACGTATCCTGCGCTAGATCCGCGCAAACTAACCGAAATTTTATATCAAGGCGCATGGCCAGCCGACGAAGATCCGGCGGACTACTACCGTCCACTTTCGATCCAGGCGGTGAGGGTCGGATGAAAGCGACGTTATCCCACCACGCGAAGAAACGAATTACCCAACGGTTTAAGATCGGAAAGCAAACGCCGGAAGCATGGGCGTCTCAGATGTTATCTAATGCGATTTACTGCGGCATCGGTCCGGACGACAATGGAGAAGATGCTCGGATTTATTCCCATCGTGGAGCAACGTTCATGCTTGCGGTAGATGCAGACGTTGTTAAGACCGTGATCCCACCGAATAAAGGCTGCATCAATCGTATTCGGCGTAAGGTGACGAACTTCATTGCGGAAGAAATTGCGAAAATGTCGCAACAAATTACGGAAGAGGTGGCTAGGATCGATAAGTTTCGCGATGAACTCGAAGAAGAGATCGCACATTTAGAAGACCGTTTGTCGCGCGCCCGGTCATTGCCGACTAAATTGGCGTTGCAGGCCCGAATTAATGCGGTTCGTATGCGTATGGACGAATTACCGGCGGAATCGCACGAAATAAGACGCGAACTGACGCGTACAGCGAGAGGAGTCGCCGCCTATGTCTAACGCATGGCTATTCGAAATATTTGCGGTGATTGCAACGCTTTGTATTTGCAGACTTATTTACGAAGTTAATCGCGAAGAAGGCGAATGAGGGCGGCGGACATCGCGGCCCGGCGCTCGGAGAATGTCGGGGCGGCCGTTAAGTAACGGAGTCGCGTCGCTACGGCTTAGCGCTGGCGGCGTTTCGGACGCAGGTACCGGCATTTTGCGAGGGCGAAAAGCCTCAAAATTAAAACGTAGGGGGAAATCGAATGAGTCAATTTCAAAAAGGCGCGGCGGCGCTATCAGCATTACAGGCCGGTGGAGGTGAAGGTGGCAACTTAAATAAGATCGATTTCGCTAAGTTTGGTGTTGGTACTACGTATAAAGTCCGTGTGCTTGGAGCCGAGGACTTAATGCAGTACTACGGCTACGGCATCTACAAAAAGGTTAATACGTTTGTCGCTAGGAACCCTTCTACCAGGAACGAAAAAGGGTACGTTGTGAGCGATCATACACCATGGGACTTGGCCGAAAAATACTACCGCGATCTCCAATTTAAAGCAAAAGAGGCCGGTGATGAGGATGAAGCGAAGGCTCATGGTGAAGAGGCGTGGAAGTACTGTGGAAAAGAGCGGTACTCTATGGGATTCATCGATCTAGAGTCCGGCAAAGAAATCATCGTTGACTTGAGTCGAAATCAAGCTCAAGACGTCTACGCGACGATTAAGAAATACGAAAAAAAACTCGGAAAGCTCGCCTTTGAGTTAACGAAAACCAATACGACAGGTAAGTCGAAAGACACGAAAGTTTCCCTTACTCCGTTGATCGATTTCGAAGAAGATCTCACCGAACAGGAGCGCGCAAACTTCGCTAAATTCGACGGTAAGGAATTCAACGCAAAACTGTTCGACGGCCTGCTATTCGAAGCTGACGAGAAGACGCAGATCGAAAACCTAGTCGCAGCAGGATTCGATATTAGTCTGATCGGATTATCGCTGGGGGCCGGATCGGATAACGAAAAAGATAACGAAGAAGTCGACGAAGAAACTTTACCGTTTTAATAAAACGAAGGGGGACGATTGAATGGCGCATCTAACCGAAGTTGTCGGAAAATACTCGGAGGTTGTCGCAGAGTTGGCGCTGTTAGCGAATGGGTACGCAGTATCGCGCCCCCAACTCGCGCAGCCTTACGATTTCAAGGCGGAAGACCCGCTGAATGGTCGCGAATACAAGGTTCAGGTCAAAACGTTTCGACGTAGGCCTGACCGCAAAAATGAACTCGTTCTATACGCAACGAACGGAAAAGGCGAGCCTTACGATCGGTCCGACGTTGATTATTTTATCGGCGTATTGGGTGATCCGGGCGAAATGCCTCGCGTTTGGATGTTTGAAAACGAAGGAAATCAGCGCGAATATTGGGCGAAATCAACTAATCGTGCGAGCAAGCGGTGGGTAGAACTGCCGCTGTCCCTTAACCGGGAACTTTACGAAGTTAAAAACGAAGCGGAGGCGGTATGATGGCGAAACATTTATTAGGTTACATTGTAGGCAAGGGGTGGATTTAGTGAAATCGTATCTAATAAAAGTGAACGGTTCTTATTATGCAGGAGAACATGAAGATACAACGCCTACCCCTCGACCAAGTGATGGTTGGTGCACCAGCAGAGGAGAATCAAATGTCATATTCTTCATGACGGATAGAGGAGAAGCAAAAATTTGTGAGGGTTTGACTAACTTAAATAGCCATTGGCAACGAATATATAACGCTATGAGATATGACGGATTAGACGTTAAATCAATTGTAATTGAGGAGGTTTAGTAAAAGGTGATTACACATATCACAATCACTTAGATTATTGGAATTATTTCAACGTTTCGGAATTTCCGAATAGTCCAGAGTGGGATGGTCATAAGCCAGAAGATATAACTCGTTTATTAACTTTGGTAGGTGAAAAATGATGACGAAGAAGAAAAAATTAATGCTTCCGATGTATTGTAATAAATGCGGTAAAGAACCTCAAAAAGAAAAGAAAGACGGTTGGAATGTAATGAAATTAGATTGTCCATGTGGAGGAAGAGTAGTAATGGATTACACAAAACCGTACTACGAGTAGTATTACATTCCAGAAATAAACACCATAAGCCACACTGATAGTTCACCAATGCTTATACAGAGAGTGTTAATAACATTATTAAAGCAGTTGAAAAGGAAGGAAAGGGGTACTCATTTGACGTGTTAAGAGCAAAGGTTTTATACGGTACAGAAGCAACAATTAAGAAGCCTAAGTACACAGAAGTAGAGGATGCGCACGGTAATGCGCTCATTGCGGGTTCTGTGTTCCGCAAAGTCTCCGCATCCCAGCCGTCAATAGAAGATCGCGTCAGCACAAACGAAAAGGATATAGAGGCATTAAAATCCGACGTTGATGCACTAAAAGGCGAACCTGAGGCTGGGTACGTACGGATTGCCAAGAGCGAGGCGAAAGCGGGCGATTTCGTTAAGTTTGACGAAGCTCCGAGCAGATATCTAACCGCAGGGAAGTATTACGAGATTGAGTTCGTAGATGATTATGGGGATCCGATCATCATAGATGACGACGGATACGATCTTGATACCCATGGAGAAGTATTCGAAGTCTACCGTAAAGTTAGCGCCGCCGAGCCGAAGCCTGAACGCCTGAAAGTCGGTGATTATGCGAAGGTGGTCGGTACTGCACGGAACGGCTGCTGTGACCGAGGGGATATCGTCAAAATTACAGAAGACGATGATTCGGCGGTTCCGTTCAAGCTTGCTTTTGTCAACGGGGAGTATGCCGGATGGGAAGACGAAAAGTCCCTCGTTCGCGCCACCGACGAAGAGGTTGCCGAAGCTAAACGAAAGCAGGCCGAAGTGAAAGAGTGTAAGAGATGGGCCGCAATCGGACGCGAGGTTGGCGAGTATAAGGTCGGTGATATTGTTCAGTATTTATATGATGGGGAAATTTGCGAGGTTGTGGCTGTCGGCGAGGACGGTCGCGTAAAAGTCGCTACTCAGAACCACGGAAATTGCACAGAAAATCAGTCAAGCATCGAACTAATAGCGCCAGTCGAAGCGCGTTTCGATCGAAAGGGCGACGAGTAAGTGGCCGCCATCTGCGCCGAATGTAACCGGGTAATAAACGAAGGGCAGTCCGTAACCTACGATTCGCTCTTCGACCGGTACTTTTGTGACAACGCTTGCTGGTCGGATTGGTATGCGGATAACGAGGCGGAATACAAGCGGAAGTACGTAAGCCGCGAAGATTTATAACGTCGTAAGCGGAAGGAGGATGCGAATGGAACTCGGTAATCTACGGTTGAATCTTAGCGCTTTGACGCCTAAAAATGACGAAGTTAAGAACGAAAAAGTTGCCGAAACAGCCAAGCGGAAGAAGAAGGCGAAAACGGCCGAACCGATCGAGGAGAGCTGGCGTCGCATATTCGCAAGCAAGCTTTCGGAAACAGACCGTCAACGATTAAACGAAGTCAAGGCGGCAATGGACGCGGGCAAACTCGCCAGGAACCCGTCTGACTGCGTGAACAAGGCCGGAAACCCGAAGGCGTTCAGCAAGGCGGAGGCCCTGCGATTATGGAAGACGCTTCAAGAATCCCAGCGAGAAGAAACCTTACGGAAGATGGTCGAGAATACACCGGAAAACTACTGGCTGATTACGGACGAAGCGCGGCTAGACGAATTCCTCGCGATGCTTGCTGACGAAGAAGAGATCGTATTCGACGTTGAGACAACAGGTACAGACGTATGGAACGACTGCATTGTCGGCCATGTGCTAACGGCTATCAAAGCGGACATCCACGCGTATATCCCGACGAAACATAATACGGATCATCCGCAATTGGGTAACGGCTTTGTCGTCGAAAAACTGCGGCCATTTTACGAAGATGAGTCGATCGGAAAGCTCGCTCATAACGCAAAGTTCGATATTCACATGCTTGATCGCGAAGGGATTACATTGCGTGGCCTTACGTGGGACACACAGGAAGCGATGCGGTTGCTTAACGAAAACGAGCCGTCCTTTGCGCTGAAAAATCTCGTCACGAAATATCTGCGGATTAAATCTGACACATACGAAGACTTATTCGGAAAGATCGGCTTTAACGAAGTGAGTGATCTTCGGATTGCGCTTGCGTATGCGGCAAAAGACGGTGATGTGACGAGAAAGCTTCGCGATTTCCAACGCGAACACCTGAAGAAGTTTCCTGATATCCTTCGCTACTATGAGACGGTCGAGGTTCCGTTAATCAGCGTCGTGCAGAAGCTTGAGTCAACCGGATTCGACATCGACCTGGAATTCGCGGAGGAATACGGTAAGGAGATCAAAACGGAGATCGATCGTTTGTATGCGGAGATTATCGACGAGTTGGGCGACATCAACATTAACTCGCCGGCGCAGCTTAAGCCAGCGTTAGAAGAAGCAACCGGAGAGAAGCTCGACTCAACTGACGCAAAAAAAGTCCTAAAACCTCTTGCGAGCAAACATCCGATCATTAAGAAGCTGCTCGAGTATAAGGAGAAGTTCAAACTGTACTCAACGTACATCAACGCTTTGCCGGAATTAATCGACAAGAGGACCGGCAAACTCTACACGAATTTCAATCAGAACGGTGCAAAGACCGGTCGGTTCTCATCAGGTGGAACAGGCGTAAACCTACAGAACCAACCGAAAGAAGCCCGGAAGATGTTCGTAGCTCCTAAAGGATACGCGATATTAGGCGGAGACTGGAGTCAGCAAGAATACCGATGCCTGGCGTACTTCTCGCAAGATCCGAAGCTAGTCGATAACTACTTGCAAGGTAACGATTTGTACGCGTCAATCGCTTCGGAGGTTTTCAATAAGCCGATCGAAGAATGCGGCGATGGATCAGTATACCGGAAACAGGCGAAGGTCATCATGCTTGCGGTTGCTTACGGGGGTGGCGCGAACATGCTCAAGGACGCTATCGGAATATCGAAGAAAGAAGCGCAGAAGTTCCTCGACAACTTCTTCGAAAGGTTTCCGGTCGTCAAAAAGTGGGTCGAAACGAATCAATCTTTCGTTAAGAAGCACGGATATGTTTGGATGGATCGCGGCCAACGTAAGAGACGGTTACCGGACGCAAAGGACCGGAACGCCAAAGGCCATTACTCGGCTGTTTATACACAGTCAACTAACGCAAGAGTTCAGGGGTCAGCAGCGATACAGACCAAAGCGACGATGATTGCGCTGCAAGAGTTATGTGACAGGAAAACGGCTGAAGGACGCGGAGAATGGCGGATATGGTGCGTGGTGCATGATGAAGCGCTGCTTTTAGTTCCGGACACCATCACGCGAGAAGACGTTAAAGATTTCGAGGATGTCATGCTGAATACGTACGTTTTCGGCAACATTCCGAACAAGACCGATATCGAGATTTGCCGAAGATGGGGAAACGGTTTCTCGGTGGATGAATGGTTCAAAACGAAGGGAGACGATTAATTGACGAATTTAAACGGAAGGTCAGCCGCAAATTCACTGCGGGCACATATAAAAGAACCGACCACATACGCGCAGCAGATTGCGGACGAATTGGTCGAATATCTAAACGAATGGCACTCGCTGCCGGAGACGTGGGATAACGCCCTGGACGCGCAGATTCATAAATGGTACGCCAATGCTCCGAAAGTCTTTCCGAAGAAGCCGTATTTCTCGCCGTCATCTGCTAACGCTTGCCCTCGCGAGCTTTATCACAAGGCGATCGGATCTCCGAGAGACGAAACGAAAAAGCCTCCGTATCAAGGGCGATGGACTCGCATCGGTACGGCGATCGGGGACGTAATCCAGCGCGACATTCTCTCCATGGAAAAACACTTCGAGAAGAAGGCCGGCCGCCCCTGTCCGTTCAGCTTCGAAAAGAACGAAGACGGCACGCCAATGTTCGAGGATTTCGCGAAAATGAATCATCCGGTCACACATCGCGGATACTCGTTCAACCTTTACGGAACATGCGACGGCATCATGCGCTATGTAACGGAAGACGGCGAAGTGTTGCGAGTCGGCCTCGAAATCAAGTCGAAGCAAACGACCGCCGCAAAGACGTCCCTCCATTCGATGCGACAACCGGAAGAAAAGCACGTCAAACAATGTGTCGCTTACGGTCCGATGTACGGCGTCGACTTATACGTCATCCTTTACGTGAACGCGGCTAAAAAGTCGTGGGTGTATCCGGAAGGGGAATTCGAAAAGTCTCCGGATATGCGGGCGTTCGGCATCGAAATTACGGAAGAAGACGTGACGGAATTATTCGATAGATTCGTAGAAATTCGCAAGTCTGTCGAAGAAGGAGCGCCCTTACCGTTGGACCTGAACGGATGGACATTTAACGGATACAAGACGGCTATTGCGAAGTCGCTGACGGACGAAGAACTGGCGGAGCTTCGCGCAAAAGTGTCGCGAGTATTGAGGTCGAACGTATACGAATCTACGAAACGGCAGTACGTTGATGCGCTCGAATTTATCGAAAGAGTGCGGGCAGATGAGTAGCGCCAAGCCTATCCGGTGCCTTGCGTTCGACACGTCGATGACCTGCCCAGGCGTGGCGATCATCGAGGTACGCAACCGAAAGCCAACGATCAAAGCGCTATCGCACGTCAAGCCAAACCCTAGCCGGTCACACGCGCATCGAGCCGAAGTTATCGAAGGGTGGGCGCTGATGTTCCTCGATAAAAACTACCCGCGAGATGGATTCGACTATGTGGTACGGGAGGACTTCGCAGGCAAAACGTCGACCTCGAACTATCCGGTTCTGGCGGCGTGGAACGCGTGCGAACGAGCAACGTCGCGATTCGGGTTAACGTTCGATAAGTATTGGAAGACTCCAACCGCAAAGCAACCGCAACTCGGAATATCAGCAACGCGTGTTAAGTCGTTGGTTGCCGGATCAGGCAACGCAGAAAAGGACGAAGTTGAGGCGGCGGTGCGGCGTATGACTGGATATACCGGCGAGTTCGCTAATTTCGACGAGAGCGATGCGGCTGCGATCGGACTTGCGTGGCTGATTCATGTTGGCGTAATAGATAAACCGAAGGAGTGATTCGAATGGATAAAGCGATGGAGTATATCGACAAGCTGGCAGCAAAGCTCGGAGTCGCGGCCGAGCATGTATACGGAGTTCTCGTAAAGCAGGCGTTTGCTAACGGTGTGACTGATTCGATTATCGGGTTCGTTTTTCTAATGATCGCAGTTATTGCGGGAGTCATAATTACGAAGGTGACTGTAAAATCGTATGAGAAGAGCCATTGTAGTTGGGATTACGAATGGTTTCCCGTGGTGCTTGCTGTCGGTCTGGTAGTGATTCTTCCCGGAGGAATTGGTATTTATGTAATCACTGAAGGCATCAAGGCGCTAATCAATCCGGAATACTACGCGATTAAAGAAATCCTCGACACGATCGGAGGGAAGTGATCGATGGAAGAGCATAGAAACATGATGATTCTTAAACAGGAGATATTTGATAGCTTTATTTATTCGGCGGTTGCATTAACTCGCCAAATTCAAGCCAAGCAAGGTAAAGAAGATGAAATAATAACGCAGGAAGAGGCCGACTTTGTCAATGCGTTTCTTGTATACGCTAAGGAACTAGCAGACACATTGCACGAACGATACAAGGATGAATTAGGAGGCGGTTCGGATGTTTAAGCAGCGGCTTATCGGAGCATTAGCGTACTTGATTGCGCTCACCTTATTACTCGGACTGTTTTCTGCAGGATGTCTGACAGGCTACGTCATCGTGACGGCGCTACTATCGGTCCCGGAGGTCGGCGCAATCGTTAAAGTCGGAATTACAATTGCAGTGGTTTTCATGGTAACCGCGTTACTCGTCGGATTAGCTGACCGACTGTACACTGCTTACCGCGAACATAAACGCGTTCAAAAGGACGTAGAGGAGGAAACGCAATGACATACGAATGCTACGGCGTCCCGGCCGCACAGTTGCGACAGTCCTTGCGATGGCTTGACGAACAGCTTACCGATGTTGATTACGCAATCAGTCGGCATGAACGGAAGAGGGTCGAGTTGGAAATCGAACGTGACCGGATTCTGGCGCGAAAAGACGAGATCGAGGCGGAACTAAAACGGAAGGAGTCGATCGAATGACATACGTTGCGATAGCGTGCCTATTACTTTTTACGCTGCTAGCACTCGTAGAGGAAACGAAAACAAAAGCGGAAAGACTCGCGAAAA
>Ga0180436_10003747_pt1 | contig 13865 bp, 10 predicted proteins | sample SS_ome_2_FD_132434 | JGI IMG/M metagenome (GOLD analysis project Ga0180436, IMG submission 132434) | Hypersaline lake sediment archaeal communities from the Salton Sea, California, USA - SS_3_S_2 metaG | ecosystem: Environmental > Aquatic > Non-marine Saline and Alkaline > Hypersaline >...
CCCGGTTTTCTGCATAGCGACGCCCAAGGGAATGAGCCCAGCCACCAGGAAAACAACCTTCCACTCGATGGATCTATAGGCTTCCTGGATGTCAAGTACCCGTGTCAGCACCATTGCGATTGCCCCAGTGAAAAACGCCATCGAAATCGGGAAGCCGGCCAGGCCCAACCCAATGGCAGCGGCGAAGCAGAGCACAGCAATCCAGGTCTTGGACTGATCCTTCCTTTCGACGGCGAAGGGAGTCACCACGACGAAGTCAGCGCTCACATGGAGGTCGTCTATCTCATCCCACAAACCATAGACGATAATGGTATCGCCGGGGCTGATCTCGTGGTCTGAGAAATCGCCCCGAATCTCCTCACCCCTGCTGAAGAGCATTATCGGCTCCACGTCATGACGTCTGCGCAGGGAATACTTCCGAATGGTCTGACCGATCACCTCCGAACGAGGGGGAACTATCACCTCGGCAAAGCCGGATCTATCAGGATCGATCAAACTGGCGAACCTGCCAGGTCGTTCTCTGGATGCCAGGCCAAACTCGGATGCGAATCTTGCTGCATCCTCATCGTCTCCAAGAAGCGCGAGCTCCTGGCCGGCCTCATATTCCGTCTCCCGCCAGGGAGCGTACTCCACGTCTCTGCCGTGGGATATTCCGAGGATATTCACGTGGTATTTATCCCACAGACCCGACTCCTCGGTTGTTTTGCCAATCAACGGACTGTCGCGGGAGACGACATAGTGCCGGATGTTATGGGGCAAGTGCAAAGCGTCAATAAGTTTCGCCTGTTCAGAATCGCCTTCGTCTGAGGCTTCCGAATTAGGCAACACGGATTCGCCGAATACCAAGAAGAAACCAATTCCGGAAAGAAGCAACAGCAGTCCCAGCGGCGTAGTGCTGAATAGTCCGTAAGGCTCTAACCCAGCATTGCGCAGCAGATCGTTGATAAGAATGAGCGGTCCGGAACCCACCATGGTCAGGGTTCCGCCCAGGATTGCGGCAAACCCGATTGGCATGATCAGAGCGGAAGCCGGGATTCTCGCCCGGCGGGAGGTATTGAGGATGGCCGGCAGGAAGAGCGCCGCCGCACCGATGTTCTGTATGAGTCCTGACAGCATCCCAACCGACAGCGATATCAGCCCGATCACCTTCGGTTTGCTTGTTCCCGCTTTCTGCAGGACAACTCGTGAGAACCGCTCCATGATGCCCGTTTTCGCAATACCCTGTCCCAGAATCATGACGCCCATCATGGCAATCACCGCATTGCTGGAGAAGCCGGAGAGCGCCTCTTGTGGTGTCAGGACACCGGTCCATCCCAACGCCAACATACAGACAAGCGCAACGATGTCTATGCGGACGATCTCGAAAACGAGCATTACTACTGTAACGACGAGGATAACCAGAACAGTGATGATAGCTAGATCCATGTCAAGAGCTTGCCTTCACAGCAATCAGGGGTCTCACCTCAGCAAGTATACGTGATACCCTCGCTGAAGTCACCTGCATAGTGGTGCGCCCATCAACACCGGCAGCTGGAAACTGTCCACACTATGCGCTCCGTACCACACTATATGCCCAGCTCGCAGACCAGGCGAACAGACCAAGCAGAGCTACCCTGCGATGGAGGCACGATAGAGTCCTCTGGCGTTTCGCTCGCTTGCCCAGATCCCATTCGCCTGCGTAGCCACTTTGCTAACTCGACAACGAGGCAGACGAGCAAGCCTAATCCTAGGATGCTGCCCCAAGCCTGCAGGTCGATCTGCGCCGTCTCAATGACGTTGTTGAAGAAGAGCAGACAGCGCACGCGGCAACGTCACGGCTTTTCCTGGGGACGTGACCGATGCGCGAGCCGTGGAACAGATCGTGGCCCAGTTGGCGCAGCAGCTCGGGGAGGTCGACCCCGATGTGTGGTGGCGCTGTATGGACGTCAACCTGCGCGGGCCCTATCTGTGCAGCAGGGCCGTCCTTCCCGGAATGATCGCCCGCGGTAGCGGCAGGATCATCACCACCGCGAGCCATACCGGTGTGGGGCCGTGGCCGGGGTCGGGTGCCTACGCCATCAGCAAGACCGCGGTCATCCGGCTCTGTGAAACTATGGCAGCCGAGGTCAAGGACCACGGCATCAGCGTCTTTTCTATCCACCCCGGCGGGGTAGCGACGGCGATGACTGCGTCGCAGTTTGGGTCCGAGGCCGCCCGCATCTGGTTCCCGAGGATCTACAAATACGTGACCCAAGGAGTCACCGGTCAACCGCCAGAGCTCGCGGGGGAGCTGGTGGTGTTCCTGGCCTCGGGGAAGGCGGATGCCCTCTCCGGATGCTTCATCAGCGTGGATGATGATGTGACCGAGATGGTCTCACGCGCCGAGGAGATCCAGGCGAACGAGCTGCACCGCCTGCGCCTGCGCACCTAGGGCGTAGCCCTCAAGGAGGCCGCAATGAAGACAACCACACTGCCCGACCGCCCCGACGCCGCCTCGCCGGCGGGAGCCGACATCCGCTACCTGATGGACGGCCCCACCGGCAATATGATCCACAGCACGGTGCCGCCGCATCAGATCAACCGCGCCACCGTCCACGCGACTGTCAGCGAGTTCTGGTACGTCCTGACGGGCCACGGTGAGATCTGGCGTGACGACGGCACCGAGAGTGGCGTCACGTACCTCCTGCCCGGCACCGCCATCGACATCCCCGTGGGCACATCCTTCCAGTACCGCAACTTGGGCGACGGGAACCTGACGTTCATCTGCGTCACCATGCCGCGCTGGCCCGGTGATGCCGAGGCGACGTATGTGGACGGCGTCTGGGAGCCGACGGTATGAGGCGGGACCCGGAAGAACCTCTGAGAGGACTCGCAAGAAGCCCAGGATTCCGAATCGGCCCAGGTTCCCCTCAGGCACTCTCGAATCAGACCACGGCAATCCTGCCCATGCCGTGGTTCCTGTCCGATTGCCGTTTCCTACACCATCGACCCCTGTCCCTCCGAAGTATTGACGCCAAATGGGAATAATAGTATATTATAAATGATACATATAGACTAAATATACTGGTGCGTGAAGCGCCGTGTCCGACGGCGTCGCACGCGAGATCGGAGGATGGCGATGAAGCACAGGAGTCGCGCTCTCTTGCTGAGTCTGGTGCTGGTGGTGGCTATCGGCTTCGCCGGGTGCGACGTGGTGCCCGCCGAGCCGGCCGCCGAGCGAACTGCGACGGAACTTGAGGAGCCCGACGCCGGGGAGTTGGAGGCAGCCGCCGAGGTGGAGAAGGAAGCGGCCCTGCCTGAGCCCGACGACGGTACGGAGCCTCCCGAGCCCGACACCAATGTCGAGGACCCTCCGGCTGACGCGACGACCTACCAGATCTGGGGCAGGGTCTATCGAGATACCAACTGGGACAGCCTCTTCCACACGGGCGACGGCGACGAACCCGTGCGTGGTGCCAAGGTGACCCTGATGGATGAGGGGACGGGCGAGGAGATCGACTTTCTGTGGACCGACGCTTCCGGGTTCTACACGTTCACGGTGCCACAGCGCGAGGGCACGGTCTTCGTGATCGTGGCCCCGCCTGAGGGAGACGAGGACCTGGTCTTCTCCGTCCCCACCGAGGGCCTGCCGGAGCTGGCGCCTTCGAGTGTGGACGAGGACGGCTTTTCGGTCGCGGCCTTTGCCTTCGACCGGCCCCAGTTCACGGTCAACGCCGGCCTGACCGATCTGTTTGAGCCTCCGGCTGACCTCTTCGTCGTGGACCTGGCCACCGGCCAACCCGTGGACAACCCCTTCCTGTCGGGCTTCACCTACGATCTGACGGCTGACGAGAGCGACATCATCCTCGAGTTCGACCTGAGCGCCCTCCCGGCGGACGAGCCCTTCTTCGTCGGTCTCGATCTGATCGGCGACGGGTTGCTGGTCACCGATCCCGTTGAGGGCTTCGGCATGACCGGTGCCAACACAGGTGCCTCGGTGGCCTTCCTCAATGGCGAGCTGCAGGGCACCAACGCCGTGGCCGTGTCGCAGGACGGAGAGACGGTCCCCACCAGCACGGGGCTGCGGTTTCAGCCGCTCGGTAACCGTGGCGCGCTCTTCTTCCCCGCCGCCGAGCTCCGCAGTGGCCTTGACAGCTTCCGGCTTGTCTTCTCAGACGGGAACACCGGTCTAGTCTCAGGAGATCCGACCGTCAACGGGGGCTACACACTGGCCGCAGATGCCAACCAACTGTTCGGCGACCTCTTGGCTGCGCGCGACACTGTGCCCTTCCTGGAGCGCGTCAACCAGACCTTGATTCAAGTACCGGTGTCGCTGGGTCACGAGCGCACCGGCGACCAGACGTTCCAGTTCACGCTGGATGGGACGTTGTTCTCGACCCAGATCGATGTGTCGCCCGCGATGGCCCAAGACCGCGCCGATCAGTTTGGCGACGTCTATGAGCTGCAGGCAGGCTCGGAGATCGCCACGGCGCTGCGCACATGGATGGCCTATCCGCTGCACTACCAGGACGAGCCCTTCGGCGTGCTGGCGGTCACCGACAACGACAGCGCTGCCAATCCTGCCGCGATCGCGCTCTCCGCGATCTCGTCGACGGCGATCAATGTGGATCAGTTGGCGGCGCTGGAGGACGTGATCGGGAGCATGGTTCCGAGCGTTCAGTCCATCTACTTCAACGCGGAGTAGGGTGCGGCTCTCCGAGCAGTTCGAGGAACCGCCGTGGCGTCACGATTGGGTTTCCGGCATAGGTGCCGAAGCCCAGCAGGTGTCGAATGTCTGTGTTTCACAGCACCTCTACGATGCCGCGGTTGCCGTCAAGGCGAACGTGTTGTCCGGTCGTCAGCTTTGCTGTCGCCTCCCGCACACCCACCACGGCGGGGATGCCGTACTCGCGCGCGACGACGGCGCCGTGGGTGAGGGCGCCGCCGACCTCGAGAATCAGGCCGCCGGCGTTGATGAAGAGCGGTGTCCAGCCGGGATCGGTGAACTCGGTCACCATGATCTCGCCCGCGGCCAGCGTCTCGCGCTGCGGGTCGCGGATCACGCGTACGACGCCCTCCACCACGCCCGGGGCCACCGGATTGCCCAGCAGGGCGCCATCCGGGGCACCGGCCACCTGGAAGCTCACCTGAGGCGCCTCGCCCTCGCTGGTGATGATCAGCGGCGGTGACAGCCTCTCGTAGCGCGCAAGGTCGGCCCGCCGTCCAGCGATCAGGCCGCGCCAGTCGGCGTCCGCGTCCCACATGGTGAGCAGCTCGCCCCACGTGAGGAACCAGATGTCATCGGGGTCGGTCAGTCTGCCCGCCGCCGTGAGCGCGGCAGCGTTGGCTTTCAGAATCTCCTTGACCACGGCCAGCAGTCGGACCACGAGGAACTTGTGGTGCTCGCGCATGCCGCCCACCTCGGACATGGCGTGATAGAGTCGATCCATCACGCGCACGCGCAGCCGGCCCAGCGGACCAGTTCGCGCCGCCGCCAGCAGGTGCTCGTGCGCGGCCTCCCGCGCCTCGACCAGCGACTGGCTCAGCGCCTGGTGGCACCCGCGGTTGCCGTGGACGTAGCCCGCGATCACGCGCAGGACGGTCAGGGGGGCCTCGTACCAGCGCGGCCTGTGGAGGTCGATCTCGGAGGGGCCACGGGCCCCGTAGCGTGAGAGGAAGGCGTCCCAGGCGGCCATGAAGGCGCCACTGTCCGGCAGCTGGGCCGCCCGTTCGAGCCACGCGTGTCCGTCGTCGCCCAGGTGCCCGAACAGCTCAGCCAGTTGGGGATGCAGGCACACCAGGTCCACCAGGTCGCCAATGGCCCAGTTCATCTCGGCCACCACGTTGCCGGGGATGCCCAGGGTGAGCGCCTCCAGCTCGCCCGACGGGAGGGTGGGCTGTGCCAGCCGCGCCAGCAAGCGGGTAGCGGCCATGCCCGCGCCGGCCTCTGGTACCCAGTTGAGGAAGAAGGGGAAGACGTCCGGCAGGGCCTCGACGACGGCCTGGAGCTGCGCGCGGCCGGGCGGCAGCGATCCCAGGGCGGCGGCTGTGTCGGCGATGTAGTCGTCCATCAGCGCGTTGGTCCGGTCCACGAACCCGGTGAGGTCCCGGCGCCAGAGCGCCAGCCACACCCGACGCGCGATCCCCAGCGCGCTCCTGAGGGCCGAGGCGCTGAGGCGCAGTCCGTGGGGGCCCCGGAACGCGGGATGTCGCATCGCCTGTATGGCCGCCTCGGGCGCCAGGGCGTCCAATTGGCCCAGCAGGCGGAGCAGCACGCGACGCAACACCGGGTGTCGCAGCGGCTGCGTGAGGTCGACGTACATGCGCCCGCCGCCGGCGCGGATGGCCGTGCTCTCGGTGGCGCTCTCGCCGTGGCCGATGGGCATCAGCACCTGGACCGTCGACAGGCTCAGCGGCGCCAGGGCTCGGGTCATGGACTGTTGGTGCCCCAGGCTGAAGAAGACGCGCAGGCTGCCATCCGGCGATTGCAGCCCGTCGATGGGATAGAGCGACGTGATAGGGCGCGCCTGCAGCAAGGCGGCTTTGCCGCCCGCGATCGCCCACTCGATGTCCTGCGGGGCGCCGTAGTGCGCCTCGACGCGCGCGCCCAGATCCGCCAGCGCCAGCACCTGCGCGTCGGTCAGCACAGGCCGTCCGCGCTGTGCGTCGCTGAGTGTGACCTGGCGAGTGCCGCCGTCCTGCGCCGGGAGGATGGCCACCTGCTTCTCCGCGATGCGGCGCTCCAGGATGGTGCGCGTGCGCTTGTCCACCCGGTAGGCATCGGGCGTCACCAACCCGCCGACGAGCGCCTCTCCCAACCCGTAGCCGGCGTCGATGGTGAGCGTGTGGCGGTGGCCGGTGAGAGGATCGGCGGTGAAGAGGATGCCGGAGGCGTCCGCCCGGATCATCCGCTGCACCACGACCGCGAGCTGCACGTCGCGGTGCGGGAACCCGTTGCGTGCACGGTAGAGGATGGCGCGGTCGGTGAAGAGCGAGACCCAGCACCGACGGACAGCGTCCAGCAGGGGCGCCTCGCCGGTGACGTTGAGATAGGTGTCCTGCTGGCCGGCGAAGGAGGCGTCGGGCAGGTCCTCGGCGGTGGCGCTGGAGCGAACCGCGAAGGCGCGGCGCGTGCCCAATGCCTGCCATGCCTGCCTGGTGGCCGCGGCCACGGCGTTGGGGATGGCGACGTCAAGCAGTGTCCGGCGGATGCGGTCGCCGGCCTGGCGCGTCGCCGTCACATCATTCGTCTCGAGGGCATCCAGCTCGGCGTAGATGCCTTCCTGGTCGGGGCAGGTATCCATGAAGTGCTGGAAGGCCTCCACGGTCAGACAGAAGCCGTCGGGGATGGGGAATCCGGCGTTGGCCAACTCGCCCAGGTTGGCCCCTTTGCCCCCCACGAGTGGGAGGTCCGCGGCACGGATCTCTGAGAATGGCAGGATCAACATTTGTTTTCTGTTTCGCTCCGGTCATCGACGCCAAGACCCTTAGGGTTCCAGAAAACCCAAAGGGTCTCTCGCGTAATTATACAATACGCATCTTGTTAATCCTGCAAGTCCTGTCTAGTGTCTTTCCTCCAGCCCTGCGATGAAGGCTTCGACGAACCGCCAGGCCCGGCCCATCACCTCGGGGTCCATCTTGTCGACGGTGTCGCCTACCTGGTGCCAATAGGGGTTGACGCCGTCGCGGGTCTGGCCGACGATGGTGATGGCGGGGACGCCCACGCGGAGAGCGTCGGTCATCTCGGTGTTCCCGCCCTTGATCTCGCAGGGGTAGGCGCCCAGCTCGGGGTGCTCGGCGGCGATCTGCTCTGCCAGATCATTGAGCTGGGGGTCGCTGCGGAAGGGCACCACGATGCCCTCCTTGGTGAGCCACGCGGGCCCGGCGCAGCCCAACATCTCGAAGACGACGGCCACGGGGTTCACGAACTCGTCCCGGTGGCGCCGGAAGAAGTCGATGGCGCCGTAGTGCTGGACCTCCTCGCAGCCCGTGCAGACGTGCCACACGCGGGTGTGAGCCAGGGGCTGTGCCTTGAAGCGCTCGGCCATCGCCAGCACCATTCCGGCGGCCGTCGCGTTGTCGTTGGCGCCCGCGGTGAAGGGCGTGGTACCCGCCTGGATGCACATCGCGGCCAGGAGCACGGCGCCCAGGGCGCTGGGGATCGTGGCGATCCATATCCACGCCCAGCCCGTGATCGCGCCGAGGGTGTAGAGCGCCACCTGCACCATGAAGAGGACGAAGGCCACGGTGGTGAAGGTCTGGTAGATGGAGACCCACTTGGGCGTGCGGAAGACGAGGGGCGTGAGCTGGGTGTCGACGTGGCCGACGAGGATGAGGTCCTGGCGGCGTTCGCCCGCCGCCGGCGATACCGCGAAAATGTTCTGGCTCTGCGCCTTGGGGGTCAGACGGCGGATCAGGTTGTCGCGGAAGCCCAGCTCAAGCAGTTGTGAGGCCAGGCTGATCGCGGCGACGGCGGCAGCGATGATGGCGGTGGTGCGTCCGGCCAGGGGGTAGAGCACGAATGACGTGAGCATGAACGCGCTCGCAATCAGGTGCGGCACGAAGATCGACGTGGCGCTGGTGAAGGTCTCGACCTGGGGGTGCAACCCCAGCTCGTCGAGGACCCCGCGGCAGTATTCGGAGCCGGCGCGCTCGCCCTCCGTCGTCGGTCCCCGCGGGCCGATGTCCTCGGCCAGCGCGTGGATGTGTCTCAGCCAGGTGGTCAGGTGCTGATCGGTCGCCATGATGCCTCCAGAGGAAAGGATGGATGCGTGTGCGGGGATTGTGCCCGGATTGGCGCTCGGTGCAAGCCGGCGTCCCGCTGCACCCCTGTGGCTCGCCCGGTCAGCCCTTCATAATGTCCAGCAAGTTCTCCGTCGCCGCCACCTGGAAGAATGCCTTGATGAAGACCTGCGAGGGCATCGTGGCGATCATCATCAGGTTTTCCCACGGCGAGGAGGACTCGTCGAGGAAGCGGAGGATTTGCTCGATGGTGTTGCGGCGGAACATGGCGTCGAAGGCGCCCTCGAGCTTTCCGCCGTCCTGGTGGATCACCTTGAGCAGAACTGCGTCCATCAGGTCGTAGATGTCCGGGTCGTCGGGGACGTCGAAGGGGTGCCCGTGTAGCAGCAGCGAGTCGAGGATCTCCTCCGAGTCCTGCTGCACGCGCATGAAGGCGTAGCCGGTTGAAGGCTTGATCCGGCCCGCGCGGGCGCCGATGGCCATCACCCGCTTGCCGAGCTGCCGCTCCAGCGGGTCGTCGGTGATGGGCACGGCACCGGCCTCCTGGGCCACGACAACGTAGTCGTCGATCCCCAGCACGCGCGAGAGGTAGTCGCGGATGGCGGCCTCGTAGTCGGCCCGCCGCAGCACGGCCTTGGAGAAGACGGTGTATTCGACCAGTGCCCGGTCCGCCGCGAAGGGCAGCACATAGAAGAAGCGCATCTCGCCGGCTTGGGGCGTGCGGAAGTCCATGAAGGTGATGGTCGCCGGGTCAAAGCGGTCCGAAGGCGTCTCGATCTCCCAGCCGCGGAAGTGCATCTTGAGCACCTGGAAGTCATCGGCGTTGGGCCGCGCCGGCAGGCTGTTGAAGACCCAGCGCCCGCGATAGGCCTCGCCGTCAACCGTCACCGTGGCCGCCACCTTGCCGTCCTCGAACGACCCGATCCGCCCCTGCAGCCAGGTGACGTTGGGGCGGGCGGCCAGATCACGCCGGGCGAAGTCGTAGAAGTCGATGCCGCGGATCATCTTGTACTGATAGTCGCCGAGGGCCAGCGTCCGCGCTGCCGCGTCCCCCTCCCCGGCCACGCACATCCTGTCCCACGCGCGCCAGATCACCTCGTCGAACAGCGTAGGCCGGTCCGCCCAGAAGCCCCATGTGCGATCGTTCGACTTCTTGGGGTCACGGTCGACGATGAGAATCGACTGGTCGCGCAGTGGCGTGCGCACCATGTGGCAGGCAAGGCTCAATCCGGCGAGGCCGCCGCCGGCGATGATGATGTCGTATGGCTCGTTCCGGGTCATCCATGCCTCCCTGTGCGAGCAGGAAACAGACTCAAGACTCAAGACTTGGGACTGAAGCCCCTTGGCCCAGTCTTGAGTCTTCAGTCTTCATTGACTCATCACTTGTGACTCGTGACTCGTCACGCTCTGTCTTCAATCACCCTCTCCGTCGTGAGCCTTGCCGACAGCAGCACCATCGGCAACCCCGTTCCGGGGTGCGTGCTGCTGCCCACGAAGTAGAGATTGCCGTAGCGGCGGTGGCGGTTGTGCGGGCGCAGGTAGCCCACCTGGGTGAAGTTGTGGCTGAAGCCGAAGGCCGCGCCGCGGTCCAGGTTGTAGCGCGACTGCCACGTGTGCGGCGTGAAGGTCACCTCGAACTTGATGTGGCTCTCGAGGTCGCCGGTGCCCAACTGAGTCCCCATGCAGCGGAGCGCGGTCTCCCGCGCGTGGGCGGTGATGGCCTCCCAGTCTTGCGGATGCCCGCCGTCGAGGTGGCCCACGGGGACGAGGACGACGAGCGTGTCCTGGCCGTCGGGCGCGGCCGCCGGGTCGGTCCGGGCCGGCGCGTGGACGTAGAAACTGGGGTCCTCGGGCAGATCGTGGCCCTTGAAGATGCGGTCGAAGCTCGCCTTGTAGGCGCTGGAGAGGAAGACGTTGTGGTGCTTGATCTGGGGATAGACCTTGTCCGTCCCCCAGAAGAACATCAGCGTCGAGCAGGTGGACTTGAGCCGTTCCAGCCGGCGGACGGCGGGATCGTCAGGCAGCAGCTCGCGATAGACGTAGGGTAGGTCGGCGTTGGCGATGACCAGGTCGGCGCGGAGCGTCTCGCCGGAGGCCAGTTGCACGCCGGTCGTCCGATCGCCATCGACCAGGATGCGCTTGACCGGGGCGCCGTAGCGATAGGTGACGCCCAGGCCCTCGGTGATCGCCACGAGGGTCTCGATGACACGGTAGAGGCCACCCACCGGGAAGTAGACGCCGTTTACCATCTCCGTGTACTGGAGCAGCGAGTAGGTGGCCAGCGCGTCGTAGGGGCTCAGGCCCAGGTACATATCCTGGAAGGTGAAGGCCGCGCGCAGATGGGGATCCTTGAAGAAGCGCGACGCCCGCCGGTAGTGCTTGGTGAGCGCGTGGAGCTCGAAGAGCATGGGGAAGTTGCGGGGGCTGAAGTACTCGAAGATGTTGCGGAAGTTGCGCCCCACGAAGTGTTCGATCGACTTGTGGTAGTTGTTGGTGCCCTCAGCCAGATATCTGAGCAGGGCTCGTGTGCTGCCGGGTTCGATGGCCTCGAGCTGGGGTTGCATGGCGTTGAGGTCCGAGGTGATGGCGAGCTCGACGCCGTCGTCGAAGTGGACGCGGTAGGTGGGGTCGATGCGCTTGAGGTCGAGGTGGTCGTCCATCCGCTCGCCCAGCGCGGCGTAGGTCTGCTCGAAGATCTCGGGCATCAGGAAGAGGGTCGCGCCGGTGTCGAAGCGATGCCCGTCGCGCACGATCTGGTCGCACCGTCCGCCGGGGCGTGCGTTTTTCTCCAGGACGGTGACGCTGTAGCCCTCGCGGGCCAGTCGTCCCGCCGTGGCGATGCCGCCGAGGCCGGCGCCGATGATGAGTGCATTGCCCTTGGTGTCCACGCTCACTCCTCTCCTTGGTGGTCGTGTGTTGGGGCGCTATGTGGGCGCTATGTAGGGATACGCAGATGCGGCGCGGAGGTCGCGCGAACGCGGACGTTCGTTGCGCGGTCGAAGACGAAGCTTCGACCTACGAAAGAGAGGGGAGGGAGAGCCAGGTGCCCTTGTGGTCGGGGAGCGTGCCGACGTCGACCAGGGTGCCGGCCTCGACGAGGGCGGCGATGGTGCCGGTCATCTCGCGCCTGGACCACTGGAAGACTTTGAGCACGTCGCTGAAGGTGGCGGCGCCGACCGAGTCGAAGTAGAGGTGCACGAGTCTCTGCTGCGCCTCGGTGATGCCGATAGCGCGGGCGGCCTCGAGTATCTCCGGGTAGTGACGGTGGGTGCACTCATAGATGAAGGCGTAGTTCCAGGCGCCGGCCTCGGCCACGCCGATGGGCAGCACCTTGAAGTCGGCCTGCAGCTCGGCCAGACCGCGGTTGAAGCGATAGCCGGCCTTGCTGTCGGTCATCGAGGTGACGCGGCGCAGCGCCGGTGAGTTCATGGCACCGTTGTGGAGCAGCGCGTCGTAGATCTGCTTCGCCTCCGCCGTCATCGTCCCGTCCCGGTACTGGGTGAGGTAGTCCTCCTCCGGCTCGCCGAAGTTCTCGCTGAGCGCGTAGAAGGTCGGCGCCAGGTCAAGCGAGATAATGGTTGCCTTCTTGCGCAGGACCTTGCCGTAGTACCAGCGCTTCTGGTCCAGCAGCGCGTCCTTCCAGCTCCAGGTGACGTGGCCGGGATCGTCGTGGTCGTTGGGCACCATGCGGTCGCCGACGACCGATTGCCACAGGCTGGGCATCGTCACGCCCTTGATGGGCCAGAACATCATGAAGCCGCGGGCGTCGGCGAAGGAGATGGCCTCCTCCCTGGTCTTGACTCTCAGGTCCTCGCGAGTGCGGTAGGTGACGGCGCGGTGCGATGCGATGGCGTCCAGCGTCAGCATAGGTCAGTGATCTCCAGCGGGTGATAGAGGGTCAGGATCGGTCGTCCGGAGTGGTCGGTCCGCCCAGTTGGGCTATGGCCCGTTCGACTTCGTCGAGGCTGGGGGCGCGCAACGTGGTTCGCGCGACGGGACCCTCACCCCACGAGGCCGTGACGACGCCGTCGCGACAGGGGATGGCCAGGTCGACAGTGTAGGCGTCGTCGTCCTCTCGGATCAGATACTCGCGCTCGGGGAAGAATCCGCTCTCCTTGAGCGTGACGTAGAGGCCGTCGGCGCCGGAGACGTAGAGCTGGTTGATCTCCTCCGCAGCCGAGAACCGGTCCCACGTGGTTTGGATAAACGAGATGCGTCGCCAGCGCAGGCTGGGGATCGGCGGCACCCGCTGGATGAGCGGCCCGAGCTGGAGCTTGTAGTACTGGTCGTCGGCCCTCGCGTGGTCGCCCTGGTTGGGGAAGAGGTCCCGCCGGCGGACGAGCTCGTGGCCCCGCACCTCGGCGTACCAATGGATGGCCCACTTGTCGTCGCCAAAGGCTGCGGTGAAGTAGGGCGCCAGCACGGCGGCATCGGTTGTGCACGGCGGCGCGTGTTTGAGCGGGATGCGGTACCAGCCTTCGTCGCGCGCGATGCGGAAGTCACGGGGGCGGGGCATAACCGCCACCAACACACGATCCGCGGCGTGGAACATAGGGTGCCTCCCGATGGGTTCTGCGGTGCATCCAACGCGGTCAGTATAGGGGCGAGGAATGGATGCGTCAAGGGTGGAGCGCGCGAAAGCGGACGTTCGTCGCTCAAGGCGGACAACAGTCCACTGATCCGGTTGACAACTCAGCGACGCTCGGGGATAGTGGACGAAGGCCATGGTTCAGAAGGAGCTTGTATGAAGATCCATCACGTTGCGATAGCCGTCAGGGACCTGGACGACGCGCTGGGGTTCTACCGTGACGCGCTGGGCATCGAGGTGAGCGAGCGTCGTGAGGTTCCCGCTGAGGGCGTCGAGATCGCCTTCCTGCCCGCCGGCGAGTCAGAGCTGGAGCTCCTCCAGCCCCTTGACCCGGCGAACAGCATCGGGCGCTTCATGGAGAAGCGCGGCGAGGGCATCCACCACGTGTGCGTGCTGGTGGACGACATCGAGGCAGCCGTCGCGCGGGTGACCGCCGAGGGCGCGCGCATGGCCACCGAGATACGCGGTCACGCCGACGGCACGCGCTACGCCTTTGTGCACCCCAAGAGCACGCACGGCGTGCTGCTGGAGCTCTACCAGACGCCGTAGGCACACCCTGAGACAGGGAAAGGCCAGC
>Ga0180436_10003748_pt1 | contig 13860 bp, 10 predicted proteins | sample SS_ome_2_FD_132434 | JGI IMG/M metagenome (GOLD analysis project Ga0180436, IMG submission 132434) | Hypersaline lake sediment archaeal communities from the Salton Sea, California, USA - SS_3_S_2 metaG | ecosystem: Environmental > Aquatic > Non-marine Saline and Alkaline > Hypersaline >...
TAGCGTCACCCCCGTGGCAAATGCATACACGGCAAAGATCCCTTTAAATGTCACACGTCTACCGATGGCCAGGGTCATGGTCATAAAACCGAAAGCTGCCGCCATAAGAGTCATACCAACGGCATTTACCAGTAATATGCCTGCTATAAGAACGGGTTTTTCATTGATACAGGTAAGGCTTGCGCCGGTAAAAAACAGACTGGATATTAGCAAAAAGCCAAAGGGTTTCCCGAACCCCATATTTTCAGGCAATTCGCTAAAGAATTGTCTTGGGGAGCCCAAAATTCCTGTCAGAGCTTGAAAATAGAATCCAAAGGTGAATCTGTCGCTATTTGCGATGCTAACGGGCGCTGACATGTGTATCCTCTAACAAGGGTTTCGTAATTCCTAGAACTTTCTGAATTTAAACCAATCGCTTGCTTTATGCATGAAATAGGGACTGACCTAAGGCACATGGCTCAGGGCATAAGGGATGAAACACGGGGTATACCTTGCGCCTTTTGCCATAAACCTTAAACCTTTAACAAACACATTCATCCAGCATTCGAATGGCGCCCCAAAAGAACTCCATTTTTTAAAAATTTTTTTGCCCCTAACCGGGCCTGTTCATCACCCGGACATGATTCCAAACTTCACTAAAACACCCCATATCATCATTATGATTGTAAGGATGAAGAAAAAAGTTCGTTCTGTTTTTTTGCTAAAATAGGTCATTCCCTTTGAGTAAAACAGGGGTTTCTTTTGGCTCACCGCCTTTTCCTCATCGATGTTTTCCACAACCGAACCTTACCTTAAAATCCGGGTAATCCCCCAAAGCCCCTGAAACTCCAGTAGACGGCAGTACACAAAACAATAAGCACGTTTGCGAAAAACCACATGGGGATGCCCACCCTCAGATAGTCTTTGGGCTCCAGATAACCGCTTGCATAGACAATGGCGTTTGGAGGTGTTCCAATGATCAGGCAATAGGCAAAAGACGATGCTATTGCCGTGCCCATCGCCATAAAGGGCAGATAAGTTGAGCCCGGATGGACAAGACCGGCCATGTTCAGGGCAATGGGGCCTACCGCTGCTGCCGCCGGACCGTCCGCCATAAGATTGGTCAGCACAGCAGTAAGCCCGTTTGAGATCGCCATAAGCGGCAGCCCGGCATCAATCCCAAGTGGCGCAAGGCCATCAATTACAGATCTTGCCAGCCAATAGGCTGCCCCTGTGCTGTCCAAGGTTCGACCAAATATGATGGCGCCGGCATAAAGCCAGACCACCCCCCAGTCCACCTTTTCCTGATAATCTCTCCAATTGACGACACCCGTAAGAAGATAGGCCACAGCGCCTGCAACTGCGATGACGCCGATGCCAAGACGAACAGGATAAATACCCATATTGTAAAACACCTTTTCTGTGAACCAGCCGTAAACCATAACCACAAAAATGATGAGGGCCCAGATCTGCTTGCGATTCCATCCGCCCATCTTCCCTATTTCTCTTTGCAGTTGATTCATGGCAGGGGCAAGGGACGTGATTCTGGGTTTAAAGCGCAAATTCACTATAAACCACGTTCCTGGAATCATGACTAAAATAAAGGGAAAACAATAGGTCACCCACTGAAAGTACCCAATATCAAAGCCAAACATGTCATTCAGATAGGTCATCATAATCACGTTTCTTGCGCCACCTGAGGGTGCCCCCGGGCCGCCGATGTTACATGCCATCGCAATGGCAATCATAAGCATCTTGGCAAGCTCTTTGTCCTCTGGTACGTCTGGCGTCAGGCTGTTTTGATAAAGAAGCATGCCGATGGGGAGAAACATGGCAGCCAGGGCATGGTCTGAGATAAAGGCCGCAAGGGGCGAAATAATGACAAAGAAGATAAGGGTGACCCATTTCGCACTGGGGACGGCCAGTTTTTTGAACATCATGAGGCACATCCTCTTGTCAACACCTGTTTTAACAAAGGCCGCCGCAAACATGAGGCTCCCCATAATAAACCAGCAGGCATCACTCCAGTAGAGCATGGCCACCTCTTTTCGTGTGACCACACCTGTGAATACAAGTATCAGTCCTATACAAAAAGCGACACCCGGCAGGGGGATACATTCTGTCATGAAACAAAAGACCACGAATACCATCATGGCGATGGCAACTTTGATATGCCAGGCCCCCTTATCAGCCGTTTGCTTGTCCGCGCCGGAAAGATTTTCATATTTGAGCCCATCTCTTCTGAGCGCCATGGACTTTGTCATTAATGCACCAAAGGTTTCATCACTGACATTGTCATGAATATAGGACTGTGCCCGTCTTAAATTTTCAGAGTCTCCCTGGATTTTGTACTTCTTGCACCACTTGCGGTCTCGCTTTAAAAATCGATCCCTTGAAAGGGATCCCATCCTCATGTTTCTTTCCATCATCTGGGCGGTTAAGAGCTGCCATTGGCTTGCATCTGAGATTTTTTTGTTAAACAGCTCAGTGGTGATAAAACCTACGACTGCTTTTGGTCCCACCATAACTTCGGTCCCCACGTCCTTCATCCCATAGGGTGTGGGTAAGACCAGGATAGCGAAGAACAAAACAGCGGGTATGGCCAGGAGTTTCCAGTTTACGTACTTGTCATACCCCGCGGCCTTCTCTTTCGATTGAGTCATTTTTCACCTCACTTTTGCGGCAACCTGTCCTTTTGGATACGGTCTGTTAACAGTTTGCCAGCATTCACTCACGGAACAAGCTCTCATGGATTCTTGGACGCTTTAATAATGTCTCTCGGAGATTTCATAAAGCTTCGTGTTTGAGCCACACGAATTTTCTCCTCAAGCCTCTGCTTTTTCTCAAAGGCCTCTTCCGCTTTTGTGGTAAGATTGGTTATATCTGTAGGCTTCATCAGGTAATCTGTTGCCCCGGACTTTAGACCATCCACAGCAGAATCCACTGTCGCATGGCCGGTCAACATAATGACCTCGACCAGAGGGAAGCGCCGCTTGATTTCCTTCAATGTGGTTATTCCGTCCATACCGGGCATTTTGACGTCCAGAATCACCACGTCTACATTGTGTGATTTCAATATTTCCAGTGCCGCCATCCCACTGATTGCTGTCAGCACGTCATACCCTTTTCTCGCAAGCAACTTCTTAGTGGTAGAGAGAAATCTTTCCTCATCATCCACAAGCATCATTTTCATTTTTGCCATTTTGTTCCCCCCTGTGATTTGGTCAATGGTTGAGTCGCTGGCAATTGAATCAATTCGGGACGGTTCCCATTTGAAGGAGTCTCAGGTCACAGCCGGAAGTTCTATGGTGAATGTCGTACCGGTGCCCTTTTGACTGCTGACCGCCATAACACCCCCCATTTTGTCTATAATCCCGTAACACACGGAAAGACCCAATCCTGTTCCCTTGCCCACCGGTTTGGTGGTAAAGAACGGACTAAAAACCTTTTTCAGGTTTTCGGGGCTGATACCGGCCCCATTGTCCTCAACTGAAATCTGAACCTTTCCATCTCCTTTTAGACCGACACCAATATCCAGTTCGCCCCCCTCTGATCCATGTCTTTCCGCAATCGCATCGATTGCATTATTAAAAAGGTTGATCAATACCTGTTGGAGCTGTCCCGGATCCCCCTGGATTGGGGAAATATCTTCGGAAATCTCCTGTTTTACGGTGATCCCCTCGACGCTTGCTTTGTTTTCAACCATACTGACAACTTCAGGGATGAAAACACGTAGGTCAATATCAGTAGAAACAACCTCGCTTTCCCTACCGAATTTGAGCACAGCGTGAGTAATTTTTGAACAACGGTCTATTTGCAGCTTTATTTGCGCCATAGAATCTTCGATTTCCTTGAGATCTTCTGATTCCTTTATCTCACCTTTTTCCTTGAGATCTCTAAGGATAGCACCAATAAGAGCCTGCTCGCCCTTCATCACCTGAAGGGGGTTGTTGATTTCATGGGCAATTCCTGTTGCCATTTCCCCAATCTCAGCCAGACGACTTGCCCTGATGAGCTGATCGCCTAACTGGTCCTTTTCTGCATCGATTCGTTCCATCCGCCGGACAATCCTGCCTGTCTGATAAAAAGCCATACTAACAATGCCCCCGCCGCCGATGACAGTAATAAGAGCGATCAAGAACCCTGCTGTACGGAGGGCCTTAAATGCGTCTGCCTTTTCTTGTCGGACAACCAGTAACCATTTCTTGTCTTTGAGCCAGGTTGTGGCATATAGAAATTTTTCACCCCTTACATCCGCTTTTATAAACGTATTGATGCCATTGTTCTCTATTGGGTAGTCCACACTGTCCGGGGCCTTGTCCATCAGGCTCCCGCCTGAACGTCGCTCGGTCTGGAAAAGGCCTTTCGTGTTGAGGATATAGGCTTCCCCCGTTTTACCAATACGAACTTTCTTGACTAAGTTGTTAAACATATAGGTGTCAATGGTGGCCCGAATAATCCACTTTTTCCCATCATCCTCTCTCATCAAGGCGATGACAAAGTGAGGGATCCGTCGGTACCCTAAAAAAATATCACTGATGTAATACCCTTTTCTCATTACTTCAATGAACCAGGGTGCCTCTTGATATACCTTACCGGTTAATCTGAACGGCCCCTGGTATGCCACATGGATGCCGTTTTCATTGAAAACACCCAGGTCAACAAATGCATTGGATTCTTCCTGTAAGAGATCAAAGACCCTGGCAAGTTTATTGTTGACCGTCAGTTCTTCATACGTGTAGGACCTCAGGATGAACTTAAGATCAGCCTCTCGTTCCCTCAGGAATGAATCGATCATATGACGGTGATCTTCCACGATTCGCTTCAGGCTGGAAATGGTGCTGGTCTCGATTGACATTGTGAAATAATAGTAGCCGATCCCCATAATCACGATGAACAGGATAAGCGGCACCGCTATCATACTGGCCAGGATGAGACGTCTCATTGTGATGTAGTGATTTTTTTCCATATCATTTTCCCGGCCATTCACCCGATGTCCGGAAATTGCTGTCTTTTTTCGACGGCCCACCTTTCGGGGTGGTTTAGACTGCCATGAACCCGTTAACGGTTACGTATGGCACCATGTCTTTGCCAGATAGAGACGCAACCTCTGTGCCAAACTAAACCACAAAGAGAAACTTCAATAACTTATTAAAAAACCTATTAAATTTTGAAATGAAGCGATTTTAAAAAGGTGAGATCAAAGAAGTAGGTGTCGATATTTTTTACAGGTTGTAAAGGATTAATCAGAGAGCGCTCAATTGCTTATGACAAAGTCTCTCTATTGAAGGCGGGATGTAATATATCCCGGTTTAAAAAATGCCTCCACTTTTTCTTAAAAGCAGCTTGCTTTCCGCCTTTCTGATCCGCTCTTCCTGCTCTTCTTTTCTTTTTCTGGCGGCTTCCATTTTGGCCGTAAGGTCATCAAAGTCGGCGGGTTTCATGAGATAATCAAATGCTCCCATCTTCATACCTTCGACAGCGGTTTCTGTAGATCCGTGTCCAGTAAGCATAATTACTTCTACGAGAGGGAATCTTTTCTTTATTTCCCTCAAGGTTTCCATGCCATCCATACCGGGCATTTTGATATCCAAAATGACCACGTCAATTTCCTTCTTCTTCAAGGTTTCGAGACACTCCTTGCCGCTATAGGCAACCGTGACCTTTTCTTCCACCTCGTTCAACCGTAAGGAAAGCATTTCCACAAAATCTTTCTCATCATCGACCAGCAAAACCCTTGTTGGTATTTTTATCATGCCGATTCCTCTCCTTTACCCATTTGTTTCTTTCCAAACAGTTCCTATTTTACCTACCAAGTCGTCATGACAATTTTTGTCCAGATTTTCTCTTACTTTAAGGTATTTGGGGAGCCTTATGCAAAAACGGGTTCCGTGGCCTAACTGGCTCTCCACGTCTATTTCCCCTCCCAGCTTTTCAATAATGCTCCGGCTGACAAACAGACCCAGACCTGTACCTTCCCCCGGGGGCTTCGTGCTGAAAAACGGCTCGAAGATCTTTTCCAGATTTTCTCTGGCGATCCCCTGCCCGGTATCCCGTATTGTAAGAACGACATTGTCACCAGCATTTTCACACACTATTGAAATCTTTCCTCCGGTCCCGGTGGCATGAACTGCGTTACTGATGAGATTAATCAAGACCTGCCGCAACTTATAGGGGTCACTCCATATTGTCGCTGCTGAAGGATCAATTTTTTGTGTAATTTCGATATCCTTTTCGGTTGCCTCTTTTTTTATCAAATCAACGGCCTCATCCGTCAACACCTGTATGTTTATTTCAGCCAAGGCGCAATCCGTTTCCTTGACAGATCCCAGCAGTTGATGGGTAATTCTCCTGGCCCTTTCTATGGCATTTTCTATCTTGCCCAAGGCCTTCGAGAAGTCCTGTTTCCTGGGCATTTGTGCTGTTTCTTCTTTGTTGAGAATCAGCTTCATCCAGCCGACGGATTCCTTGATAATGGCCAGAGGGTTATTGATCTCATGGGCTACGCCGGCCGCCAGCGTTCCCAGAGAGGCCAGTCTCTCGGTAGCGATCATCTGCTGTTCCATCCTGACCCTGAATTCTGCCTCCCGTAACTTTTCTTCCTCGCGCCGGATCTTTTCGTGTGCTTGTTTTATCTTACCGAGAAGATGTTCCAGCTCTATGGGCTTCGTCAGATAATCAAAAGCCCCTGTCTTTATGCCGTCCACGCCGTCCTGTGCGGTGGCATGTCCGGTGAGCATGATGACCTCGGTTTTTGGATATTTTTCCTTGATATGATGAAGTGTCTCAATACCGTTCATCCCGGGCATCTTGACATCCAGCACCACTACATCCATAGGGCTTTTTTCGAGGATCGACAGGCATTCTTCACCGCTTCCCGCCTGTTCAGGGGCAAGACCTCTTCTTTTCAATCGCTTGGTAATGGTGCGGCGAAATCCCTCTTCGTCGTCAACCAGAAGAAGACGTATGTTTTCCATTAGACCAACCCCAATATTTTCCACCACACGCCTGCCACCACAACCAGAATGGCTAAAAGAACCGGTGTGGCAACGAGTCCCGCCTTTGTGAGGTCAGACGCCTTGAAGTACCGGTAGCTATAAGCGATAGCATTTGGCGGACATCCAATAATCAATAGCAGGGCAAAAGAAGTGGCCATTCCCAGACACAAGGCAAGCACAGTGGGATCGACCCCTTCCAACTGGGCCATGGGAATAACGATGGGGAGAATCAAAGCAGCAGCAGCCACATTGGCCATGGCATTGGTCACCAGTGCCCCAAATACACCCACACCAATGAAGAGAAGTAACCACCCGCCACCCTGAACCAGGGGAAAAAAGAGATTGGCAAAATAAGTTGCAGCCCCAGAGTAGCCCATTGCCAGACCGAGGGAAATACCCCCACCAAAGATAAAAAGGGCGGTTCCCCATTCAAGATTTTCGTGTATATCCTCCCATTTTAAAATGCCGAAAAGCACCAGGGCACCGACACCCAGCATCCCTGTCACCGAATAATGGATCCCATGAAATCCCTTTGTCAGCCACAGAATAAAACTCAGACCAATGATAACCAGGGTCTTTTTTTCCATTGTACTCCAGGGGCCAAGATCCTCATCAAATTTTGGCAGCTTAAATTTGGGATCAGGTCGAAAAACAAGATAGACGACGCCAACGGCTATGGGCACCGTAACAATGGCTGCCGGCATGGCATACTTTATCCAATCCAGGAACGTGATCTCAATACCGGTGAATTCTTTGAGAAACGCTGCAGACACCATACACCGGCCACCGCCCACAAGGGTTCCCATACCCCCGCAAGAGCAGGCAAACGGGAGTGACAGCATCATAAACTTTGCGGTGTTGGTATGCGGGTCAATACCCACGGCCCTCATCAATGGAAGCATCGTCACAATACCGATGGCACAGGCCGCTGCATCATGCATAAAGGAAGAGGAAATGCCGAGTCCCACGGCAATGATAAAGGTAAATCTTATCACGCTGTTTCCGGCTTTTTTGATGATAAAAAACCCTAATCGCTTTGTAAGACCGGCTTTCTCCAGTGAGATGGCAAAGATCAGGCAGCACATGATGAATACCACTACAGGGTGCATATACGGGGCCCAGGCCTCTTTAACGTCGCCAATCCCCATGATCACCAAGAACACGGCAATACAGATGGCCGTTATCTCAAGCGGGACAGGTTCTACCACAAAGAGAAAAACGAGTACCGCCAGGACAGCCAGAAATCGCTTGGCCTTCGGTGAAAGACCGTCAACGTAATCTACTTTAAGCCCGGTCATTTCCAATGCCTTAGCTTTTTCTTTCAAAAATGCTGCGGTAGCCCCCTGGCTTCCAGGATTTTTTGCCTCCACGATATACTCTGTGCTCTGGTCTTTTTCAGTGGAAACCAAGGTGAAGTGCTGATTGATGTGTTGAAAAAATGAGTGGGTGTCATCACCAATGATAGCAAATTTTGTTCCTTCCGGCCTTGGTAAAAGAAGAACAATTACCCCAAACGCAAATGCGATGGCAAGCTGGAACCCTGTTGTTTTGAAAAGCATTTTCACTTTCTTTTCCTCCTAACTGCTTGCTGCTTAGTGTCTGAAGGAAAACTAGAATTTTTTCCAAGATCAGGGAAGGCAAAAACTGTAACCCCACCGCCTAAAACCAGCGGGACAAGCATCCACACATTGACCATTTCGAGGAGCTATCCGCCTCAGGCGGGCTATAATTTAAGTCTGACGTAGAGATTGGGAAAAATAACTGTTCTCAGTCGGGCACTGTTTGATCCCTATTTCGCTCCTTGTAAGCCTTCTTAATTTTAGCCAAAAGCTCTTCTAGCTCACATGGTTTTGTCAAATAATCAAAGGCACCGAATTCAATACCTTCTCTGGCGGCCTGCGCCGACCCGTGGCCCGTGAGCATGATGACCATCATCTTTGGGTCCATTTTCTTAAATATCTTAAGGACCTCAATTCCATCCATCTCCTCCATTTTTAGGTCCAGAACCGTCACATCAAATTCCTGTTTACGAAGTATCTGGATGGCCTCGGTGCCATTGTAGGCAGCGGTTACTTCCATATTTCTTCTGCTTAACCGTTTGGTGAGGATATCTACGAACCCCACCTCATCATCCACGATAAGAACCCTTATAGGATCTGTCTGCCAGTTTTCCTTCATTGAAATATCTTTTCCCTTAAGTGCGGCTTTAGGGGATCTCCTAAATCAAAAATTTTATGGGATTCCCCACCACATTAGTGCGTATCTATTTCTTTGTCCGAATCATCCTCTTTCGATTCCTTGGGTTTTCGAAGCGGAATCCGAACACGGAAAGTCGTCCCCCCTTCTATAACGCTATGAACAATTATTTCCCCTCCCATTTTCTTGATAATGCCATAACAGATGGATAAACCCAGGCCGGTTCCTTTGCCAACCGGTTTTGTCGTAAAAAACGGATCAAATATCCGAGCCAGGTTCGCCTCCGGAATGCCAGGACCGTTATCGGCCACTTGAACGACGATAGAATCTCCTTCCACCAAAGTCTTTACATCGATGACCCCGCCTCTCTTCTCCATGGCATCAAGGGCGTTATTGATAAGGTTGAGAAAGACCTGCTGAACCTCTGTCTCGGACACTTGTAGCGGGGGCAGGTCTTTTTGAAGATCTGTGTTGATGGTCACATTACTGTATTTTGCCTTTTGAGCAGAGAGCGCCACAAGTTCTTCGAGTGTGTCATTTATTTCAACTTCCTGGATTCTTGAGTCGGTTTTTCTTGCAAAATGGAGTAATTTATGGGTTATTTCCTTGCACCGTCTTCCCTGGGTTCGAATTTGGTCCAGGGCCCTGTTGAACTCATTTAAATTCTCACTTTCCTGAAATTCTTCGTCTTCTAAGAGGTCCTCAATCCAGCCTGCTTCTTCAATCATAATGGCCACAGGATTATTGATTTCGTGGGCTATGCCAGCGGCCAGCTCACCGACTGAAGCGAGCTTACCTGTTTCGACAACCTGCTCATTCATCATCAGTTTTTCCTTATCCGCGCTGGCAATACGGCTGACCATCCTTTTTGACAGTATATATGCCATGGTGATAATGCCGAGCCCCCCTAAAAGCATAATGATAAGGGCGACCCTTAGGGTTTTTCGAAAATCCGAAAAGGCGTCTGATTCCCTCTGCTGATAAACCAGGACCCAATCCCCATTCTTGAGGGAGGCCGCTACGTATATTTTTTCCTGCCCGGATTCATCCGTTTGTTCAACAACGTGAATCACGTCCTTTGTTGTATCCCCCTCATTGAGAAAATCAATATAAGGCTTTCTGGTGGTTACGATATCGAGAAGCGGTTTTGTCTGGAACTTGCCCTCTTTGTTCAGGATAAAGGCGAATCCGGTCTCACCAATCCGGATATTTTCCACCAGGCTATTAAATGCCACAAAGTCTATTGTCGCCCTCAATATCCACTTTTTACCCATCCAATTGTCTCTCACAGCTATGATGAAGTGAGGGAGTCCGCGCAACCCCAAAAACACGTCGCTTATAAAATACTTTTTTTTCATGGCCTTCTGAAACCAGTCGGCCTCCGAATACAGGGCCTTTCCCAGTTTAAAAGGTCCTGCATAGGCGGCCTGGATCCCATTTTCTCGGATCACCCCCAAATCCACAAAGACAAGACCGAAATTCTTCTGAAGTGATTCCAGTCTGTCCACCAGAAATGATTCATCACTCAATTCTTCAAAGGTAAAATTATCCGCCAGAAAACGGATATCCCCCAGTTTTTCCTGTAGGAAACTGTCAATATTTTGTTTATGCTTCTGGACTAACTCTTTAAGGTGGGCGTCTACCTTTTCATGGTAGGATGTTTGGAACTGATACAGGATGATGCCGCTGACCAGGATCATTGGGGTGAAAGAGACAATGATGACGATCAACAACATATTTCTAATCAATGAATGGTAATAATCACGATCTTGCCGCTTGTTTTTATCCATATCAGTTGTCTTCATTTGATTTTCCCAGGATTTCAGAGACGACGTTCTTGAGTCGCTCAACACTGTTTCCCTCTTTTTCCACAAGAGCCGCTGCGTTCAAAACAGCCGGAGGGTTTTCGTAGTCCGAAAGGAAGGCATGAATGATTACCGGCAGCGTTGGAATTCGATTCTCAAGCTTTTCGAGAATGGCTATTTCGCTTGTATCCGGTAAATCCAAATCCAGGATGACAAGGTCAATGAACTCTTGTTTGTAGGCCCATTTCAAGACCTCTCGGCCACTTTTGGCCAGGTGAACCCGATACCCTTCAGCCATCATCTCACGCTTCAAGAACTCTCTTACATTGCGATTCCGATCGGATATCAAAATTGTAAATTGCCTTCCCACCAGAGCTCCTAAATACATACAAAAATGATGACCTAAAAGCAAGATCAATACTGCAGCACCACAAATATAGGTTTCAAATTTTTTTGATAGAGCCGGATTCTTTTATATTTTGGGTAAGGTGTAGGGGTTGATACTCAAAACAGGCACCGGCGACATCTTGATCACCCTGTCGGCCACACTCCCAAAAACGATTCGGTCGAGCCCCTTTCTGCCATGAGTTCCAATGATGACCAAGTCGATGTTCTCTGATTTTATATGGTTTATAATCTCTTCGGCTGCGTCACCAACCATTACCTTGGTCCGACATCCAGAATATCCTTCAAAATGTCTGTTCGCGAACTCTTCTATCTTTGTCTCGGCGCCCTTAATAATTTCACCTTCAAAGTTTTCAATGGATACCTGTGCGACATGAAGACCTGAAAAATAGTCGAATTTCCGCACAACGAAAAGCATGTGAATTTCAGATGAAAATTTCTTCGCCAAAAACCGTACCCACGGGACCATTTCAGGCGAGACATCCGACAAATCAACCGGAAACAAAATCTTATGAACAGCCTTCATGATAACTGCCCCCTTTTCAATTTTATCTCGTAACCGTGACCCCTGAATCTGGGAATATCTGCAAATTATAGTTTAAGCAACGGATATGCCAAATACGGAAAACTCGCCTCAGTAAACTTAACAACCTGTAAAGATTATAAAATCAGTGAGAAAAGGGCGGTTGCTTTTTGTGGGGGAAGCGTTGGATGTGTCGATTTATTTTACAAACTGTAAAGCGCGGGGGTAAATTTTCAATTTATTTGTTGTCTGAATGAAAACTAGGAATTTTTCCAAGATTAAGGACGGCGAAAATTATAATTACAGGAATACATTTAGTATTTTGAGGATTTATCCGCCCCTGGCGGGTTATAATTTGAGCCTGACCCAGAGATTGGTAAAAAAAACAGTTTTCGGTCGGGCACTATTTAAGACCCCTATGGGAATTTGGGGGTTGCCATTTGAGCCAATATAGCCCCGACTTTTAGATCTTATCAACTGAAAACCCCTTCCTTCAAAATTAAAGCTAAAGAAATCAAGAGTTTTGACCAATAATATAAGTTGGGGCAAGGCATTGAGTTGGGCTCTCGATTTTGTCCTTAAATCCCTTAATTCGCCATTCCTAAACTGCTTCCCCGATAAGGCGGGATTTCCGCTTATTTCAGACCCGCTTATCTGGGGTAAGTACGGAGACAGCTAATGATTAACAAGCTATTAAGTACACTTGCCCCAATAAAAGGCACATGTGTGATTACGGGCACTGGCATTTTATTCTCAACCGTATTGTATCTCACTTCATGTGTCTTCTATGGAGGGATTCATGTTTGGGGGCTATTTAAAGCAGCTCTCATCCCGGCTATAGCCGCCCCTGCACCATCATATCTTCTTTTGCGAATTGCAGTGAGGCTTGCATTATCGGAGGAAAATCTTTGGAGGAGCCAGAAAAAGTATAAAAAACTTTATGAAAAATCAAAAAGAGCTGAAGAGGTCTATCGTTCTCTCCTTCATTCTTCGGCCGATGCTATAGTCATGTACGACTTGGAAGGAAACACCCAATATATAAGCCCGGCGTTCACCCATATTTTCGGTTGGACTATGGATGAAGTGAAAGGAAAACGAATTCAATTTGTCCCTGACTCTGAAAGGGAAGGTACTATGGCTGGTGTTAAGGACATTGTGAAGAATGGGAAACGCATACAAGGATTTGAAACAAAGCGCTACTCAAAAGATGGACGCCTGATAGATGTCAGCATCAGCGGATCACGGTACAATGATCATAAAGGAGAACCGGCGGGAATGTTAGTGACCCTACGTGATATCTCCGAAAAAAAGAAAATGGAAATGCAACTGCATTTGGCCCAGAAAGTAGAGGCTATCGGTACCCTGGCCGGAGGTATAGCCCATGACTTTAATAACCTGCTCATGGGTATCGAGGGAAATACCTCTTTGATGCTCTATGATATCGATTCAACCCATCCACATTACAGGGGGCTCAAAAACATTAAAAAGCAGGTCAAAAGCGCGGCGAAACTTACGGCGCAGCTCCTCGGTTATGCACGAAAAGGGAAATATAAAGTTCAGCCTATCAGCTTAAACAAGGTGATTAAGGAAACTGCCAACACCTTTGGCAGAGCGAGAAAAGACATTACCATTCATAAAAACCTGGCAAAGGATTTGCCTGCCATAGAAGCTGATCAGGGACAGATAGAACAGGTGATGTTGAATCTGTTTGTCAATGCCGCAGACGCCATGCCTGAGGGGGGAGAGCTCAGCCTAAATACTATGAATGTGACCCATGAAGATATGAAAGACACGGCATACATTCCAAATCCAGGGGACTATGTATTTTTGAAGGTCACTGACACAGGAATAGGGATGGAGGAAGGGGTCCGGAAGCGTATCTTTGATCCATTTTTTACAACAAAAGAGATGGGCAGGGGTACAGGTCTTGGATTGGCTTCTGCATACGGCATCA
>Ga0180436_10003749_pt1 | contig 13858 bp, 13 predicted proteins | sample SS_ome_2_FD_132434 | JGI IMG/M metagenome (GOLD analysis project Ga0180436, IMG submission 132434) | Hypersaline lake sediment archaeal communities from the Salton Sea, California, USA - SS_3_S_2 metaG | ecosystem: Environmental > Aquatic > Non-marine Saline and Alkaline > Hypersaline >...
ATAGCATTTCTAACACGTTCAAAAACTGCCTTAATATTATCCATATTTGATACAATAAAATTAACTGCTACCATTACAGCATTTTTAATCTCATTAAATGCATTTATTATGGCTTTTTTTAGATTATCATTATTCAATATCATATCTGTAAATATAGCCGCCAATGCTGTTATTGCACCTATCACAGCAAATACAACAGGAGATATTGAAGTAAATACTCCGATCAATGCACTAATACCACTCACAGCGAATCCAATAACTGCCACTATTGCACCAAAAGCAACACCTAAAGGAGCAACACCAGCAATAACAAGAGCTACTGTTATAATTATATCCATCATATCTTGATTCATACCACTAAAAACATTGTTTACAACTTCACCTATTTTAGTAAAAATAGAATTCATTGTATTTATCACATTATTTATAATTGAGCCACCAGATACCAAACGTTCTGTAAAATCCATCAAACTTGGAATCATACTTAATTGCAACATATCTGTAAATGGTTTTGCGAACTTCCCCAATAATTTACTTTTGTATTCTGTCAGTTTTTCTATTTGTCCACTAAGAGTTTTACTTTGATTCTCCATAGCATTATGAAAACGCCCACCCGCTGACGTAGCTTTAACAAATGCGTCTCTTACCATTTTAGTAGATATTTCACCATCCCTCATCTTTTTGGTTAAAGAACCCATACTTTCACCTGTTTGTTCACTAATTAACATCAATGGATTTAATCCAGCATTTCTATATTGAATCATTTCACCACCTGTCAATTTCGTTGCTGCTGTTGTTTGGGCAAATGCTAAAGCTAAACTTTGAAAATTATTAGTATTTCCATTAGCTAGATTACCTAATAGATTCAAATTAGGTAAAATATCATTCACAGATACACCATAACCTAACATTGTTTTAGCTGCTTTTGATAAAGCTTCATTGGATAATGACGACTTTAAAGCTAAATCTTCTATACCTATTGATAAATTTTTCGCCTTTTCAGCACTACCAGTCAATGTTTTGAAGGACATTACCATATCTTCCATCATCATATTATACTTTATTCCTTCTATTGCTCCATTAGCTAAACCTCTTGTTATATTTTTAAATGCATTATTTAAAGGAGTGACCGCAGCTTTTAAAGCATTAAATTGTGATGTTGCTTCACGTCCACCTCTAACAGTTAAATTTATAATTAAATCACCTATAGTTGCCATCTAAACACCTCCTTATCTCATTATTTATACTAATAATAAAAAGAAGATTATCTTTTTTTATTAATTTTTTATTCTATGATATGATAATTTTTTTTCTTCATCATTCATTTCCCCCATGCATTGATAAGCATTTGTTATATATGTGAGTGCTTCAACATCCTTTAGAATATTATTTTCTTGAAGTGACTCCAATCCCTTTGTCAAAAAGGTTTCTATTTCTTCAACGTATTTTAATATAGTCTCATATATTTCTAAATCACTTTGTGAAAACGAAAAAGCTTTTGTGTTTTTAGCTATTTGTTTTTTTATTATTTCACATTGTTTTGACATATCGTGTATTAAGTTGAAATACTGCCCTCTATTGTTTTTAGTCCTCTTATTATACTTATTGTTTTTTTTCATTCATTAACACACCTCTTTTCACTTGGTACATTGTATTCACTCAATATTCTATTAACTAAAGCATGTTCACTAATGTTCTCTTTTAATGCTTCTATTTTTATATGATTTACTACACTCACAGATAATTTATAATATTTTCTCTTAACATCCACTCAAAAACACCTCTTTCCTTTTTATCCTTCATATGCATTTTATACTATTTACGCCATTGTGTCTAACAAATGCAAATCAATGTTAATCAATGTTAAAGTATAATATATATCTAACTAATATAGTTAATTGTAATATTTACAATGATAAAACAATCCAACATATATTAAATAATTGTTAACAATACTACACAATAATTGTTAACAATACTACACAATAATTCTTATGTACTAAATAGTAACTTCTGAGTACGACAAATATAAATATTCACCATACCCCTATAGGGTAACATGTAAAGAGTCAATAATATAAAAATAGATATTTAATTATTTTTTTTGCTCAAACTAGTATAGTTCAAACCTATACGTAAACTAAGAAAACTATTGAAAACTAAGAAATACTTTAGATTTAAAAGTAACAGCAGTTTTACTGTTAAGAAAGATAATAAACTCACATAATGATTATCTTCTAACAGTCTTTTTACTGTTACCCAATTGAACTTTTGCAAGATTAATTTTAAATATTGCTTCATTTCTTTTGGATCCGATTCAATTTAGGGATAATTTTTGGATTTTTTGCAAGTTTTATAGTATCAACATGTAAATTAATGTTAACTAATTATCATTAAGTATTGAAAAAACATATCGCAGATTTTTTTTAGGCTTCACCTCAGACCAAATTGAAAAGCTCTATAATTTTTGTGACAAAAATATTTTATGAAAATGAAATAAAAAATATATACAAAAATAATTAAATAAAATTTTTATTAAATAATAATTATTTTTATTTAATATTAAAAATTAGTTACTCTATTCAATCACAAGGTATATTCATATCTTAGGTATAACAGTAGTACATATATGGCTCGTTTGTAGCTTTCTTATTTTGCTTAGTTATTCATTAATCATTATGCGTTGTAGAGTTGTCTGTATAAGAGTCTATACAGATTGATATTAATAAAACCCTTGATATAACAGGGTTACAATAGATTCAATATACTATAGTGTAACCCTTGATATAACAGGACTCTAATTTAAACAGGTCGAGCTATTATTTTATTGAGGTTTATTTATTAATTTCATATATATGTATACTGGTTTGAATTATAAACTAGTATATACATTGAATCTAACACAATGGCATTGTGTTAGATTCGCACAAATCTATGTATCAATTGATATAACTAGGTTAGACTATGATTTTACATGGTGCTGTAATATACCTTTTCATTTTAATCTAACATAATGTATATCAAGATACGTTATGTTAGATTGGTGATATCTTAAAGTTTATAGTAATTACTATGTGCATTTATGATAAGAATTGTAACATGTTAGATATCTAAGTTGTGGAAGAGTCTTTGTTGTTCCGATTACCTTTATATTATTTTTTTGCATGTTGCATGTTGCGGAGCAAAAACATGCAATGTGCAATATAAATTTATAAGAATTTATATAGAGATTTTCCTACTACCTTGAAGACAATCAGGAGAAGGGTTGTAAAAAAGCTCACGACATTCTACACTTAACTCACGACATTCTACACTTAACTCACGACATTCTACACTTAAAAAATCTCCTAATATTTACCAGTTATAAACCTTATCAAAGCTAGTAATAATCAGAAACCATATAATAATATGCTGGAAAATACCTATGCGAAATTTCGCACTATGAAATTTTCGCTATTTTTTAATACTTAATCAAACATAGTCTACTATTGTTTTTCAATAGTTTTATTGAATATAAATAATAAGAATAAATTTTCCCTATAAATATATTTTGCCCTTTTGCCCTAAAACCTTTTAATGTATTCTTACACCTGTGATACAAGATTTTTAAAACTGCCCTAATTTTGCCCTAAATACACATCCATTATCATACATGGTAAGAATTGTAACAATTAATAAAAATAAGAATATATTATAGACATTTACAATTCTTTATTATATAATTGGATTGCATTTGAAAAGCACAATTGACATGTATTACACACAATAAAGCAATCTAGATTAATGGAGGTAAAAAAATGACTTACGGTAGAAAGAAGAAGGATAGAAAGAAAAATAAAACAGTTAGGTTGAAAGAAAGTGATTTAAAAAGATTAGAGGTAGTAAGTAGGATGTATGAAAAAACACAACAAGAAATTGTTGAAACTGCAATTATTAATGTTTTGGATGAACTGGAAGAACAATATATAAAAACTGTGAAGGAAAGGAAAAAGGTGGTATAGGTGATAGATAAAAATTGGGATAAGAAGTATTTAAAAGTACCATATGCGAAAAAAGCGGAAGGGTATGACACACATGACCTTAGACACAAGATAACTAAATCTACTCCAAAAAAAGGAATAGATATAAAACCAAACATAATCAATGGACAAGATAATCAACAAGACGAATTAAAGGATATTTTAGCTATAAGCTTTGACGAGTTTTACTATTGTTTCAAAGGGTTAAAAGATATTAAATACAATGAATCTACAGGTAAATTGTTCATGTATGCTATCTCCAAGCTAAATAATAAAACAAATGTTGCTAAAGTATATATTAATGATTATACCAAGTTACGTGGTTTTAGTTTGGTAGCAGATGGATACAAACAAATCAAAAGCGATCTATTAGCGTTAGGTCGTTTAGATGGTGTCTTATATAGTTCAAGGAAACTATGGTTTTATTCAAACATAGTAATTGACACAGTTATAAAAGATAGGTTTATTACTATCAAATTTAATGAATACTTTGTAAACCATATCAAGGATTTATATTTCTGGTTACCAAAAGAACTATATAGGACTAAAGAAAAACAAGCACCTCATTGTTGGTCTTTAGGATATGAGATATTTAAGTATATTAGAACTAATTCACACGCTAAAAATGAATGTTTTAATAGGTCTGTAGAAAGCTTAATTAAGAGTTGTAATCTAAGACATAAGATAAATACTAATCTAGTTAAAAGGGAACTATATAACCCTTTAATCACTAGTTTGAACTATCTCAATGATATACAAGACATAGTTTCTATTGAGATACCAAGTTATCAAAAGGATTTATTGAAAGTAAATGTGAGTATCAAGGTTAAGGATAAGGATTTATTAGACACTTATAATTACAAAATTCAAACATTAGAGAAAAATAAAAGAAATAAGCAATTGAATGTTAAGAAAGCAAAAGAGTTAAGAAGTGAAGGGAAAACAATAAAAGAGATAGCTGTTATTTTAAACAAAACATCAAGAACAATAAACAACTACCTCAGATAATCTTATTGAGTGTTCACATCACTCAACGTAAATATAATAAATCGTATGATAATAGATTAACATGGATTACACAATTAGTCTATTATCCAAAGGAGAGAGCAAAAGTGAAAATAGATTATTTTTATAGTAAAGATGTAAATAGTAAAAACGGTTGGAAAAACATTTCTAGTACATGGAGTGAATTTGTTGAAATGCTGAAAACTCCTAAAGTACAAGATATCACAGTCGAAGAAGTTAAGAAACTAAGTAAATATAATCATATAGCTAATGAAAAATTATCTGAAAAAGAACTTTTATATAAATCTGCAAGTAAACAAAAATTATTCAACTTAAAAAATAAAGGTTGTTTTATGGCTGGTGTATTTACTGGTACTAGACGGGTAATGAGTGAACAAGAAGCAAGAACTATGTTAATTCTTGATATAGATGAAGTTGATAGTAGTATCTGGAATACATTGAAGGTATTCAATGCATATGAGTATGTTTTACATACCAGCTTTTCACACACAAAAGATAAACCAAAAATAAGAGTTATATTTCCAATATCTAAATATATTGAATCTAAAGAAGAATATAAGAATATAGTAAATAATTTCATAGAAAAAAACAAATTAAATGTTGATAAATGTAGTAATAAGCTTAATCAAGTAATGTTTTTACCCAATAAACCTAAAGATGGTGAGTATATATTTAAACATAATAAAGGTGAGATACTAAATCCTTTTGAATACAATTACACAGTAAACAAAGAGCAACAAGAGATTAACATTAATGAATCACAAGAAACTAATGTAACTGATAGTGTGCAATCTAAGATAAATGAAGTTGAGTCACCATTTGAAATGGATACAATTATCGGTAAATGGTGTAAAAAATATAATATTCATGATGTTATTAAGAAGTATTTAAGTAATGTATATATAGATAGACAAGGGAATAGATATACTTATAGTGAAGGCAGTAGTAATCATGGTTTAATAGTATATCCAGATAGTGATGGTAATAAATCAGTATTTGCCTATTCAAATCATGGAACAGATAATCTTAATACAGGTCATTTACATAATTCATTTGATTTACTTAAAATACATAAGTTTAATGGTGATTTGGGTAAAACAATGGATTTTGTGAAGAAAGAACTTAACATTGTAGAAGTAAAAAAAGAAGAAAGAAAGAAACTAGAGATAATGAATGGTCTGGATTTTGTAAGTAATTTTAAAAACCATTTAGAAAAACATAGAAGTACAGTTATTTATAAAACAGGTTTCAGTCAACTAGATGATAATTTAAACGGTGGTTTGCGTAATTATTTATATGTTCTTGGAGCTGGCTCTAGTATGGGTAAAACTACTTTTGTTCAACAATTAGCGGATAATATAGCTCATGATGGCAACAGTGTTCTATATTTCACAATGGAACAAGGTACACTAGAGTTAATTAGTAAAACATTATCAAGATTATCTTTTTTGAAGGATAACTGTAATAGTGCGACCTCACAACAAATCATGGATAACAAGATAAATGTAAAACAAAGGAAAAACTTAAATTTAGTAATGAATGAATATAAAAAATATAGTAATAATATGAATTACATTGAATCTGATTTTGGAACTAATGTAGTAGATATAAGGGATTGCATTGAAACTTTTATTCAAAAGAATAAAAAAGTACCAGTAGTAATAATAGATTATCTTCAAGTATTGGGTTTCATTGATAGTAGAGATAGTGATAAAAGAGCAGTTGAGCAAAATATAAAAATGTTAAAAAGTATCTGTAAACAATTAAAGTGTCCTGTGATAGTTCTTAGTTCACTTAATAGAGAAAGTTATTTATTACCTTTGAGCTATGAGTCATTCAAGGAAACGGGAGGAATAGAGTATACATGCGATACATTATTTGGACTACAATATCAAGCAGTAAACGACCTAAGTACTAAAGCGAACGAAAAAATAAAAAATAGGCAAACATTAAAAGACGAGTGTAAAAAAGATAATAGGAAGTTAGAATTTGTTTGTCTTAAAAATAGGAATGGAAGTCAAACTTTTGATTTTAGGCTTGACTATAATCCACGATATAATTACTTTGAAACTGAATCTAAAATTGATGAAGATGTATTCAAAAAAATCATAGATATTTAATTAAACTAATCAATTAAAGGAAGCTGAGACTCCACTCTTAGCTTCCTTTATAGAATATCATATGTTTATATTAAAAATCAATAAATATATTAAATATCAATAAAGGAGTGTAATAAAATGTTAAAACAATTGAATTATAATTTATCATATATATGTTGTGGAGATCAGAAATTTTACTTGAGACAAGATTATCATACTAATTGCATTGGTCTATATTGTAAAAATTGTACTAAGTGGTTGAAATGGGTTGATAAAGAGGAATTAGAGATATTAGAAGAAAAATATAATATCTTGAGAATATAGGGGTGTTGTTATGAGTTATAGAAAGCAGTTCATAAAAGATATAGTTGATATGTCACAGGGTAATGATTTCACTAGAGCAAAATTAGAATGGTATTTAGTTGAGTTATGGAAAGAACAAAATCACTGTTTATGTGGTCATTTTATAATACAAAGTTGTTTAATAAAAAATGATATAACAGGTCATGAGGTGGTTGTTGGAAATTGTTGTGTTAAGAAGTTTTTAAACAATATGTCAGCAGATGAGTATTTTAAAATACTCATGAGAATTGAAAAAAATATAGAAACAACTATTAGAGAGTGTAATTTTATTAAATTATTATTAGTTAATAATTTTATTAATAATTGGGAATATGGTTTTTACATGAGCATTAAAGATAAAAAGAAATCTAAATTAAGTCCTAGACAATTGTACAAAAAAATACATATACATAAAAAGGTGTTAAAGAGATACGAAGACCATAAAAAAATTAAATTTGAGGAAAATATGTTTAAGTTAGAAAGTTTATAATATTAACCTTGCAATACTAATACTTCAAAATTGCAAAAATCATTAAAATTTAGCCAAAATCGAATCGGATCTAAAAGAAATGAAGAAGGATTTTATAAACTCCTTGCAAAATATAAATTGGTAACAGTAAAACTACTGTTACCAATATTAAAAAAACTACTACTGGAGAAACATTACATCCAGCAGTAGTTTTTATTTCAGTAACAGTTAATTAACTGTTACTTTAAATCATCTTTTAACACCTTGTATTTTTTTGGTTCTAAGTATTCACCTATTACTCCTTGATCTATTAGTATCTTGAAGTCTTTATTAATTATATCTTTGTTTGCCTTGTATCCATAAATATTTTCTAATTTATCTGATATAGCTCTATAGGATTCTTTTATATATACATCATGTTCACAATTGTCTATAATATAACTTAATAATATCGATAATCTTTCATCAATTTTTATATCTGAATATTTTATATTTGTGTCTTTGTTTTTCTCTAGTTTTTTATGTTTATTTCCGTCATATTCTCCACTAAATAATTTTTCTATAGACTCCTTATCCCATCTTATAGTTACGTTTGGGGGTGGTACGGTATTTTTATCGTTTGTCTTTAGGTTTATTGTTTTGTCTATGGTTTCTTTAGTTTTGTCTTTAGGTGATAAACAAACTCTTAGTTTACCTTTTATCATTTCTATTATTTCAACCATTTTCACTTTAACACTCCTTAACTCACAGTTTGTCTTTGAAAGGTGAATTTTGTCTTTGAATTGACTTAATTACCACTAGCTGTTTGTCTTTGATACTTTTTATAATTTTCTCCTTTTTTACTTTGATTTGATACATCTTTACTTAGATTAATGACTTTATTACTGCTTGTTTCTTCCTTAGTTATTTCTATTGGTTTATAAGTTTCTTTAAGTGCTAAATAAGTTTTATTAAATTCACCTTCATGATCTGTGAAGCAAGACTTTATTTGTTGATAATCGCCATCTATATCAAGCATGTATTCACCAGTCATTAAATTAGGTACTTTTAGTTGTAAGTCTTTAACAGGACTACTATTTTTAATATCTATTTCATCTTGTAACTTATGAACAACTCTAGACATCTGTGATTTCCAACTTTTGAAGAATAATGTATCATTCGTTTGTTGAACTGCCATTATCACATATATACCGTACTTTCTACCCTCAGACATTAAATGGTATATGGTATTAGCTAATGAATCATTGTTTTTTACTCCATGTACATCTTTAAACCTATTAGCTTCATCAATACATATCATCAAGTATGGTATCTTTTTGTTACTCCTGTTATATGATTGTATCTTTTCGACTCCTTTTTCCTCAAATAAATCCTGTCTTCTTACGAGTTCATTCTTTAGTCTATTGATTGTATCTTCTACATTTTTAATATCTCTTGTGTTAATGTGATCACAATTAGTAAAACTTTTATACCTGTTAAATGCAGACCTACCAAAATCAATCATGGTGAAAAACATATTAGAATTAAGATACATTAATGATTCGATTATCGCCTGTAGTGTAACACTTTTACCACTACCAGTTTTACCAGCTAATAGTAAATGCTTTGTATCAATCATATCTAGTATAAGAGGTTTACTATCTTTATATCCAGCGACAAAAGGTAAATCTAAACTTTTAGTTTTGATATTTGTTATAATATTATCTAGATAATGAGTCTTGTTTCTATTTTGCTTTAGAATGAATGTATTGACTCCATTTTCGTTCTGTAGTTCAACATCTGATACATTTACCCCCCATTTGTGAGAAATCGATTCTAGATGTCTTTTAAGCGTTTTTACATTGATCTTAGTTATATACTTAAATACAAAACTATCATTTATTTCCTGTGAGTCTAATAATTGTGGTTTACCCTTCATATCTATTAAGATTTGAGTTAATCTATCCTCAGAACCTTTAGTTAATTTAACATAATCATTTGTTACCTCTGGACTATGAGTTAATTTATAGGTATGTTTAGCTTTATCTCTTTTTACATCCTTGACATTAGTATTTAATGCAAATGATAAAGGTTCTAAATCTTTTGTGTAAATCATTTTTTTTGTGTGTACATATATGGTTTCGTTGTCATATCTTTTGATTTTAAGGTTATCATCCCTTATGAGCATTTTTAAATCATATTCCTTTATATTTAATTTTCTTAAATACCCAAGATACCTACAGACAAGTGATATTGGGATAGATATTATTACTAAAACAAGTAATAACTTTAAGTTATTATATTTAAATACAAGGCTCACAAATATAATATAAAATAATGTAACACTTAATACAGGATATAAATATGTCTCATAGGCTTTTAAATAACCATTAGCCTTTATGTAACTTATTAACTCTATAAGATGTACCCTTTTGTAACTACCTGTTATTTTTTGATTTAAAGCACTATAAGCGATACTTAATAAGTAAACAATAATACCTATACTAATAACAATACCTAATATATTAAGATAATCTATTTTTAAGCTCTTGATATAGTCATATGCTTTTGTAACCCCACCAACACCAGCAAGTAATATAATAATACTCAAGTAATTATTATCTTCTTTTGATCTATCCCCCATGATATACCCTCCTTTAGTTATTAAAAAGTGTCTTCAACTTGTTTTATTGCTAAATTAATTACATCCTTGCCGTTAACTCGTTGTTTTGTAGCCTTGTATAAATATTGCCCTTCACTTATCCCCATTTCTTTTATTAACTTACGTGGAATAGTAAAACCCAAACTACATTTTGTAATATATCTTATATTTATAAATCCCTTTTGCATGATACACACTCCTTTTAATAAGATAATGCTATTATATCACATTAGCAGATGTATCATAAAACAAACTGAAAGGCACTAATTAATCAATACTAGATTATCTCTAATATTGTGGTAATTAGTGCCTTTTTTTTCACTATGATATTAAATTATACACTCTAAATACTCTAATGAGAAATATTATAATATATTCTTAGAAAATAATAGTTTTCTTATAATACGAGAATCAACTAAGAGAACGAATGTAATGCTTATGTTGTTATTGACGTGCTATAATACACATGATATAATTGACGTATCACTTATAATATAGAAAGGACGGTGTATTTAGTGAGTAGACCTAAAGTAGATTATGAAACAAGGAGTATTAATAGGGGTTTCAGGATGAAACCAAGTGTATTAAAGAAGTTAAAGGAATTAGCTCATATTAGGGGTATTAGTACAAATTCAATAATTGAGAATCTTATTATTGAAGAATCCATGAAGCTAAGAAAGGAGAATTGAATCAATGGGTGAGTTGATAAAATTAAATGAGAAATATATGTTTTGTTTCAAGTGTGAAGAAGGTAATTTTTATATGGAATCAACAAATAAGAAAGCAATAATTTTATTTTATGGTCTTAAATACAAAGTTAATAGTTTTAGTAAATATCTATATGATAAGAAATTAATAAATTTTAATGAGAAGGGAGTATTAAACAATGAAAATATTTAAAATAATAAGAAATCCTATAATTTTCTATCGTAAATGTAGATTAAATGCGATAAAAACTGGAAGTAAGTATAAAATTGATCTTAAAAACTTAAAATTTCAACAAGAAATAAACGAAGTGAATAACGATAAGGACTTAATGAGTGCTAAAGTTGAACATAAAAAAACTCAAATAGAAAATGAGAAAGTCTCTAGTAAGTTGAGGTTACTAGAGACTGCAAGGAAATTAAATATTAAAATATATTTATATCCTTTAATGTTCTTCAGTTCTATTATAACACCAATGGGATTTGGGTTACTAGATCACATTAATGTTAATAATTTTCTATCTAGTATAACCAGTGATACCCCAAGAAGTATTTTATTAATGTTTTTTATAATGTTATCAATTGTTGGTTTTAATCTTTCTAGTAGATGTAATATAGTAGACCTCATTTTTAATAAAAATGCATGGTTAAGTAAATTAGGTTTAGGTATCTTTATTCCAGTTAGTATCATAGGTAACATTACATGTTTTATAGGCTTTTTGGGTGGTGGGTTCATGAACACATTATTCTCTATAACTTGTGGTATTTTATTAGAGGTATTTATACATTTATTAAGTGCCTTAAAGTTTGATAGTGAGAATAAAAATTACTCATTCAAAGAAGATTATCAAACTGCTTATAATACAAATATCTTAAACATGATAACTACAATTATTAGTTCTAAAATATCTGATGTGCTTTTTAATAGTTATATAGAATCACAGGAAAAAATAGTATTGAGGTATAACAAACTTAAAGAAATAAACAACAAAGCTGAATCTAAAAACAACATAGTTGAACCTAAGAACGACATAGTTGAATCTAAAAACAACATAGTTGAACCTAAAAACAACAAAGCTGAATCTAAAAACAACATAGTTGAATCTAAGAACAACAAAGCTGAATCTAAAAACAACATAGTTGAACCTAAGAACAACAAAGCTGAATCTAAAAACAACAAAGCTGAATCTAAAAACAACATAGTTGAACCTAAGAACAACAAAGCTGAATCTAAAAACAACAAAGCTGAATCTAAAAACAACATAGTTGAACCAAAAAACAACATAGTTGAACATAAAATATCACCAGAAGATTTAGAAATTTTAGTAACAAGTTATGTCGAAAAACTTAAAATAGGTGAGCGATTTAATGATAAAGATTTAAGTTATTTGGGTGTAGGTGTACAAAGAATAAGAAGAATCAAAGATAAATTAAAAAATAAAAATATATTAGAATCACAAGGTACTACAGGAACTTTTAAAGTGGCTAATGTGAAATAGAAAATAAAAATCTACTACTGGATGTAATGTTTCTCCAGTAGTAGATTTTTTTATATTATTCAGCTTGTGGCTTAATACCATAAGACCTTAGTTTACTAACTAAAGCTGTACCTAATTGATCTACATCCATATGACTTGCATCTATTTTAATTAATACGTTACTAGATGAACCTTGAATAACTGTGTTATTACCTGTTTGTACTGATCTACCAATAGTTGTACTTGTTGATTTTTGTATTGCAGTTGCTACTTTACCACTAGCCAAACTTATTCTTCCAACTCCTTGTTCTAATTGTTTACCCATCATATCAACTAAATTTGGAATCCATTTATGAGCTGTTTTACCTGGACCTTTTTCAGTAGGAGAACTAAACCCTAAGAATTGTTTTGCTGCATTTGCTAGTTCTGATATTTTTGCTCTAAATGTTGCTATTCTTGATGTAACACCATTTATTAAGTTTTGTACTAAGTTAGCACCAGCACTATACATAGAGCCAGCCACACCTCTAATAGCACCCATAGCACTACTTAAAGCACTTCTAAAAATACCACCTAATCTATTAACTATTGATCTAATAGAATTAATAGCCGAACTTGCAATTGATCTCATAGAATTAAAAGCACTTGATAATCTAGACCTAGCACTATTAACAGCACTTGATATAATTGATCTGACTGAATTAAATCCGCTTGATACTACTGATCTAATACTTGATATAACCCTACTAACTATAGACCTAGCAGCATTGAAACCACTTGATATTACTGATCTAATACTTGATATAACCCTACTAACTATAGACCTTGCTGAATTAAATCCACTTGATATTATTGATCTAATACTTGATATAATACTAGTAACTATAGATTTAGCAGCATTAAAACCACTTGATATTATTGATCTGATAGCACTCATAACACTACTAATTATAGACCTAGCAGCATTAAAACCATTAGTAATTACTGTTTTAATTGCACTTATTATAGAGGTTATTGCTGCCTTTAATGCATTAAATATATTAATAGCTGTATTAACTAAAGTCTGAACAATATTAATAA